>Ga0115560_1000203_pt1 | contig 45919 bp, 28 predicted proteins | sample COGITO_mtgs_1105_5_FD_87278 | JGI IMG/M metagenome (GOLD analysis project Ga0115560, IMG submission 87278) | Pelagic marine microbial communities from North Sea - COGITO_mtgs_110509 | ecosystem: Environmental > Aquatic > Marine > Epipelagic | place: Germany:Helgoland, sampling site Kabeltonne... | reverse complement strand
TCACTCACTGAAACATTTCCAGTGAATGTAAGATCTGAACCAGCAAGCGTATTGTCTTCAATGAAAGAACTTGCTTCAATGTATAGGAGAGCAGTCTGTGTTGTTGCACCTTGGTCAAACCATCCTGAGTTTAAGGCTTCTGCTGTCCAAATAGCTGTGTTTGGTTCTAATGTCATACTTGTTGCTGTAGGAGTAGCTCTAAGATCTGAAACAGTATATGGGAATCCAAAAACATAACCATTATCTGAAACATTGAAAGCATTCACATATGCATTCCATGCTTGTGAAGTTGCTACAGTAACACTATTCCCTGATGGAGGTGTTGTGTTACCGCCTACTTCAATATCATCAATCCAGTAAGTGTCTAATAGACCTCCACCAGCACCACCAGCATCAGTAAAAATAACCATTCTACCATATGTAGTAGCATCTGAAGGAAAGTCTAAGGAAATATCTTGCCAATCTGTCCCTGATGTTGTGAAAGATAATTCTTCTGCTCCACCACTTGATTCTAATTCAAATTTTAATAAATGATTCCCGCTTCCTGTATCATTTATTGGCTTGATTCTAAACGTAATAGTATTGTTATTATCATCAGATAAATCAAGATTATCAGCAAAATTTATTTGTGCATTGTCCCAATCTTGACCAGAACCAACCATTTGTAGAACATCGTTCCCGTTGTCTTGTACAATAGTTACAACAGCACCTTCAGATCCCGTCATTAATTGGTTATCGTTACTAAAATCAAATGGTAGATTTGGCAAATCTGGTGTGCTATGAAATGCACCAGCAATATCGTCAACTAAATATGTATCTGAAAGACTGTTACCATCACCAAAGTCAGTGAATAAAACCATTCTTTGATAGCTACCAAGACTGGAAGGAAAGTCTAAACTTATATTGGTCCATTCTGTTCCTGAGATAGTAAATTGTAACTCAGTATTTCCAGTAGTACCGTTTTCAAATTTTAAAGCGTGAGTTCCACTACCAGTGTCGTTAACAGCTTTAATTCTGAATGTAATAGTATTATTACTATCATCTGATAAATCAAGATTTTCAGCAAAGTCTATTTGCGCGTTGTCCCATGCTCCACCAGCACCAACTATTTGCAATACATCTTCTCCGTTGTCTTGAACAATCGATGTTGTTGCGCCATCAGCTCCTGTCATTAGGTGACCTGCGTCACTAAAATCAAAAGGCAATGTCTGTGCGTATCCTAAACTAAAAGTTAAAATAGCGATTAAAAGTGTAATTTTTTTCATCATAAGTTTGTTTTGTTTTAATAATTCACCAATTTAGTATATTATGAAGAAAAATAAGAAAATACAACCTTTACAAAAATCATACATTCTTCCGTATGGTTAATCAAAGTTTCAAATAACACTATTTTTACAGACCTAGTGAGGCGTTGTTAATTTTATTGTGCTAATAAAGTTGAGGATAAATTGAGGATAAATAAAAAATGTATAGGTAATGTTGTGATAATATTAATTTTTCTTGTCATATTTTCAACATACTAAAAACAACAAATAGTAATTGAATAGATTTTTGAGCAATCAATTTATTTTCAATTATTCTTTTTAAATAAACTTATAGTATTATTATTTGTAGTAGTTAGATAGATTTTTTGTTTTTGAGTTGTTTTAATAGAAGAGATAAATCGGCTATCCTTAGGAATATAGACACCACTTGAAGTCGGAGATAAAAATGTAAAATTATTTTTTCCATCACCAAGAAATAATGACCCATAACCTGCATCATAACGAACTGTTTCTACTTCAACACCATAATGGTTTCCAACAAGTAAAAGATCTTTAAAACCATCATTGTTAAAATCATCTACTATAGAACTTTTAATAGGGCTTACTTGTGCTTGTATTGGAAGAGATTGAGGCTCTAGATTTCCGTCATTATTAATTAAAATAATACTTTTAAAATTACTTATTTCATAAATAACAGCATCTTCTATTTTTTTCTCAGGCAAAATGTCTATTAACTTAGAAGATGCAAAACTATGAAAATCTTTAAATTTTTCTCCAACATATGGCATTTGTTGCGTTGTACACTCTTTTCCTCTCATCGGCACGTATCCGTCCTTATAATATTTTGCTAGTACGATATCGTTTGTTCCGTTGCCATCAAAATCATTTGCATAGACCTTAAATGGATGTTTCTTACTGGCTTTAAACTTATTATTCTTTCCTAGGTTACCTATTATATAGTCATCATCTCCATCATTATCTATATCATTGGCTGTTATAGACCACCACATCCCTCTACTATTATCTAAAAACTTACCAAAGTTTTTTGAGCTGTCTTCGAATTCTCCTTCATTATTTTCTAAAACTCTAATTTTCATCCATTCTCCAACAATTATTAAATCTTCATCATTGTCTTTATCTACATCAGAAAAAACTGCATCTGTGACCATGCCAATATCTTTAAGTGCTTGTGCTGTTGACCCTTTGGCCTTTTTTAAGATTCCGTTTTTATTTAGTAAGATGTAACTCGTTGCAGGAAAGGTGTATTTTCCAGGAATAACTCTGGTACCTATAAACAAATCTAAATCACCATCTGCATCTATATCAGATGCTTTTACAGTTTGGGTACTTTCGTATATATTAGGAATTGCTTCGCTATTTTTTGTAAAGTTTCCTAGACCATCGTTTATATAGATTCTATCCTTTAGTAATTTATCCCCTTTTTTGAATTCACTTCCTCCAGAAGTAACATACAAGTCTTTATCTCCATCTCCATCTAAATCAAAGAAAAGAGCTCCTAAATCTTCTGATTCCTTGTCTTTTGCCCAAGGCCTAGAGAGACTCCTTTGAAATTTTCCTTCTACTGTTTGAAGGAACAGTACCCCTTCTTGACCAGAAGCACCACCAATAAAAACATCATCTAATCCGTCGCTATTTACATCTTCTGATGCAGAAAAAGGCCCATTGTTTGAAAGTTTGTGAGGTAATAATACTTCTTCAGCAAAATCATCAAATTCATTTTCTATATGTTTGTAATCAAGACCAATATTTTTAGCATCTATTTCAGCAACTATAGTTTTTGAATTTTTAATCTCTAATTGTTGCTTTGATGCTTTTGAGTATTTTGCGATTATTGTTTTGTTTACCTTAATATTCTGGTATGTAAATGATTTACTATCTGGCCAAATAACACGTAAACTGTCTATTTTCTTTTCTTTTCCAAAACCAAAAAACAGGATGGGTTCTTTTGACGAGAAATATCCTCTAGTAACGGTATTTTCTCCTACCTGTATTTTATTATTATGATAAACAATTACTTTGGCTCCGTAACCAAAGGTGTTTTTTTGTGAACCTTCAAATTCAACTTTTAAATAGTTTCCATTTGTGTTATTCTTGTAGATAAAGGCTTCCGATTCCATATTGTTTGTGACAATATCTAAATCTCCATCGTTATCTAGATCTGCATAAGACAATCCATGTGAAAAGCTTGGGATATCAAATCCCCATTTTTTGGTCACATTTTCAAATTCATATCCGTTTTTGTTTTTATAAATATAATTTGGTAGTGGATTTGAAGGCGCAAGTTTAGACATATTATAAAAATCTTGTGAATCAGTTTTTAATTTTTCATACAAACCAGATAAAAAATCATTATTTCTAACATCTTTTTTTACTCCATTACTTATTATAATATCTTTAAAACCATCATTATCTAAATCAGCAAGCAATCCAGCCCAGCTCCAATCGGTTTTTGCAATACCAGCTATATTCGCTATATCCGAAAACTCACCAGAACCATTATTTAACTGTAAGGTATTAAACATATACTGATGATGATCTCCTTTGTCAATCATTTCCTTAAACTCTTGAGCATTCATAGACCTCATATTGGTTTTAGACCGATAATGGTCCTCTGCAGCCATGTCTAAAGTTAGTAAATCAATAGCACCATCATTGTTAATATCGCCTGTATCTGTACCCATACTAAATCTTGAAATATGTTTTACTTTATCTAAAATCACATTTCTGAAAGTTCCATCTCCATTGTTATAATACAGAAAATCAGGATCATCATAATCGTTAGAAATATATAAATCTGTCCAGCCATCATTATTTAAATCAGAAGCACTAACGCTAAGCCCATAGGTATATCCATCTCCCAAACCTATATCTTCGGAAACTTCTTTAAATTTTCCTCCTTCATTTTTGTAAACTTTATCTTTATATAATTGATATCTTTTTTTTGGGATATTTTTATATCTTTTAAACAATCTTGAATCTGGAATTTGATTTACTAGGTACATGTCTAAGTCTCCATCATTGTCCATATCAAAGAAAACAGCTTGCGATGAAAAGCCTTTATCTGCAATTCCATATTCTGCAGCAGATTCTGTAAAAGTTAAATCTTTGTTATTTATAAAAAGTTTATTTTTTCTGTCTGAAGGGTTCATAGACTCACCGTTCCTACAGACATAAATGTCTAAATACCCATCCGCATTTACATCAGCCATGGTAATACCCCATGTCCATCCAGGACTTTGACTAATTTTAGATTTTTTTGAAACATCTTCAAATTTAAAGTCTCCTTTATTAATATATAATTTATCGCCAACTTGATTTCCTCCAAAAAAAATATCTGGGTAACCATCATTATTTAGATCGCCAATAGCAACACCTGCACCACTATAGAGTTGGTTATAATATATGTGATTTATAGTCTCAGATTCTTTAATAGAATTGTTAAATGTAATGCCTGTTTGTTTAGAGGATAATAACTCTAAACCACTAATCAACTCTGTTGGATTAACATCTCTTTCAGAAGTGATGCAAGAACTAATTAAAGTTACTGCCAGAATTAAAATTGAAATTAATGATGTGTTGAATTTCATACTATTAAATTATTAAACATTTTAGCTCTCTAAATAGCAAATTTAAGAATATTATAATCTAAAGTATAAATCATTGCAAAATAGAAATAGTTATTAGTACAACTCCTACTTAAACTTCAATTTTTCATCCTTATCCCAAATACCCCAATAAGAACCAACGTCTCCTTCTGAACCTACTTTCCAAGATTCATCAAAAGAGGAAAAGTAAAAAAGATCAATATCTTCTTCTTTAGACCATAGTTGAGCATTAATAAAATACTTCATGGCATTTTCCTCAGAAGGCACAGCACCTGCCAAACTAGAACCATGGTTAGGCCAGCCAGTTTCGGTAATAATTACTTTTTTGCCTTTTCCTGCACGTTGGGCTCTTCTATACATGTCTTTCATATACAATAAGGAGTAATCTTGATGACAACCCTCCCAGAAAGGATAGCAGTTTGCTAAAATAATATCACAGGCATCTGAAATGGCTGGTCTATCTTCAAATTCGTAGTAGGCATCTACATATCCTACAGGTACATCTGTAGTAATTTTTTCTTTTACTTCATTTATAAATATAAGTAATTCTTCTTCTGATAAATCTTGTCTGTACATTACTTCATTACCAACAGCGGCAATATCTACATATCCTTCATTGGCTAACTTAATTAGCCCAGCAATTTCTTTTTTATTGATCTCTACATCATTTCCAAGCCAAGCTCCAACAAATGTTTTGATTCCTAATTCGCGCGCTATTTTTGGAATTAATTCATTGCCCTCTGTACATGAAAAAGAACGTATCCATTTGGTATAGGGTTGTATAATTTTTAATCTGCGCCTTATTTGTTCTTCTGTTAAGGTATCTCCTGGTTGTTGGCCTTCTTCATAAGGGCTAGAACACAAACCGTGAATTCCAGTAGATAAAACCTCATTATAAAGGGATGCTAAATCTTCTGTTGATTTTTTTGCTAAATCTACGTTTGTTAACGATAGAATTTTTTCTTCTCTTACTGACATTTCTTAAATATTCTTTAACTTTTTGATTCTTATTTTATTGTTCTGAAGCTTCTGTATTTGATGCTTTTCTTGTTTCTAATTTAGCACGAATCTCTCCAGCTTTTTCTTCTGATAAATCATAATCCCACATTATATATATTGCAATTAGAGTCCCTAAAATAGGTAGTCCAGAAAAGAACAATCGCAATCCAAATAAGGCTTCTTCAGATTGAGTAGCACCACCAGATTCCCATCCTATGACAGAAAAAATAACCCCACTTAAGCCTCCTGCAATTCCAAAACCAAATTTTACCATCCACCAATAGATGGCTCCAAAAATACCTTCTCGTCTTTTTCCGGTATTTAATTCATCTAAGTCTATTACATCTGCTGTCATAGACATCATTAAGGTAAATAATCCTCCTATACCAAATGAGAAAAAAGGCAATGCAAATAAGAAGAGGTATGGTTTTCCTGGGATAAACAAAAACCAAAGCATAATATACCCTATAATTGAAACAGATTGCGATACTATAAAGGCTTTTTTCTTCCCTATTTTTTTAGACATTTGAGTTACTACAGGAATCACTAAAAAAGTAGTTACCAAAGCACCTACACTTCCAAAAAGCGTTGGCCACCACCATGCGCCATCTGGGCCAGTAGCGCCGTTAAATAAAAAGAATACAATGATAAAATAGGTAAATGCTGCTACAGTATTAAAGGCATTAAAAATTAAAAAAGTAGCCACACATAATTTTCTAAAGGCTTTAATTTTTAGTGCTTGTCCAAAATTAATGATGAATATTGTATGTAAACTTTTTAAGATATTCTTGAAAGTAATACTATCATATTTCTCGTTTAAAGTTGATTTACTTTTTATAAAAATAGCTGGAATCATTGCAAAAACCATACAAATGATACCAACCCATATTGCTAATTCTCTGACCGCTACTTCACCAGATTCAAAAAAGCTTTTATCATCCATAATCACCCAAAACCAAGGAGCAATTACCCACGCCCATTGACCGATAAATTGAGCTACCGCCATAATATTTGTGCGTTCATGAAAATCGTTACTCATTTCATAACCCATAGCTACATATGGAACACTAAATATTGTTAGTCCAACATAAAAAACTAAAGACCATAAAAGAAAGTAAGTAAAGTTATAATCAACCGTATTGTCTTTATATAACTGCCACATAATGATAAAGGAAATACCCATGATGACAGCTCCCAATAAAACATACTGTTTTCTTCTTCCCCATTTAGATTTTGTATTGTCTGAAATGAACCCCATAATTGGGTCTGTAATAGCATCAAACAATCTTGGAACTAGAGAAACAACTCCCCACATCCAACCGGGAAAGCCTAAATTTTGAACAAGGACCACAATAAATATACTTATTACAGCAGGAAACATTTGGTTGGCTAGCATCCCAAAACCAAAGGCTATTTTTTGTCCCATAGGGACTTTACTTGTTATTGACATAATTATTAAATAGAATTAATTAGTATTGTTTGTATCGCTTGCGCGCTTATTGTAATAGTTGATTCTTTTTCTCCTACTGATAATTTAAAACTTTTCTGAGTTGTTCCTTCATTAAAAACCACCACAGCAATAGACCCATCGGTATTTTTAGCAGCAGTAACCATTAAGTCTTCATCTGATTTTTCAACACCTATTATTTCCGCCTTTGGTCTTATGTATTTACTGAAATGAGCCATGGTATAATAAATAGGGGTAAAATATACCTCATCCTTTTCTGGATCTACAATCACTGGGGCTACACACCAGTTCTTAAACCAGTTTGGCCCTCCTTGTGTGTCTAAAACCATGTTCCAATCTACCCAACCATCTACCCAGTTATTTAAACAACCTATAATATCTCTAGCATATCTGTTTACTGGGGCATATTTTGGATGAAGGTGTTTGTCTTTTTCAGATGCCCAATCCCATCCCCAATCAGTAGCTTCTTTACTCCAGTACCAAGCATCATCTTGCCATTTAGGGATTTCAGAATCTACACAACCTTCCGTTTCTATTAAGTATTTGTTTGGAGCTTTGTTGTGTGCATATTGAAGCGCTTCAGGGAAAAAATCATAGGTGCTTTCATACCAGTGAATTGCTGTACCACCAAAATATTTTGAAGAGGCATCATCTTTGTACATTTCATCTACCCACTCTTGTAAGCCAGCTCTGTTTTGGTCGTAACCTAAAATTATTTTGTCTCCATAGCCGTCTGCTTCTAATTTTGGACCTAAATGAAACTGTACAAAATCTGTCATTTCTTTTGGAGTATAATGCATGCTTTCCCAGTTATCTCCATTTCCATGTGGTTCATTTTCAACCGTAAACCCCCAAATATCTATTCCTTCAGCCTTGTAAGCAGCTAAGTATTTAGAGAAAAAAAGCGCCCAAGTGTCATAATATTTTGGAAGTAATTTTCCGCCAACCCAATTATTATTGTCTTTCATCCAAGGGGCGGCAGTCCAGGGAGATGCAATAATGTTGAAGCCATCTTCAGAAATTTTCATAGCGTCTTTAATCATTGGGATAATATCGTCTTTGTCTTCTTGGATAGAAAAATGCTTGAGCTCCATGTCATTTTCAACAGGAGAATATGAATAGTTTGATAGTGAAAAATCACATGAATTCATATGCGTTCTAGTCAAAGAATAATTAGCTCCTTCTTTCGAAAAATAGGCGCTCAATATTGAATCACGATTTTTAGAACTTAATTTATTTAACAAGTAAGCAGAAGATTCTGTAAAAGAACCACCAAAACCTGTAATTGTTTGATATTTTTTTTCTGGATTAATAACAACAGAAGAGATGTTTTCTAATTTATTAAAACTAGTAATTGATGTTAGTTTATGACCGCTTTTTGAAGTTTCAACAACGTTCACGAACAACGATTTTTTTGGCGTACAAGAGATGACACTCATTAGTATTGGTATTAAAAAAAAGTATTTTCTAGTTAATTTCATCTCATTATATAATTTTATAAGTGGGTTTATTTAGCGGGAGGAATATGCACTTCTAGAAGCAAGCTGTCTTTATTTCCTTTATATGTTTTAGAAATGAGATTTTCACCTCTTTTTAATCCTTTAAAATTTCCGTTGTCTACCAAATCCCACAAAGCATATTTTGCTTTTCCGTCAATGGTAAAAAGACCAAAGTGATTTTCTGACCCACCAGGATTTTGAGCATCTTTCCAATGCTCATCAAAAGCTTCAAAATAAAAGCAAGATATTTTTGTGTCAGTTGTCCATTTTCTCATATGCTTATAGTACAAAGCCTCTTTGTATTCGTCTGTTGCTTTGCTACCTTTATTTCCATAAAGGTCATTTGAGAACGATGCCCAGCCTGTTTCACCAATATGAATAGGCTTGTTAATACCTAAGCTTTTCACATAATTAGCAACACTATCATATTGAGATATTGCATAATCTTTTGCTCTTAACATGATGTTATTTACTTTCTCAATACTTGGTTTTTCCTCTTTAGTATACCAAAAAATAGGATTATAATGAGTATCATGCATAGGATAGGTATGCATAGAAATATAATCGACTTGTTTGATAAGTTTGTTTAAATCGGCAACATGATATTCATCACTTCCGCCACCCCAAGAAGCGAAATTATCTGAACTTGTGATCCAAAGATCTTTTGGAAGTTTTTGGGTTTTCTTCAAGTCTTGTAAATGAGTAACCCATTTAAGGATTACTGAGGGCTGAACATAATAACTTGTTGCCCACTTTACCATGGCTTCGTTTCCAACAGCAATAATCTTCACAATACTTGAGTATTTATTTGCCAAGGCTACTGCTCTAGCTATCTCCCCTTCATTTTCTTCGCTTTCTATTTGGTGATCTACAGTTATACCTGTCCAAGCATTTTTGCAATCTATCCAAGCTCCTAACATCACATACATCTCAAATAGGGGATCTTCACTCTTTAGTTCCTCAATGGCTTTAAGAATTGTTTCCGCTTGAGCTAATTGTACATTGTACGTTCTAAGAATTCTAATTTTCATAGCGTAAAGAATTTTCATATCCTCTTTTACTTCTGCTATTGTTGGCTGAATATCTCTGATTGTTTTTCGATAACCACCATAAGAAATTGCTAAATATTCTGAGTTTCCTAATATATCTTTTGCTGTCAATTGTGTCTTCTGTTTTGGTTCTTTTTGCAAATTTTTGTTCTTTTTGTCATTTTTACAAGACAGTATAATACATGAAATGACTACACTGTATAGATAAAATTTCAACTTCATAGCGTTTCCTTTCCTATTTTAGATATGTATTGTTTATATGTGCATGAATCTGAACAACCTCCCCATTTCTTTTAAATATTTTCTCACTTGTTATTTTATCTATGACCAATGAATCAATTACTTTAGAGGTTCCATCTTTAAAAGAAATCTCTAGGTGATCTTTAGTGGCAATATGATAGATAATTGGCACTTGGCAATAGGTAAACCCAAGGGAGTTAACAGGCATTTTTATTAGGTTGTTCCCGTTAAAAAGACTTAAATATTCAAAGCTGGTTTCTTTAGAAACAAACTCTTCTCTTCTAAGTAAACATGGATTAAAATATAGTTTACCATGCTTAACAAACACCCCTAATTCACCAAACCTACTAATGACATCTTCTTTAACTTGCCCTGTCATTCCTGGTTGTTGAGCTCCTTTTCCGCCGGGAGTATGTGAATACGGATCTGTTGGAAAAGCACCGTATAACTCTGGTGATTTGTGCACTCCAATACCTTCATTTATTTCATAAAAGTGTTCTAGTAAATGCCCTATCATTATTTCATCTTCACCTTCGGTTACTGCTTTTAAACAAGATTCTTGAACCGCTACCAATAATTTTGAAACCATATGCCAATAGATAGACCCTAGGCCCTCATAGCCATAAAACGTACCTGATCTACCAGTAAATGCTTTGTGGTTAAAAACATCTTCAAACGCTTGAAGAACTTTTGGAGTATCTGAAGCTAAAAGCTTACTGTACTTTGTCTCTGAAAGTTTTTCTAAGGCTTCAATGACATCAGTTGCATTTTTAAAGTTTCCATTAAAATGAAAGTCTCCATTCACATCTTTTTCTATAATTTCAACAGCCTGGTCTTTTAACATCTCTTGTAATAGGTTTGATGATAAAACAGCTTCCTCTGGGATGGTATTTCTGTCTAAAAACCCTTTTAATTCTTTGAAAGGGTATAGTAAATAACTGTATTGATCTTTTCTAAAAAGTTTACTTTTCTTTAGCCCATTTAAAACAGCTAAGGTTTCACTTGCACTTAAATATCCAGCACTTAAAACAGCAACCTGACCCTCTAACATTTCACTTAAATAGTTTATGGAAATGGAACTATCTGAGTTTACCGTCATTAAGTTATAGGCATGATACAGATTGTCTTTTCGTTTATTTGCTTTTATAGAATGCTCTAAATAAGATTTACTTAAACTAATAAACGCTTTTAATTGATTTACAGAGAGACTTGTTTTCCTTCCTGAAAAAGCATGCTCGTAAATTTGTGCTCTGTAATCACTTCCTGCCTGTCCTAGTGAATCTAGAATAAATTTTTTGTTAGCATCATCAATTGGCCCCTCTAACATTTTTTTATTTTCTTCAAAAGTTGCTAATACCTTATTAAAAAATACTGAAATTTCATTCGAAATTTCTACTTCTTCAATTGAAGTTGTAGCCAATAGTTCTTCAAAGAAGTTGAAAAAACGTCGTAAATAGTATAAGGTTACCATAGAAACACCATTCCCAACCAATGCGTTGTTGGCGTCATTCCACTCAGGCCTTTGCGTATTCATCCAAATCCCTCCCTCCGGAATAAAATTAGATAGTTTAGCTAAAGATGTTGCTAATATTTTTTCTATAAAATTAGCCTTTACAATAAACCTGTGTTCATCGCGCAACAAGGCACCATCTGCACCTAGCGAAGCACGTTCTTCACGAATTTTAGCATCTAACTCTTGGTCAAAAATAATGGTGTCTTTGGGAGTTTTTAGCAACTCTTGATATGGCTTTATTTTGTAAGGAACATTTGCATAGACAAATAAATTTTTAGTAAAGAAGCTCTCTAACCTTCCAGGTTTATGATTGTTCATAAACTCTAAAAATTTTAGTAAGTATATAATTTGATGATCTCCCCAATACCCAATATAAGACCAAGGGTCATCTGGTTCTATGGTTTCCCAATCAAAACCTCCTTTTGTTACTCTGTATGGATTATAGCCATCAAAAGTAGTTGCATTTAAAAACTTATGAATCATGCTTTCAATGAACTCAGGATAAGAATGAGCTAAGGCTTCCCAGTTTTGAAAAATATCTCGCCAATTTCCTTCGTAATCTAAAATTTTAGAACCATCAACCTCATTTCTTGTATTTATAGAGAACTTATTCCAAGGCCTACTTGGGTCTCCGTGACGTCTACTAAATTTTAAAGGCATATACTCTAAACAAAGACGTCTAAAGTTTTTGTCGGGATTATTATAGGCTATTTTCTGAAGTTCAGAAAGAGAAAACAATTCTGGAAGCGTTGCTATAATACCCTCTGATGTGAAAGCTACTTTTGTATTTGCTTTTTCTAAATAGTTTTTAAAATCCCATTTTTCAATTTGATAATTATTATCAAAAATTCCACCACGCATGATGTTGAAGAGAGTGTTTGCAAAATGACGAGTATCTTTTAAATTATCTGACGATACCTGAATTGCATCGGATGCAGAGTTTAACTCAACAAGACGTTTTGTGCCCAAATTAATATCGTCATTTACTTTATCTAACAAACAAGAATCTTCTTTAATCTGTTTTGATAATTTGGCAATACTTGAGTGATTTTGATTCACATTGGCGACTAACATCCACTCTTTTGAAGATTTTTTTTCTAAGAATATATCTGTAGTTAAGAAGTAAGCTCCTTTCTCTGCTTTAATATCCACTTCTTGTTCTAAAGACTTACCCAATCTGAAATCATTTAGTTGAAGAGAAGAGAGTAAGTGCTTAGGGTTTTCCAAACCTAGAGACCAAACAATATTTGCTCTTAGAGCTTCACTTGCTTCGGCTTTGTCTACCAATATAGCGCTTAATGCAAAAATTCCAAGACCTGTGGCTTCTTCTAGTTCATTTCGTTTGTAGGCATCTACTAAATTACTTGATTGGTTTTGTTCATCACTTCCAATACTAGCTGGCATGATGTTTTGAATACCATCAAGCAAACACACCTTTACAGCCTTACTTCCAGTATTTATAAGTTTAGATTTTTTTACAAAACCAAAGGTATTACTAGAACTCCATTGATACCTGAAAGTTAATTCTAAATCATGATTAATTTCTTCAAATATAATTTTATTTCCATACCTGTTTTTATAAAGGTTTTGTGTGGTTGTGTAACTTCCTAAAGACCTGACAGCAAGAGGCTCCCACATGAACTCTTGATTGTTTTTATATACCTTAAAAATAGATTTATTTCCTGTAATGTCTGCAGATTCTGTAATTTTATCATCGGTATAATAAGGAAATAAAGCATATTCAGAATTTTTTCTTCCAGCGCTAAGCCCACCATTACTGGAGATAAACATCCAGTGATTAGAGTCGCTCACAATGCTAATAAAGAAAGGACGCATTGCATCATTATTTGATATTTGATAATATATTTCTTCGTCTATAATTACAGACTTCAAATTAACCTCCTTGAAATCATCATTCGTATCATTCGTTAATAAGATATTTTCGTCAACCATTTTTATCGTATTTTTTTTAGGGTTTTTTTATTTTATTTCTAAGTCATCAATGTAAAAATCTCCAGAAATGTTTCCTGGGCCATCGATGAATATCGCTAACCTATTAAACATCTGAGTAGAAGAAATTAAAAAATTCAATTCTTCCCATCCAGTTCCATTATGAATTAATTCTATTTCTTTAAAATCATTTTTTTTATTTTTCAATTCTAACTTTAGTAGAATAGAAACTGATCTTTTTGAAAACATTTTTAACTTGATGATGTTTTTATTTTCTAGTTTGAAAGGGTTGTCAAAATCAATATAAACTCCTTCCCATTTGTTTCCTACATTGGTCATTACACCTACTTTTGAAACATCATTATTTATTCCTGTAACTCTAGGGTTGTTGATAATATCAAAGGATGCACCATTAAAACAGATAAATTCGTTATTCAGTTTATCGCTATCAAAAGATTGCTTAAATTCTGTTGAAATTTTTTTATTTGTTTTTTTTGAAACAACTATATATTCTTTTTCTAGCGTTTCTTTTTGAACTTTCCCCTCAGCAATAGCAGACGCCATATCTATATTTTTAAAATACTTTTTCAAAAACTTGACAGTTACTTTTTTCTCATTAAAATTTAAACTGTGTATCTGTTGTAAGACATAATAAGCAGCCCTTGGATATAATTCATACAAGCCTCTTTTATCTATAGGACCTTTTGCAGTAATTCCAAACCATTCTTCATTCATGTTATTTTTATCAGTTGCTAGGTCTATAGAATAACCAGCGTTAGACCATGTAGCAATTGAATCATGCTTTTCTACATTGTTTCTATTATCAAAATCATATTTCCACCATCCATCGCTAAATTGAAATGTAAAGCCACCAATACAGTTCTCATACTTCTTAAAACCGGCTTTGTTTTCATAAATTTCCTTCCAGTTTTCTAATATGTAATACGCCTGTGATTTTTGATCTTCTGTTTGCGTGATTTCGTTAAAAGCATCAGCTCCAAATTCTGTAAATAATACAGGTTTATCTAGTTTTTCTTTTACTGTCTTAAACAAATTTGTAAATGATGCGCCTCTGTATGAATTAACACCAAAAATATCTATATCGTTGCATTCTTCCGAAATTATATCAATAAATAATGTATCGCCATTACATATTGCTACCGGATGTTTTGGGTCAGCTTTTTTTATAATAATCGCTGCTTGATTCATCAGTTTATACATTGGTCGACCTCTTCTTTCTCCAATAATTTTTTTTTTCTCTTCTTCTGGAAAATCTTCTGTTTCTGCACCTGACCAAAACAATCCATAGTTATTTTCATTCCCTAATAAATACAATAGTAATCCAGGAGTATTTTTATATTGTTCCGCCAAAGCACTTATTTCGGCTAACAATATATTTTGAGTCTCTCTGTCAGAATAGTCAGTTATCGGTTGCCAAACATCATTTAAGGTTAATCCATATCTTCCAAAAGAATGGTTTATCATTGTATAAATACCGTAATTTTTATAAATATATTCAATCCATTTTGCAGGTATATCTGAATAATGACGAATTGCATTTATATTCATTTTTTTTAAGAGTGACATTTCAGAATCTAATCCTGCTGCTATTATTTCATCTGATTTCCCCCAAAAATTAGAATTAACAGCATCATTTCCAATAGGAATAAAATCCCAATTCATTCCTTTAACCATAAAGTTTTTACCATTAACCTTTAGTAAAGTTCCGTCTCGTGATTCTTCTATCAGCACATGGTCAGTTTGTGAAAATATTGGATAGGTACTCAAAACAAGTACAATTAAAAAAACAGCTTTTTTGATATAAGTAAATTTAAAATTCAATGTAATAATCGTGTTTACATGATAAAAATCATCAAATGCTAATTTAAAATTATCATTTCATTTTTTTTTATTTAAAACCTCTACAAAAAACATACACTTTAACCTTTAATAAATAATTCAAGCTTTTATTCATCACACCTCCTTAATTGTTGATTAAACGCACCTGTGTTCAGTCGTTTTTACTGCTAAAAAAACGAAATATGTTGTGCTTTTGTATAGGTTAATTGTGTTTTTGTATGGTTACAATTTGTTTTTCATTTCATTTTATTCTTTCTGTTTAGATATTTCTTCTTTAGACATAAACAAATACTAATGAATCATATCTTAAATCAAAATCCTTATATCTATTGTCTATTATATAAAAAAAAGAGTCTTAAACACTAATGTTTAAGACTCTTTTTCTCAGATATTATAAAGGGATTACTTTTTATATATTCTAATGTTATTGGAATACTTTGACATAGTCAATTTCCATTGTATCTTGAGTAAACGCAGAATCAATACTTCCTCCTAAAGTTCCTCCCATGGCAACATTAAGAATTAGAAAGAAATCTGCATCGAATGGGAAATCTGCATTATTTGATAATTCATAGTATTTTATGTCATCTACGAATATCTTTATAGCACTTTCTGTCCATTCCATGGTATATAAATGAAACTCAGATGAGCTGTTAGTTATAGAATACGATTCTCCATAACTCGCAGGTGATGAAGTACTAGATTCATACCAATGACAAGTTCCTAAAATTGTATTTTTATTACTACCAGTTTGTTCCATGATATCTATCTCTCCAGCCTGAGGCCACCCAACTGTTGGAAAATTAGACCCTAACATCCAGATAGCAGGCCAAGTTCCTTGTTCAGAAGGAAGTTTAGCTCTTACTTCAACCCTACCATAAGTGAAATTATATCGTCCTTGAGTTTTGATTCTAGCAGAAGTATAATCATTACCATCTTTTTTTGCTGTAATTTTTAAAGATCCACCCTCAACAATTACATTTTCTGCGTCATCGGTATAACTTTGTGACTCACCGTTACCCCATCCATTTGATCCCGTTCCTAGGTCATAGGTCCATTTAGTTGAATCCGGAGCTCCATCTGTATTGAAATCATCTTCCCATACTAGATTTGTATACTCATATCCAGTATTTATATCTCCTTCAACAGGTTTTGTAGAAGTAAATCTTTGATACCATGCAAAACCATTACCTGCTTGAATAATTCTAACAAATAATTCATCTTCCGAGACAGATATAATATCATAAGTACTTGTGCCTACATACCAACCTAAAAAGCCACCATCACCAATTTCAAAACTAGTTTGTCTATATGGTTCATCATTATAGCTTCCTTCTAGAGCAGCTTTTGAGCTAGATGGGAAAAAAGAAACGTTTTTTTCTCCGAACATAGTAGTTGCAACTGTTTCATCATAACATGTATCTCCATCAATACCTAAGTCTGCTGCATATGCTCCTGGTATAAACGCAGGCCCAGTAGTTTGTTCAAAACTGATACCGTTCGATGTACGGGTGAAAACAAATTCATTCTCATACATACAGTACTTTTCAGCATCCCAAGGTTGAATTAAATTCCACCAAGCCTCATATGAAAATTCTCCATTTCCATAATCATCTTCAACTGGTCCTAATCCAACGTGAACAGCTTTATCTGCTTGCCAATACCATTTTTTACTACTTCCTATATCATTTGCATCTAAAGAACCTGTTAATAAGTTCTCTGCTTCTTCATCTTTAAAAGAATTAAAAATAGTAACCTCTAAATTAGTACTAGTTCCTATACCACCTGCACCAGTAGCATTCACTATTACATTGTAGGTATATACTCCTACATTAGATGAAAAGCGATGTTCTATAACTCCTGACGGGCTTACATCTGTACTACCATCACCAAAATTAAACTGATAGTTTATTTCATTTTCTGCTGTTGCTGTAAAAATAACAGCAGCGCTACCATCACCATTAGGATTATCATCGTTTTGACCAACAATTTCAACACTAACGTTTAGGTTTATTGGAGCCGTAAGGCTTCCAACTTCATAATTTTCTTCTTGACAACTAATAAAAGCTGTTAAAATCAAGAAGATTATTGAGATGTTATATGTTATGTTTTTCATTTTTTTAAAAATTAATTTTGTGTACTAATCATGTTTTTATTTAATTGATAGATAACGATACGTCGTCTATATTGACAAGTCCAACTTCTCCACCAATATCAAATAGAACTCTTGCGTCTGTTGCTTCAAATCCTACATCTGTGTAGGTAAAAGTATAAGTAGTTCTTGTAGTGGTTATGTCTAAAGGAGCACCAGTATTTGTCCATGGTGGTCCACTAAGTCCAATTCCTGCAACTATAGATCTATTTGTATCTGACCAAGCATCAAAGGTTAAGGTATATGTATTTCCTTGAATGATTTCGACTTTCTGACTTACATTTACATCATAAACATTACCCGCTGATTCTACATTAACAGAATAGTAGGTGTTCCCGTTATTAGTTACAACAGGAGCAGGGTCGTCATCATTTACACCAACAATCCAAGGGTCGCTACCGTTCTCAAAATCTCCATTGGTAAGAATATTATTGGATCCTACTATTAAAGAAACATTATCAATATTTACAAGACCAATTTCTCCACCAATATCAAATAAAACTCTTGCATCAGATGCGCCAAAGCCAATTGATGAGTAGGTAAAAGAAAAAGTAGTTCTTGTTGGTGTAATATCTAAAGGAGCACCTGTATTTGTCCATGGTGGACCACTGAGTCCTATTCCTGCGACAATAGTCCTATTTCTATCTGACCAGGCATCAAAAGTTAAGGTATAAGAGCTATCTTCAGCTAAAGCAACCTTTTGACTTACGTTTACGTCATAAACATTTCCTGCCGCTTCAACATATCCTGATAAATATGTATTTCCATTAGTCGTAACCACTGAAGCAGGAGAACTGTCATCTACTCCTAAGATCCACGAATCACTTCCATTTTCTAAATCTCCATTCGTTAGAAGACCATCATCAAATGAAGGACCTGATGCTGCTTTATAAAAATATAAATTATCAATAAAAATTGTTCCTACAGGGTCTGCAGAAATTACGGTTTGATTAATATCAGAAAACGGCACATCGGTAAAATCAGATAAAGGAAGATCGAAACTAATCCATTCTCCTTCTTGGTCTATAGTATTTAGTACTTCAAACTCAATATTATCTATATTACCATTATAACCAGTACCATTAAAATCTACAAATTTAATTTTAAAAGTATTTACGTTTGAACTCCAAACATCAAAATGAACCATTTCCATAGCAGCAGCATTAATAGGTGCAACTTCTGTAATAATACCAGCGTATGCTAAATCTCTATAAACCATTGTTTGGTTACCTTCTATAGCTACCTCTTCCTGTAAAGCAACTACAGACCAACTAGTCGTGTAAGAATCTACAGTAGTTTGTAAATATTGTTCACTATACATAGATATTACATCTACAGGGTTTCTCCCCGGAGGCGTTGGTGCTTTTACAATAGGTGCTAAAATTTCCGTTACTTCAAAATCTTCTGTATATTCTGTAGTTTCAATGGCACCACCTAAGGCTACAACTTTTACAGAGTAAATTCCTGGTGTTTCGTAATTATATGATATTTCATCACCAATATTTCCAGTAACTACAGGTTGTTCTATTCCGTCCTCTCCAGAGTGAAATTCGAAGGTGGATGCAAACTCTGCTGTTGCTGTAATATTAACCATTCTTGAAACTGCAACATCATTTTCGATTGATACTTCCAGGTTTTGTGGAGCCTGAAACGACATTACAAGTTCTTGAGTTATTTCTGCTGTATCTCCAACTAAATTAGATGCAACAATACCTACAGTATAATTTCCTTCAGCATAGATATGTTGTGTGTTTTCTCCATTAGGAAAATTCATAGGTTCGGATCCGTCTCCAAAATCGATATCAAAGGAAGTTGCTCCCTCACCAAAAGGAGTGATTGTTACCAAACCAGAATTGTCTTGAGTAACTATATAATTAGCTCCAATGTTGGATGGTAAAGCAACATCATTTAGAAAATCTAAGTTCGCTTCATCCTTACAGGAACTTATAATAATTAGTATAAGTAGTGCTTTGTATATTGTTCTTATTTTTTTCATAATTGTTTTGTTTTAATATCCTTGATTTTGACTCCAACGATTTCCTGCTAATTCTATTTCAATTCTCGGAATAGGGAATACCTCATTTTTGTTTGGTGTAAACCCCGGAATAGAGGTTGCATTTCCAGTTCTTACTTGATCAAAGAAACGATGACCTTCTCCTGCCAACTCCAATCTTCTTTCCTTTAAAACATTTGAAAGATTTGCTGTAACCCTATGATTCGAATCTCCAAAAGCTCTGTCTCTTATTAAATCCAATAAATCTTGAGGATTATCTTTTAGAACAGAGGCTTGTAAATTAGCTTCAGCCGCCATTAACAAGATATCTACATAACGAATGGCTCTATAATTATTACTTCTATTAATGTTTTGGTCTGGTAGCACAATGTCATCTGCATAAGGAATATATTTTTTATTGAAATACCCTGTGTGTTCTGAACCTAAATTATAGGAAACATCTGGTCTTGTTGAAACAAAAGCATCAATATCAAAAATAGTAGATTCTATTCTTGTGTCTCCTGCTTCATAAGCGTCTACTAAATCTTGAACTGGTACATTAAAACTAAATCCAGAGGCATATGGTGTAAAGTCACCAGCTTTAAACCGAGGACCCATAAAACCAACCACATAATTTCCTTCTACACACTGAAAACACCCAAATCCAGCACCTTCTTGACTTCCTGAGTATTGAACCTCAAAAACAGATTCAACATTATTTTCGTTGTTATTTTTAAAAATTGTAGAAAAATCAGAGATCAATTGGTATTGCCCTGAAGCAATGACCTTATTAAGAGCATCCGCGGATTCATCGAATTTATTTTGATATAAATAAATTTTACCAAGTAATGCCCAAGCTGCACCTTTAGTTACTCTTCCTTGCTGATTTTGTTGCCATGGAAGATTCTCTGTAGCAAGAAGTAAGTCTGATTCTAATTGTGTGTAAATTTCACTTTTTGGTGTCTTCTCAATTGTTTGAGTTTCTGCAATACTTATTCTACCATCAGTATACATTGGAACATCTCCAAAGAACTTAACTAGTTCAAAATAATAGTAAGATCTTAAAAATAAGTTTTCTGCTAATAATTTTTCTTTTCCTTCAAAATCTATTTTGTCTTGAAATTCAACAATGTAATTTGCTCTACTAATTCCAGCATACATCCACTGCCAAACACTTCTAAGTGCTCCGTTATCTGGAGTGTGAATCATATCGTCAATTTGTTGCCAATCTAAAACATCTGTTGGATTTTCACCACCGCACAAACTATTGTCTGAAGCAATTTCACCAAGAATATTATTTAATGCTGTGGTTGCTAATAAATCATATACTCCCACTAATGCATCTTGAAAGTCTTGAGGGTTATTAAAATAGTTTTCTGAATTCTGTTGTCCTTCAGGAGCAATGTCTAAATAATCATCACATGAACTAATAGAAAATAGTGTAAATACGATTGTGATTATATATATTATTTTATTTTTCATCATGTTTTGTTTTAAAATGAAACATTAATTCCCAATGTAAATGTTCTTGTTTGAGGATACTGACCCAAATCTACACCTGCTGCTGCAGGATTAGCATTTGAAACATCTGGGTTGTAACCACTATACTTTGTGAATGTATATAAGTTATTCGCAGCAATGTATACACGTAATTTATCCATTTTTATTTTCTCTAAAGTAGAGGCTGGGATTGAATAACCAAGCTGTACATTTTGTATTCTTAAAAAAGACGCATCTTCAACAAAGAAATCAGAGAATAGATAATTATTTGAGGCATTTGTAGATGCTCTTGGAGTTGTATTTGAGGTACCTTCTCCCGTCCATCGGTCTAGATATATTCTTGACTTATTGCTGTATGTTAGAAAACGTTCGTAACTTCTTGCTGCTTTGTTTCCAACTGATGCATATAAGGACGTAGCAAAATCAATACCTTTATAATCCATATTTAAATTAAAACCTAATGTCATGTCTGGAATAGGGTTTCCAAGAACTGCAAGATCATCTTCGCTTCCAAATTCTACAACGCCATCGTCATCAACATCTACAAACCGAATATCTCCTGGTTGAGCTCCAGCTTGAACAGCATGAGCATCTATTTCGGCTTGATTTTGAAAAATACCATCAGTTTTTAAGCCATAAAAAGACCCTATAGGTAGTCCCGTTTGAAATCGTGAAGTTTGCTGCCCTAAACCAAAGACTCCACTAGAGATAAAACCAGCAGCATTATTTACTTCAATTGTTTTGTTTTTAACTGTAGTAATATTCAATCCGGCTGCAATTTTAAAGTTCTCTGATACTTGTTTATTAAAATTAAGACTAATGTCAAGTCCTTTATTTTCAATTGTACCAGCGTTTACTATAGGTGCAGCACTACCACCTGCCGTAGAACCTAGTAGTCCAGAAACTTCTGGAACAAGAAGAAGGTTTTTAGTAGTTTTTTTATAATAATCTACCGTCACATCAAATAGGCTGTTAAAAAAACTAGCATCAAAACCAATATTAACTTGCTCGTTAGTCTCCCATTGTAAATCAGGATTCGCTAATTGTCCGAGAGCATTTCCATTAGAAATTACATTCCCAAAAGGATAGGTAGCTTCAGCGTTTGCTCCCTGTAATGAACCAATCCAACCATAACTTCCTATTTTATCATTTCCTGTAATACCCCAACTACCTCTAAATTTTAAATTACTTATTGAATTACTGTCAAAAAAGTCTTCTTTAGAAGGAATCCATCCTGCAGATACTGAAGGGAAATAACCGGTTCTATTATTAGGCCCAAATCTTGTCGAAGCATCTCTTCTAACCATAGCTGAGAATAAATACTTCCCATCATAATCATATTGAACTCTCCCAAAAAGAGAATACCAACGATCTTCGTTAACTCCTGTAGATGCGCTTCTGTTTCTTTGTACCGTCTTGTTATCAACTACAATATTTCCATCTGGACCTATAGAGGTTACAATGTATTCATCATAAATGTTTTGAGTATTGAATAAAAAAGCATTATTCCAGTTATCCTCTCCTACAAGAGAACCAAACCCATATACTCCATAAAACTGAACACTTCTTAATGATGTCCCCAATAATAAGTTGAAGTTGTGCTTGTCGAAAGACTTTTTGTAATCAATAAAAGTCTCCCAGGTATAATCTGTATAGTTTTGAGTATCCTCACCTACAGCACTAAATAAATCTTTTATTCCATTTCCGTTTGTATCAGTTAGAAACTGATTATTTGCATCAAGACTTACATTATTATTTACCTTATTAGGGCCATAGTAACCAAGGGGATAGTAGTTTCTATTAGCAACATCTGCGTAATTGAAGTTATATCTAGATGTTACTTTAAGGTCGTCAATGATTTCATAGGATAATTCTATTTTACCTGTGAACCTGTTTACCTTAGTTTCGTTGTGTGTATTATTAATTAACGCAAGTGGATTGATAATTTCTATACCTTGCTCACTACCAATATAAGAGAAACCTCTTGAGGGTCCGCTACCATCTGTTCCATCAAGCACTGAGGTTAATGGGGATGCATTTAAAGCATAATATAATGCCGAGCCTCTACCTCCCTCAGGAATTGTTTTTCTATTAATGTTGGTGTAAAGTAAAAAAGTACTAAGCTTCAATTTATCTGTTAAATCAATTCCTAAATTGTTTCTTACTGTAATTCTATTAAAGTTAGATTTCTCTGGCGATATTATTCCTTCTTGTTGAAAGATACTCCCACTAGTACTATGGGTAATAGTTTCAGAACCACCACTTGCACTAAACGTGTAGTTTGTGATTGGTGCCTGAGTAAATAATCGTTTTTGCCAATCTGTTCCTACCCCAAACCCATCAATATTTGGATAAGGAATACTATTTCCATTAGCTATTTCTGTTTCATTTACATAGACAGCATATTCACTGGCATTCATTAAGTCCAATTGATTGGATGCTTCTTGAATTGAGGAATATGAATTGAATGTAAACTGGGTGGGTCTATTTTTCTTTCCTGATTTTGTAGTAATTAAGACTACTCCATTAGCTGCTTGAACACCATAAATAGCAGAACTAGCATCTTTGATGATATCCATTTTTTCGATATCATTAGGGTCTATTACACTGAGGTCGGAGCCAATATTTACTCCGTCTACAATTACAAGTGGTGAATTGTTTCCATTGGTAGTAATACCACGTATTCTAATGTTTAGTGAAGATCCTGGAGATCCTGAATTTGCTGTGACTTGAACTCCGGCTGCGCTTCCTGTTAGCGCTTCTTCAATTCTAGATGGATTTTTTTCGGCTATCTTCTCAGCATTTAGTGAGGAGAATGCTCCAGTTACCAACTCTTTACGTTGACTTCCATAACCGATTACAACGATCTCATTTAGGGTTTCAGAGCTTTCTTCAAGAACTACGTTGATAATCTCATTATCAACTGTTAATTCTTTTGTTTCGAAACCAAGATAGCTAAACACTAAAATAGAACCTTTGGGGACAGAAGATATTTTATAATTTGCATCAAAATCTGTTACGTCTCCTTTTAAGGAGTTTTTTATAATAACATTCACACCAGGGAGGGTTTCACCTGTAACAGCATCTGTAACTACACCTTTGACATTAATGTTTTGAGCATATAATGTGTTAGATATAAAAATGAACGATATTAAAACAATAAGTTTTCTCATATAAATATTTTATCATTTAATTAATGATACTAAATTAACTGTATTATTTAGAAAATTGATATTTACTACCTCAATAAAAAACATACATCACAAAAAAAAGAGATAAAAAACAGGAAGTCATATTTTTAAACTAATTAGGATGCTTTAAATTTTTTTTGTGTGTGTGATGTTATGGTAATGTATGGTTTTTTTAAAGGTTACCGTAACATTATATTTCTAATATATAACTGCTTAAGCTGGCCTCATGTGGTAAATTCATCTTTTTTCTAAGGCGATATCTTTTAACTTCTACACTTCGTATGGATATATTAAGTAGTGGCGCAATTTCTTTTGAAGATAAATTTAATCTCAAGTATGTGCAAAGCCTTAGATCATTTGAAGTTAGATTGGAGTGTTTATGCTTCAGTTTTTTCATAAAGCCTTTATCGGTATTTTTAAAAGCTTCTTCAAATAATTTCCAATCATTAGAAGTGTTTAAATTTGTATTGATAAGTTTTATGACAGTAGTAATGCCGTCTTTATCTTTTGTTGAACCCAGCTCTTTTTTTATCGTCCCTAATAATTCGTTACGTTTTATTAAATTCATTGTAGATAATCCTAATTCTCTATTTTTAGAATCGATATCTTTTTGTAAATCTAAATTTTTAAAATGCATTAATTGTTGTTCATTTTCCAATTGTTTTATTTCTAATTCCTTCTCTTTTTTCTTTAAAAGTTTTTCGCGTTGGTTTTTAAAATAATTTCGATGAAGAATATTTATTATTATTAAAATCAGAACTCCTGAAAAAAAGTAAATTATTAAGGATAAAGGCTTTAGGTACCAGGGTTTTGCTATTGTGAAATTATACTTTATTTTATTATTGGTTTCTAAATTGCCAATCTTCGCACTTGCTTCAAAAATATAGCTACCATGTGGCAGGTTCTCAAAATAAATCTCTGATTTTGAAGACCAATCACTCCAATTGTTATTAGAACCTACAAGTCTGTACCTAAATAGAGATGGAAAATATTTGCTATAATTAGATATGCTGTATGAAATTTTAATATGATTTTCTTTATTTTCTAGAGCCCCTCCTTTTACTAGACTTAGCGATTTTTCTTCATTTTTTATGGAATGTGCACTAACCTCATCTAGTTTAATAGTGTGATTTATTTTATTTCTATATGTTAAGTCTGTAATAATGTAACCACTAGTAATACCTATTAAATATTTATCATCTCCAATATAAAGGATGTTTTCGTAACCATCTTTCGTTTCCCTCACACTATTTGGAACAGGTATAGAGAATAATTCATACTTAGCACTAAGTTTTTCTCTTTGGACATAGGATATATTTTGTTCTGTAAATGCAAATAACTTATTGTTAGAATTAATTAACTTCCCAGAAATATAGCTTGTAAAATCGTATAAATTACTTAGAATACTGTCTTTTTTAAAATCTAAAGAGTTAGTATCGTAGAAAAAAACACCACTGTTTGAGCCATATAAAACTTTATTATTGTAGGTATTAAGGCTAGATTTTATACTTTTTTTTACTACTGTCTTAGAATAGGATAGTACTTGATTAAAACCAGTATCAATTTTTAATTTATATACCCCCTTTTGCTCATGACTCACTAAAACTTCATCTTGCTTAATAAACTCAAGATGTCTTGATGAGATTCCAAACCCTTTTATTTTGTTTCTTAACACCCACTTATTATTTTCTTTTTTAAGAATATATAAACCTTCATAATTACCCTGAATTATAAGGTCTGGATTGTTATCAATCTCCTTAAAAACCCATGTTCCCGAGGTATTGTAAATCCTTTCAGCTTTTCCCTTAGAAATTATAAATGATCCTTTATCATGCCCACAAAACAAGGTGTTTTTTATTTTTTGTAGTGACCAAACTTGCCCTTCTGTTCCCTTGACAAATTTAAAGGCACCTTTTTGATCTTTGTTTTTATAAAAAAGACCCTGATTTGTTCCTAAATATAAAATATTATCATCTATAAAGGAGGTATATACTGAGCCTAAAATTCCTAAATCATCTTTGTAAACTCTAAAAGGTGCATTAAAGTTTATATTGCTTATGCCATTATCTAACCCTAGCCAAACATTTTCCTCTTTGTCTTCATATAAAGAAAGAACTGTATTGTTTCCCAGACCATTACTTTGATTAATAGTATATTCAATTTCCTTTTTTGTATTTACATATATAATTCCGTTTGAAACAGTGCCAAGGATGAAGTCACCATTTTTTAACTGTAAGCTATTGTAAATACTATAGTTACTTAATTTAGTATTTAGCTTAGAATCCCATTCTTTGATAAATTTTCCATTTTGTTTGATGAAAAAACCAAGTTCTTTAGTTTGGAATAATAACTCATTATTAATGCTGAAAATATTTATTAAGATGTTGTTTTTTAATAAAGGATTATCAGTAATTAATATTTCTTCATCATTTTTAAGCTTATAGATACCTTCATAAATTTTTTGGTAATAGATTTCATTATTTACCTTGTAAATTTTAGTAATAGTGGTTTTTGATTTAATTATATCTATCGTTTTTATCTTAGTGTCGTAAATGTAAATTCTGTCTAAAGATTGAAACAGAATCCAGCGATCAAGTTCTAATATATTCCAAAATTCCTCGTCTTCAGCAAGAGGAACCTTTTCATTTTTGGTTATCGAGCTATATTCTAGTATTCCAAGCTTATTGCTTTCCCAATAACCAAAATCCATATAACTACCTGTGTAGATTTTGTCTTCAATAACCCTCACAGATCTAACGATTGAAGAGTTTGCAGATTTGTAAAGTTTCCAACGTGCTCCATTATAGGTTAGCAACCCTTTATTGTTGGCGAAATAAATAGTTTTATCATCACTTTGAGAAATTCCCCAGTTTTGATCTTCTGCGCCATAATCTTTTGGCTTAAAAACTTCGATAGGAGGGAGTTCTTGCGAAAAAATACTTAGTTGAGTAACTATGAATAAATAAATAAAATGTCTAAATTTCATTACCTAGGCTTAAAAAATTAATAATTACTAAGAGAAGGAAGTCCTTAAAAAAATAAAATCAAATCAAATTCTCTTTAAATGTTTGGTTACTAAATTAAGCTAAATCTTTTAAATACAGCGTTTTTTAACTTTTCTGTAGTGTTTGTGTTAAGGTTTCATATATTTTATGAATATTAAAATGGTTTAGAAACAAATTAATTTGCACAAATTTTATTTTAGGTGAACAGGAAAATAACTTAAATAAAAATAAGTTTTTGTAACTTATCCTTTTATTTCTAATCAATACACTATGCCAAACTATACACTAAAAGTTAACGGGGAACAAGTTACAGTAACGGTTGATGCAGATACACCTTTACTATGGATATTGAGAGATGAACTAAACATGGTAGGAACTAAATTTGGTTGTGGTATTGCCCAATGTGGTTCTTGTACCGTTCATGTTGATAACGCAGCAGTAAGAAGTTGTTCTTTACCCGTTTCTTCTATTTCTGGAGAGTCCATTACAACAATTGAAGGACTTTCAGAGAACGGAACACACCCTGTGCAGGAAGCCTGGAAAGAAATTGATGTTCCACAATGCGGTTATTGTCAGGCTGGTCAAATAATGACAGCTTCTGCCTTTTTAAAAGAAAACTCAAACCCAACAAAAGATGAGATTAGAGAGGCTATGCATGGAAATATCTGCAGATGTGCTTCTTATAATAGAATAGAAAAGGCTGTAGAATTGGCTGCTAAAAACTCATAAATTAACCAAGCATAAAAAATTATGAAGTCTCAAAATAAATCACTTAGTTTTAGTAGAAGAAATTTTTTAAAAACATCTGTACTTGCTGGAGGGGGTATGTTAATTGGGTTTAACTTCTTAAGTGCTTGTAAGCCAGAAGCCATTGTCCCTGTAGACATTTTAAAACTTAATTTTAATGACTTTAACGCATTTATAAAAATATCCGAAGAAGGCTATGTTACCATTTTTTCGCCAAATCCTGAAATAGGACAAGGGGTTAAAACTTCTATGCCAATGATTATTGCTGAAGAATTAGATGTTTCTTGGGATAAGGTTTCTGTATCGCAAGGACTATATGATCCCGTAAATTATCAAAGACAAGTTGCTGGAGGAAGTCAGTCTATCCGCTTTGGATGGGATGCTTTGCGCCAGACAGGAGCAACAACCAAACAAATGTTAGTCAATGCAGCCGCTGCAAAATGGGGTGTTGATGCTTCTACTTGTTCAGCTTCCCAAGGAATTATTACCAATGCAAATGGAGAAATTCTAGGATATGGAGAAGTAGCCAAAGAAGCAGCTATTTTAGAGATTCCAGAAAATGTAATTCTAAAAAAATCGAAGGATTATAACATAATTGGACAAGATATAAAGAATGTAGACATTCAAAAAATTATTACAGGGAAACCCTTATTTGGATTAGATTATACTTCTGAAGGAATGGCTTATGCCTCTGTTTTAAGACCACCAGCTTTCGGTAAAAAATTAGTTAGTTTTGATGATAGTATTACCAAAAGCATCAATGGAGTTTTAGAAGTAGTGAAATTTGGTAATAAGATTGCTGTTTTAGGGAGCAATACTTGGGCAGCGATGAAAGGTAAAAAAGCGTTGATTGTTGAATGGAAACACGATGTAAAATTAGAAAATACAGAAGATCATGACACAGCGCTATTTAAGATTTTAGAGGGTAATAAATTTGATACTAGACGTGAAGATGGTAATATAAAAATGGCATTTGCTCAAGCAGATAAAATTATAGAGAGAACTTATGAGTCTCCTTTTTTACCTCACAATTGTATGGAACCAATGAATTTCTATGCGAATGTTACGCAAACTAAAGTTCATCTTGTAGGACCCATTCAAACACCAGCTTGGACAGTTGGGAAGATTGCTAAATTATTAGATAGAGATCCAAAAGAAATTCATTTAGAAATGACTCGTATGGGAGGAGGTTTCGGAAGAAGGCTTTATGGAGATTTTGTAGAGGAGGCTGCTGAAATTTCAAGTTTAGTAAAAAAGCCAATTAAAGTTGTTTTTTCAAGAGAAGATGATATGGCAGCGGGAACCTATAGACCAGCCATCAAATACAGAATAAAAGCATCTTTAAAAGATGGAGAAATTACAGGATATCACTTAAAAGAAGCTGCTATAAATGGAAATATGTATGGATTAATCCCGAATTTTTTTCCAGCAGGATGTATTCCAAATTATAAAGTAAGTACTGCGAATCACCAAAGTAATATAACTACAGGAGCGTGGAGAGCCCCCTACACAAACTTTTTAGCTTTTGCAGAACAAAGTTTTTTTAGTGAATTAGCAGATGAATTAGGAGTAGACCATCCTACGCTCCTTATTAAATTACTTCAAAAAGTAAAAGGAACAAAAGATGAACAGATTCAGTATTCTGCTGAAAGAATGGAAAAAACCATTAAACTGGCTGTCGAAAAATCTAATTGGACTAAAGTAACAGAAGGAACTTACCAAGGGTTTTCAGCTTATTATAGCCATAATACGCATGTAGCAGAAGTTGCAGACGTTGAAATGGTTGAAGGAGTGCTAGTTGTTAAAAAAGTTACAGTAGCTGTTGATTGTGGAATTGTAGTCAATCCTTTAGGTGCAAAAAATCAAATTGAAGGTGGGGTTATTGATGGTATCGGACACGCAATGTATGGCGATTTCTCTTTTAAAAGCGGAACTCCAAAGGCCATTAATTTTGATAATTACCGTTTAATTAGAATGCAAGAAACTCCTGAAGTAAGCACTCATTTTGTTGTAAGTGATCTATCACCAACAGGATTAGGAGAACCAGGACTACCTCCAGCAGGAGGAGCGGTTGCTAATGCCATTCATGCAGCAAAAGGCGAACGATTATTAAAGCAGCCGTTTATCAATCAATTAGAAATGCCTAAGAGTGAAATATTAGGATAATTCAAGTAGTTTTTCATATGCTTCTTTGGTGTCAACATCAAAGAAAGGAGTCTTAGAAGTCATTTTTAAGACCTCTTTTTTATATTTTTTCACCACAGGTTTGGCGCCTTCATTATCAGATAGTATTGATAATTCATTAAATAATGATTTGTCAAAAATAGCGGGAACACCAGCAACTTCTTCGTAGTTGGTGAGTATAATACGCTTACCAGTACTGTCTGATAATGAAATTAATTCTTCATAATGTTCTGTAGTTACAAGAGGTGTGTCTGCTAATGTTACTAAAACTCTGTCGTAATTGTTTTTCTTTTTTATGAGTTCAATCCCTTTACTTAAAGAGCTTCCCATGCCATCTTCCCAATTATTGTTTTTAAGAATTGTTACTTTCTGACCTCTAATAGATTTAAAAATATCTGCGAAATGAGCTCCAATAACAATAAAAACATCTGAATACTTTATGCTGTTGGCTTGTTCAATGGAGTGGAGTAATAATGTAGAATTGTTGTAGGGTAATAATTGTTTGGGCTCGCCCATTCTTTTAGACTCACCGGCAGCAAGAATTAATATTGCAGTTTTTGGCATCATTGATGTATTCCAATTTGTTTATCTCTCAAAGATATGGGTTTTTGATTTCTAATAACAGATAATATTTCAGCAAGTATGGAAATAGCTATTTCTTGAGGTGTTTCTGCCCCTATATTAATTCCAGCAGGGCCGTGTATTTTATCGAAAAAATCATCAGAAATCAAATCATTTTTTTCTAATAAATCATTCAACAGTTTCTCTCTTCGCTTGCTAGGTCCAAGCAAACCAATATAACTAGTTTCTTTTTCTACAAGTTCTGATAGGTACTTTAAATCTTTTACATAACTATGTGACATCATCATGACAGCAGTCTGAGAATCAAAAGAAATAGTACTGAATTCTTTTTCATCAATCCCTAAGTAACTAGAAGCACCAGGAAAATCATCAATTGTCTTTAATTCATCTTCGGGAGCTACAATAATTACTTCCCAGCCGGTTGATGACGCATATTTACATAATTGAACAGCATCGTGTTCACATCCAACAATAATTAATTTATAACCAGGCTTGATGGTTTGAGTGAATAGTGTTAGACTTTTTTCTGGCTTTGCAATTGATATAGGAAATTCTCCCTCAGAAAAATGAAAACAAGAACTTCCTTTCTGTCTTTTTGAGGTCTCTTTTGAAAAGTAGGAGCTAATGGAAAAAGATTTTCTAGAGAAGCATTGTCTCTCAAAAGCATCAAAAAATGCTTCAGTAGGATGAAAAGGTTCAATTAAAATATATAAAAACCCTTCACATCCAAGACGATATCTACCATCATATCCCATTAATGTTGAGGTATTGGTTTCAAAAACCCGTTGTGCTTGTCGTAAGATTTCTTTTTCTATACAACCACCACTAACCGCACCAATCATTTTTCCATTTTCTTGGATAGACATTCTAACCCCTGGTCTTCTATAGGATGAGCCGTCTAAAGAAACGACAGAAGCAAGCGCAGTTTTAATGCCTAGACTTTGTGCAATTTTAGCAGAACGGATAATGTCTTTTAATTCGTGTAACATATATAAGACTACCAAATTACGAATTTTTGAAGTTTTCTAGAGAATCATTTTCAACTTTTAAAAAAGTTTTTAAAACAGTTATCTTTACCTATAAATAATCAGTTCATGAAAAAATCAATATATCTATTTATAGCAAGTTTCTTTTTGGCAGGATCGATACTCGCTCAAAAAAATAATGTAGCTACTAATTCTTATTGGTCTCAGGGAAAAGCAGAAGTAAATGTGTATGAAGTTTCTCAAAATAGATATCAAGAAAATCACCCAGGACAACTTGTAAGTGTTTTTGTAACAGAAGATTTTTTGACGGATAAACAAGTCAAAAATGAGTACTATAAAAATGAAAATTCTGCATGGACTATAAAGAACATTCAATTAAAAAAATTCACAACAGGTATCTATGATTATTCATTATTTAGTGCTGTTTTTACACCTATCGATAGAAATAAATTTCCAAAATCATTAAAAGTGTCTGCTTCTTCACAAGAATGGTGTGGCACTATGTACACTCAGTTTAATCTAATAGACAATACCGATTATAAAGTAGAACACCGCTCTTATTTTGAAAATGAAGGCGATAGAACTACAAGAATAAAAAAATCATTTTTAGAAGATGAAGTTTTTACGGTGCTTAGAATGAACCCGTTATTGTTACCAATAGGAACAATTCAGTTAATTCCTCCTGCAAATTATATTCAATTAAAACATCTACAATTACAATCTTTTAAAGCAACAACCTCATTAACTTCTTATGACAGAAAAGAGGTGTCTGGAATAAATTTAATGGAATATAAAATGGAGTATGCTCAGTTGAAAAGAAGCATGAGTATTATTTTTGAAAACAAAGCACCTTATAAAATTGCAGGCTGGTTTGAAACATTTCCATCTGCTTTCGATGGAAAACTAAGAACCACTAGCGCTATTTTAAAAGCTCAAAAAATGCTGCCTTATTGGAGTCAGAATAGTTTGAAAGATGAGCATTTAAGAAAGGAATTGGGTCTTCATTAAAAGAAAATATCTTGTGCCAATCTGAAGGTATTGGCATGCGCATCTATAATAATTTTAATATCAGGAGAGTATCCACCACCCATGCTACACATTACCGGAATAGATAAGTCTTTACAGGTTTGTAACACAAATCTATCTCGTTCTTTACAGCCTTCTATAGTAAGAGAAAGTTTTCCTAGTTTATCGGTTGTAATAACATCTACACCACATAAATAGTAGATAAAATCTGGTTGTTGTTTTGTAATTAAATAAGGTAAGGTTTCTTTTAAAATAGATAAATATGTCGCATCTTCAGTTCCGTTTTCAAGAGCAATATCTAGATCGCTCTTTTCTTTATGAAAGGGGTAATTACTTTTTCCATGCATAGAAAATGTAAAAACGGTGTTGTTATTTTGAAAAATTTCTGCAGTTCCATTTCCTTGATGAACATCTAAATCTACAATCAATATTTTATTTGCCAATCCTTTTTCTTGAAGATATCTAGCGCCAATAGCTTGGTCGTTTAACATACAAAAACCTTCTCCTTTATTTGTAAAGGCATGATGTGTACCACCAGCAATATTCATTGCAACTCCATATTTTATAGCAAATTTGCTAGCCTTCATTGTTCCATCAGCAATCATCATTTCTCTAGCAATTAGTTCTTCGCTTAAAGGAAATCCAATCTTTCTAGCTACTTTCTGATCTATAGTGATGTTTAATAAATCGGATACATACGCAGCATCATGAACTAAAAAAAAATATTTATTGTTTGGTATTTCAGGCTCAAAGAAATTCTCCTCATTACAGGTGCCTTCATAGACTAATTGCTGAGGTAAAAGATCATATTTTTCCATCGGAAACCTATGCCCGTCTGGTAAATCGTGTTTGTAAATTGGATGATATGCTATTTTTAGCATTAACTTATTTGTTGTCCGTTGCTTACTTTTTGTTCTGGTTCTACAAAAGCTAATTTTCCATTAGGTGTGTCTGTCATTAAAATCATTCCCTGGCTTTCTACCCCTCTAATTTTTCTAGGAGCTAAATTAGTTAAGACAGTTACCTGCTGTCCAATAATATCTTCGGGAGAAAAGCTTTCTGCAATTCCAGAAACAATGGTTCTTACGTCGATACCAACATCTACTTTTAGTTGTAATAATTTTTTAGTTTTTGCAACTTTTACAGCCTCTAAAATAGTTCCAACCCTCATATCTAACTTAGTAAAGTCTTCAAAATCAATGGTTTCTTTTTGAGGTTCTATCACTTTGCTTTCTTGCTCGTTTGCTTTTTTAGTTGCTGCTAGCTTTTCTAATTGAGTAGTGACAGTTTTATCTTCTATTTTTGAAAATAATAATTCTGCAGACCCAATTTGATGATTGGCTGGGAGTAAGACCTCTTTTTCTGAAACATCATTCCATGACCTGTCATTCTCATTAGAAATATGCAACATTTTTTTTAATTTATCTGAAGTAAAAGGCAAGAAAGGCTCAGAAACTACTGCTAAAGCAGCAGAAATTTGTAGGGCAACATACATGATTGTTTTTACTCGCTCTTCATCTACTTTAATTACTTTCCAAGGTTCTTCATCTGCTAAGTATTTATTCCCTAATCTAGCAAGATTCATTAATTCTTGTGAAGCTTCTCTAAAACGGTATCGTTGGATAGATTTCCCAATACTTTCTGGAAAGTGTTTGATTGAAGCTAAAGTATCCTCATCAACTTCTGTAAATTCTCCTGCTACAGGAACTTGCCCATCATAATATTTATTAGTTAAAACAACAACACGATTGATAAAGTTTCCAAAAATGGCTACCAATTCATTGTTGTTTTTTGCTTGAAAATCTTTCCAAGTAAAATCGTTGTCTTTATTCTCTGGAGCATTCGCAGTTAAAGTATAGCGCAATACGTCTTGTTGATTTGGAAAGTCTTCTAGATACTCATGTAACCAAACAGCCCAATTTTTAGAGGTTGATAATTTATTTCCTTCTAAATTTAGAAATTCATTGGCAGGAACATTTTCAGGTAATATATAACCACCATGGGCTTTTAGCATGCTTGGAAAAATAATACAATGAAAAACAATATTATCTTTTCCTATAAAATGAACCAGTTTTGTGTTTTCATCTTTCCAATAATCTTCCCAGTTTTTACCTTCTCGCTCTGCCCATTCTTTGGTTGAAGAGATATAACCAATAGGTGCATCAAACCAAACATACAGAACTTTCCCTTCGCCTCCATCTACAGGAACAGGAATTCCCCATTCTAAATCTCGAGTAACCGCTCTTGGTCTCAGGCCATCATCAATCCAAGATTTCACCTGTCCTAGAACATTAGATTTCCAATCACTTTTATGGCCATCTAAAATCCACTCACGTAAAAAAGATTCGTGTTTATCTAAAGGTAAAAACCAATGTTTAGTTTCCTTAAGTGTTGGGGTATTTCCTGTAATAGCAGATTTAGGATTAATTAAATCGGTGCCGTTATGACTGGTTCCACAATGTTCACATTGATCTCCATAACTTTCTTCAAAACCACATTTTGGACAAGTTCCAACAACAAACCTATCTGCTAAAAACTGATTGGCTTCAGCATCGTATAATTGTGCTGTTACTTCTTCAATAAAATCTCCTTTTTTATGTAAGTCTATGAAAAAATCTGAGGCTGTTTTGTGATGAATTTTTGAAGAAGTTCTTGAGTAATTATCAAAAGAAATTCCAAAATCTTTAAAAGATTGCTTAATGATTGTATGATATTTATCTATAATCTCTTGAGGAGAAACGCCTTCTTTTTTTGCACGCATTGGGATGGCAACCCCATGCTCATCACTACCACAGATATAGGCAACATCATTTCCTGTTAGTCTTAAATATCTAGCGTAAATATCTGCAGGAACGTACACACCTGCTAAATGACCAATATGAATAGGTCCGTTAGTGTAAGGCAAGGCTGCAGTGACAGTATATCTTTTAGAAGAACTCATGAATATTGTTTTGAACTAATTTTTGATTGACAAAAGTACAAAAAGCAAGTTGAACATATTTTTGAAAGCCCAATGAATTTAGATACATTTACAAAAATGATTTATATGAAGAGGCGAATTAAATTCGTATTCGTAGTTTTATTCCTCATTTCTTTTTTGTCTTTTGGGCAAACAAGGAATGATTCAATTTCTAAACCCATGAAATTAGTGCAACCAAAGTACCTAAAGGCTGGAGATAGTATTGCTATAGTAGCTTCTGCAGGAATACTTATAAAAAGAGAAGAAATTATAGATGAAGCTAAAAAACTAGCAGAAAGTTGGGGACTAAAAGTTTTTATTGGCGATCATGTTTTTAACCAGAATAATCATTTTGCAGGAACGGATGAAGAACGAGCAAGTGATTTTCAAAAAGCATTAGATAACCCAAGTATAAAAGCAATCTGGTGTGCACGAGGGGGCTATGGAAGCGCACGTATTCTAGATAAATTAGAGTATACTAAATTTAAAGCAAGACCAAAATGGATTGTTGGGTATTCAGATATAACTGCCTTTCATAGTCATATTCATAACCTAGGAATACAAACCATACACGCTATGATGGGAACTAGCTTATTATTTGATCCAGCAGAAACAAAACAAAGTATTGAAACATACAGAAAGGCCTTGTTTGGTGAAGCGCTGAGGTATGAAATAAACTCCTCTGAATATAATAAAAAAGGAGATGCAGAAGGTATTTTAGTTGGTGGAAACCTAAGCATTTTACAAAGTATGTTAGGAAGTGAAAGTCAAATAAACACTGATGGAAGTATTTTATTTATTGAAGAAATTGGCGAATATAAATACCATATAGACAGAATGCTACGCAGTTTAAAAAGAGCAGGATATTTTGACAATTGTAAGGGACTTATTTTAGGGGATATGAGCAATATTAAAAAGAACACAACTGCTTGGGGAAGCTCTATAGAACAGCTTATCTTAGAAGTAGTTGCGGAGTTTGATTTTCCTGTATTATTTAATTTTCCAGCAGGCCATGAAACAGACAATAGAGCTCTTATTTTAGGAAAGACAATTACAATGAATATTAAATCAACAACATCAGAAGTTATATTTAAATGAAAATTATAGAAGATAGTATTGCTGCTTTTGCCTCTTTTATTTGGGGATATCCATTATTATTATTATTAATTGGTGGAGGAATTTACCTTTTAATACTTTCTAGGTTTTTACCTTTTAGATATTTTGGGCACGCCATTCAAGTATTGCGTGGGAAATATGATGATCCTAATGATCCTGGGCAAATAAGTCATTTTCAAGCACTAACAACAGCACTCTCGGCTACTGTTGGAATGGGAAATATTTCTGGAGTTGCCGTTGCCATAGCTATGGGAGGGCCAGGAGCAATTTTCTGGATGTGGATTAGTGCTGTTGTTGGTATGTCTACAAAGTTTTTTACCTCTTCCTTAGCCATTATGTACAGAGGGAAAGACAGTGAAGGAGAACTACAAGGAGGTCCTATGTATTTTATTACAGAAGGCTTAGGGAAAAAATGGAAACCATTGGCAATCTTTTTTAGTGCATGTGCCATGATTGGGGCATTGCCTGTTTTTAATGTAAATCAATTAACACAAGCAGTTAATGATATATTATTAAAGCCAAACGGAGTAGAAGTAACCAACTATACAAATTTAGTGATTGGTGTTTTTCTTGTAATTATTACCTCCATAGTGGTTCTTGGTGGTTTAAAAAGAATTGGGAAGGTTACCTCTCGGTTAGTTCCGTCTATGGTGTTACTCTATTTTATTCTAGTAGTAGTCATATTGATTGTACATATAGAGGTTGTTCCTAAATACTTTTTGATGATATTCACAGATGCTTTCTCTGCAGATTTTATTAAAGAAGAATCTGTATTAGGAGGTGTTGTAGGTGCTTTAATAATTTTAGGAATTAAACGTGGAGCATTTTCTAATGAAGCCGGTGTAGGAACTGCGCCAATGGCTCACGGAGCTGCAAAAACAGATGAACCCATTAGAGAAGGATTGGTGGCTATGTTGGGGCCATTTATAGATACTATTATTGTATGTACGCTAACCGCATTGGCTATTTTAGTAACGGGTGTATGGCAAACAAGTGACACCAACGGCGTAAGTTTAACAGCCACAGCTTTTGGAAATGCTATGCCAGGAGTTGGAAAATATTTACTGATGATTTGTGTTGCAATCTTTAGTATTTCATCCTTATTTTCATACTCATACTACGGTACCAAATCGCTCTCGTTTTTAGTGGGTTCTAAATACAAGCATTTATATAATTATCTATTTATTGCAAGTATTCTAATTGGAGCAACTGCCAGCTTAGATACCATGATTAATTTAATAGATAGTGCATTTGCTTTGATGGCAATTCCAACCATGTTGGCAACTATTATTTTAGCACCAAAAGTGATGAAAGAAGCAAAAATTTATAGTAAAAAATTAAAAAATTCTGGGGATTAAATTTCCTTCTTGATAAAAAGGCTGAAAACGAGCAAATAGTTCTTCAGAATACCAGTTTAATTCTCTGGTTTTTTTTACCATTTCTGCGTGCTTCGGATTTTTATATGCATAATTCATCATTGCCTCAGCATTAGACCAAAGAGAAAAGGTAGCCTGCATTAATAATGGAAACTCCCCAATTCCTTTAGAGTAAATTAACTCATCATAATTATTCATAGATTTAGAAACAGACGGAACGTTTTTCCAAAATTGATAGGCCAATTTAGGCTTAATTGTTGCTCTTGTAATCACTGCTAATGGTTTTGATTTATCAAAATCAACAGAAGCCTCAAACGGATTTTGCTTGCTCCATTTTCCATGACTTTTTACTGTACGCATTAAGACATGGCTAAAGGATGCAGCTGTTTTGGTATATTCTTTTATAACATTGGTGCTTAAAAAATCTTTTGCTAATTCTTCAGATGTAAAAACAGCAACAAATCCAAATGTTGAAAAATCTGGTTTTATAGAAAACCCATTTCCGCTTCCAGTTCCAAGCGGTTTAAAAAAAGAAAGGCCTTTGGTTTTTTTTTGCACAATTGGAGATCTTCCCATTCTTGAGAAAGCATGCCATTTATTTTTTATTCCTGCATACTGAAAAAAAGAAATTAAGGTAGTTTGAGACATTTAAAAGTGTTTTTACAAAATTAAGTAATAAATGGTTTTGTATTTTAGTAAAATGGCAGAACATTATGAATTAGGAAAAAAAGGAGAACAATTAGCGATAGATTACCTAATAAAGCAAGGATATAAGATCGTAGAAAGAAATTGGAGGTTTCAAAAAGCAGAGATAGATATTATTGCTAGAAAAGAAGAAACACTTATTTCTGTTGAAGTTAAAACAAGGTCTACAAATGATTTTGGGAACCCACAAGACTTTGTGAATCCTAAAAAAATTAAATTAATGGTACTAGCAATGAATGAATATGTTCTTAAGAAAGACTTAAATGTAGAGGTTCGATTTGATATTGTGGCAATCACTAAAAATAAAGGGAGTTTTAATATTGAGCACCTTGAAGATGCCTTCTTGTATTTTTAGTTTAATTCTCTTAAAACCAGTTTTAAATCATCTATAGTTTCAGGGATTGAAATAATTTGTTTGTCTATCCCTAATATAAAATAGGTTGGTGTAGAATTAATTTGATAAGTTCTTGCAGTCGGGTTTTCCCATTTCCCTAAACCTAACACATGATGCCATTCTGGCATTTTAAGCTGATAGTTTATCCATGTTTTATCTGAAGTTTCCATGGCAAAAGCAATCACTTTTGTATTGGTTTTATCTTTCATGTATTCATGTATTTCTGGAATTTCTCTCAGGCAATGTGAACACTCTGTACTGTAAAAAATGATCAAATAACTCAATTCATCATTTAAACTAGAAAGTTGAAACTCTTTGCCATTTTCAGTCCAGGAAAAATCTGGGGCAACTCTTCCAATATTGACACTCATTTTTTCAAGTATTTTCTTTTTAAACACGTTGTTTTGATCTTCTTGTGGAAGTTTATTAAAATGATTGTTGAATAAATAGTCTACTGTAGGAGTATTTTTAAATTCTGAAAACTGTGTAATCAGAAACTCTATCACAGCTGCTCTAAAAGAACTGTTTTTTATTTTTTTAAGGACTATTCCAGCTGCTTTTTTATAAAGTTCTTCTTGTGTGTCAGAATTTTCAGAATAGTGTAGATAAAATATAAAATCCGAAATTCTATCAATTAAAAAAGAAGAGTTGTAGAGTATATTATTTGAAAAGTCAATCTGATCAAAAAAATGATCTATAGAATTACTTAAATATTCTTCTGGGAGCTTTGCAATTTCAGGGGCATTAAATCTATCAGTTGCTTTTATAAAATGATAAACAAGCATGCCTTGAGATCTAACCAAATACTGTTGTTCAATCTTCTGTAGCTTATCAACCCAATTCCTGTAAGCCTCTTTTGTGTTATTAGCTTTATTTTTAAAATAAGATCCTTGTAATGAGTCTATATTATTTTGGGCAAATGAAGTCTCCTTTAGAAACTTACTGTAAACTATATTTTCCGTTGATTCTTTAAAAACTGTTGTTGTATTTGGATTACTTGGATCTAATTCAATTTCTACATTTTCTTTATTGAATAAAAAATCTATAAACCCATCACTTTTAAGGTCATAGGTAATTCTGTAAGAACCAATTTTTGTGTCTTTAGGTAAATTAAATTTAAAAACACCCGTATTCCCTTCTGTTTCTATCTGAGTATTTTTTATAAAAACCTGTTTTGCTCCTTCAACTTTATAAAGCAATACCCAAGAATATTTTTTAACAGGATTTAGTGTGCCTTTTACAGAATATTGTGCGTGAAGTGAGAAGCTAAGGAAGAAAAATAAAATCAGCAGGTTTTTCATATTATTACTTTGATGAGGAAACAAATTCAAAATTACATTTTCTTCTTTAAATTCTGTACTTTAGGACTAAATAAATCATCTATGAATTTTCAGAACAAAGTTGTTTGGATCACAGGAGCCTCCTCAGGAATTGGAAGAGCTTTAGCTCTAGAGTTGTCAAGTCAAAATGCATTACTAATTATTTCAGCAAGAAATAAAGCATCATTAGAGGCTGTAAAGATAGCCTGTATAAATCAAGAAAATGTGTGGGTTTTGCCTTTAGATTTAGAAGCGCATTCAACATTTACTAAAATTACAGCAGCAGCAATCCAAATATATGGTCGAATAGATATTCTAGTCAATAATGGAGGCATTAGTCAGCGGTCATTAGTAAAAGATACGTTGGTAGCTGTAGATAAAAAAATTATGGAGGTAAATTACACAGGAACAGTAGGATTAACAAAAGCAGTATTGCCATATTTTTTAGAACAAAAACAAGGGCAGGTTGTTGTAACTACTAGTATTGTTGGTTTGATAGGTACTCCGTTAAGATCTAGCTATGCAGCATCAAAACATGCATTGCACGGTTTTTTTGATAGTTTACGAGCAGAAGTATATGACCATAACATAGATGTTACATTAATTTGCCCAGGTTTTGTATCAACAAGTATTTCCATGAATGCTTTAACAGGGGATGGAACATCACAGCAAAAAATGGACACTGCTACTGCTAATGGAATTTCACCAGAACGATTTGCCAAATTAATGGCAAAAGCAATTCACAGTAAAAAAGAAGAAGCCTACATTGCAGGCTTTAAAGAAAAATTAGGAGTTTATGTAAAAAGATGGTTTCCAAGAATCTTTTCTATCATGATTAGAAAACTAAGTGTTACTTAAAAAACCCTAAACCATCAAAATAATTTACAATGGCTTCTTTCATTAAAACAGTTTGTTCACCGGGCTTTAAACTTGGAAGATCTGTTAGTATTTTATAGTGTGGCCAGCCCTCTTTATCAAAGAAATCAAACTCGTAATACCCATAAGGCTCTAATAATTTACAAATTGCAACATGCATTAGATTCACTTTCTCATCTTTTTTGAAAAGCCTTTTTCCTTGCCCCAATTCTTGAACACCAATTAGATAGATAATACCATCTAAGTTTAATATGTCTCCCTCAGAAAACTGCTGGGTTAACTCTTTTACTAAATAATCCCATTGATCTTTTAAATTTGTGGAATTTTCGTGCGCTAATTTCATGCGGTAAAGATATCAAATTTAGCAACTTATTTTACCGGGCTAATGACAATATATTATGTAGGATTTTTTAGAGGGTTTCTATACATTTGCAAGTAAATAAATTAATAAATGAACATTAAGAAAAGTATTAATTATTTTTTAGCTTTCTGTATTTCACTACACGCTTTTTCACAAGTAAAAACACAAGAGTTGGATTCTATTGTAATCAATTCAACCAGAATTAGTTTACCATTTAAAGAAAACTCTAGAACAATAACTATAATCACTGCTAATCAAATTAAGCAAAGTTCAAGCACAAATGTTGCAGAGCTTTTACAACAAGTAGCTGGGGTAGATATTCGCCGAAGAGGGCTTGGCGGAATGCAAGCAGATTTGTACATCCGTGGTGGGAGCTTTGACCAAACACTCTTATTAATTGATGGAATAAAAGTTGAAGATGCTCAAACTGGACATCATACAATGAATATGGCTTTGCCGATTGATCTTATTGAGCGAATTGAAATTATTAAAGGACCAGCAGCGCGTGTTTTTGGACAAAATGCTTTTACTGGAGCTATTAATATTGTGACTAAAAAAGACGCAAATAATGTAAATTCTATAGGTGTTCAAGTGGGCTCTTTTGGCCAAAAGAATGCAGCAGCTACTTTAGGAAAAAATGGTAAGAATAGTTCTCTTATTGGTCATGTTTCTTTAAACACGTCAGACGGATATAGATACAATACAGATTTTAAAAATCAGAATTACTTTTTAAAGAGTACATTTAATAAAAGTAAGACACCAATTAATTTTATTGCGTTTTATACCTCTAGAAAATTTGGATCAAACGGGTTTTATGCTTCTCCTTCTGCTACAGATCAATATGAAGAAACCGAAACCAGTTTAATAGGTTTTTCATCTACCATTGTTACAGATAAAATAATACTAAAACCAAGAGTTTATTGGAGAAGAAATCAAGATATGTATGTCTTTATTCGAGACAATCCTTCTGTGTATCGAAACCTACATATATCTAATAAGGTAGGAGCTGAACTTCAGATGTCCTATGCTTCTGAGCTTGGAATTACTGGTTTTGGAATTGATGTAGCAAAGGTGTATTTACAAAGCAATAATCTTGGAGACAGAGAGCGGACCATGACAACAGCTTTCTTAGAGCACCGATTTAAAATCTTCAATGATAAGGTTGATATTACTCCAGGAGTAGCTGCTACCTATTTTTCAGATTTTAAATTTCAAGCATTTCCCGGAATAGACATGGGTATGAAATTAACAGATCATTTAAAACTGTATACGAATGCCGGATATACCTATAGAATACCTACTTACACAGATTTGTTTTATAGCGACCCTTCAACTTTAGGCAATGTAAACCTGAACCCAGAAAAAGCAATATCAGAAGAACTTGGAATGCAATATTCTAAAGGATCATTTACCATATCATCTGCTATTTTTAATAGAAATTCTAATAACTTAATTGATTATGTGAAGAATAATGAAGAAGATAAGTGGCAAGCTACAAATATTCAAGACTTAAATACATTTGGACTTGAAATAAATGCAGCATATACATATGACTATAAGGCTTATACTCAACAATTTTTAATTGGGTACACTCATTTAAAAGAAAATATAAACGATGGTCAATTTGCTTTTTCTAGATATTCTATCAACTCATTAAAACATCATTTAACAGCAACTTACAGTTCGCAGTTTTTTAATAAATTAACACATACATTGGTCTATAAATACGCAGACAGAACCTCTGGAGCTAGTTATACAGTTGTTGATTTAATGCTTTCATTAGACTTAAAGTCATATAAGATTTCTCTAATTGGTAATAATATTTTTAACACAGACTACACAGAAACTAATTTAGTTCCTATGCCTGGGGCAAACATACTATTAGATCTTAGCTTTAGGTTTTAAAAGGTAAAGTGACGTTGCTTTTAATTAGCATACTTATTTATAGAGATTATTATATATACTAAAAGAACCCACTAGATGCGGGTTCTTTTAGTATATACTCTATTTAAATAGTGTTTATTTATTTACTGAAATAGCCTAAAAATATCATTTCCGTTGGCAAAAAGTAACAAAGCTATTAATACTATAAATCCAGTTACTTGAGCGTATTCTAAGAACTTATCACTTGGCTTTTTCCCAGTAATCATTTCCCATAAGGTAAAAACAACATGGCCACCATCTAGAGCAGGAATCGGTAATAAATTCATAAACCCTAACATGATTGATAAAAACGCAGTAATACTCCAAAAAGTCTCAGCGCTCCATGTAGAAGGGAATATACTTCCTATAGAAATAAAACCACCTAATCCTTTATAGGCTCCTGTACTAGGATTAAAGATTTTCTTAAGTTGTTTCATGTAATTTGTAAGTGTCTCGTAAGATTTATTAATTCCTGCAGGAATTGCAGCTGCAAAAGAGTAGCTAATATCTGCTAAATCATAATAACCTAATTTTTTTAAATCAGACAATACTAGACCATAAACGACTATTTCTAGCTTTCCTTCATCACTTACCGCTGCATTAAATGTTTTATTTTCCTCACCTCTTTTAACAGTAATAGAAATTTCTTTACCTTTATTATCTTTCAATATGGACTCTACTTCATCGTAGTATTTTAAGGACTGTCCATTAATACCCACAACGATATCTTTATCTTTTAGATCTGTGTCTTTATTGAGTGAGTTTTCTTGAAATTGCGCAAACATAAAAGGGCTTCTAGGTCTCACAATCATCCCTGCATTTTTACCTCTACTTATTAATTGATCAATAAAATCTACCGGTAATTCTTTCTCTATAACAAGGCCATTTCTTTCAATGGTGTAATTATTTCCGTTAATAAATTCAATGGTAATATCAGAGAATTTTTTTATTTCTTCTCCATCAACACTTAAAATTTTATCTCCATTTTGTAGGCCTAAACTTATAGCTAAAGAATCTTGAACCCATACACCATCAGTAACATTATCATTTGGCAAATATTTTTCACCATAAGAGTACATTAACATAATATATATAAAGATTCCTAATACAAAGTTTACAAATACACCACCCAACATAATAATTAAACGTTGCCATGCTGGCTTAGATCTAAATTCCCAAGGTTTTGGTTCTTCTTGTAGTTGTTCGGTATCCATACTTTCATCAATCATACCAGAGATCTTCACATAACCTCCCAAAGGAATCCAACCAATACCATAAACAGTATCTCCAATTTTCTTTTTGAAAATGGAGAATTTATAATCAAAAAATAAGTAAAATTTTTCTACTCTTGTTTTAAATAATTTGGCAGGGATAAAATGTCCCAATTCGTGTAACACAATTAATAACGATAAGCTTAGTATAAATTGTGAGGCTTTTATTAAAATTTCCATCTTCGTTAAATCTTCAGTTTTTAAAGGCACAAATGTACACTTTTCAATAGAGTTGTAAAAGATTGTTTTACAATGCTATTTTTATTTAACAAACATTTAGGCTGTATTAAATCCAAAATTGTTGTGGCAAGTATTTCTTATGTAGTAAATTTGCATCATATTTCTAGTTATGGATGTAGGCTTCTTTAAAAAATCAATTCCCACACTTCGTTTTTTGATTGTATTCTCTATTGTTGGCATTACTGTTTTTTATCAATTAATGTCTCAAGAAGAACGACTAAAAATCTACAATCCTATAGATATAAACCCAAGGTTGGTAGATATTTCAGTTAAGAATTTAAAAAAAAATCATACAATTGCAGATTTTTCGCTCACCAATCAAAATGGACAAAAAATCACTAATAAAACCTATGAGGGTAAGATTTATATTGCAGATTTTTTCTTTACTCGCTGTCAGACCATTTGTATTTCTATGGCTTATAATATGAGTGAATTGCAAGAATATTATAAGAATGATGATGACATCATGTTTTTATCACATTCTGTAACACCAATCATAGATAGTGTTTCAGTTCTAAAAGATTACGCAATAAAAAAAGGAATT
>Ga0115560_1000185_pt1 | contig 47045 bp, 41 predicted proteins | sample COGITO_mtgs_1105_5_FD_87278 | JGI IMG/M metagenome (GOLD analysis project Ga0115560, IMG submission 87278) | Pelagic marine microbial communities from North Sea - COGITO_mtgs_110509 | ecosystem: Environmental > Aquatic > Marine > Epipelagic | place: Germany:Helgoland, sampling site Kabeltonne... | reverse complement strand
CGTTGGCTTATTGAGCCGCAAGCCACTGCACTTAACTAGTACTCGAGCTAAGCACTATTAGTGGGTACGTTGTTGGAGCCTTTAAAAATGACGCGCCCGGCAGGATTCGAACCTGCGACCCACGGCTTAGAAGGCCGTTGCTCTATCCAGCTGAGCTACGGGCGCGGACTTGGGCAATAAAGAAATGGGGTGGACGATGGGGATTGAACCCACGACCACCGGAATCACAATCCGGCGCTCTACCAACTGAGCTACGCCCACCATTAATTTGAAAATAACATTGCTCTAAACAGCCGTCCGAGGGTGACTGCAAAAGCGCCGACCGTGGCTACATGCGAAGCTGCAGCCCCATTGAAAAATGGTCGGGGATGAGGGATTCGAACCCCCGACATCCTGCTCCCAAAGCAGGCGCGCTACCAGACTGCGCTAATCCCCGAAACCGGTTTCCTGCAACGGCGCTACTTGCTTGTAATTCACGGCCATTGCGGGAGGCGCGATTCTACTTAGGTCGGCGTAGATCGTCAAATATTAAGGGGGTAGTTTTACTGTCTTTGCGCTAAATACACGGCTTTGGTGGTGCACACACCGTTTTTGTGGCATTCGCACACTCGCTGGCAACTCAGTTTTAGCAAAAGGTGGCCCTTGCTGTGCCCCACTTGAGTAAGCAGCCGCTAATTTAAGACGCTTGTGTGTGTTTGGCCCTGATGCCGTTGGGGTTTTGTTTAAAGCGCCGCTGCATTTTCGTTGAACGTGTTGCATAGGCCACCCTGATGGCTCCGCTAGTATGTACGGTGAATCCACCAGTCATGATCGAGCAAGTTAGCCGACCGACGATTGGATTGACGACGATCCTTGTGTGGGCTCGGCTGCTCGCTGTGCCTTTGGCGACGATCGCGGGATGACCGCGGGTCTTTGAATGAGGCAGCTTGCAACATACGCTTTTGTTGTGCTTCGGGCAGCGCCACCTCAAATCCGTGAATCAGCGATACTGGCTTGGGTTGGCGCAACGTTCGCGGACAGGTGGATGGCTCATAAAAATAGGCTAACTGATTTCTCATTACACAAAGACCGGTGTTAGATCGTTTAACGGGGACTACCGTGTCGCCTGTTGCTGCGCACCTAACGCAAGCGGCTTGAAGTTAGACGTGCAAGACTTCTAACAGGAGGTCTATTGTGGAGGTTTATCGCGGCGGCAACAATTCCGTCAAAGCACTAGCGTAAAAGTACGTAGCGCGATCTAACTGCTTGGCTGATTAACTTATGGGCTTATTATTTGATTGGCTGTGCTGAGCAGTTTGCCCTAGGAAGTTTTTGAGCACACTGCAAGGCCTGGCCGAGGGCGCTGCGACTGCGTTTACGAAGGCACAATTGTGTTGGCACAAAGTACCCAGCAGGTTGCGCGCACGCTTCTATTCGCGGCGCCAGCTGGTACCATCGCGGCTGTCTTCAAGCACCACCCCTTGCTCTAGCAAAGACTCACGAATAGCGTCGGCCTGTGCATAGTCTTTATTGAGTTTGGCGGCGTTGCGTGCGGCGATACTGGCTTCAACATCAGCCTCACTTAACTGCGAAGCGCCAATAACCGCATGAAACCACTGTGTAGGCGACTGTTGCAAAATGCCCAGTAAGTTAGCGCAGTTGAGCAGGCGCTGGCGCAGTAACTGCTGCTCAGGCCCAGGCTTCGCCTGCGAAAGCAATTTACCTAAAACATGTAGCTCGCGAATCGCAATCGGCGTGTTCAAATCATCGAGCAATGCCTGATAAAACGGCTCCTGTGCCAATGCGGTTACGCGTGGTGTGCCCGTTTCTGGCAGAGTCCCACCCTCGGCGGTTGTATCGTGAGACGGCGCCGACGCTTTTAAAATAGTGTACAAGCTATCGAGGCTGGCTTTAGCTTGGTCGAGTAATTCAACACTAAAATTTAGCTCTGAGCGGTACTGAGCGCTCAACAAAGCAAAGCGCAAGGTTTCGCCGGCATAGTTTTGCAGTAGGTCATTAACCAACGTAAAATTGCCCAGCGACTTTGACATTTTTTCGCCATCAATATTGATGTAGCCGTTGTGCATCCAAAAATTGACGAAGGTTTTTCCTCCATGCGCACACTCGCTCTGGGCTAGCTCGTTTTCGTGATGAGGAAAAACTAGATCGCGCCCTCCTCCATGAATATCAATACTCTCGCCAAGGTGCGTTTCGATCATGGCCGAGCATTCTAAATGCCAGCCAGGGCGGCCCCTGCCCCACGGGCTTTGCCAGCCTGGCTCTTTGTCGCTCGATGGTTTCCAAAGTACAAAATCTCCGGCATATTTTTTATACGGTGCTACTTCAATGCGCGCACCAGCTAACATATCATCTAAGCTGCGGTTAGATAGTTTGCCATAATCAGCCATTGATTGAACGGCAAACAGCACATGCCCATCGGCTACATAGGCATGCTCAAGCGCAACTAATTTTTCGACCATAGCAATCATTTGCGGAATATGCTCGGTGGCATAGGGCTGAATGTCGGGCGAGAGATTTTGCAGCGCCTGCATATCGTCAAAGTAGGCTTGGGCAAAGCGCGCACTCAGCGCAGCAATAGACTCACCCTGCTCGTTGGCTGCGCGCATGATTTTGTCGTCAATGTCGGTGATATTACGTGCATAAACAACGCTGGGGTATTGGGTTTGTAGCAAGCGATACAAAAGGTCAAAGACCACTGCCGGCCGCGCATTGCCAATGTGTACGCGGTTATAAACTGTGGGGCCACACACGTACATGGTGACTCGATTGGGGTCGATGGGCGTAAACGGAGCCTTTTTGCCAAGGCGTGTGTTGTAAAGCGCTAAGCTTGAGTTGGCAGACATAGTAGGGTCACAAAATAAATAAGTGGGTCACGAGAACGTTGCGCGGCTATGAATCTTGCTTGGACCAGCTGTCGCGCAAACCAATGGTCTTGTTAAATACGGGGCGCTCTGGCGTGTAGTCGTTGCGGTCGGCTACAAAATAACCCTCACGCTCAAATTGAAAAACACTTTCCGGCTCGGTATTGCCAAGCGTAGGCTCTGCCACACACTGGGTGTGCTCGACAAACGACTGAGGATTGATTGCCGTTAAAAAGCCATCATCACCCTCGCCTTCTTGCTCTGGTGCTTCGGCGCTAAAGAGCCGGTCGTATTCTCGCACGGTGATGTTAATACCCTCACTGGCCGAAACCCATTGAATAACACCCTTTGGTTTGACGCCATCGGGTGGATCTTCGCCCAAGGTGGCGGGGTCATAAGTGGCATGCACTTCAGTCACGTTTCCGTGCTCATCGGTAATTGCCTTCTCGGCCATAATGACGTAGGCATTGCGCAGGCGCACCTTTTTGCCCAGCACCAAACGCTTGAACTTTTTATTGGCCGATTCGCGAAAGTCTTCTTGATCGATGTACAGGGTTTTAGTGAACGGCAGTTGCCTTGAACCCATGGCAGGGTTTTGCGGGTGATTGGCACCGGTTAGCTGCTCGACTTGATCGTCAGGGTAATTAGTTAATACCACCTTAAGTGGTTTGAGCACCACCATTGCGCGCGGTGCATGGAGGTTGTGGTGTTCGCGCACAAAAAATTCCAGCATCGACATATCAACCACGCCGTTGACTCGCGTAACGCCAATAGCTTCGCAAAAGCTGCGCAGTGACGCTGCTGCATAACCGCGGCGGCGCATACCCGAAATAGTAGGCATTCGCGGGTCGTCCCATCCGGCTACCACCGCTTCATCGACCAAACGCTTTAATTTACGCTTGCTGGTGACCGTGTAATTTAGATTTAAACGAGAAAATTCATATTGGTGGGGCTGCGCTGGCACGGGTAAGGCATTAAGAAACCATTCATACAGCGGACGATGATCTTCAAATTCTAAGGTGCAAATTGAATGAGTGATCCCTTCAATGGCATCGGACTGCCCGTGCGTAAAGTCGTAGGTAGGATAAACACACCAGCGATCGCCCGTTTGATGGTGCACCACTTTACGAATGCGATAAATAATAGGGTCGCGTAAATTAATATTGGGCGCGGCCATATCTATTTTGGCCCGCAACACACAGGCTCCCTCGTCAAATTCACCCGCGGTCATGCGCGCAAATAGGTCTTGGTTTTCTTCGACGCTGCGGTCGCGATGCGGGCTATTGGACCCTGCGCTAGTGAGCGTGCCGCGATATTCACGTGCCTCTTGCGCCGAAAGATCGCAGACATAGGCTTTGCCGTCAGCGATGAGCTGTTGCGCCCAAAGATGCAGCTGCTCGAAGTAGCTGGAGGCATAGCGAATTTCGCCATTCCACTCAAAGCCTAGCCACTTTACATCTTCGGTGATAGCAGCAATGTACTCGTCGCTTTCTTTTTCTGGGTTGGTATCATCAAAGCGCAAATTACACTCGCCGTTAAAATCGCGAGCCAAACCGAAGTTAAGGCAGATAGCTTTGGCATGACCAATGTGTAGGTAGCCATTGGGCTCAGGCGGGAATCGCATCACCACCTTTTTCATGGCGCCGGCATCGAGGTCTTGCTCGATTCGTTGGCGTAAAAAATTATTACTTTTGGCAGGTTCGCTACTCGCTGATGCGGTGGCATTTTCGGCTGTCATGGTTCGCTCTCTGTAGATAGACCTGTTATTGGCACACTGTGCCAGCTGTGCGGCCGCGCTCCAGCGGCTGGCTAAACTCAAAATAAGTACAATTCAACTTCATGTTAAAACAAAGTATTATAGCGACTCTTGGCCGTTACCTGAGGCATTACCTTAGGGAATTAGCCCTATGTATTAACAAACGAGCGCGTCATGGACGCCCAAGGCGCAACTTAACGGCAATAATGACTAGCATTCGTTAGCAATAGTGAGCAAGAGCCGCCAGCAGGCATCAGATTGCTAAGCCGGCTGAGCGCCCGACCAAAGCGCCGTTGTATTGACCCAGCAAGCGAAAAAAAAGCCACGCGCAAAGCCAATGAGTATGCGATGTTGCTGCCAACATTATACTAGCCCTGTGTGCCAGTGCAGACGCAGAACCAACCCGCTAACACGGTCCATGTCTAGGCCTGTGACGTTAACTGAATTTTCTGACCCCACCACGGAGACACTTAAGCAATGATTAAATTTACCACCACCAAAGGCGACGTCACTATTGAACTCGACTTTGAGAACGCACCTAAAACCTGCGCTAACTTTCAGCAATATGTTGAAGAGGGTTATTATGACGGTAAGATTTTTCACCGCGTCATTGATGGATTTATGGTTCAAGGCGGAGGCTTTGACGTCGATATGCAAGAAGGCGAGACCCGCGCACCGATTCAAAATGAAGCCGACAACGGCTTGAAGAACGAAATTGGTACATTGGCCATGGCAAGAACGCAGGATCCCCATTCGGCTAGCGCACAATTTTTTATTAACGTTAGCGACAATGGCTTTTTAAACCACAGTGCTAAAAACACGCAGGGCTGGGGCTACGCCGTTTTTGCTCGCGTAGTGGATGGTATGGATGTGGTTGAGGCTATGAAAAATGTTGAAACGGGCTCAAGCGGCATGCATCAAGATGTCCCTAAAGAACCGCTAATTATTGAAAAAGCTGAAGTGCTCGAGACACCCTAATTTCCATTGGGTTTTCATCGGCCAATAGGTTCTACAGGTTATTTTTTCTGCTTTTTCTTAGGTTGCCATGACATCATCATCTTCTCATGCACAGCACAGCTTGCTGATCTCGGATCTGCATTTGTGCGCCGCGCGCCCGGATCTTAACCGGGCCTTTCAAGATTTTTGCACACACACTGCGGTTGATGCGCAGGCACTGTATATTCTTGGCGATTTAAGTGACGCATGGGTGGGTGATGATGACGATAGTGCTACGGCTGATTTGATTCGTGAAAGCCTCAGCACGTTGACCCATGCAGGGGTGGCGGTATATTTGATGACCGGCAACCGGGATTTTTTAATGGGCGAACAACTCGCCAGTGATTGTAATTTAACGTTACTGGCCGACCCGTCTTGCGAAAATTTATATGGAAAGTCGGTATTGCTAATGCATGGCGACAGCTTATGCACGGGCGATGCAGAGTACATGGCTTTTCGTGCGCAGATTCAGAATAAGCAAGCGCAGCAAATGCTGCTTACACAACCGCTAGACCAGCGACGCGAGTTGGCCGCTTCTTTGCGCGCGCAAAGTAAAAGCGCCAACTCAAACAAGGCCGAAGATATTATGGATGTATCGGTCGAAGAAGTTCTCAAAGCATGCCAACAGCACGGCACACGCACGCTCATTCATGGCCATACTCATCGCCCCGCCGAGCATACACATCCGATGGGTGCTGACGATGATGTTAGCGACTCAGTCAAGCGCATAGTGTTGGGCGACTGGGATGACAAGGGCTGGTATATTAAAGCTTGTGCGGGCACGTTTGAGTTGGTTTCATTTCCCATATCTGAAAAGGTTGGCGCGTAGTATGGCTACAATCGAGCAAAAAGACTTGCAGCAACTCGAAGAGTATCTGGCACAGCACTTTCCCAGCGTTGCACATGCAGGTATTGAATACGCTACCCAAACCGACGATTTTTTGGTACTGCAGGCACCCCTTGCGAAAAATCATAACGATCAAGATTCTGCATTTGGAGGCAGCTTATATAACCTGGCTTTGATGTCCTGCTGGGTGACGCTGTACCTTGAGTGCATTAAATGCGTTAAGAATCCTCGGCTAGTTACGCGCGATGCCCAGATGCGCTACCGCCATCCCGCCTCCTCCCCAATTCTCAAAGCCTCGTGCCGCAAACCCAACCCGCGGCAGTGGGATGGGTTTTTCGCGCATTACCAAAAAGCCGGTAGGACCTCGATTACGCTCACCAGCCAAATCCGCAATGACACCGATGTGGTCGCTTATTTTGACGGTGTGTTTGTATTGCTCGGCGACAGCTAACCTAGGTCGGGCACAGCTAAGGCTTAGACGGCAGGCCGGCTCCTACAAGCTGAACATCGTCACCGACAATTGGAGTAGACTAGCCAAATACGTTGTCTATATGATGGGAGCGTCAGTCAACCCGGCTTTTACTCCACGCCCCATTGCCGCGTCTACCGCTATCTTTTGGAGTTCATACTATGCCAAGTTGTGACCACGCCAGTTGTCCGATCATTGCCACAAATAAAGCCTCTGTGCACCGTATGACTAGCCGCTTATCGGCTGGAGTTATTGCCCTGTGTTTGTTAACCAGTTGGCCGGCTTTCAGCGAAATTGTCAGCACGCTCAAGCAGCAGACCCACGTAGCTGTAACCATTTATAACGAAAACCTGGCGCTCGTCAAGGATAGCCGTACCGTCGCGATACCTGCAGGCGAGCAGACACTGGCATTGCGCGGAGTGAGCGCACGTTTGCGTCCTGAAACGGCGCTACTGCGTGATAAAAACCCCTCAAGCACACTGGATATCCTTGAACAAAATTTTGACTTTGATTTACTAACGCCGCAAAAATTATTAGAAAAGACTGTTGGCAAGGAGGTTGGCCTTATTAGCGTCAACCCCGTTACGGGCATTGAAGAAGAGCAGCGCGCTACCGTTTTATCTACCAATAATGGCACGGTGGTTCAAGTGGGTGAACGCATTGAAGTCAACCCGCCGGGGCGTTTTGTTTTTGATACGCTCCCGCCGAATCTGCGCGACCAACCAACGCTTTCAGTGATGCTGCGCAGCGATTCGTCAAAGGCCAAAGATTTACAACTTAGCTATCTAACAGGTGGCCTGAGCTGGAAGGCTGATTATGTGGCAGAGTTGAGCGGCGATGAAACCACGCTGGATTTAACCGGATGGGTCACACTCAACAACACCAGCGGCACCAGCTACAACAACGCGCACCTGCAGCTGGTAGCTGGCGATGTCAATATTGTTCGCCAGCAAATGGCACCGCGCGCTTACAATCGCGTGGCTAGCCTTGAGATGAGTGTCGACGCAGCGCCAAAAATGAGTCAGGAGTCGCTCTTTGAATACCATCTTTACACGCTCAATCGTCCTACAACCATCCAAAACCAACAAAGCAAGCAGGTGTCGCTACTAGCCGCTGCCAACATACCGGTCACAAAGGAATTGGTTTTGAGTGGCGGTCATTACTATTATCGCTCCAGCGCCACGCGCATTGGCGAGAAACTTAAGTTTGGCATTTATGTAGAGGTTGCTAATGAAAAGCGCTCAGGCCTCGGCCTAGCGCTTCCCAAAGGTGTGGTTCGGGTTTACAAACGCGACGCGAGTAATGCTATCCAGTTTGTAGGTGAAGACCGCATCGATCATACGCCCAATAAAGATAAAATTCGTTTAAAGCTAGGGGATGCTTTTGATGTAGTGGCCGATAAAAAACAAACTGAATTTAAAGTTAAGGAACGGGTCATGATGAGCGATGTTTATGAATCAAGCTATGACGTAGTTGTCACCAACGGCAAGACAAGCGCGGTTGAAGTTTTGATACATGAACCCATTCCTGGTGATTGGAAAATATTGAGCGAGAATTTCTCGCATAAAAAAATTAACGCTGGTATCGCCCAGTGGCGAATAAAAATACCCGCAGAAAGCTCGGTCACATTGAGCTACAGCACACAGGTTAAAATTTAGGCGGCCACTTTTTTAAGAGCATAAAATACATGATCTATCACGGTAAAAAAATTACGCTGCAAGCTCACGCCGATAACATCGTTGAGCTATGTTTTGACGCGCAAGACGCCTCAGTAAACGTATTTAATGATGCCACTGTGGATGAGCTGACCGCTGCTTTGAAAATGTTACGCGGTAAAAAAAATGTCCGCGGGCTTTTAATTACTAGCGCTAAACCGGTACTTGTAGTGGGTGCTGACATCACGGAGTTTAAAAATACCTTTGTGCTTCCGCCGGCCCAACTTAAAAAGTACTTTGCTAAAAACAACAAAAACTTTAATCAACTTGAGAGCTTTGCGTTTCCAAGTGTTGTGGCAATTAATGGCTTTGCCTTGGGTGGCGGTTTGGAGCTCTGCTTAGCCTGCGACTACCGTGTCATGTCGAGCGGCGCTAAAATTGGCCTCCCTGAAACCGGGCTAGGCATTCTGCCGGGTTGGGGTGGTACCGTTAGGCTGCCACGTATTGCAACTTTGAGCGTTGCAATGGAGTGGATTGGCAGTGCAAGACACTATACGGCGGAGCAGGCATTGGCAGCACAAGTGGTCGATGAGGTTGTCTCACCTGATGGCTTGCGCGATAGCGCATTGAATTTTTTACGTGCCGCAATGGCCGATCAGCAGATCTTGGCTGCACGCCGTGCTCGTAAACTCGGTGCACTGGATATTGACCCTGCCCAAGCGCTGGCCGAAGCCGAGGCAGCCAAGGCGGCGCTGTTGCGTCGCACACCGCAATTAATAGCCCCCGCAGCCGCTATCGACCATTTAGTGGCGTCTGCCCAAGTTGAGCGCGATGCCGCTCTGGCTATGGAGCTCAACGTCTTTAAAGACCTGTCCAGCACTGCTCAGGCGCGAGCACTGGTGGGCAATTTTTTGAACGACCAATATACAGCAAAGGTGGCTAAAACTTTGGCAAAGCAAGCCTCGGTAAAGTTGGAGCAAGTGGCGGTTATTGGGGCCGGCATTATGGGTGGCGGAATTGCTTATCAGAACGCGGTTTGTGGTATCCCGGTGCTAATGAAGGATATTCATCATGCGGCGCTAGAGCTGGGTTTATCGGAGGCACGTTCAATTTTAGAAAAACGTTTTAGCAAAGCACCCATTAGCCAAGCTAAAAAAGACGGGTTGCTAGAAAAAATCACTCCCACGCTCGATTTGGCAGTGATTAGTGGCGCTGACATCGCGATTGAGGCAGTCGTTGAGAATGCAAGCGTTAAAAGCCAGGTGCTCATTGAACTGGAAGAGACTTTGTCAGCCAATGCAATTATCGCCAGCAACACCTCTACACTCTCTATTAGCGGTCTTGCCAAAAACCTAACGCGACCTGCCAATTTTGCTGGCCTGCATTTTTTTAATCCGGTGCATGCAATGCCGTTAGTTGAGGTTATTCGCGGCAAGCAAACGTCCGAGGCCACTATAAATAACTTGGTCGCCTATGCTATAGCGTTAGGTAAAAAGCCCATTGTTGTTAATGATTGCCCGGCCTTTTTAGTCAATCGGGTACTCTTTCCATATATGCGAGCTTTTGAGCAGCTGGTATTAGAAGGCAACACGTTTGAACATATTGATAGCGTTATGCAAGATTGGGGCTGGCCTATGGGCCCGGCCTACCTTGCCGATGTTGTGGGCTTAGATACACTGGATCATTGCTTGGGCGTACTGTCGGATGATTTTCCCGAGCGTATGTCGCGGCCACCGCAGTCAATGATTACTGCATTGTATGAGCGCAACGATTACGGGCAAAAAACGGGCGCTGGGTTCTACACCTACACCACCAATACAGAAGGACGTCGATCGCGCAGCCCAAGTCCCGATGCCCTTGCGTTACTCGATACACTAAGTACTGTTAGCGCTCCCTGCGACGACGAAACCATTATTGCCCGTTGCCTGCTACCCATGGCTACCGAAATGGCGCGCTGTCTTGAAGAAGGTGTGGTCGCATCGCCAGCTGAAGCTGATATTGCGCTGCTCAATGGTGTTGGATTTCCCGCTTTTAGAGGCGGTTTAGTACGCTGGATGGACGAAGTGGGCTTGGCTAAATTATGTCAATTAAGTGATCGTTATGCGGCACTAGGCGAAGGCTATCAAGCCACGCCAACGATGCGAGCCATGGCAGCCTCAGGCGCCACTTATTATTAATGGCGGGCGTGACCGCGCAGGTCATGCCCTGACCTCAATTGCTATCGTTAATTGAGGCCAGTATTTCTTCAGTATGTTGCCCCGTTTTGGGCATGGCGCCAACTTCCGGTACCGTTACACTAAACTTGGGTGCCGGCGCCGGCTGCGTAACCCCATCGATGGTGATAAACGTGTTGCGCGCCACATTATGCGGGTGTTGCGCTGCCTCTGTTAAATTCAGTACTGGCCCAAAACAAACATCAGTACCCTCTAGCTCACTGCACCATTGATCTCGGGTTTTTGTCAAAAATAATGCAGCTAACTGTTTGATGCCTTCGGGCCATTGCGCTTGATCCCACTGGCTAGCGAAAACGGGGTTGTCAGTGAGGCCTAAACGCTGCATTAAATCGGCATAAAACTGAGGTTCTAGCGGACAAATTGAAATAAATTTTCCATCTGAGCAAGCATAGGTATTGTTCCAAGGTGAGCCCCAATCTGCCCAGCCTTGCCCTAACTCATCTTGCACTTGACCGGTGTTACGCATCATCCATAGCAAACTGGAAATGTACGCAGAACCATCGGTGATTGCTGAGTCTACTATCTGCCCCTGCCCCGTTTTTTGCGCGTGAGTTAAGGCACACATTAATCCAAACAGCAGCACCATGGTGCCACCGCCTACGTCCCCTACAAGCGTAATTGGCGCTATGGGCGTGCGCTGTGCTCCGCCGCCGTACCATGATGCACCCGAAACACCAATATAGTTTGGATCGTGTCCTGCCGCGTGCGCCAATGGACCTGTTTGCCCCCAGCCCGTCATGCGGCCATAAACTAATTCGGGCTTTATATCTAGGCAAACATCAGGCCCCAGGCCTAGCCGCTCCATCACACCCGGCCGAAAACCTTCGATCAGCAGATCGGCCTGCGCAACCAGCTTTAACACCACACTAATAGCGTTAGGGTCTTTAAGATTTAGTGCAATGGATTTTTTACCGCGCATAAAAAACGCGTCTTTAACTACCTCTGCAGCGCCACCATCGGCTGTAGCGCGCTCGATTAAAATCACCTCGGCGCCCATGTCAGCCAACATCATTCCGGCAATCGGTGCTGGCCCAAGACCAGCAATTTCAATAACTTTTATTCCTGCTAATGGACCCATAAAAACGACCTTGGTTGCTATTAAAAAGAATGATAAGAGTAGTGGCTTGTTTTTGGCCTTGTTTGTTTCTTGCGTGGTTTACTACGCCAGCTTATGGAATTAACTGCTTGGCGGCATGTTAGTCAAAATTGTAATTCCATGTCACCGCCCCGCTTTGCCCGCAGCGATAGCCATCACAAATATACTGATCCCCTATGGCTGCGACCTGCCTACTGCCGTCGGATTGAACGCTATAAATAATGGGAAAACTGTCGCGAAGCCAAGCCGGTATGCCGGCCTCTTGTAACAATTTTTTTAATGGCTTGCTCTGGCCGTTCAGCCTGCACTCGATACCGTCGGCGCGAACCCCTATTTGGTATTCACCGGGGGTTAGTCCGTCACGTCCATCCACCGTGGCAACGCACAAAGTGCCAATGCTTTTGTTGGCCAAAATGTCTGCGGTTTGCCAAGTGTGCGGTTGCGCAAAAAAACGATCCAACGCAGAAAGCCATGTATCTGCAACCCAGTACAAGCTGCCACTGTGAACGTGCAGGCTGTAGTTGCTGAAGTCCAATTTGCTGCCAGCTCGATTACCGGTTACTAGAGCGTCTATTTCTTTGAGCCGAGCGGTGCTAGGCATGGTTACTCCAAGGGTTCCCAGCCAAAAGCGATAAATATTCGCACGCCGGTAGCTGGCAAAGCCGTTAAGCACGTCAATTTGCAAGCACTCGCCGTACTTTTTTGGGCCGCGCAGCCCACCGCTGATATCGAGGTGGGCTAAATCTCGCGCTAAGCGCTCATTGTCCGCAGCATGACCGGCAAAACGCGCCAACGATGACTCTACCGCTGCCCAGCGCTCGGCAATTAACGGCAGCACCGCACGACGAATAAAGTTTCTGTCGAACTTGTCGTCAGCGTTAGAGGGATCTTCAAGATAGTCGAGCTGGTGCTCATTGGCATAGTGTTGCAGTACGTTGCGCGGAGTATGTAAAAAAGGCCGTGCTAGGCGACCACTTAAAAATGGACGAATGGCGCTCATTGCGCCTACACCGTGCATGCCCGCTCCGCGAAACAGGCGCAGCAAGACGGTTTCGGCCTGATCATGTTGATGGTGTCCAATCAGTAGTAGATTGTTCGGTGTGTCTATATATCGTGAAAATGCAGCGTAACGTGCACTTCTGGCTGCATTTTCTAGGCCCTGACCGTCAACCATGACGCCAACGGTTTGCACCTCAATAGCGATTTGTTGCCGCTCGCAAAAGCGCTGACAGTGGGCCACCCAATCGAGGTGCTCCGACATCAATTGATGATCGATGTGCACGGCCACCAGCTCAGGTAGCCTTGGCGCCGGTGCACTGCTGACGGCGCGCTGCTGACTGAGTTTTTTAAGTAGAGCCTGACAGGTGTGCAATAACACGGTTGAATCGAGGCCTCCGCTGTAGCCTACAATCCAACGCTGACAATCGAGATAAGGGGTTAGCTGCTGCTCAAGCATGAGCGACTTGCACACGGCTGCCGCGAGCTAGCTGGCGACGATCCAGCGGCGCGAGCCTGATATAAAAAAAGCGCTCAGCAAAACTGAGCAACGACTCGAGTGCAAACTCGAGTGCAAACTCGATGGCAGGCTTAACTCGCCGCGGTGTTGCCATAGGACATCAGGCGTGCATAACGCTGTTCAAGCAGGGTATCAATGGGCGTTGCCATTAATGGGGGCAACTCACTGAGTAAAAACGATTTGACGAATTCTGCGGCGGCATCCAAGTCGCGATGCGCGCCACCCGGTGGTTCTGCTATGGTTTCATCAACAATACCAAGCTCTTTAAGGACTGTTGATGTGACCCCCATTGCCTCGGCAGCTTCGGGCGCCTTGTCCGAACTCTTCCAGATAATATTCGCACAGCCCTCGGGCGAAATGACAAAATACGTAGCGTATTGCAGCATGGCTAGCTTATCGCCCACCCCTATGCCCAGCGCGCCGCCTGAGCTACCCTCGCCAATCACCACCGAAATAATGGGCGTTTTGAGGCGAGACATCACGGCTAGGTTTTGTGCGATGGCTTGCGAAATACCGCGCTCTTCAGAATCAATGCCAGGGTACGCGCCGGGTGTATCGATAAGCGTAATGACCGGCAAACGAAAACGCTCAGCCATCTCCATCAGGCGCAGCGCCTTGCGGTAGCCCTCAGGGCGTGGCATGCCAAAGTTGCGTTTAACTTTATCGTTGACCGACCGGCCCTTTTCCTGCCCGATGACCATCACTGGCGTATCACCCAGTTTTGCCATTCCGCCTACAATCGCAGGGTCATCGGCGAATTGGCGATCGCCGTGCAGCTCATCGAATTCGGTAAAGATGCGCGAGAGGTAATCTAGCGTGTAAGGTCGTTGCGGATGGCGAGCCACGCGCACAATATCCCAAGGCGATAAAGCCGAGTAAATTTTTTCAGTTAGCTTGGCACTTTTTTCAGATAATTTATTAATTTCATCGGAGATGTTTAAATCATTATCGTCACCGACTGAGCGCAGCTCTTCAATCTTTACTTCAAGCTCGGCAATTGGCTGTTCGAAATCTAAATAATTGGGGTTCATAGAAACTTCTCTATCATTGACATGATGTCCCTGAGGCTATGGGTTGCTACAGCAGCAGCCCCTTTTTTTCTTGAGCACGCACAGCAGCTCAAAAAACCACGCAGACATCAGTCTTACTTAAATACGGCGACCAGTTGGCCCTAATGACACAATTATAAGGCAATTTAGCGTCTTGTTAACGCTATTGTACGGTGCAATAGTGTGCTGAATTGTTGTTCTACCCGCATAGAATGTGCAAGACGCACATTTGAATCGCGTTATACTACCCACAGCGGGTAGGCGCAGAGTTTGCCTCGACCGTACTGCCCACTATGATCGGTTGGAAAACCATCAACGATAGCGCAAATCCATCGAGCCGATCGCCCCACAACTACCACTGAGGAAGTCACTATGACCACTGGCGCCTGGGATCCAGATAAAAAAACCACGCATCAGGAGGTTGTGATTGATGCAGCTTTACTTGAGCGCCTGTTGCAGATTGCCGTGCAGGACTCGCTTGAGGACTTGCCAAACTTGATGAGCGCGGAAGATCAACAGGGCAACGCCATTATGCTAGCCGGGCAAAGTGCTTGGGACGCTGCGCTAAATGATTATGCCGATGCCGAGCTTATCGCCCTGATTAAATTTTTTACACTGGTAGAAATGCAGCTTCCAAGCTGGGTGGGTGGGTCCCAATCGCCGGTTATTGCAATCACTGCCCTGCTTAAGCACCGAGGCGTTAAGCTCGAGCGTGACCTACTACTGTGGATACGCAAGCACAGTAATAATCGGTTTATTCCAAACGGCGCTATCCTGTAGCTAAACTAGCACCTAACTTGGCACCCTGCCCGCGTTGGTTTTGACCGCACCAAGAAGCCGCTTCAAGCAGAAGCGATGCAAAGAGTGCCGGTTCCATCACCACCGAGCCCTAAAGTTAATCGTCTTGCTTAAGCGCATTGAAAGCCTGTAGCTGCTCGGTAGTAGCTGGGGCTTGGTATTGAGATTTCCACTGCGCAAACGGCATGCCATAAATGTGCTCACGGGCCGCATCATAGTCTATGTTAACCCCCTCACCCTGAGCAGCAGCGGCATACCATTTTGATAAGCAATTGCGGCAAAAGCCGGCAAGAATCATAAGGTCTATATTTTGCACGTCTTTGCGCGAGTCAAGGTGCGCCAGCAGTCGCCTGAAGGCGGCAGCCTCTACCTCGGTTTGCTGCGCCTTGCTCAGCTGAGCATTATCGTTAGACTCGTTCATTTAACCCTCCTCAAATAAATCGCACGGAAAATTCAGGCTTGGCGAACTGGCGTCTTTAAAAAGCGTCAGTTCGTGCAGTAAGCGCAACCACTAGCGGCTAGAGTGAGCGATAGTAATCCATAAGAATTTTTGCCACTTCAGGCCGAGAAAATTCAGGCGGCGGCGCAATGCCGTTGCCCAACATTTCACGCACTGCAGTGCCCGAAAGCAAAACGAAATCGTCTTTGCTATGGTCCGGAGCGTCTTTCATCATGACCACTTTGTCGAGCTTTTTCGAATAGGCCGTGTGATCGGCACGATAGATATTAATAAGTAACGCGTCTGCAGGCACTTTCTCATCAAAAATAGTTTGTGCATCAAAGGCACCATAATAGTCGCCGACTCCGGCGTGATCGCGGCCTACAATCAGGTGGGTGCAGCCGCAGTTCTGTCTAAATACCGCGTGCAATACTGCTTCGCGAGGGCCCGCATAGAGCATATCGAAGCCATAGCCGGTGACCAGTACCGTGTTGGGCTCAAAGTATACGTCGACCATGGTGCGGATTGCGTTATCGCGCACGTCTGCTGGTATATCACCGGCCTTGAGTTTACCCAGTAACATATGCACTAAGCAGCCATCGGCTTGGAGGTCTTGCATAGCCATTCGGCATAATTCTTCATGTGCACGGTGCATAGGATTGCGTGTTTGAAAGGCAACCACTTTTTCCCAACCGAGTGTCGCCATCTCATCACGAATTTGTACAGCCGTTCGAAAAGTATCGGGGAAATCTGTTGCAAAGTAAGAAAAGTTGAGCACTTGAATAGGCCCAGAAACAGCGATATTACCCTGCCCTGTAAACGCGGCAACACCGGGATGCTGCCCATCAAGAGTACCAAACACTTGCTCGGCAATATGGTTAATTTGGTCATCACTGAGCGTCTCTATAGCGTTGACCGTCATTACCGCAAGCACAGGATTGCCACTGACGTTGGGGTCGCGCAAAGCGAGCTGTTCACCAACCACTACGCCACTAGCATCAGATAGCAGGTTCATCACTGGAACCGGCCAAAAAACCCCATCAGCGGTATGTAAAGTGTCGGCAACACTCATTGCATCGGCAACATTCATGTAGCCAGTGAGTGGCGTAAAGTAGCCGCCTGCCAACATAACAGCGTTGGTTGCGGTGGCTGAGCTGACAATTTTTGAAGGCATTGATTCGGCCTGCGCTTGCAGTGCCTCTCGCTGCTGTTGGTCGGCAACATACAAAGGCATAAGTTGCTCGGCGCCGTGGGGCTTGATCATACTGATTTCTCCAAATTCGATGTAAGGCGGGACGTGACTGGCCCCGCGAATAAAATGGCTGTGCGGTGCCGCTAAGTAATAATGTTGTGCTCGCGCAGTGCGCTCAGCAATAACTCGACTTCTGCTTCGAGCGACAGTTCATGGCTAGGTAAGACAATTTCAGGATCGCTAGGTGCTTCATAAGGGTCATCAATGCCGGTGAAGTTTTTAATTTCGCCCGCGCGCGCTTTTTTGTATAGGCCCTTGGGATCGCGACTCTCGGCCACATCAAGCGGTACATCGACAAATACTTCGATAAATTTCATGACGTTGCTTTCATGCAGCGCACGAACCGTATCGCGATCTGCTCTGTAGGGGCTAATAAAACCCGACAGCACGATGACACCCGTATCAACAAACAACTTAGCTACTTCGCCAATCCGGCGAATATTTTCGGTGCGGTCTTGGGCTGAAAAGCCCAAGTTTTTGTTAATGCCCAAACGAATGTTGTCGCCATCTAAGCGGTAAACGAGCCGGCCTTGCTGATAGAGTGCGTGTTCTAACGCAACCATAACGGTGCTCTTGCCACTGCCTGAGAGGCCTGTAAACCATAACGTAGCGCCCTTCTGGCCCAGTAACTCACTGCGTTGCTCTGTGCTGACTTCGCCGTCGTGCCAATGCACGTTTGTTGCCTTTTGATCGACCATGATTGATTCCTTACTGAGCGTAAATGCCGAGCATGCCGCTACCGAGATGCTTGGCTAAATGAATGGGTAAAACCTGCTTTTACACCACTTGCGCGACCTTAGTTAGAGGTGGCGCGAGGGTACATTGGGTAAGCTTTAAGGCTGGGCCATCAAGCCAAAAGCCAACGGGAGCGCAGCTTACGCCAAACGGCAGTTATTGTAAAACAGGATAAACAGGATCATACTATCGGTTTTGCCGGATGCAAGGCTGCGTTAACGCAGGCGCCTAATGCCCACACTAATGGTCTGGCTCACTCACCCTTACCGAACCGAGGTATCGCCATGAGCTTCACCCTCAGACAGCTAGATATTTTTTTAGCCGTGGCTAAATATCAGAACATCTCCAAGGCCGCTCAAAGCTTACACATGTCTCAGTCGGCGGCTAGCGAAGCGTTGAAGAATCTAGAGCAAAGTTATGCGGTTAATCTGTTTGAGCGTAAACATAACCAACTAGAGCTCAGTGCCATTGGGCGGACCCTGCGCACGTCTGCGGAAAGTCTTTTGGCTCACAGTCAGATTTTTGAAGAAGGCCTTAAAGGCCACAAATCAGTGGGCCACATCCGTGTGGGTGCTAGCTTTACCATTGGCAACCATCTTGCAACGCGCTATCTCTCCAGCTACCTCGCCGAGTTTCCAGAGGCCGATGTAAGTCTGCATATTGCCAATACACCCGACATCATCGCTATGGTGCGCAATCATGAGGTGGATATTGGTATGGTAGAAAATGAAGTGCAGGACAATGAACTGACATTGACGCCGTGGTTCCGCGATGAACTCGTCGTCTTTTGTGCCGCGCAGCATCCCTTAGCCAGCAAGCCGACGCTAAATGTCAAAGATATTAAAGACGCCCAATGGATTTTGCGTGAACCTGATTCAGGGTCGCGGCAAACGTTTGAGCGCTCATTAGCCGAACTGCTTCCGGATATTCATGTGTACCTTGAATTTAAACATAACGAGGCTATCAAAAATGCCGTTGAATCAGGCCTTGGCATTGGTTGCTTATCACAAATTGTGTTGCGCAAAAATTTTGCCAATGGTGACTTGGTGCCGCTTACACTGCCTAAACGTAATATGAAGCGTACATTCTATTTTGCTACACACAAAAAGCGTTTTGAAATTGATGCGCTAGATGCGTGGATGCGTATTTGCCGTGCGATGGCTTGAGGCATAAAATATTGACTGCAAAGGTGTTAGTCTGTACGTGTGTTTAACGAATTTAATGGCAGTTTAAGCGAGCTGTTAGTGTGAAGTGTTAATGCGAACTGAGGATGCGCGCATTTTTGTCGGCATCACGCATCGCTTACAATAGATCAACAAAACGGTTTCAATGGGTAAGGTAGATATGGCTCGAATTATCATTATTATTGCAGCGCTGATTATTGGCCTCTATTTATGGCGCTGGTTACGCGGTGAATACCAAAAGAAGGGTCGGCCGTTTGCCGTTAAAACGGCCTTAGTCACTACCGCAGGCTTGCTAATAGCCTTAGCGGCAACGGGGCGTGTTCACTGGGTTGGAGCATTTTTGGCAAGCGGACTGGCCGCCTTACGCTTTGCCCTGCCCCTTTTAATGCGTGGTTTGCCGTTTTTACAGCACTGGTCGAAAGCGCGCGCCGAGCAAAATCAGGGTGACCAAGCGAACAACCCATACGCCGAGTCGGGTGAGATGACTGATGCTGAAGCCCGTGAGGTTTTAGGTGTTGAAGTCGATGCTGGCAAAACTGATATTATCGAGGCGCACCGCCGTCTTATTCAAAAGCTCCACCCTGATCGTGGTGGCAGTGATTACCTTGCTGCCAAAATCAATCGCGCTAAAGACTGTCTGCTCAAACAATTTGACTGAGTCGTTTGTACTGATTTACAGAAGCAAGACCTTTTTAGCAAACGGGATCGTCAGCTTGCGGCTTTCGCTCATGGAGTTTTGATCGAGCAGGTCAACGGCCGCTACCAAGCTAGGTAAGTCGCGTGAATAACGCTGCACAATAAAACTGGCCAACTCGTCATTAATCTCGCAACCTCTGAGTTGTGCATGGTGTTGCACAATGAGGGCTTTGTCTTCATCGCTATGCGGTTTCAACTGAAAGCTTTCTGCGCCGGCGAGGCGTGAACGTAAGTCGGCTAAGGCGATGTCAATAAACGAAGCTGACTCTTGCGCGCCAAACACGATGCGCGACACGTGTAACCCTTGCAACTTGATCAGCAAATAGAAGAGTGCCTCCTGCCAGTCGCCGCGTGCGGTTAACGCGTCAATATTATCGATGCATATAAGCTCGTAGTTCTCAATGGACTCCATCAAATCAAGTGCTGTGATTTCGGGCCGCTCATCAGCCAGGCTAAACATTTCGCTAAGGCTGATGTAAATAGCGCTTTGCCCAAATTCGCTAGCCTGCGCCATGGTAGCTTGTAAAAGGTGGCTCACTCCGCTGGCCGGGGCGCCCGCTAGGTAGATCCAGCGAGTTTGTGCTTGCGTGATGAGTGAATTTAACTGGGCGACGATATGCTCATTAGCGCCTACCCAGTAATTGGTAAATGTCGCTGAGCGGTCGAATCTCAACGGTAAGGGAAATTGTCGCGGGGCTTCTTGCATGGCTTTTTTAGCGTCTGTGCAGCGGGTGAATGAAAAGTGAGTGGCCAGCGATGGCAGCACATTTATGGCAGTGCATTTTGTACAGTGCATTGAGTACAGTAGTGCAATAATTTCACTACGCGCGTTAGAACCTTAACGGTAGAAAACACTGGCCGTGTAGTTGTGGTGTGCATGCCTGATCAGCACCATCATAACCGCAGCAACTGGCAATGCTAGCAGCACGCCCACAAATCCAAATATTTGTCCGCCCGCCAATACCGCAAAAATAACCGCTACCGGATGCAAGCCAATCTTATCGCCCACCAGTACCGGTGTTAGAACCATACTCTCTAAAAGCTGGCCGACTAAAAACACGCCCGCCACTGGCACTAAGTATATCCAGTCATTAAATTGCACTAAAGCGGCCACTGATGCTGCAGTGATGCCCAATGCCGCGCCTAAGTAAGGCACTACGGCGGCTGTACCGGCGAGCAAACCGACCAATAAAGCTAGATCTAAGCCTACCAGCAGAAGGCCCGCTGTATAGACCACACCTAATGCGATCATGATGAGCAACTGGCCGCGTAAAAATGCGCCTAGCACCTCATCGCACTCTTTCGCTAAACGACTGATCGTATCGACACTAGAGCGTGGGAGTAAATCTTGAATGTGTTCAATTAGTTTATCCCAGTCGCGCAGTAAGTAAAAAGTTACCACGGGGATTAACGCCACCGAACCCAACCATGCCGCGACGGCGAGCCCCGACTGAGTCACTTTTGCTAATACCAACACCAGAATATCGCTAGCGCGCTCCCAGTTTTGGTTGAGCGCCACCTTAACCTTGCTAATGAGTTCGGACTGTTCATCTACTCCCAGCAGGTGTTGCATTGCCGGTAGCATGGTTTCGCGGAGCCAAGCGATGTAGCCAGGCAACACCTCGGTGAATAAGTCTATTTGGGAGGCAATCATGGGCACCAATAATAGGACACAAAGAATTACCAGTAGCGTCATAGCCACAAACACCAGGCTTACTGCCAACGTGCGTGTTAAGCCGGCGCGAACGATCCGATCGACCAAGGGATCGCCCAAATAAGCCATCAACATGGCAAACACAAACGGCGCTAAAATAATACGCAGCCAGTAAACGAGCGCCAGCGCGACCACTGCAACAATCAGTCCTATAAGCAGTCGGATATTCTTATCCATTTTTTCTCCGTGCCCGATGGGCGGTGACTTCGGCCATGCGGTGTAAAGTGCGACCGTCGTTGTTAACAATCGGGGCTATGTTTATGACGCACTCGTGACCGAGGCATAATCTAACTTAGCGATGCCATTCAAAGGTTAAGGTTTGGTCGTCGCCTGTTGGATAAAAATGCTTGTTTAAAGCCAGTAGCCCCTGAGCCTTGCCTAGGGTGCCTGTGAATTCAATACTGAACTGGCAGCGCTTATCTAGGATGCCAAGCATTTTGATATTGGTAAAACCATCAATTTTTTCAAGCGAGGTGATCATCGCTAAGTAATCATTTTGCGTTGCTATATTATCAATAGTCAGTAGGTAGCGGTTGGATTCCAGATCACCGCCTAGTCCAACGCCAAACTGCGCACCAAGCCGACTAAACAAAGGCTCAATTCCAGCAAGTGCGACTTTTTGAGCACTGTCTACATCAATGAATTGCTCGTTAAGCAAACTGCCTTCATAGGACTTCCACTGCCCCAACCAGGTGAATGCATCAATTTGTGAGACCTTGCCCAACAAAACAATATCGATATCAAAACTTTGCGCGGCCTCTATTAGCTGTGCAGGCTCAAGCGAGCCGATGTTATCGGCATTTAAATCGAGACTAGCCAATTCGTCGATTGGGAAAATCAGTGGAAGCCCCCGCAATGCCGCATGCTCATGCAGTGCCTCCTTAAGCACAGGCGATGTTTCTGGCTGCACGAATTGGCGTACCCCGTTTTGCTGCTGAACCAATATTGCCCACACAACCGGTCGTTTGGCTTGCCAATAAGGTGCGCCGGCAAGCCTGAGGGCGCCGCGCACAGAGGCTTGATTGAAGGTCAGCTGCACCTGCAGTTGAGGAGGCTGCACCGCGGTATTGCCTGGCGGCTGTGAGCTCTCGCCTACCCCGCTAGAGATGGCGGCATTCGGGCTCCCCGCATCAGGCGCCGCAATACTTGTATCTTCATCAGCAATCTCGCTTGAAAGCATCCAGCCGATTGGCTCAACCACCACGACTGGCTCAAGCTGGTACTGATAGCTCGCTATGTATCGCCCAGCCTTGCTAATATAATTTTGTAACCCCGGATAATTATCAACAACGTGGGGATCACCACTCATGCGAATAAAAATATGCTTAAGAGCACTTTGTGCCTGACTATTGCGCTGAGACTCACTGCGGCTTTCAACCGGCATTACTACAGAATACAGATCAACAGACTGTACCTGCCCCGCCGAACACACAGCAGCATCTAAGGTAACAGCCACAGCGGGTAACAAGACTCGCAGCGACTTGAGCATAAATCGTCTCAGTACCCAGTATCGGATGACCAGCACGCAGCAAATGGACCGGCGCCAAACGGCTGCATTAGGTCGCACTGATTGCCTTAATTTTACCCCTATGGTCAAACTCAATCCCCTGATCCGATGAACTAATCAACATCGCTATGAAAAACTTGCAAGGCCTCTCCATACTGTAATGCGCTACGAAAGCCAAGCCCGATGCTAACAAGTTAGACGCTGATTGGCACGGCCTAGCCTCGGCATTTTCACATAAGTGAAGAATTTGCCGTAAATAAATCCGTTAGAATGCCTCGCAAGCTGGCTGCCAATAGGTAAAATGTCGCCTCGAAAATAGACACACAGTGCCCAAGCCAGCTTAGATACTGTGGAGCAATGTGCGAACGGCTAGTGTGCTATGCGGCCAGCGTAGAGGTAAACCTCTACACCTGCAAACTGCAGCGGTAATGGTTACAATGGGCGGCATGTGTTCAGTCGATATCACTTTCATCTTTCTATGGGCGCTAGCCCTCCCAACTAGGTAACTCTCTTTCATGAAAGAACAAGACTCGGTAGCGTCAGGTACCTCCCTCACTTATCGCGATGCTGGTGTAAACATAGATGCCGGTAATGAATTGGTCGAGCGCATTAAAAAAGTGTCGGCCGCGACAAGTCGACCCGGGGTGCTGGGTAATTTGGGCGGCTTTGGTGCGATGTTCAAACTACCAACCAACTATGACAGCCCTGTTCTGGTATCGGGTACCGACGGCGTTGGGACTAAATTGAAACTGGCTATCGATAGTGGCCAGCATGAAGGTATCGGTATTGATCTAGTCGCTATGTGCGTCAATGATCTTCTGGTGATTGGCGCCGAGCCGTTATTTTTCTTGGATTACTACGCCACATCGACGCTGCAGGTGGACGTTGCAGAGGCGGTCATCACAAGTATTGCTGAGGGGTGCAAGCAAGCGGGTGCTGCCTTAGTGGGCGGTGAGACTGCGGAGATGCCAGGTATGTATGCCAGTGGCGACTACGATCTTGCCGGCTTTTGCGTTGGTGTAGTAGAGGAAAAAGAAATCATTGATGGGACGGCAATCACTGCCGGCGACGTACTGTTAGGCGTTGCCTCTACCGGCCCGCATTCCAATGGCTATTCGTTAATTCGTAAAATACTCAGCGTCTCAGGCATTGCGCTGAGCAGTGAATTTGGTGACACCACCTTGGCCAGCGCTCTGCTTGAGCCCACTCGCATCTATGTGAAACCGCTTCTGGACTTGGTCGCTAAGCACAGTGTCCATGGTCTTGCACACATCACCGGCGGTGGACTCACCGAAAACATTCCACGAGTCCTACCCGATGATGTCCAGGCTGTTATCGATTTAGACTCTTGGGAATTACCCCCCATTTTTAGCTGGCTTCGTCAGCATGGCAATGTTGCTAACGTTGAAATGCTCCGCACGTTTAATTGTGGCGCCGGCATGGTTATCGCTGTGCCTGCGGATGAGGCCGATGCCTGTATCGCTGCACTGGCTGATGCGGGTGAGCATGCCTGGCCCATTGGTCAGGTGCGCGCCCGGGCAAGTGACGACGCATCCATTGTTTTTACTGGCGAGTTAGGCTGAGTCGTCGAGTTATTCATGGATCCAGCAGCAGCGAGTCTCGAGCAACACGACCCAAGAATTGTCGTCCTTTTGTCGGGCAGCGGCAGTAACTTACAAGCGCTCATAGACGCTTGTCACAATGGTGATATTCGAGCCAACATCGTTGCGGTAATCAGTAACAAGCCAGGCGCTTTCGGCTTAGAGCGCGCCAAGGCCGCTAATATTCCTGCGTTTGCTCTAGACCACACTCAATTTGACACGCGCGAGCGCTTTGATCGTGCGCTGGCAGAGATGATTGAAGAGCAGCAGCCGTCGCTTATTGTGCTTGCAGGATTCATGCGAATTTTGTCGGAATTTTTCACCCAACAATTTGCCGGTAAATTATTGAACATCCACCCGTCGCTCCTGCCTAAATATACGGGCTTGAATACGCACCAACGGGCTATTGATGCCCAAGATAGCGAAGCTGGCGCTACGGTACACTTTGTTACCGGTGAGCTCGATGGAGGCCCGCCTGTACTTCAGGCGCGAGTGCCTATACACCCGGATGACACCGCGGCCGATTTAACACAAAGGGTGCTGGTGCAAGAACACAAAATTTATCCGCAGGCGGTCGCTTGGTTTGTTGATGGGCGGCTGGCACTCGACGCAGGAGTGGCTTCGCTTGATGGCCGACCACTGCCCGAGCACGGCCAAATCTATGAACATTAAGGAGGCCATGACAGCTATGTACACACTGCAAAAGCCTTTAATTTCTCTATTGGTTATTCTGCTACTGACTACGAGCCAGATAGCTTGTACCTCGACTCCGCTGCCACCTTATGAGGCCACTTACACAACAAAATTGCGCGGCATAAAAATTAAAGGCGTGAGGAAGTTCGAAGAGGTTAGTGAAAAGCGTTATCGAATTAGCTGGCGCGCTAAAGCTCTTTGGATGAGATTACATGAATGGTCTGAGTTTGAGCTTGTTGATGGCCAAGTAAAACCCATCAGCTATCACTATACTCGCAAAGGATTAGGTACCGACCGCCCTATTCATGTCTTCTTTGATTGGAGCACTCTGCGCGCCAGCGGCAGCAAGGGCAAAGCTAACTATGAATTTGATTTAGTGCCAGGTGCGCTGGACAAACTGTCTTACCAAGTGCAAATGCAAATTGACCTTATCGCCAATCCTAAAAGCACAGAGTTTGATTACCGAGTCGCAAATTATAGTCGTTTAAGCACCTACAGTTTCGAGTATGCCGGTACTGAAGAAATCACCACTAACCTTGGGCAGCGCGAAACACTCGTTTTTAAACGCGATAAGAAAAACAAGCAGATAAAACTTTGGATAGCGCCGCGTGAGAATTACCTGCCGATTAAAATAGAGCAGCTTGAAGACGGCGACCGTAACATTGTTGAAATTAGAAACTGGGTATCAGAATCGGTTGCTCCAGCGACTCAGTTGTCGTCACTAAGTAGTGACGAAGAAGAGCCCATTAGCGCCAACCCCGCTTTACAGAAAACAGTGAATAGCGTAGAAGACGACGATTTTTAGAGCTGTATTGCTAAGCAGCGATCTCAAGCGGCCTAGCCATACAGAGAGTTCATGTAGCTAAGTCATGTAGCTAAGCCATGTAGCTAAGTCATGCAAAATCACTAAACGGCTTAAGCTTTAGGCAGTGTTACACCTCGCTGGCCCTGATATTTGCCACCGCGATCTTTATAACTGACGTCGCACACTTCATCAGATTCAAAAAATAACATTTGCGCTACGCCTTCATTGGCATAGATTTTGGCGGGTAAATTGGTGGTGTTAGAAAACTCTAAGGTAACGTGACCTTCCCATTCAGGCTCTAGCGGTGTGACATTAACAATAATGCCGCATCGAGCGTACGTTGACTTACCCAGACAAATAGTCAAAACGCTGCGAGGAATATGAAAATACTCAACCGTACTAGCCAGCGCGAATGAGTTGGGCGGAATCACACAGTAATCAGCTTCAATATCTACAAAGCTCTTTGTGTCGAAGTTTTTAGGGTCTACGGTAGTTGAGTGTATATTAGTAAACACTTTAAACTGTCGTGAACAACGCACATCATAACCGTAACTTGACGTGCCATAAGAAATAATGCGCTGACCATCATGTTCGCGCACTTGGCCCGGTTCAAACGGCTCAATCATTTTTTCGTTAGTCGCCATGCGACGAATCCAATGGTCAGATTTAATTGACATAATTAAAGTTTCTCTTCTATAAAAGTTTACGTAAGTTACCTATTTATAACGATGCTTCGTACTGCAAAGCACTAACGGGTTAAACCCCGTTGTTTTTCTATCAGTCATCTGTGCGGCCAGCACGGGTACCAAGCGTTAATCCATTCGCGACCACCGAGCTATGCCACAACACGGCGATTTTTAGTCATCACTAATAATAATGTCTGGCACAGCAACCGTTTTATCTTGCGCGGCCTGACATACGCGCAGGGCCAGTTGCTGAGCAATCCTGATGTATTGTTCAGCAATAGGTGAATCAGGCTGGGCTATAACAATCGGCTGACCTTGGTCAAGCAATTCGCGAATAATGGGCGCTAGCGGTAATGAGCCGAGCAACGGTACAGCATACTCTCCGGCAATCGATTCGCCGCCGCCGGAGCCAAAGATAAATTCTTCATGCCCACATTGAGAGCAAATATGGGTCGCCATATTTTCAACAATACCCAGACAATCAATCCCAACCTTTTGAAACATCTCAATGCCTTTGCGGGCATCCAGTAGCGCAATATTTTGCGGTGTAGTGACAATTACACAACCGGTACATGGCACTTGCTGAGCCAGTGTTAGCTGAATATCTCCCGTGCCTGGTGGCATATCAATTAACAGATAATCGAGGTCGTTCCAGCGAGTTTGCCCTATCATTTGCATGAGTGCACCACTGACCATAGGCCCACGCCAGGCCATGGGGGTTTTTTCAGTCACCATGTAGCCCATAGACATCGTTTGCAAGCCATGCGCTATGACCGGTAGGAAGTATTTTTTATCTTCGACCTCCGGCCGTGTGTCACTGGGTACACCCAGCATCGTTGGCTGGCTAGGCCCGTAAATATCAGCATCTAACAAGCCGACATTGGCACCTTGTGCCCGCAGTGCCAGCGCTAAATTAAGTGCCGTTGCCGACTTGCCCACGCCACCCTTGCCCGATGCAATGGCTATGATGTTTTTTACACCCGGTAAAGCTTGCGTCTTGCCATTACCTCTTCCGGAGGGAATATCCGACTTGATATCGATGTGCAGCTCGCAACCGGCTGTCAATGGCTTTAACACCATCACCAATGCGCTGTGCAGCTCATCGTTCAAAGTCCCAATGGGCAAACCTAAGGTTACTGCTAGCGAGATTTTGGAGCCTACGATACTGAACTTGGATTGCGCTTGAAGCTCGCCAAAACTTAGGCCCAGCGCATTAATGTGGCAGCCCTGTGCCGCTCGCTCTAAAGCGCCCAGCTGTGCAGAGTTAATGGGTGCAGATTCATTTGATGACATAGATTTAACAACGCAGAGATTAACAATAATAAAAGGACACGCTCACTAACAACAACGCGGCAGAGCGACTCATCAGTGAAAACCACCGGTCATGTTGCAACAGAACGCCCTAAGCCTCGCTTACTGTCGCGGCATAGCGCTTGGCCAGTTCATTATAAACCGCATTGCGAAAGCCATCTTTATCACTGTCTAAGCCGGCCAGTATGTCTGACAGATGCTCGTTATCTTCACGACCCTGCCACTCTTTACGGTAACTTCCGTCTTTGTAGCCATTGTCTTGCCTAAAAAAGTTCAACACATTTTTACCGACATACGATTTAAATAAACTATCGATATCCAGATCTACCGCATCAAGTAAATGCCAAAAGATCGCTACTGAAAAGCTTTTGGTCGCTATGCAGTTTTGCGCCAGCGCTTCTGTGGCGGGTAAAACCTCGTGACCCAGTGGCTGGTGAGCCACAATAGCGTCAGTAATTTGCGCGGCCAAATCAGCCTGACTCACACCTTGCGTAAATAAAGCACTCATACCAAAGTGCCAGATGTCGATCACCTCCAGCCGAACTTGCTCAATTTCGGGGGTTTGTTTCTTCCACCACTTGTAGCCAAAATGATCCATTAACTCTCCGCATTCAACCCAGGCGGCCCGATACCAGGCAAAGTTCTGGGTGATCCAGTCGGTATGAACCTTTGTGTTCATACTGTCTTGCATCGCCAGCATGGTTTCAACTTTTTGTAATACTTGGCCTTTTGTGTTTTGCATGACTAATGGCGCTCCGTTGCGCTTAACTGGGGTCGAGTGAATCGCTAAAGCAAATAAATGAGTGTGTTAGCCCTTTAATGCTGAGGTTGTCTTGGACAAAATAAAGCCCGAGCATCATAGCAAAATCAAACCGCAAATTGCCGAAAGGCGGTGGCCAAGATCGGTCAATTTATGGTGATGAAAAATAAGATTTTATGCCCTCGAGCTATTGACATTTAAAACAGAGAATGAGCGGAAAAATCTATCCACAAATTCTGTGGATAACTGTGTGGAAAACCCCTTGCCGAAGGCCTCGCAGGCCTTGTTTATAGGCACCTCCTTCAGATAGGCTGTATTTTGTACAACCTTATTATATTAAAATCAATGACTTAGCGATCTTTCTTAAAAAAAAAGAACGCACCGCTGTTTTTTTAGCCAATGTTACCGAAAAAGACTGCTGTGTATAACGTTTTTGATGGAGCGCCAGCATTCAGTTTGCTCAGCACAATGAAAGTACTCACTAACCGCTAAAAAAACGAATGAAAAGTCAAGACTTTTGAAGGCCTTTTGACGATTTTTTTTGCTGGCAAGGCGACTCTCCGAATCGACTGAAAACACTCTATTATTTCAGCGCCTTGGGTGCATAACAACCTTATGGACCCGCCTAAATCTGACGTTTTATTTTTACAGCTCAGCAAAAAAACAGTAAAAAAGTCCTTTATCATAGGCATTCGCTAGGTCCTGGTTGGCAAAGCTCACCTGGTGAACTACATTCTAAGGGACTAGCACTACTTAAGGATCAGTCGTGCACAGCGTGTCACCTATTACAAAGAGCTCAACTATGAACACTCACCTTTACAACAGCGGCCAACAAATTCTTGGCTACGGAGAAGATAGTCAATTTGCTTGTCGCTTACTATCTGGCTCAGCTAAAGTGCTGCGGGCTGGTGACGTAATTGGAACAATTACCTCAGGTCAATATTTTGGTGCACTCGCCGCTCTCACCGGCAACAAGCGCGCGGCAACCATTGTTGCTAGTGAGGACTGTTTAGTTGAGCACATTAACAATCAGACCTTCAAAGATATGGTGCAAAACACACCTGAGGCGCTGGACAAAATTTCCTAAGCATTGAGTACGGTTTATCGTATTCCATCAAAAAAGGCTGCAAACGCAGCCTTTTTTGATGGTTGATAGCCTCTCAAACTGCGCTATTTATAGCGCTCCGACCTCACGAATTTCAACGGCAGCAATACGCGAACCCTCTTCAGCTGCATTTACATAGCTATCCATTTCATTAAAATTCATGTAACGGAAAATGTCGCCAGACATCGCGTCGATTTTCTCAGCAAATTCCATGTACTCTGCACGAGTTGGTAACTTACCTAAAATTGCGCCTACCGAAGCAAGCTCCGCTGATGTTAAGTAAACGTTGGCGCCGTTGCCGAGACGATTAGGGAAGTTACGTGTTGACGTCGACAGCACCGTTGCCCCGTCAGCGACGCGAGCTTGGTTACCCATGCACAATGAACATCCTGGGATTTCGGTTCGTGCATTCACCGCGCCGTAAAGGCTGTAGTAACCCTCTTCAATCAGCTGCTTTTCATCCATGCGTGTTGGCGGCACGATCCACATTCGAGTGCTCAAGTTGCCAGTGTGCTGGCGAAGCATCTCACCGGCTGCCCGGAAATGACCGATATTCGTCATACAAGAGCCAATAAACACCTCATCGACTTTATCACCGGCTACATCCGATAGGGTTCGTGCATCATCAGGGTCGTTGGGCGCGCAAACTATGGGTTCGACAATATCGTTTAGATTAATTTCAATCACTGAGTTGTACTCAGCATCGGCATCAGCCTGTAGCAGCTCTGGATTAGCGAGCCACTCTTCCATTTTTTTAGCGCGACGCTCTAGTGTGCGAACATCGCCATAGTTGTCGCTTATCATCCAGCGCAACATGGTAATGTTTGAGCGCAGGTATTGCGCAATCGTTTGCTGGGAAAGCTTGATCGTACAACCCGCCGCCGAGCGCTCGGCAGAAGCGTCGGAGAGTTCAAAGGCTTGCTCGACTGTGAGGTCTTCAAGGCCCTCAATCTCGAGGATACGACCCGAAAAAATATTCTTCTTACCCTTCTTTTCAACCGTTAATAAACCTTGTTTAATCGCATATAACGGAATGGCATGCACGAGGTCGCGCAGCGTCACACCCGGCTGCATTTGACCGCTGAAGCGCACTAATACTGATTCAGGCATATCGAGTGGCATAACACCCGTAGCTGCGGCAAAAGCCACTAAGCCTGAGCCCGCAGGAAATGAAATGCCCAGCGGGAAGCGTGTATGTGAATCGCCGCCTGTGCCCACTGTGTCAGGTAATAGCATCCGATTTAACCAGCTGTGGATAATACCGTCTTTAGGTTTAAGCGAAACGCCGCCGCGGGTCATGATGAAATCAGGTAACGTGTGCTGGGTTTCAATATCGACCGGCTTAGGGTATGCCGCGGTATGACAGAACGACTGCATGACTAAATCAGAAGAAAAACCAAGGCAGGCCAAATCTTGCAACTCGTCGCGCGTCATAGGGCCCGTTGTATCCTGCGAACCTACGGTGGTCATTTTTGGCTCACAATAGGTGCCCGGACGCACGCCCTGCCCCTCGGCTAGACCGCAAGCGCGCCCCACCATTTTTTGCGCTAGAGTAAAGCCACTCTTCGATTCGGCGGGCTCTTCTGGCTTGCGGAATAAATCACTCGCAGGCAAGTCTAATTCTTCGCGAGCTCGGGCCGTGAGCCCGCGGCCAATAATCAAATTAATACGGCCGCCAGCCTGAACTTCATCAAAGATAACATCGGAGCGGATCTCAAATTCGCTCAGTACTTCACCCGACTCACTTAATATTTTGCCTTCGTAGGGGCGAATTTCAATCACATCACCCATGCCTAGTTTTTCAACGGGCGCTTCAAAAACTAAGGCGCCTGCATCTTCCATCGTATTAAAAAAGATCGGGGCAACCTTGCCGCCTATGCACACGCCACCGCTGCGCTTATTGGGCACGCCGTCCATGTCATCACCAAAGTACCACAATACCGAATTAGTAGCCGATTTGCGCGAAGATCCAGTGCCAACAACATCACCAACAAAGGCTATTGGGTGACCTTTGGCATCAAGCTCTTTGATCGTCTTTAGAGGACCGATTTCACCGGGTATATCGGGAGTAATTCCATCGCGCGCAATTTTGTACATTGCCAGAGCGTGCAGCGGAATATCGGGGCGACTCCAAGCGTCAGGTGCCGGTGACAAATCATCGGTATTGGTTTCGCTGGTGACTTTAAAAACGGTCATTAACAACGACTCAGCTACTTTTTCCTGTGAGCTAAACCACTCGCCATCAGCCCACGACTGCATCACCTCTTGTGCCTTTGCATTGCCGCCAGCGGCTTTTTCAGCCACGTCATGGAATGCATCGAACATCAACAAAGTATGCTTCAATTGCTCAGCTGCCAGCGCGGCCAGAGTGGTATCGTCAAGCAGCTCAACCAAGGTGGCAATGTTGTAGCCTCCCAACATTTTGCCCAGCATGAGAACGGCTTGTTCGGCGGAAATCAGCGCACACTGCTGCTCGCCTTTAGCGACGGCTGATAAGAAACCGGCTTTGACGTAAGCAGCCTCATCGACGCCTGGCGGCACACGATTAGAGAGCAAATCCACCAAAGTCGCCTCATCGCCTGCCGCTGGATTTTGCAACTGCTCGATCAAACTGGCCACTTGCTCGGGTGAAAGTGGCTTGGCGGGTATACCTTGCGCGGCGCGCTCGGCTTCATGTTGGCGGTAGGCTTCTAACACTGTGAACTCCTAAGACAATTAAATATAAAAGAATGGACGCGTGCGCGCATGAATGGAGCAACAAATGAACGCGGTTTGCGCTCTTGGGGCACGGTTACTATGGTTTCTATTATACGCTAATTTCAGGAATTATTAGCGCCAGAACGCGCCTAGACGCTGTGAAGAATGCTGCCTTTTTGTAGGGTAGGCAGCTTGATCGAATGATTCATTGGCTTCGTCAATTAATTGGGTGTTTGTGTCAGCTGCCGACAAACATTGCGCAGCTTATCAATCACTAGACGCTGCCCATCAACCCCCACTATATGTCCCAGCTGCCGCCAATCCGGTGCGAAGTGAATGTAATCGTGTAATAGTCTCTGATCTTCTGCGTCAGGAGCTAGCGCATTCGTTGTGATGCTGTAGCGACATAGCGCCGGAAAGACTGCAGCAACATCAATTTCGCCGTTCACAAAACGCACCAGACACTGATGATCAGCGCTGCGCGGTTCAACTAACTCAGAGCTCTCACCCACTGCAACGTGCACTTCGCCAACAGGGCTGGGCCCCGTCGCTATTGGGCTTGGCTTTTTGGTGCTGTAGCTTGCCCAAAATTTTAATTGTTCAATGTCCGCCTCTTCCATTTCGGGCAGAAAGCCCGGAAACCAATATTGAATATCATCCAACAACACAGTGGCTCTGGACTCAATGGCCTCGGCAAATACATCTGATTGCAAAGCCCCAGCAAGCATTACGTTGCGCGAGCCGCTGGCCTTATCTAGGTGCATGCCCAGATACACAGGTAGCGCACCTGCTGCGGCCCAAAACTCACACACAGAGCGCTCATACCCAAAGCTGCTACTCCAATAGTCAAAGTCCGCTTCGTACCCCCATTGTTTCATGGCTTGGATGAGTTGGCTTGCTACGCGTTTACGACGCGCAGACTTTGTCACCGCTACTCGCATTATCCGCAAAGAGTTTTCCGTACACCAGCGCGGCTCACCGCTATGATTAGCCAGGCGCTGCGCTAACAAGTTGCCGCGCGGGCGCCGCCGCCCTTGGACAATCGCCGCGGTCAGAGGGTCGCCAGTTGGATAGCCTCCTTCGGCCACCGCCAATAAAACCCCAACCACCAAGCCCGCCGGATTGCGCGCAACCCACAAATGAGAAAACGGGGTGTCGAGGGTGAAGCGTAGATCATTAGGCTGTGTTTGATAATGAGCCGCGACCAATAAACCGAACACACTTTGCAGCAAGCCTTCTGATGCAAGAAGATCAATTTTTTCAATTTTTTCGATTGCCCAGCCTTGACTGGCGTGCAGCGCTGTTTGGGGCTTGCCATGATCAACAGGCGATAAGTTATCGTGCAGGCACATTAATTCATTAGTAAAAGACTCCAGAGGATCGGCTGCTGCCCAGCGGATTGGGTCAGATAGTTCTATATGCTGCATAGTGAGCTCGACTTTCCCTGGCGATTGGGACAATGACTGCTGCTGTGCTCGGTTAACCACGTGCTGCTTGAAGCGCAGCAAAAACCCTCGCCCACTGCCTTCATAACCCTGCGTGGTTGACGCCATGATTTTTAGCGGATAAACACTATCGAGCTTACTTAACAAAGAAACGGCAAGCCCGGCCGCTTCATCTACCACCAACAGCGTTTGCACGGCGCTAGCCCTTTTTTGATGCGAGCAGGCGTCCAATAAAAGCGCGTCTGCCGGTCGATAAATTACGCGGCTCAACACGTCAATACTTTTTAATTCCCGAATCTTCTGTAAGGTGCTAAATAACACATTAACGTTGTTGCGATGAGGCGCCACCACCACTACGTTCATTTGGGTGTTTTGCAACAGCTTACTTAAAGAAAACGCAAGCGCGGTTGTTTTGCCACGCCCTCGCGCTGCGGTAATCAGTATTGCGCCTGCTGCCTGCTCGGATAATTTTTCTGCCGCACAAACAATGGCCTGTTGTTCAGCGGTAGGCACAAACCATGAATCATTATTGGCAGAACTACCTGGTTCAACAAGTTGTGCGGAAGGTTTAATGGCGTTAGCCGGTTTCTCTGAGCGCGTCGACTCCAAAGCCAGTGACCAGGCAGGGCTCGGAATATCACCAGATGCCAGCACCAACATAAAACGATTGAGGCTCGCCTCAACGTTAATGAATCGAACCATGCGCGTTAAAAAATTGCCTTGCAGACACGGCGCTTGCGCGTTCGCAACTTGTGCATTGCTGCGCATGCGTTGGTAGTCTGGATCGGCAAAGGCTGGCCAAAGCGTCAGTTCTGGCGCCAACAGAATTAGAATACCGCCACCTACTAAAGTACCAGAGATGGCAGCCATAACATTGGCATTAAAGCCATCATGGCCATTCATAACCGCTACGGTGGTTTCATTGCCGAGCAACTTCTGGGCTTGGGCACGGTGAACATGGGCAAGACAAAGATTGCCGTGCCCAGCGTCGGCTAACTCGGCCACCGGCGCGTCATCAGCCACCCAGTGAATAACATCGGCTTTAAGTTTAGGTTGGAGGAACTTGAGTAAATTGAGTGCGCCAGTTTGGGTCGCATTGCGTGGGCCCGTGATCACAAACATAGCTCGGGTATTTTTTGATTGGCATTGCGCCACCAGCTGCTGAGCCTGAGCGATAAACGGCGATAGATTCATACCGGCTATGTCCCTTGTGTGCTGAAGCAGGCAGGCCCACTGGCAACGCAATGTGTGCACATTGGCTTCGTCTCTAACACTTTTATTTTGTGTCTCTTTGGCGGTGCCTCTAGCTAGTCACGAAAATTACCAAATTGAAGCGGTATATTGACATCTTGCTGTTTTAGAAAAGCCATGACTGCCTGTAGATCATCGCGTTTTTTACCGGTAACTCGGACCTGCTCACTCTGTATTTGTGCCTGAACCTTAAACTTTTCGGCTTTAATCAGCTTCACAATTTTTTTACAGGTCTCTGTATCAATGCCATGCCGCAAGACTAACGTTTGTTTGCATTGCTTGCCTGTCTGTACGATATCACCAGCATCGATGCAATTAATATCGATGCCGCACTTATGCAGCGCATTTTGCAAGATATCGAGCATTTGTTGGATTTGGAATTCTGCCTCGGCGATCATGTGAACGCTTCGATCTTCCCGCTCATATCGAGCATCAACACCTTTAAAATCGAAGCGATTAGTAATCACTCGATTAGCTTGGTCAACAGCATTGCTTGCCTCGTGAAGGTCAACTTCGGAAACGGCATCAAAAGATGGCATTGTGTATATCCTCATGGGTTGGCTGATTGTTTATTTTACAACGTGGCGGCGACTTATATTCTAACTCAAACCGCACTAGATCTGTCGATCGCGCCGTTGGCAACTGACTACACGGCAAAAGATTCGTGGCCTTGGCGTTCGCGAAAGCGGCGAGTATTGTATGCAAAATTAATTCATGATGTCAGCAGATCATTGCTTCATTTCAGGCTAAAATTGCACCACGACAGCCAGTTCCTTGAAAGTGAGTATTACACGACATGCGCGATGACAGCCAAAGAGATAACGACGACCGCTGGTTCGTGCTGGGTAAAGGCTCATTGGGTTGTTTATGGGCTACGATGCTTCGGCAGTGCGGTTGCCCTGTAACGCTGTTAGTGAGAGATGGCAACGCTGGCGATTCGAAAGCGATCGAACTGACCTATGTACCACCCACTAAAGATAGCAACATCGGTGGCGCCGAGTCGGGCAATTTTGAAAGTGAAAACGACGCACGCCTGCAACTCACTCCCACCCAAGCAAGCCTTAAGAGCGTATTTCAACTGGAACAAAGCAGCCCAGCGGCGCTCACACAGACCAACACTCCGATTGATCGCCTACTGATTGCAACCAAGTCATACGATGCAGTAACGGCGCTGAATCAAGTCAAAGCCCTGTTGTCAGACAATGCGCGCGTGATCGTTTTGTGTAACGGCCTGGGGTTTCATCAAAACCTCTACGAACAATTACAGGCTTCGAGCCAAACCATAGAGTTTTATGTTGGTGTAACCTCCGAGGGCGCCTTACTGCAAAGCGATAGCGTGGTACGACACACCGGTCGTGGCCTAACTCGCATTGGCACATACGCACCGCCACAACCGCATCGCAGCACAGCTGCCCCTAGCGTTAATCCATCAAATAAGCACGTCTTGGCCAAAGGTGGCGACGCGTTGTTACCCTCTGGTTGTGCCTTAGCCATTGAATACACGGTCTCGATTAATCAGGCCATAGTACAAAAATTCTTTATTAACTGCGCCATTAACCCGCTTACTGCGCTTTATGACTGCTTAAACGGGGATCTACTGAAAAATGAAACGCACTACCATGGGTTTAAATTACTGTGTGCTGAGTTACAAACCCTATATAACGCCTATAATAAACAAACAGATCCAAACGATTCGTCAGCCATGTTTGACCTGCTGACCCAAGCTAGCCATGTGGCATCCGTTACCCGTGCCAATGCGTCTTCGATGCTGTGTGACTATCGAGCAGGTCGACCAATGGAGCTGGCCACTTTAAATGCGCAGGCCATCAAAATGGCTCACGACCTAGGTATAGAATGCCCTATCAATGCTCAGCTCGTCAGCAAGCTACTAGATCCCAACCGTGGGGCCGCTCTGGACTAGGCAAAAAAATTGCGCTATTAAAACCGATCACCTGAGCGCCAAGCGATCCATACTAGGAATAACTGCCACTTTGAACCATGACTGATATTTCAAACACTCAAATGTCCCAGCAACTGCCAACACCAACATGCGAGCATGACCTTGTCGTTGAACGCGAAAAAATGCTCACTGAACTACATACGCAATTAGTACGAGATACCACGCATAATCAAACAGGCTTAATCTTAATTGATATTCGTGAGTTTCGTGAATTGAATCGCAGCTTTGGTGAGGCGTGTGGCGACAGTATTCTTAATGACATTGCCGCTCGTCTCAAAGAAATTGCGACCGATATCTATGCGGTTTTTTATCTGGGCAACGATGAGTTTGGCATTGTTCTTCGCGAACTAAAAAGCCCTGGCTTTGCCGTTATTGCAGTCGATCAAATTCTTGCAAGCTTCAAACGTGTGTTTGAATGGGATAACCACACGCTAAAAATAACCGTAAACTGCGGGGTTGCTTACAATTACGATTCTCACCTCGATAGTTGCAGAATCTTGTACGATGCCGAGACCGCCCTAAAAAAAGCCATAGAGCTGAACCAACCTTTTCAGCTACTGGGCAAGAACGAGCAGGCTGAGGTTGATCAACTCAAATGGCAACTGCTCAATAATTTACACACAGCGATGCAAGATGAGAAACTTAGCCTGTACTACCAACCCAAGTATTGCCTGCAACAAAGCTCTGAAGTAAAAAATAAATTTCATAATGGTGCCGAGGCATTGATTAGATGGGAAACCATTGAGCACGGTATCATTGCGCCAAACACAACCATTCCTTTGATCGAGCATCTCGGCTCAGAAGCCGAACTCATTCGCTGGCTGATTAACAGCACTTTGAAAAAACTCAGCGAAGAGTCGACGCTTGCGCCCAACAACAGCATTAGCATCAATGTCCCTGCCGCATCTATAACCACAAAAGTTTTATACCAAATACTAGAAGAGGCTTTCTCATTATGGGACGTCGCCCCGCAGCGCTTAACGCTTGAAATTACTGAAGATGTATTGATTAAGGATAAAGAACTGGCCTTTGATTACTTAAGTAAGCTGCGAGAAACCGGCGTGCGTATTTCTATCGACGACTTTGGCACGGGTTACTCCTCACTGGCTTACTTTAAACATATTCCTGCCGATGAACTGAAAATAGACCGGGCATTTATTGGTAGTATGCTGACGGATCAAGGCAGCAAAAACATTGTAAAACTCATTATTGATTTAGCGCATAGCTTCAACCTTGACGTAGTCGCTGAAGGCGTTGAGGATCAGGCAACGCTCGATGAGCTCACACGTATGCAATGCGACTACGCCCAGGGGTTTTTTATTGGCAAGCCCATGCCTGCTGATGAATACACCGAATGGCTAAAAACAACGGCCGTTAAGTAGATTTCGTTAACGGCGCCTCAACAATTCACCCGCCACTTCACAGTCGATCACATGCCGCAACCTGACTCAGAGCAATATAAAGCGCGTAAAAATCACTATCAGCGCATGCTCACTATCTATGGGCGTAAACCCGTTCTTGAGGCGTTACACAATACCGCCATAGACGTCCACCGACTGCACTTAGCCAGCAGTAATCGGCCAGCCAAAATATTAGACGAAATCGTCGCTCTGGCTGAAAGCCGAAATATTGAAATCAGCTACAAAGAAAAGTCGGCACTTTCGCGCGTGTCGCGAAATGCTAAGCAAGACCAGGGCGTTGCAGCGGACTTACTATTAGAGCGCATGCGGACACTGAGTGACTTTGCTCGCGAGCCATTGCCGTCTGGCTACCCTCGGTATTTGGTGCTTGACCGAATACACAATCCACAAAATATCGGCATGATTATTCGCAGCGCGGCTGCCGGCGGTATTGACGCGTTGTTTATTCCGGAACAGGGCAATGCTGCAATATCTTCACTCGTCATTAAAGCCAGCGCAGGGGCCATTTTTAAATGCCCTATCGTGCGCTGTGAGACTACCGAAGAGTGTATTTTGGTGTTAAAAGCCAAAAAAGTTCGCATCAGCATGCTGTCGTCGCATAGCCCAACGTCTTTACAAGACGCCGCCAATCAAAATGGGGCTATTGCTTACGTGCTTGGTAATGAGAGTGACGGTGTCACGCAAGCAGTCAGTGCTCTAGCCGACGAGCGATGTGCCATACCCATGCACAACGGGGTTGAGTCACTCAATGTTGCCGTAACAGCTGCACTTATTGCCTTCATGCCCAAGCCGTAGGGCAATACTTTTCATACCCGCTATCTTTTCTAGGCACCAGACACAACAAAGCCGGCATCTGCCGGCTGGTCAGTCATCGATGATGATTTATGACGCATCATAAAACGAAGTGTTTGCTACTTTGTTGCCGCTAGCGCCCTCTTCTTCATCACACGCTTCGGGATCGCCACCACAAATATCGCAAGTGCCGCCCATACCTAAGGCTTGAATACCACCGCAAGAGCCCTTTATAGGCTTGCTTGCGAAGATAACGCCTACTGCCATTGCTGCCACAACGGTGAGAAGAAAAATTAAGGTGAACACGAACGTTGCCATAACTGTCTCTTTATTGTGTTAGAAAAGATGCGAAACCACGCGAGTGCCAAGCACTAAAGTCATCGTGCACATCATTATTACGAGTTCTATCACTTAACGGGTCAAGATCAGAGCCGCTAAACTCATTGTGATGAGTCCTATTATCGCGTTCTATAAGATACACAGCAAGCTCATGTTGTACGGCTAAATACCGCGCCTGCTCAGGGCCTGCAGCAAGCAAAGCCGTAGCCCACGCATCCGCTGTAGCCGCATGCTTAGCTATAACCGTCACCGAAACCAGGTTATGCTGTGCCGGATAGCCTGTTAGCGGATTAATGGTGTGCGAGTAATGTTGCGCCTCATGCTCAAAAAAATTGCGGTAGTCTCCCGACGTTGCAATGGCATGGTCGGTCACATGCACCACCTCATGTATGCCAAGCGTTGCCGCTGCTTGGGTAATGGGTTGTTCGATAGCGAGCCGCCACAAATGCCCCTCTGGATTTAGGCCTGAAACCTTGAGCTCCCCACCGACATCGATCAAGTAATTGCTATAGCCTTGCTCGGTAAATAAACTGGCAATTCGATCAACTGCGTAGCCTTTGGCAATAGCCGATAGATCTAACTGGGCACGGTTGTTGCGTTTGCATAATTGGCCGCTAGTGTCATCAAGACTGATGTTATCTAAATGCGTTGATTCCAAGAGCGATTCCACTTCGGCGCGCGTAGGCAGTCGCGATGCTTGCTTGATCGGACCGAACCCCCAGCGATTAACTAACGGGGCAACTAATGGGTTGAAGGCCCCTTTAGAGGCCCCTGCGATAGCTAGCGCCTCACTTAAGACGGTTAAGAAATCTTCGCCAATTAACACGCATGACTCGGATTTCAAGCTATTAAAGATAGAAATCTCCGAATCAGCTTGGTACGTAGACATTGACCTATTAATGTCGCGAAGCAATCCATCGACCTGTGCGCGCAGCTCTGCCGTTTGATAGCTGGGCTGTGGCCCGCTTGAGGGAAGTAGTGTAATGCGATAAAAGGTACCCATGGTCTGGCCCGACCATTGATGAACTTGCGCTTTGGGTTCACAGCCGGCAATGGCCGTCAACGCTAAAAACGCCGCCACCAACGAAAAAGCCGCTAACAGTTGGTAGCGGCTTTTTTGAAGGGTGCTTTCAGTGCGCATTAACATGAAATTAATCATTAACCGCCAAAATCATCCAGCAAAATATTTTCGGGTTCAACGCCTAGGTCGAGCAACATAGACACCACTGCCGAATTCATCATAGGTGGACCGCACATATAAAACTCGCAGTCTTCTGGCGCCGGATGATCTTTTAAATAATTATCGAACAGCACCTGATGGATAAATCCTGTGTAACCTTCCCAATTGTCTTCAGGTAACGGATCGGACAAAGCCAAATGCCATTCGAAGTTTTCGTTGTCAGCCGCCAGACCATTATAGTCTTCCATATAAAACGCTTCTCGCATTGAGCGCGCTCCGTACCAAAACGATATTTTGCGGTCGGTTTTAATACGCTTCAGCTGATCGAATATATGCGAACGCATGGGCGCCATACCTGCACCACCGCCGACGAACACCATCTCCGCTTCGGTTTGCTTGGCAAAAAATTCGCCGAACGGACCATAGACTTTCACTTCGTCACCAGGCTTAAGCCCAAAGGTCCACGAGGACATTTGGCCTGGTGTTAGCGCGAGATTGTTGGGCGGCGGGGTAGCACAGCGAATATTAAATTTAACGATACCGCGTTCTTCAGGATAATTCGCCATGGAGTAAGCGCGAATAACCGTTTCGTTGACCGTTGAGACCAAGTTAAGAAAACCAAACCGCTCCCAATCGGCTAAATACTCTGGCTCAATATCAAAATCGCTGTACTTAACTTCATGCGGGGGACACTCTAGCTGGACATAACCGCCCGCTCGAAAATCAACATTTTCACCTTCTGGTAACTTGAGCGTCAGCTCTTTAATAAACGTGGCAACATTCGGATTACTTTCAACGGTACAAATCCACTGCTTGACTCCAAATACCTCTTCGGGGATAACGATCTTCATGTCTTGCTTAACCGCAACCTGACAAGACAGTCGATAGCCCTCAGCCGCCTCACGCTTATTAAAATGCGATTCTTCGGTGGGCAATAACGAACCACCGCCATCGCTGACAATACACTTACACTGGGCGCAGGTGCCACCACCGCCACACGCAGAGGCTAAAAACAAATCGTTGGCGGCTAGCGTCTGCAGCAGCTTGTCTCCGGCGGGCACCGTGATCGTTTTCTCGCCATTAATTTCTATATTGACGCTGCCACTGCTCACTAATTGAGAGCGAGCGAACAAAATAATCAGCACTAAAGCGAGCACTATTGCGGTGAACATCGCAACGCCTAAACTAACTTCTAAATTCATTATTGATCCGCTCCTAACAACACTTCTAGGCTCTGCCGACTGCTAAACCGCAGTGGCCCGGCCCTCTAGATATCGATACCACCAAAAGACATAAAGCCCAAAGACATCAGGCCTACGGTGATAAACGTAATGCCCAGACCGCGCAACCCTTCTGGTACATCGCTATATTTCAATTTTTCTCGAATGCCCGCCAACGCTACAATGGCCAACGCCCAACCAACACCGGCACCCACGCCAAATACAACACTTTCTGGCAAATTGTAGTCGCGCTCAACCATAAAGAGCGATGCACCCAATATAGCGCAGTTAACCGTTATCAATGGTAAAAACACACCCAGCGCGCTGTAGAGTGCCGGCACATAGCGGTCGAGAAACATTTCAAGTATTTGCACGCTAGCTGCGATTACACCGATATAACTGAGAAATCCCAGAAAGCTTAAATTCACATCAGGAAAGCCAGCCCAAGCAAGCGCGCCATCTGCTAATAAATTATGGTAAATGATATTGTTTAGTGGAGTGGTAATCGCTAACACCACAATCACGGCAATACCTAAACCCAGCGCGGCCTCAACCTTTTTAGAAATTGCCAAAAAAGTACACATACCAAGAAAGAAGGCCAAGGCCATGTTTTCGATGAAAACGGCTCTGACGAAAAGACTCAAATAATGTTCCATTACAGTGCCTCCCTCAGCGTTGAATTCTTAGTGATTTTAAATTCCTCAACTTCAACTTGCTCGGTCTTAGCGGCACGCAAGACCCAGATGAAAAAACCAATCAAGAAGAACGCACTCGGTGGTAAAAGCATCATGCCGTTACCAATGTACCAACCGCCTTCAGTTGAAAGACTTAGCACTTCATAGCCGAACAGCTTGCCTGAACCGAACAACTCGCGGAAAAAACCAACCGCCAGTAATACCACGCTATAACCCAGACCATTGCCTATGCCGTCAACAAAGCTTGCCCAGGGCGGATTTTTCATTGCAAACGCCTCGGCTCGCCCCATAACAATACAGTTAGTGATAATTAGACCAACAAAAACTGAAAGTTGTTTACTGATGCCGTAAGCATAGGCCTTCAAAACTTGGTCGACCACGATAACGAGCGAGGCAATAATAATCATCTGCACAATAATACGAATACTGCTTGGTACTTGTTTACGCACCAGCGAAACAAACAGATTGGAGAATGCCGTTACTACTGTTAACGCCAGACACATTACGGCGGTCGTTTGTAGATTGCTGGTCACCGCTAGTGCCGAACATATCCCCAAAATTTGTAAGGCAATGGGGTTGTTGTCAAAGATCGGCGAGATCAGCGTTTTTTTAGAATCAATACTCATAGTCTTTCTCCTTACGCCTCGCCACGCTTGAAATTATCTAAAAATGGCGCAAAGCCATCTTCACCTAACCAAAACTGAATCAAATTAGTCACACCGCGACCAGTCAAAGTCGCTCCTGACAAACCGTCAACCTGATACTCAGCCCCGGGCGCTGTAGGGTCGACTGCACCTTTAGCTAGCCCCAGCGTGACCGTACCATCGCGGTACACCTGCTTGCCAGGCCAGAGGGCTTTCCAGCGTGGGTTATCGACCTCACCGCCCAATCCCGGTGTTTCAGCATGGTCGTAAAAGCCTAACCCTGCCACCGTATTCAAATCGCTTTCAAGCGCAACAAAGCCATAGAGCGTGGACCACAGCCCATAACCGTGCACAGGTAGAATCAATTTATCGATTTCTCCCTCCGACTCTACGATATACACGAGAGCTTGGTTTTCTCGACGCGAAATTTTGGCTATATCGGATTTACTGTCCAGAGCAATGGATCGCTCTGGATCTTTCGCCGCTTTGCGCTGATCAAAGCCCACTACCACATCGTCGCTAAACTGCCCCGTTTGTAAATCGACAAGTCGGGTTTGAATAGCGCTGAACTGATCGTCGATAGAGCGAGCATCATCGTAGAGGCCTGCTGCCAATAGAATGTTGCGCTTGCGATCGATGTCTTTATTGGCATCTTGCAAGGGGCGCAAAATAACTGCCGCCGCTGACACCACCACCGAGCAAACGATACACAATAAGAACGCAACCATTAGGGTCTTGCCTGTTGAATCTTGATTAGCCACGAGCAAGCCTCCGCTTGATGTTGCTTTGCACCACAAAGTGATCGATTAACGGAGCAAACAAGTTTGAGAAAAGAATCGCCAGCATAATCCCTTCTGGAAAAGCTGGGTTAACGACACGGATGAGTACTGTCATCGCACCAATGAGCATGCCATACCAAAACCTCCCCGTATTCGTCATGGCCGCGGAGACAGGATCGGTCGTCATAAAGACCAAGCCAAACATGAAACCACCCACAACCAAATGCCAATGCCAAGGCACGTTGAGCATAATATTGCCTTCGTTACCCATCATGTTGAATAAGGTCGATAAAGCAAACATGCCGACAAAAGTGCCCAGCATAATCCGCCACGAGGCGATACCTGTGCCGAGTAAAATGAGCATACCTATACCAATGGCCAACGTTGAAGTTTCACCAATGGAGCCATGGATATTACCCACAAAGGCATTCATCCAACCAATTTGCTCATTCAGTGCTTCAACACCGCCCGATGCTGCCACCGACAAAGAGGTAGCCCCTGAGTAACCGTCGACCGCCGTCCAGACACCATCGCCGGACATAAAGGCTGGATAGGCAAAGTATAGAAAGGCGCGCCCAGTCAGTGCAGGGTTGAGGAAGTTCTTGCCCGTGCCGCCAAATACCTCTTTGCCCACGACGATACCAAAGCTAATACCTAGAGCAACCATCCAAAGTGGTAAGTCTGGTGGGCAACTCAGCGCAAACAATACGGAGGTGACAAAAAAGCCTTCATTAATTTCATGCCCTCGGCGCATCGCAAACAGCACCTCCCAAAACCCACCGGCAATGAACGTCACCATATAGATCGGTACAAAATACAATGCACCATGTACAAAGCAATCCCAAAGACTATTGGGGTCAAATCCGGCAAACATGCCCACTATGGCTAAGCGCCAGCCTGGGTCCGCGACGATATTACCGGCAGCCAATATCTCATTAGCCTGATGGCCGACGTTGTACATGCCGTAAAACATAGCCGGAAAAGTTGCCATCCAAACGGTAATCATAATGCGCTTGAGATCGATTCCGTCTCGAACATGGGCAGCGCCCTTGGTCACGGATGAGGGTCGGTAAAAAATCGTATCGACCGCTTCATAAAACGAATACCAGCTCTCGTATTTGCCACCAGGGGTGAAGTGCGGCTCTAGGCCATCTAAAATTTTGCGTAATGACATCTGCATTAACCCTCTTTTTCTATGCGCGTTAATGTGTCGCGAAGGATGGGACCATACTCATACTTCCCTGAACATACATACGTACACAGAGCTAAATCTTCTTCATCAAGTTCGAGGCAACCCAGCGCTTGCGCAACATCGCTATCACCCACAATCAGGGCGCGCAAAAGTTGCGTAGGTAAAATATCAAGCGGCATGATCCTCTCAAAGTTGCCAATAGGCACCATGGCTCTATCGCTGCCATTGGTCGTTGTGCTAAATGGCAGTCGCTTCGTCCGATTAAGCGCAGAAACGAAGGTTCGCGTGACCGAATGTTTGTTCACACCTGCTCGCAGATAATGCACAAACTCTCGGTCGCGTCCTTCGAGTAATATCGTGATCTGCTGGTGATAGCGCCCGAGGTAGACATAAGGACCGCGTGCTTTGCGGCCATTAAATACCGAGCCTGACAACACCCGCGCATCACCACCGGCATGCTGGCCCACAATCAACTCTTCGATATTGGCGCCCAAGCGCGTTTTTATCAGTCGCGGTCGCTCGACGCATGGCCCCGCTAAGGCGACTACACGCTCAACCAAAATACGTCCTTCGGTGAACAGCACGCCTACAGCGATCACATCTTGGTAGTTAATAGTCAGCACAGTTCTGGAGCCAGAAGCTGGGGCCAGATGATGAATATGCGTGCCTGCCAAACCCGCTGGATGAGGCCCTGCGAAAACTTCACGACGAGCGCCTGAGTCCCCCACATTAATATCTGCCCCTTCAGCCACGCAGCAAAACACATTAGCCGCACCAAGACGCGCCAGCACCTTAAGGCCATTTTCAAATTGCTGGGCTTGCTCACGAATAACCACCTGGGGGTCAGCCGCTAACGGATTAGAGTCTATGGCGGTAACAAAAATTGCCGCAGGCTCCACTGTGGGTGCAGGGACCTTACTAAATGGTCGAGTGCGAAACGCAGTCCATAAACCGCTGTCGATGAGTCGGTCGCGAACTTGTTGCTTGTCTAGATTGCCCAGTTCTGAGCTTGCCACTGCATCAAAGCTAATCTGATCATCACCTTCAAGCTCAATAACGACCGATTGAAGAGCACGTTTTTCACCGCGATTAATAGCCGCTACTCGACCCGCTCCCGGCGAGGTATATTTAACGCCGGGCGTTTTCTTATCGGTAAATAGCAGCTGTCCAAGCGCCACCTGATCGCCTTCGGCCACTTCCATTGTCGGTTTCATGCCGATGTAATCAAAGCCGATTAACGCCACAGAGCGCGCTTTGGCACCCTCTTCAACCACCTGCTGGGGTTCTCCCGAAATAGGCAGGTCTAGACCACGCTTAATTTTGATCATACAAAAGGTTCTCTGGGCTTTGCTGAGCGCCCACCATCAACGTTACAAAATAGACCATCTGGCCCACAAGCCACACCCCATAACCAGATTGAGCGCGACGATTGCTCCCAAGCTCGGTTCTTTGGAGTGGCTTACGATTTAAATCTTTGTCTAAGGCTGCTAATTAGACATTGCGAGTTAAAGCACCGACTGGCGATAGGCACTATTCAACGCTCAAATCAGAATATCTGGAGCCAATGACGGCCTCGATCGAGGCAGCACCGCAAGTATAGTGGCGGGCTTATCAAATGACCACTTTTTGCTGCTGTGATGTTGATATTCAACACTTTTTATATGG
>Ga0115560_1000140_pt1 | contig 53630 bp, 45 predicted proteins | sample COGITO_mtgs_1105_5_FD_87278 | JGI IMG/M metagenome (GOLD analysis project Ga0115560, IMG submission 87278) | Pelagic marine microbial communities from North Sea - COGITO_mtgs_110509 | ecosystem: Environmental > Aquatic > Marine > Epipelagic | place: Germany:Helgoland, sampling site Kabeltonne... | reverse complement strand
TCGTAGGACAGATTGCCTACATACATCTTTGTATTCATTTATTTACCTTTATCATTGGGCTATCCCACTTGCTTCTTTGCTTTGAGTTCCGCTTGAGTGCGGAGCCACCCGACTGAATACATTGACTGTTCCAACTGATGTTACCCGTGCGCTGAATCCTAACATGTGTTATAGACAGGTAGCTTATCCTCTGTTTTCAGAAAAAAAGCAAGCTGGATCGTTCGCAGCGCAGAAAGTTTACTGAACCGTCTCCGCCTGCAGTGCGACCGAGTGTCCGCTTGGAATATAGCATCGTATGCTGCCTCCTTTAGGTGGCAGCCCCTCAGTCACTTCGAAAGCCTACAAGTCCCAGACCTAAAGGAGTGGGGATACGCACAACAGCCACACTTTCACGCTCACCTAAGCGGTTCACCGCCGGCTACTCGTGGTGATACTTTGAACCGGTCTGAATGGAGACAGCGCGGTAGAGCTGCTCACAAAGAAGCATTCGGGCGATCTCGTGCGTGAAAGTAAAGGGTGAGAGCGAAAGCAAAACGTCCGCGCGTGACTTGACCGCAGCGCTGAGGCCGTAGGCCCCGCCGACGATAAAGACAGCTGAGCGACCTTGAAGGGCCTGGAGTTCAGCCGCCAGTTTCTGCGAGCTGCAAGTGCGCCCTTCTTCAGCCATCGCGTAGATACGCGCATCGCCACGCTTGGCAAGCGCGTCGAGGATGCGCTCGCCCTCGCTTTCGACGTCGCCGTCCTTCAGCTCGACGAGCTCAAAATTTCCCTGCCGCTTGAGGCGCTTGGCAAAGTCGTCGCAGAGCGCGGCCAGCGAGCGGTTCTTCATTTTGCCAACGGCTATGATAGTGTAGCGGAACATTTATAAATGGCGGAGACAGCGTAGCAAAATTCACTTAATTCGTAATTCGACGACGACCGGGCGATGATCGCTGACGTAGCTGCGGAGCACCTCGCTGGAGCAGACTTGGTAGCTGGGTGGAACGAAAACGAAGTCGAGCCCATGCACAGGTAAGAGCGAGGGGAACGTCCGGCTCCTTCGCCCCTGCGGCAGGAGCCGGTAGTCGCATTGATTTTCCAAATATTGAAAGAGGTGGCGGACGGCATCGCCCCGGCGGCCGGAGCGGCTATTGAAATCGCCGCAGACCAAAGGTGCGAGGTGCGGCGTGCCCTCGTCGGTGTACTTCTTATTGACGAGGAATTGAATCAGCGTTTCGACCTGTTCAATTCTGCGAAGGCGCGAGCGAAAATCGAGGTGCAGGTTGACTACGGGCAGGATGCCGTGCGGCGTCTCCAATTCGGCACAGACGAAGCCCTTTTCCCCGAGCGAGGCCTGGCCGAAGGCCTCGTGCTCGGCATGCCGGATCGGGAAACGTGTGAGCAAGGCATTACCGTAGGCCAAGGGCAGCCTACCGGAGCGCCGATTATGCACTCCCAAGTAGGCGTGCTCGTAACCTGCCTGTTCCTGTAAAACATCGAGCAAGTGTATGCGGCGATTCCAGTGTGAGTCCTCATCAACCTCCTGTAACGCCACGATATCGGCATCCACCTTCCGGAGGAGATGCGCGACCCGCCGGAGACTACGCTCAATCCCACGAGCCGAGTGGAAGCCCTGGTAGGCCGACAAACCGCGTCCGTGTGCAATATTCAGCGTAAGGATACGTAAGGTCTGCAAGCCATCAGCCATAGAAAAAATAGACGTCACGTTCGGTCCGGAGAGCTCCTTACATTCTACGAATCGCTCGCGTCCTTGACCGACTTTGCGTAAAGAGACACCGACTTAAAAAGACTGTCGGCAAACGAGGCAATGGTTACCAGAATGAGCTGCAACTCAACATCGGAAAAAACAAGCGCCTCGCCCTCCTTGAAGACTTTGCGTTGGTCGATGAGCTTACCGTGCGCCTTCCCAGCGTCGACCTCGCGACTCAGGATTTCAACCGTCTTCAGTTCCAGCACAAGCTCGCCCTTGTCGTCGAGCTGCGGCTCTTTAACGATGCCCCCCTGCTGCATGAGGGCCTGCAGGATAAAGCCGAGCGAGATAATGGAATCCTCCAATTCGCACATGATGCCGTAGTCCTGCTCCAGGCGGTTGAATTTCTCGTCGAGCTGCACTGGTAGGAACGCACGCTGAGATTTCTGCGCTTCCGCGTGCGCCTCGGGACTGACCTGGGGACTGGCCTTCGTGGCCTTGACCAGAGCGAGGAAGAAATGCGCATTATTCATCCCAGTCACGGCCAAATTCATGCAGTCACCAATCACCTGACGCACGAGAAGGTCGCGGGCGTAGGCCTGCATCTGCTCGAAATTCTGGTGGCGCGGTCCGGCCGGCATGACCTTGGGCGCGTTGACCCGTGCGTTATAGGCCTCCTCTTGCACGCACTCGCGAGCGGCAAGGTTAAAGGCCAACATATCAAAATGGCGCTGCATGCCGGCCATGAACTGTTGGGCGACTTGCTGCAAGTTGACTTGCTGTGGCTGGCCTGGGTTCGGTGGTGTGTTATCGGACATGATGCCCTTCAGGAAAGTCGATATTGAGCCAAGGGACAACCTTGGAATGTAGCAGTGCTGAAAATTGAGGTGGCCTGCGACCTCGGCCTGCCCGTATCGACCCAGCCAAGCGTCGCATCCGTCGCGCAGGTCCAGGGTCGGGCTGCCCTGGCTCTTCACGATAAACCGATTTCGGTTGTTGTCCGGCAGCTCTATTCTAAACTGGTCTACCTTGATCGATTTTTTAATACAACACGTAGTCGACCCGCTGATCGATTTCCTGGGGGGCAGCCTCGTCTTTGTCCTAACGAATTTGACGACGGTGCTCGGCTTCGTGCTCGCGCTCTTGATCATCCGGCGGGTCTTCGCCGAGAAGCGCAATCCGAGCAATTTCTTCGCTTGGTTCCTACTCGTCGTCTTCGCCCCTGTGCTCGGCGTGCCGCTCTACTTTATGTTTGGTGGACGGAAGAGCCGTCGGATGGCACGGATCAAACGCGAGGTCAGCCACCATGCGTTCGACCTATCGAGAACCCGCCACGAACCGAATCTACATAAGGGAGACATCCTCGCCCTGGAGACCATCAATCAGGCAAGCAAGGGCAACCACTTTGAACTTCTGCCGGATGGCGTCGCTGCCTTCAAACGCCTCTGCCATGAAATCGAAGCCGCCGAGCACACCATCCATATCGCCACTTACATCTTGGGCAACGACGCCACCGGCCAGAAGATCGTCGACCTACTGACCCGGCGTGCCAAAGAGGGCGTCACCGTCCGCCTGCTCCTCGACTCGCTCGGCAGTTGGAACAAGACCCGTGCGGCGCGGCTCAAGATCCGCAAAGCCGGTGGACAGGTCGCTATGTTCATGCCCGTCTTGCCGATCCAGACGCAAACATCCTCCAATCTTCGTAACCACCGCAAGATCGCTATCTTTGACAACTATCGCGCGATCACCGGGGGGCAAAACATCGATGTGCGCTTCATGGGCGAAGTAGACTCAGCGGAACTCTTCGCCGACTTCAGTATCGTCACACAAGGGCCGGCCGTCGCCGAACTGACCCGAACTTTTATCAGTGACTGGGCTTTTGCGGCCAAAGAAGATCCCGCTCTACATGTTGACCTACTTCGCCACATCCCTGAGGAGGCGGGCGATAGCACGATCGAAGTCATTGCCAGTGGCCCCGATGTGGCCAACGATCCTCTCTGGGAGCAAATCGTGCGTATCATTCAAGAATTTAAACAGAGCCTGACCATCATCACGCCCTATTTCATCCCCGACGAGGTCATCCTGCGCTCGCTCATCGTCAAAGCGCATACGGGCCGACACATCCGGCTCATCCTGCCGCTCCACTCCAACCAAGGCCTCGCCGACATCGCCCGTCATACCTACCTCGCGGAGTTGGAGGCGGCTGGAGTCGAAATCCTCTTTTATACCCCCCGCATGCTCCATGCCAAAATGATCCTTGCTGACGGAAAGGTGGGGATTGTCGGCTCAGCTAATATCGACATGCGTTCACTCTTCGTCAATTTCGAGATCGCCGTATTGCACTACAGCTCGGGCGACATCGAAAAACTCACCGCCTGGTGCAAACAGATCGAGCGCGAATGCACCGACTACAAGTCCGCCATCAGCGACAATAGACTGATGCCCTCTAAGCTCAAACAAGACATCGTCCGCCTGCTGGTGCCACTGCTTTAACGCGCCAACTCGAATTCTACATTCAGTTCGAATAGGATCGAACTCGTCATCCAGGCAGCTTGCGTCCAACATATGAGCATGCTCCGCGAATTCCTCTACGAACATACCGAAATAATCCTCTGGCTAACGGGGATCAGTCTCAGTGCATTCGTCGTCTCGATCCTGCTCTTTCCGTTCATTATTATACGTCTGCCAGATGATTTTTTCGTGCGCCCCCCGCCCGCACCGGCAAGCCTCTCCCCTATCCGCCTCACGCTCAAAATCCTGAAAAACTGTTTGGGTATTTTCTTCGTCCTCGTCGGCTTGATCATGCTTTTTATTCCGGGGCAGGGTGTCCTGACTATGCTCTTCGGCGTCAGTTTGACGGATTTCCCGGGGAAACGCCATCTGGAACACAGAATCATCCGCCTCCCGCGCGTCTACCGGAGCTTAAACTGGTTGCGTGCCAGGGCCGAACGCCCCCCTTACATACTCCCGAAAAACTCCCCATGCGATTAGGCTCACCCGATATTTTCGCTGAATCAAACGCGTCGGCTCCTTGAAAGAATCCATCGAAGCGGCGACACAGAACGCAGTGGCCAAGGCCTCCGGAAGTGGCCGCAATATGCGGAAGCATTTCGGCGATCGATTCGATTTCTAGAACGCTGGCGCTCGTCAGTGATGAGGCGCATGTCGAATTCTCACGGCGGCTATGGCCTCCGTGCACATCCAGTACGTTCCCCATTCTAAAAATTCCCCCCGACAATCGCCATCCACTCGGAAAACTACTTGCAGGTCGGCACCCGCTCGAACTAGCTAGGGAGCGATGACACGCACCCGTATCTTTCTTTGCTCGTTCGCCTCTGGCCTGGCGCTCTTCCTCAGCGGCTGCGGCCGGAGTCAAACAAACGTCGAACAAGGCAATGCTGAGCAGGAACTCTACATCGGCCTCGGCACGGAACCGGAGGGCCTCGACCCCCACATCGTCACGGGCGTCACAGAGCACTACGTCCTTCTCGCACTCTTCGAGGGGCTGACCACCGTGCATCCGGAGACATTGGCGATCGAACCGGGCGTCGCCCTGTCCTGGGATATCTCGGAGGACGGCCTGCGCTACACCTTCCACCTCGATCCCGGAGCCCGTTGGTCGAATGGCGATCCGCTCACAGCGGAGGACTTCCTCTTCGCCTACGAGCGGATTCTCACTCCTACGATGGGTGCCCCCTACGCCTATATGCTCTACGGTATCCGGGGCGCGGAAGCGTTCAATAAAGGCGAGCAGCCGGACTTCGCCGAGGTCGGCCTCAGCTCGCCGGATCCGCAAACACTGGTCATCGAGCTCGAAGCGCCCACCCCCTACTTGCTCAGCCTGCCGACCCACTACACTTGGTTCCCTTTGCACAAAGCGACTGTGCTCGCCCACGGGGACATGACCGACCGCATCTCCAAGTGGACGAAGCCGGGCAACTTTGTTGGCAACGGTCCCTTCGCTCTGCAAGACTGGCGACTCAACCACTCGATCGAGGTGGTTAAAAATCCCTACTATAATGCGGCCGACGCCGTACGGCTCAACGCCATCCACTTTCTCCCCATCGATCTCGATACAGAGGAGCGCGCCTTCCGCGCCAACCAGCTACATTTAACCAGTACCGTACCGATCCCACGCATCGATTGGTACCGCGCTAACCAACCCGAGCGTTTGCACTTCGACACCTACCTCGGCGTCTACTACTATTTGATCAACACCGAGCACGGCGCACTCAAAGACGCCCGCGTGCGTAAAGCGCTCGCTTACTCGATCGACCGCGAATCACTGACCGAGTATGTGCTTAAGGCCGGGCAAAAACCTGCCTATCATTTCACCCCGCCGAACACCGGCGGCTACACGGCCGAGGTCAAGCTCCCCTACGATCCCGATCTCGCTCGCCGCCTACTGGCCGAAGCGGGCTATCCCGACGGTGAGGGCTTCCCTAAATTCGAGCTTCTTTTCAATACCAGCGAATCGCACCGCACCGTCGCCGTCGCCATTCAACAGATGTGGAAAGAAGAGCTGGGCATCGACGTCGGCCTCTACAATCAAGAGTGGAAAGTCTATCTCGCCACACGTAAGGCACGCAATTTCGATATCGTCCGCGCCGCTTGGATCGGCGATTACGTCGACCCCAACACCTTCCTCAGCCTGATCACCAGCGATAACGGCAACAATCACAGCAACTGGGGCAGCACCGAATACGATGCTCTAATCAAGCAAGCCGCCATCGAGCAAAACTCCGAGGCCCGCTTTGAGCTTTTCCAAAAGGCCGAAACCATCCTCATGGATGAGATGCCCGTCATCCCCATCTACTTTTATGTGCGCAGCACTCTGATCGACGAAGCCGTGCGCGGGTGGCATCCCAACATCCTGGACTATCACCCCTATCAGGATGTCTGGCTGGAACAGTGACCCCGGGTGCAGATCAAAATGACAAAACAAGAAAGTCTTCCACCACGGATACAGTTACTTCCAAGCGGCTATGATTTCTTCCGCACCCAGCCTATGAAGGCCTAAAACAGTTGGCACTGGCAGGAAAAGGCTCACTCGGAATAGTCTATTGAGTGGACAAGTTAATACATTGTCTCAGGTTAAACCTGTTATGATGATTCGCAAAGTCCCCGATAATTTTAAACGCATCTACTCTAAAGAGGACATCGCCTACTGTGTCTATAAAATGGCGGGCGAGATTCGGCACTGGGTGCTGGAAACTCACGAAAAAGAGGGGCAGCAAGTGCTAGCGATCTGCGTCCTGCGCGGTGGCGTCTTTTTCTTCGCCGACTTACTCAAGGAGATCCCCTACACCGTTGAGCCTTCCTTTTGCCGCGCCATGAGCTACTCATCCAAGGACAACAGCCAAGACAGTGAATTTCGCCTAGTTGTTGAACCAGCTGATATGAACGGGCGACATGTCCTCCTTATCGATGACATCTGCGACAGTGGTAAGACACTTAAAAACCTGCATGAATACGCACTACAAAACGGCGCAAAAGAAGTGCGCACCGCCGTCCTCATCCATCGCAATCACGATGATTCGGTGTATAAGCCTCAATACATCGGCTTCGAATATGATGGCCCCGAATGGTTTGCTGGCTACGGCATGGAGGATAAAAACCACAACTCGAATTTCCCGGAAGTCTATATCATCGAGGGTGAATCGGTGGAGATGCATTTAGACTAAGCAATCTTTGTAATTAAATGCTTTGCTGGTTTGAACCAAACACTGCCTTTTTTTAGTTCAAAGAATAACCATGACCTGCACTACAGACCCAGAATACTCCCTCGGGCGGGGTCCTTGACACGGTTAATTATAACAATCCGATCGATGTTCACTCAGAGTCCGTCGCGACACTCGATCCGTCACTATTTTCGATCACGGACCATTGACCGGAAAGAATTCCTGCCAGTATGAGTTGCGCGGGATGGTAGCACATAAGCGGAATGAGCAAGGTCGCCATGTCGACGACTCCGGGAGCCGAGGCCAGGATAGATGTCGCGAGTGGCAGACCGGTGGCAAGCGACTTCTGACTCGCGCAAAAGAACGCAGTGATTCGCTGTCCACGTGTCGGCTTCAGTAGCGCCGCGCTCCACCAGACGAGACCACTGACCACGAGAAGGAGCAAAACAGTGCTACCGATGACCGCGGCGATCGCACCACCGCCAAGCCCATCCAGAATACCGGCACTCACACTACCCGCGAATGCACAGTGCACGATCAATAGAATAATCCAGTTACCCAGCGACTTGGTCTTTTTAGCCACTGCAGCGGCTTGCACCGGGAGACATTTCCGGATAACCTGCCCGATGATCAAGGGCAGAATGATGAGAATAAAAAGCCTTGTGACGAGCAATGCGAGGGGGATTTCAGCTTCGGTCTCGGCGGCCAAATAGGCCACCGCCACCGCAGGCACAAGAATCACGGAGAGGAGATTTGAAAAGACGGTTGAGAAAATTGCATTCGAAGTATTACCGCCCGAAACCGTGGAAAATACCACGGCGGACGAAACCGTCGTAGGTACAATTGCCAGCAGCCAAAAACCGAGACGTAACTCGACAGGCAGGATCAGGGAAAGCGGAATCAATACGAGCCCGGTCACCAAAGGAAAGAGCAGGTAGTTCCAGGAGAGAACAAAGGCGTGCAGACGTTTGGGGCGGTAACCGGTCGCTAATTCGCCGGTTGGCAGACCGAGCCCTTGGAGAAAGAATATGACCCAGACCCCGAGCTTGGTCGTGAACTCGGGGAGCAGGAAGCCCCCCTTTGAGCCGGGCCCGGGATAGAGTATCGCAAGAAGGACGGCTCCGAGTAACCAGAGCGTAAAGGTATTTTTTTTCAGTATTTTTTGCATCGTTCCGGCAAGTTAAGCGGCACTTCAGACGAAGAATCTTTGAAAATCAACTGCAGACCCACCCTTCGCGGATCATCGATCCGAGCGGGTATCGCCAAACCTGTGACGCATCCATGCCAAGAGTTTGGAAACGATAGCTTACCAGCAAGGCCAAGCTTAAGGAATAAGCCGTGAGGCTGACCCCAGAACGGAAGCGCTCACATAGACCGTTTTTTAACTGGCGCCGCCCGAAGTGCTACGTTTTGCTTGCCCGTTTTATGCCAGACCCAGAAGAGACTCCCACCGATTTCATCCGCCAAATGGTTGCTGCCGATGTAGCCGCCGGCAAGCACGACGGACGTGTTCAGACGCGATTCCCTCCCGAACCCAATGGCTACCTCCAAATCGGCCACGCCAAGGCGATCTGCTTAAACTTCGAGATTGCCAAAGAATTCGGTGGCCTCTGCAACCTCCGCTTCGACGACACGAACCCGGAAAAGGAAAGTGACGAGTTCGTTCAGGCCATCCAGGAAGACATCCGCTGGCTGGGCTACGACTGGGCGAAAATCTGTTTCGCCAGCGACTATTTCGAGCAACTCTTCACCTGGGCCTGTCAATTGATCGAATCGGGCGATGCCTATGTCGACGAACTAAGCTTCGATGAAATGCGTGCATACCGAGGCACCATCACCGAACCCGGCAAGCCGAGCCCCTACCGTGATCGTCCGGCAGCCGAAAGTCTTGACCTATTCAAGCGTATGCGCGCGGGCGAATTTGAGGACGGCGCTCTGGTGCTCCGTGCCAAGATCGACATGGCGCACCCGAACATGAACATGCGCGACCCAGTCATGTATCGCATCAAACGCATGCACCACCACCGCGTGGGCGATGCCTGGCCAATCTATCCGAGCTATGATTTCACCCATGGCCAAAGCGACTCACTCGAAAAGATCACCCACTCGCTCTGCTCGCTTGAATTTGAAGACCACCGGCCGCTCTACGACTGGTTTATCAAAAAGCTCGGCATCTTCCCCTCGAAGCAAACCGAGTTCGCCCGACTCAACCTGACCTATACCGTGGTCAGCAAGCGCAAGCTCCGCACACTTGTCGAAGAGGGCCATGTGGAAGGCTGGGACGACCCCCGCATGCCCACCCTTTCCGGCATGCGCCGCCGTGGCTATCCGCCCGCCTCCATCCGTAAGTTCTGTCGGACCGTCGGAATTACGAAGACCCCTTCCACCAGCGACATCGCCCTACTCGAACACGCCGTGCGCCAAGAACTCAACTGCTCGGCCGACCGCCGTATGGCCGTGATGGAACCACTCGAACTTGAACTGACCAACTGGACGGAAGGCACCGTTGAACTCGAAGGCATCAACAACCCCGAAAACGACGCCGCCGGCACGCGAAAAATCCCCTTTGGCAAGCGCCTCTTCATAGAGCAAGGGGACTTTCAGGAAGAAGCGAACAAGAAATTCTTCCGCCTGAAAAAAGGGGGCGAAGTGCGCCTGCGCCATGCCTACATCATCAAGTGCGATGACGTGGTCAAGAACGAGGCAGGCACGATCACGAAGCTACTATGCAGTATTGACCTCGACACCCTGAACAAGAACCCCGAAGACCGCAAGGTGAAGGGCGTCATCCACTGGGTCAGTGCCGAGCATGCGATCAAGGCAGAAGTCCGCCTCTTCGACCGTCTCTTCTCTGTAGAAAAACCAGAAGCGGACAAAGAGCACGCGTTCACCGAATTCGTTAATCCTGACTCGCTGACAATTACGACCGCTTATTGCGAGCCGAGTTTGGCCGCATTGCCCGTAGGCAGGACCTGCCAGTTTGAGCGCATCGGCTATTTCTGCCTAGACTCCAAACACAGCCAATCCGATGCTTTGATTTTCAACCGTACGGTCGCCCTTCGCGACGCTTGGGCAAAAAACGCTTAGGTCAATGAAACAAACTACAGAACAACTCTTCGCGATCAACTTCGCTGGCGAACCGGCGCACTACGCCTTCGCCCCCGGCCGGATTGAATTCATAGGCAATCATACCGACTACAACGGCGGCCTCGTGATGGGTGCGGCCGTTACGGAAGGCATCACCGTCGCCGTCAGTTTGCGGGACGACGACAGAATCCAAATCGTTAGCGACGCAGGCGACCTCGTCGAAATCAGGCTCGGCAATTACACGCCGTTGGAAGGATCGAACTCATGGACCAATTACCCGATCGGTGTTACGAAAGTCATGACAGATGCCGGCATGCAAACGCCGACCGGCTACAACATGGCGGTGACGAGCACCCTGCCCGCCGGGGCGGGCATGAGCAGCAGTGCCGCCTTTGAACTGGCCACCGCCAGAGCGCTCGCCGCGCTTTATGGATTCGAGACCGACACCGCTGGCTTCGCCCGCATCGGGCGCAAGGCCGAGAATGAATTCGTCGGCATGCCCTGCGGCATTCTCGACCAGGGCGTTTCTGCGTTTGGCAAGGCCGACCACCTAGTCAAAATCAACTGCGCGACCGAAACCTTTGCCGTCGAACCAATGCCGAGCGGTGCCCATTTCTGGATTTTCAACTCCAACAAAAAGCACGCACTGGTCGACTCCGCGTATGCGGATCGCTTCCGTGAATGCCACGAAGCCCTGGCTCAACTACAGCTCAAACATCCCGACGCCAAAACACTCTCCTGTATCTGCCCCGAGCAATTGGAAGCGGTGAAAGACGAACTGGATCCTCTCCTCTACCGCCGTGCCGCACACATCGTCGGAGAAAACGCCCGCGTGCGAGAAGTTGAAACGGCACTAGCTGAAAACGACCTGAGGGCGGTCGGTGAAGTCCTCAACACTTCCCACGAAAGCTCGCGTGTCAATTTCGAGAATAGTATCGAAGAACTGGATACACTGGTTGACTTACTCAAGCTACAAGCAAATGTTTTCGGAGCCCGCCTCACCGGGGGCGGTTTCGGCGGTGCCGTCATGGCCCTGACCGATTCCGAATTCGGCCAAGTACATGCGGACGTCATCGCCGCAGCCTTCGAGGCCAAGCACAACCTGAAGCCCTCGATCTTCCACACCCGCGCGGGTGATGGTGCGCAGTTGCTCTCGTAGCGCGACGCTTCAGCGAGCGCTCGGTTTGAGACGGCGACTCCCGATCTTCAACGGCAGCTTATGAAAGAAGACTGTTCCAAAAATCGGATTGGCTGCCGGACTCAGTCCTCCGTATTCCGTGGGAATGGCGCGAACCAGGCGGCGAAGAAGGAAGGGATGGTGGCCACCATGACGATACAAAAGAAAGTAAAGTAGCCGAACCGGTCCGAAAGATAGCCGCTGATCGCGATGGTTGGCCAGAGCACGAGATTCATGAGCGCGGTGCAGTAGGCGTAATGCGTCATGTGGTATTTGCCCGGGCTGATCTGCTGCATCATGTAGAGCATATTGGCCACGAATCCGAAGCTGTAGAAAAACTTCTCAATCACCACCATGACTGTGACCGTAACGAGCGAGATACGCACATCTGGCGCGGCGACATAGCTGAGATACACGTAGGTCAGGTTGGGCACATTGAGGCAGATCGCCATAAAGAAGAGCGTCTTCTTTAAGCCGTATCTGGAAATAAAAAGCCCGCCGAGTAATCCACCGGCAAGGCTCATAATAATGCTCAGACCCCCATCGATCAGGCTCTTCTCAGTCAGTGTCAAGCCCACCCCGCCTTCGGTCAAGGGCGCCTGCAAAAAGAGGTGCCCGACGCCGAGCAGTAAGCCCTCACCGCTGCGGAATAAAAACACGAAGGCCAGCATGCCCCAGATCTGGGGCTTGCGGAAGAAATCGACCCACGCGTCGAAAAAGGTCGTATAGACTTGTTTGAAATTCTCCGGTCGCTGCCCCGGGCTCCCCTTGGGCAGGAAAAACATATGGTAGCCGGCGAGGGTCGCCATCACTGCAGCGGCGAAACACCAGGCAATCGTCCAGGAAGTTGTTTCTTGTTCGCCGAAGTAGGCGGCGATTAATAATATGACGGTCGAAGAAAAGAAGCGGCCCACGTTCCAAAACATCCCCTGGATACCGACGAACTTAGCCTGCTCGGTTTTGTCGAGGGTGGTGATGTAGGTGCCATCCATACAGATGTCATGGGTGGCCGAAGCGAAGGCCATGATCCAAAGGATCCCGATCGACACCGTAAAATAGCTGGGCAACTGCATGCAGAAGGCCAGTGCAGCCAGCAGCCCCATCATCGAAAACTCCATCGCCAAAACGATCCACTTCTTCGTTTTGAACATCTCGAGGAAAGCCGCCCAGAGCGGCTTCAGGGACCAGACGAGCGTGATGTTGCCGATCCAAAGCGTGATGTCTGTATTATCGTGCCCGAGGTTCTTGAACATCGTGGCCGCCACCCAAGTGATCATGACGTAGGGAATACCCTCGGCGAAGTATCCGGTCGGGACCCAAGACCAAGGATTGCGGGCGTTGGTGGTCGATTGGCTCATAGCGGATTTCGGATCGTAAAGATTGTGCAGCTTGACGCAGGGCAAAAGGCACGGGCAAGCATTTTTACTCGCCCAAGAATACTCCTCCGCTAACGTGCCAATGTGAATGGAATCCCTCTAAAAACAGTCTGCAGCCTACTCTACCTCAGCTTAGCCAGCCTGCCAGCCATAGAGATCTCGAACCTCGAAGGCACAGTCATCGATGTAGAAATCCTGCAGACCGAACCGAACCGCATCCAGATCCGCATGCCGAACGGACAGGTCACTTGGCTAGAACGCAACCGGCTCTCCGCCGAAACCAAGCAAATGCTGGCCGCCAAAGAGGCAGCGGAGCAAGACGCCTTCAATGCGATGAACGATTTGCTTGGGATCCCACTCTTCGCCGACGGTTCCCTTTGGGACGACTCGACCGAAGCCGTCGCCGACCGTTTGGACTGGCCGAGGGAATCAAAGACCGATACGCAATCCAGCTGCCGACGCTACCCTCCGGACGACTACCGCATCCTCGATTGCCGCCCCTTCTCCGCCGCGCTCTACGGCGACGAAGGCAAGGCGCAGCGCCTGAGTATCGTCTTCGCCAACAAGGGCGATTTCCGTTTCAGCGACCCACCCACCGAAGACGAAATCGAAGCAATGGAAGACGCCATCGAAGCGGATGTCGCGCGTATCGAGAAGCACCTGACTGAAGCCCTCGGCGAGGCCAACCGCCAGCAGTTCGGCTCCGGGCGCGGCATGCGCCAGTTGATCGAGCGCTGGGATTGGAAAGGCCACGCCTTCCTCCTAGCCTCACAGGACGGCGAGTATGTGAACCTCAAAATCATGACGACGGAGGCCGCCGATAACAAAGGTCGCAGCGAGAAGCTCTCGGACGCCAAACTACGCGAGTTGACAACGGGCAACCTGATCTCCCGAGACAACGGCGACGTGCTCATCGGCAACATCCCGATGGTCGACCAGGGGCCGAAGGGCTACTGCGTGCCCGCGACCTTCGAGCGCTACCTACGCTACCTCCAGATCCCCGCCGACATGTACATCCTCGCCATGACCGGACAAACGCAAGCCGGCGGCGGCACCTCGCTCTCGCGAATCATCGAATCGCTCGACAGCTACATCTCATCGCAAAGCCGATCGATGAAGGAAATCGATACGGACATCAATGTGCGCTCTGTCCAGAAGTACGTCGACAGAGGCCTACCATTAATTTGGACGATGTTTTCCTCGAGCGAATACAATGACTTCGTCAACGACCGTAGCAAAACTCGGAAAACGACCACAGACTGGGACACATGGGAAGAACGGACAAAAGACGAATCCCGCCAAACCGAACTGCACAAAGATATCATGAGCGCCCACGCCTGTATGATTATCGGCTACAACAAAGAGACCGACGAAATCGCAGTCAGCGACTCCTGGGGACCCAGCTACCAAGAACGCTGGGTGCCTGCCGAACAAGCTGAGCAAGTCTCGCAAGGTTCGCTCTATTTGGTCGAGTTTTGATACTTAGCCCCCACTAAGCCTTTTTCGGCCGTCGTACGCGTGGCACATCCCGCGCGTCAAAGTGGAGGATGTATTTCTGCTCGAAGTACGGGTCGCTGAAGGTCTCTTGCAGGGAGATGGTTTTACGAGGACGGATGCCGAGTGCCTCAAGTTCGTCTTCGAGTTCGCCGCCCTTCCAGTAAAGTACGCCGTTGGGTATAGAGTTGCGCTCTCCGCGGCGGAGGTTGCCTCGGATCCAGCTAAAATACTCGGGCAGGTTTTTGACCGCACGTCCGGTGATAAAATCAAACTCCTTCTTGATCTCTTCAGCGCGACATTGCCGTGCTTCGACATTTTTGAGACCGAGCTTTTCGGCAAGGTCCTTGACCACGGCGATCTTTTTACCAATCGAATCGATGAGAGTAAAATGCGCCTGCGGGTAGCAGATCGCCATGAGGATACCCGGAAAACCGCCTCCCGTACCCACATCCATGATACGAGTCCCCTGCATCAGTTTCAGGTGGTTGGTAATGGCCAGGCAGTGCGACAAATGCCGTGCCTCGAGATGCTCAATATCTTTACGAGAGATCAGGTTGATCTTTTCGTTCCATTCACGCAGAAGCACCGCCCATGCTTCAAGCACAGGCCAGATGTCTTCGTGTATGTTCGGGAATTGTGCTCGAAGTGCGTCCATTAAGTTGATTCCTTGTCTTGTTAACGGGGCACTTCGTCATAAGCGCATTGAAAAGTCAAAGCCCTGCTTGCAGATTCGTCAGTGATCACAAGGCCGTCGCTCACGTCGGTCGTTTTGAGTATGTAGCGAACCCGCGCCAGCGGGGTCGACGTCCCAGCGCTGTCGGATCGTTTTCTACGTCGACGCGACTGGCGTCGCATCGCTAGGATGCTACTTCAAGTGAGGGTCAGGCGGCCACCTAAAGGAAGCCGCATACCTAGGTCCGCTCCTTTAGGTACGGGACGCGTTCCGGCAACTGTTGCGGTTTGTGCCCCCGTGGATTTAATGGCACCCGCATAGCTACCACACCACCCATTCATGTCGCTTATTTACAACACTGCCTAAAGCATGCTCAGAAATCGAACTGGTATGAGCGGCCGTTCCTTCACTCCGCAGCGCCCCTTCGTATAGCACATCAACTGCTGCGTCTCGTTGGGTGGGCCGATCGGAGCGATACAAATACCGCCAGCCTTGAGTTGCTGGAGTAGCGCATCCGGACGCCTCGTAAAAGCAGCCGTCGCCAATATCCGGTCAAATGCGTCCTGCGTTGGCCAGCCTTCATCCCCCGTTCCCACGTAGAACTTTATATTCCCATAACCCATCGCCGCAAGCCGCTCAGAAGCCGAAGCAGAGAGTTCGGCATTGATTTCAACTGTGTAGACCGACTTCGCCAGCTCCGCGAGCAGCGCGGTTTGATAGCCAGAGCCCGTGCCAATTTCCAATACATGGTGTTCTTTTTTGACTTGCAACCACTCCGTCATTTTGGCGACCAGTGACGGCTGGGAGATCGTCGCACCCTCACCAATGGGTAATGGGCGGTCATCCCAAGCGCATAGCTTTAAGGCCCATGGCACAAAGCGCTCGCGATCCACCCTCCTGAAGGCTTCCCGAACGGCAGCATCGGAGACTTCCCGTAACAAAGAGTCAAATGGGGGAGGCTTTGCCATCAAACGAAAGCCTACAAAACGCTGCATTGCCGAACAAGAAATAAAGCCCAGAGAAACAAAGAGCAGTCTTGAAATCCGTACAACAAAATGGCGCAGTCCCTACCCCTAAGGACTGCGCCAACCATTGTCTACTTAATGTCCTCCGGAGAGGACTTATTCTGTTACCCCAAAACTCCCTTGCGGGAGTAAATTCAATAGTTGCTAAAGAAGACTTAATTCCCGCGCGTGCAAGAACTTTTAGACTAAACAGCTAAAAACTTATTTTACTTATAATTAGCATAAGCCATGCTTATTAAGTTAAGGCAAAGTGGCGCGAGGCATACCCCTAAACCTCGCGCCACACTGTTTTCTGCTTTGTCTTATTACCCCAACTCCCATACGAGGGAGAAAATGAAAATAACTGGAAAGAACTGAGATATACACTAACATCTAACGTGCCAACTATCAGTGGGGCGCAAAATTTGTTCATTTTTTTAGCATAGTCGTGAAATTCTCCAAAAACATCGAAGACGTCATCGCCGACTTTAGGGGCTTACCCCGTACAGTGACGGCCTCCTCGCGCCGCGAGCCGATGCAGCTGGACAGCCTGCTGGTGGTGCTCCAGGAGAAGTATAAGCTGGAGAAGCCAAGCCCTGAACGCACCTTGGTCGAGAACTGGGAGAAAGTCTTTGGCCCCAGTCTCTGCGAGCGCTGTCACCCCGTGCGGATCAAAGACGAACACACGCTGATTGTTTCGGTGACCAACCAAACACTTCGCTCCGAGCTGCAATTCATGAAGCGCTCGGTCTTGAAAAAGATCCAAGCCTTGGAGCATTGCGGTGAGATCAAAGACATCGTGATTCGCAGTTGACCGAACGTAGTGACCAGCTCACGCATTGACAGCCACGCACATTCCTCAAGGCTTAAACGTTCCAACATGAAAAGCTACCTCGACTTACTCCGCACCGTTCTGGAAACAGGCACCTATCGCGACGACCGCACCGGAACGGGCACTTACTCGATCTTCGGCGCACAAGCCCGCTTCTCGCTCGATCCTGATTTCCCGCTACTAACGACGAAGAAGCTCCATCTGCGCTCGATTATCCATGAGCTCCTCTGGTTCATTCAGGGTAATACCAACATCAAATATCTCAAGGACAACAAAGTGCGCATCTGGGACGAGTGGGCAGACGAGGACGGCAACCTCGGCCGTGTCTATGGTGCCCAATGGCGTGACTGGGCGGCCCCCAACGGCGATCGCGTCGATCAACTCGCCGAGGTCATCGACTCACTGAAAAACAACCCCGACAGCCGCCGTCACATCGTCTGCGCTTGGAACCCCGGCGAGATCAAGCACATGGCGCTCCCCCCCTGCCACGCGCTTTTTCAATTCTACGTAGCTAACGGAGAACTGAGCTGCCAACTCTACCAACGCAGCGCCGACATCTTTCTCGGCGTCCCCTTCAACATCGCCTCCTACGCGCTGCTCACTAGGATGGTCGCGCAAGTCTGTGGACTGAAGGCCAAAGAGTTCGTCCACACCTTCGGCGACCTGCACCTCTACGCCAACCACATCGACCAAGCCAAAGAACAACTGGCCCGCAAACCCCGCGCGCTACCGCAAATGAAAATTAATCCTGAGGTAAAAGACCTCAACGATTTCAAATTCGAGGACTTCGAACTTGTGAACTACGACCCCCACCCGGCCATCAAAGCACCCATCGCCGTCTAGCGCCTAGTGGAGACGTCGAGTGAAGGTGGAAGTGTGAACCTCTAACCATATCACGCATCACGCACATGAATACATACAAAGCCATCGCCGCTATGTCGGAAAACCGGGTGATCGGCAACTCGGGTGACATACCCTGGCACCTCCCGAAAGACTTCAAGTGGTTCAAGAAAACAACAATGGGTGCGATCCTCGTCATGGGGCGCAAGACCTATGAGTCGATTGGTCGCCCACTGCCGGGTCGTGATACCTATGTTCTCAGCCGTCAACCGCGCGAGATCCCCGGCGTCCATAGCTTTACCGATCTCGAAGCATTAGATCATCTAAAAACAGATCAAACCATCTGGATCGCCGGTGGCGGCGAAGTCTACAAACAGATGCTGCATAAGTGCAGCGAGCTCTATCTGACCCGCGTCCATCGCACGGTCGAGGGCGACGCCTTTTTTCCTGAATTTGAAGATCGCTTCAAACTAGACTCAATCATAGAAAAAGACGGTGACTTTACAATTGAGCGTTGGGTCAAGAATTAACGCAGGCGGGTTGGCTTGACGCCCGCCCTAGAAATTGGCCGATCGCGAAGCGCTTACGATACAGGACAGCGAGCCAACCCTGCTAATCCCCCACCAACAGCTCCTCCGCGTGCGCTCTGGCCGAAGCCGACTTACGGTCGCCGAGCATGCGGGCGAGCTCTTCGAGTCGGGCTTCACGGCTCTCCCCCAAGGGGGCGATGTTCACCGTGGTGGAATCTTCGTCCTGCGATTTCGTGACGACATAATGGTTGTGTGCGAGTGAGGCCACCTGTGGGAGGTGCGTGACACAGAGGACCTGATGCTTCTTCGCCAGTCGGGCGAGTTCGACACCGACGGCTCGGCCGACCTCGCCACCGACGTTGGCATCGACTTCATCGAAGACAAGCAGCGGCGTGGCATCGGCCTCGGCGAGAACAGTCTTGAGCGCGAGCATGACGCGAGCGGTCTCGCCACTGGAAGCGATTTTATTGAGCGGCAGTAGATCCTGACCGGCGTTGGGCGCGAAGAGAAATTGGCAGTGGCTGTCGCCCTGTTCACTGAGTTTCGCCTCGAGGATGAGTTGGATCTCTAGGCGCGCTTTTTTGAAACCGAGCGCCTGCAAAAGTGAAGCCGCTTTATCAGCCAGCGCTTTGGATGCCTGCCTGCGCCCCACGGTCAACTGGCTGGCCTGTTCACGGAGTTTTGCCTCCATCGCGGCGGCAGCATTTTGTTTCGAGGCCAGCACGCCTTCAAGATCGCCTTGAATCGCGATTTTTTTAGCGAGCTCTTCGCGCTTGGAGAGCACGGCCTCGACACTGCCCCCGTATTTACGGCGCAACTCCTGCCAGAGATTCATGCGATCGTTGGCCGCTTCGATCGCATCGGGGTCGAAGTCGAAGTCGGTCGTCAGGCGGCCGACTTCCTCGCCCAAATCCTGGAGTTCGATCTGCAAGCTGCGGGCACGCACGAGCAGAGGCTCGGAGCCGGCATCGAGCGCTACGAGCGCTTCAAGACGACCGAGCACAGCGCTAAGCAGTTCGTTGACACTTTCTTCACCAGTGAGGCCTTCTGTGCATTCGGACGCGAGAACGACCAGCTCCTGCGCGCTCGACATCCGAATGTAATCGCGCTCCAGCTCCTCGATGGATTCCTCGCTTATGTCGACCTCGTCAATTTTCCGGATTTGCTTGCGGATGAATTCAATTTCATCCGCATCGAGCCGCTCACCGGTTTCGAGTTCGCGGATCTCGCGCAGCGCCGATCGCCACTCGGTATAGGCCTGCCCGTAGACCGCCAAAACCTTAGCATTGCCCGCATAGGTATCGAGCATCTCCAGTTGTCGTTTTTCCTGGAAGAGCTTTTGCGGCTCACCCGGGCCATGGAAATCGATCCACGACTCGCCGAGCTCTTGCAACTGGGCCAAGGTCGCCATACTGCCGTTGATTTGGATGCGGGGGATCTTCGTGCGATGTATGCTACGCTGGAGCAGGAGCACGCCCTCCTCACAGGTAGGCAGACCGGCCGCGTCGAGCAAGCCGTCGATCACTTGGGCATCTGCAAAATAAAGGGCCGCCTCTACTTCGAGCTGATCCTGCCCCTGACGGATCATCGCCTTATCGGTGCGCGCGCCGGAGAGCAGGCCAAGGGCTCCAAGCAGCACACTCTTGCCCGCGCCCGTTTCCCCCGTCACAGCAGTGAAGCCGGAAGCAAACTCCAGGGTGACCTCATCGAGTAGCGCGAGATTTTTTATGCGGATGTATTGGAGCATCGGATACGAGGATACCTTCGACTAGACGAAGGACACGAAAATTTGAATCAATAAAGTGAACGGAAATATGCTGACCAGGAAAGTGACCATGAGACAGAAAAAAGCCTTCCAGACTGACACTCGCAAGGCCGCCGCGAGGGAAAGGAGCAGAATCACATAACCATAGAGAAAGCCGAGAAAGAAGAGCCAGTAATAATTGGCCAGTGCAGCGGCATCCGCCCCAGAGCTCAAGACAAAGACCAGAGCGAGAAAGAGAAACAACCACGGCAGCAGACCCCAACCAAGCGCGACACGCAGATCCTGCTGGCTGGCTTGGCCGCCGAACCAGCGGCCAAAATTGCGCAGCAGCCAAGCCAAGAAGTAGAGGCCCAACAATCCAGCGAGAGAACCCAGCGCAAAACCGGCATATCCAGGCTCAGGATTGGCCATGTAAACACGTCCAGCTTGGACGAGTCCAAAAAACACAGCCACAACAAGGGCGAGGCGATGCCCTCGGCCGTTTTCAATTAGGCCTTGCATCGTTTGCGCGGGCTTATACCAGAGCGTGAGCACAGAGGGTTGATTCATTCGTTCGGACATTCGTTGCGAAAGAAGCAACACGGTTGAAAAGAATCAAGCAAGACTCTGTATCGATTATCCGACTATGCTCACTATTTCCCAAATCAGTAAAGGCTTCGGCCAAAAAACGCTCTTCACCGACATCTCACTTCGTGTTTTGGCAGGCGAACGTTATGGTTTGGTTGGGCCGAACGGCGCGGGCAAAACCACGCTCTTCACGATCATTCTAGGCGATGGCGAGCCGGACAGCGGCGAAATCGAGCTGGAGCGCGGGATCCAAATCGGTTTTTTGCCTCAAGAAACAGCGCCGGCCGGCGACGAGACAGTCGCCGAATTGGCGGCTTCGATTGATCCGGAGTTGACCGAGATCTATAAAGTGCTGCGTGAACACGACGACCCCGACACACCGGAACGAATCGACGCGATGGAGCGCTTTGTTGAGCTGGATGGTTACTCTCTGGAGGCGAAAGCAAAACGCATTTTGGCAGGACTCGCTTTTCGCCCGGAGGACTACAATGTGCCCGCGCACACATTGAGTGGCGGCTGGATTATGCGGGCGCATTTGGCTCGTTTGCTCGTCATGGAGCCCGATCTCTTGATGCTCGACGAGCCGACCAATCATTTGGATTTGGAGACCTTGGGCTGGTTCCAGGATCAACCTAAACGTTACTCCGGGGCAATCCTGACGATCTCACACGATCGCGAATTCCTCAATGCGACTTGCGATAACATTGTGGAAATAGCCCACGGGAAGCTCCATCGATACGTAGGCAACTACGAATACTATCTCCAACAAAAGGCAGAGCGCGAAGCCCAGCACCTGGCCGCCTACAACAACCAGCAGCGGGAGATCGCCCACCTTGAGGACTTTGTCCGCCGTTTCCGCGCCAAGGCGAGCAAGGCCAGCCAAGCCCAGGCACGCCTCAAGCAACTGGAGAAAATGGAGCGGATCGCCCCGCCCGAGAGCGCTGCCGACACTATATCCTTCAGCTTCCCTCAGCCGATGCGCAGCGGACAACGAGTCGCCACTCTGGAGCATGTTCGACAAGCCTACGGCGAGCATGTCGTCTATGAGGACTTAAGCCTCGAGGTCGAAAAATTCCAACGCACCGTGCTAGTCGGCCCCAACGGCGCGGGTAAATCGACACTCCTTAAAATCCTCGGTGAACTGATTCCTATCCAGGCTGGCAAGCGTGAACTCGGCCACAACGTGAGCGTAGGCTATTTCTCGCAACAGCGAGTCGAAGTCCTCGACGTGGAGCGAACCGTCCTAGAAGAGGCGACTGACCGCACGCAAGGCCTCTCAGAACAGTCCGTACGCAGCATCCTTGGCGCCTTCCTTTTCCGCGGAGACGACGTCTTTAAAAAAGTCAAAGTCCTCAGCGGGGGCGAAAAGAGCCGTCTCGCCCTAGTTAAGCTCCTCCTCGCGCCGCCCAACTTCCTTTTACTGGATGAGCCGACGACCCACCTCGACATGCCGAGTATCGACGCTTTGATCGCCGCGCTTAAAGACTATAAAGGAACCCTCATCTTCGTCAGCCACGACGTGCACTTTATTCGTGCGATCGCACAAACCACGATTCAAATCCAAGCTGGCAAAGTCACCGAGTACGCGGGCGATTACGATTATTACTTGCGCAAATCCGGTGCGGCCTCCGAACAGAGCGGCCTCATCGCCGGACTCAAAAACGCACGTCCCGACGGCGCTCCGGCCAGCGAGGGAAGCCATAAGGGCGTCAGCGCAAAAGAGCGCCGTCGTCTCGCAGCCGAAGCCCGCAAAAGCGGACAAGCCGAGCGCCGCAAACTGGAGCGCACGGTGCGAACACTTGAAAGCGAGATTCTTAAATTGGAAACCGAGCAAACCGAGATCTCCGAACAGCTGAGCGATCCCTCAAGCTACGCAGATCCAGAAATAGCCAAGAACTTGAACATAAAAGCCGCGCGTATCACAAAATACCTCGAAGAAAAAAACTACGAGTGGGAAATCGCCGCACAAGCACTCGGTGCCCTTGAACCGCCTGAACAGCGCTAATATCCGCAGAAAACATGAGGTTTTCACTTTACAAAGGAATGCGTAGCGAGGAACTATAGATGTTTGCCCTGGCAACCCCATCTACACGATGACAGTCTGCACCCCGATTAAAGTTCTCTTCTATTCATTGGCTCTCGCAGCCGTGCATCCGTTTGTCCACGCACAAGAAGCGAGCCAACTAGGTTTCACTGCGCTACAAAGCCAGGCGAACGATCTAGTCGAACAGGGGCAACTCGTCGAAGCGCTTCCACTCCTCAAGGAACTGGTCGAACGCGTGGAAGCCGCGGCAGAGTCGGACATTAAACTGGACTTCCCGGTTTTTCTGATCGGCACAGCACATATACAGCGCTACGTAGCAAGCGGCCAGAAGAGAGAGCTGCAGGAAACACTCAAATGGTACGACAAGCTTCAAAATGAGTTTCCCGACTCCCCCAAGATCAAGGATATGCTGCTCAAGCGCATCGATGTTCTCAGAGTCCTCGGCCGGAACGACGAAGCTACGGCCTTGATGCGCGACATGCTGTCTGGCAAATATAACTTTCGCCTCAACTATCCCGAACAGACTAAACTGCTCAAGGATTTGACTGACATCTACTATGGCACGGGGCAATTAAAGGAAGGTCTCCCCTACTTCGGCCAGCTTCTGGAAGTCAGTCGCGATCCGGAAGACCGGGCGACCGCGGCTGCGGCTAGTTTCGAAGCACTTTTTGCGGAAAAACGTATCGACGATGCGATCGGCCTCCTGCCCAACCTTGCGCGCGAATCTGAAGTGCGCTATCGGCCTCGCTTAAATGTAGCGCTTCTCAAAGCGAGTGACGCACTAGTCGATGCCGGGCGCGTCAACGATGCCGCTTTGATTCTCAACCTAATCAAGACGACCGACCTGATGATCGAATTCCACGAAAGTCAAATCGCCATCAAACAGGCCCGCGTTGAACAGCGCACGGCCTTCGGTAACGCGGAGGACGAGATCTCAAAGCTCAATCAGGAGATCAAAACACTCGAAGCCAACCTCAAGCAATTGCGCACTCTGCCGACCCTGCGCAATGAACTGCTCGTGCGCCGCGCACGTAACTACACCAAGACCGGTCGCCGTTACGAAGCATTCTGGATGTTTTACGACCTCATGAAGGAAAATCCGGACGATCCACAAGCAGAGTTCTTTTACTATGCGACATTTTCGAATGGACTCCAATTGCAAAAGACGGAGACCGTCATCACTGTGGGCAAAGACTACCGCAAAAAATTCCCCTCCGGTGATTACTACTCGGATGTCAGCGGCGCCCTGACCGGGCTTTATAGGGACACCGGAAAAGATGCAGAATTCCTGGAGCTGGCCACCAACTTTCTCGACACGCGTCCACAGGACCCCGTGTCACCGAGCCTCTTTGCGCAGTGGGCGAGCTTCCTCATTGAGCGCGAACAATATACGGATTTAATCACACAAGCAGCCATCTGGTATGGCAAACACAGCAACTCCATTTACGAAGACGCCATCTTCTACTGGAGTGGCATGTCAGAGCTACAACTAGGGCAGTATGCAGATGCTGTCAGCAGCTTTACTCGCCTCATTGAAAAATATCCGACCAGCCTTTATGCGGAGGATGGCCTACTACGTAAGGGCGCAGCACAATTCTACGCGCAAGACTTCATGCCGGCTCGAGACACGCTGCAGCTTTACGTCAGTAAATACCCCAATGGCCAAGCCCGCGACCAGGCTTACTTCTTCCTCGGCGAGCTTGAGAATCTGGCCGGAAACCTCGAACTGGCTCTGGAATATCTAAGCAAAGCCGACGAGCTGACCACAATACAGGACGTGCACAACGCAGTCGCCTTCCGCATGGGCACCATCTACGAGGCGCTTGAGCGCTACAAAGAGATGGCGAGCCACTTCGAGAATTATATCATGCGGTTCGGCGATAGTGGTAACCTAACCCGCGCCGTCTATGAATTGGGCCGCGCATTTGAGTATCTGATGCGTCCCGTCGACATGCTGGCCCTCTACCGCGAAAACATTAGCAAATATGCGCAGGATCCTGCAAATGCCGGTGTCGATACCTTGGTCGAAGGTTACGCAGAGAAATATCAAGCCAACAAGATCATGCTGGAGCGCACAGTCGCCCTCTTCGACCAACTGGAGAGCGACACCGAATTCCGCACGCAATTTGTCACCGACCGCGGCTTTCTCTTTGAGCACTTCTACACCCATCAGGAGGTCCACCAGCAGCTCTACAACCAACTCCGCCGCGATCCCTACTTCACTCCCTCGTTGGTCGATGACCTCAGCCCGATAGCTCCAATCATGAGGCCCTATCGAGAGCAACTGGCACAGTATCCGCAACAATCGCCCGAGGAGTTCTTCATGGCAGCCCTGCAAGAAGCGAAACGAAAGAACGACCGCATCACAGAAACCCGCATGCTCATGGGGCTCTATCGCCTCGGCGTCGAACTCGACCCAATGGCCCGCTATGAAGATGCCCTCATCGCTGGCCTGACACCACGGGCGATCCTCTACATCGCCGACTACGAGCGGAACAAGCGTCTCGACTTCGCAGTCAAAGCCTGGAACCAAATCCTCATTAACTACCCGAACGACGATGCCACTATTGTGGCTTACATGCGTCTGGCCGATGTGAGCGCGGAGAAAGGGCAGTATTCGGACGCGCTCAACTACTTGGAACAAATCGCGACTCTTTTCCCGGGATCACCTCAAGTCCCGGCGGTCATCCTCCGCCAAGGCGACATCCTCTCAACGATGGGTCGCGGCCAAGAGGCCCGAGCCAAATACCAATATATTCTCCGGGTCCCTGACTGGCGCGGCGTCCTGCATGCCCGTGCGCTCTATCAAACAGGTCAGTCTTACATGGCGGAAAACGCCTTCGCCGAGGCGCATGGCTTCCTTGAGCGCACCTTTTTGGGATATCCTCACTTGGCTGAATGGAGCGCCCGCGCCTACCTGCTAGATGCCGAAGCTTTGATCGGCATGAACGCAGCGCAAGATGCCCGCAATACACTTAATGAAGCGATCAAAGAACTTTCCGAAATTGCCCCTGCGGAAATCATGGATCAAATCAAAGGCAAACTCAAGGAACTGCAGCCATGAAACACGACCGCATTTTAAAGTATCGCCGTCTGCGTCAGAGACTCCAAACGATTCTCTTGCTAGCGGCCTCCGCATCGCCACTGGGTGCGCAAACAGTCAACTCTTATTGGATCGAATACGGCAACGAGCCTGTCTTGATCCAGCAGCGGAACAATGGCGCCACCCAAACACTTAAATTTGTTAGCTTCAGAGATGGCATGCTGGTCGCTGAGCTCGAAGGCGGGGTCGGCGAGGTTGCGCTCCCGGTCAGTAAGTCCATGGTGCAAAGCCTTCGCCTGGATAATTCGCAGATGCCGGAAATTAACCGGATGATCAACTCACAGAATTACACAGGGGCGCTGACCCTACTTCGCCCGAAAGTCTATCCACTGATCAAGTTTCACCAAGTGCCGGAAAGTTTCACCCAGCTCCATGTTCCCTTACGCTCGCTGATCGACACGCTGATCGCCGCAGGCGAATACGCTGAAGCTGAGGACGTGCTCTCACGCATCGCACTCGATACTGTGAGTTTAAAATACAGCGAAAGCGCGATCCGCTTGATGAATGCCTATCTTCTGGGTGGCAATATAGCCGCAGGTGCCAAACTGGCCAAAAGCCTTCCGGTAGAGGGCGCTTACTCGGTGAATATCGCATCCATCGTGAATGCGGCCGACACACTGCGTGCCGCGGGCCAGTATGAAGCCGTCATCCCGCTCTACCGCGATATCGAAAAGGTTGTCCCGGACCAATCGAAGGACAACGTCCGGATGTGGCTCGCCTACTGCCTCGTGCTGGCGGATCGTGTCGATGAGGCCACCCCGATGATCGACGCATTAAAGGAACCGGCCCCAACAGATCGGTTATTTTCACTCTACAAACTACTGGAGGGCTCCCGTGAGCACAGCAAACAAAATTACAATAAAGCGCTCGACGTATTGACCAGGGGCTTTGTCCGTGCACAAACCTCCTACGACTGGGTGCCCGAAATGCTCTATTTGATCGGCGACTGCTACGCTCGCGCTGAGGACACAGTGGCAGCTCGTAACGTATGGACGGAGATCGCCATCCTCTACCCCGATTCTCCTTGGGCAGATCGCGCCGAAAGCTCATTGGCAGAGCTCCCGAAACCTGAAACATCTACAGACTAATCGCACCATCAACCCAATTACTTCACACATTTATTCAACCAGTATTATGAAGACATCAAAGTTACGCCTCCTCCCCACCCTCATTGCGCTCGCACTCTTTGCCATCGCTACACAATCGATGCTCCTCCAGCCACTGAGTGCACAAGATACCGGTATCTCAGCTGAGAGCGCCGAAGTCGAGAGCGCCGAAGCACAGCCGGGGGAAGTTGGGGGCGAAAAATCGATCATCGATATGTTCAAAGCAGGTGGATGGGCGATGTATCCTCTCATGATGCTGTCGATCGGAGGTTTTGGTTTAATCGTTTATAATTTCATGGCCGTGCGCCCGGAACCGATTCTCAACACCGAAGCAACCACACAGATCGACAAAGCTCTCGAAGCCCTCGACATCGGAAAGGCCAAGACCCTCTGCCAAGAAAACCCATCGCCGACAACCAGCATTATCGAAGCGGGCATGGCGCGGGTTGACATCCACAATTACGACCCTGAGCAAGTCAAGGAAGCCATCGAGGAAGCCTCTGCCGAAGAACTGGCCGGCCCCTACGTATTGATCAATTACCTCTCTGTTGTCGGCTCCCTTTCCCCCATGGTTGGACTGCTCGGAACGGTTTCGGGTATGGTGAAGGCTTTCAACGTAATCGAAGCCGAAGGTGCCGGTAGCGCCCAAGCACTGGCAGGTAATATCTCGGAGGCGCTCATCACGACCGCCACGGGCATGATCGTCGGCATTCCTGCCATGTTCTTCTTCTTTTTCTTCAAGAATCGTTACGGCAAGATCACCTCACGTATCGGCCGCATCGTCGGCGACTTGCAGTTTACTCTGAATAAAGCGATTCGCAACCGCGCTTAATCGCGATCACCGCTCACTCTTTCCGATATGGCAATGTGGACCCCAGACGAGCAAGACCCGGAGTTTGAACTAACTCCGATGATTGACGTCGTATTCCTGCTCATCGCGTTCTTCATGACGCTGATTAGCTTCATCAGCTCCGAGTTGGTCGAATTAGAACTGCCCGAAGCAGAAAAAGCGACCATCCCAGAGGAGCCGGGCGAGCGCCAATACATCTCGATCAATGCTTCCGGCGAGCTCTACTTCGGCGCCTCGCCTATTACAGAAGAGGCTCTGACCCTGCGTCTGAGCCAGCTGAAGACAGACATCCCGACGCTCAAAGTATTTCTTCGTGCCGACGCGCATACACCCCACCGCTACGTCAATAATGTGATGGAAGCGACTGCGAAAGCGGGTATCTTCGATCTTATCTTCGCCTCCAGTAAAGACTAATCCCATGGCCATAAGTTCCGTACTCGAATCCGAAGATAAAGTCGACATCACTCCGATGATTGACGTGGTCTTTCTGTTGCTCATCTACTTCATGTTCCTGCCACTCCAACAAGAGGCGGACGTCGGGATCAAATTACCGAGCAATGCACCCCCTGCGGAAAACCTCGAATTGCCCAGTGAACATATCGTCGAAATCTTCCCCAATGGGCTCATTCTACTCAATGGCGCCCCGATGGATGGGGTTGATGACCGCAACATGTCCAAGCTGACCTCGACATTAACGCGACTCAAACTTTCGTCAGACCGTGCGGGGATCGATACGGTCGTGAAAATCCAAGCCGACCCTGACTCTCCGCACCAACGCTCGATTGATGTCCTAAATGCCTCTGCTAAGGCAAGCATCTCTAAGGTCTCCTTCGCCTCTTACGCACAGTAAGCAATTCGCAGCCCTCTCAATACCCACAACGAGCTCCCCCTTTACACTCCATGATTTCAGCACCAAAAAAGAGAAAAATGAATCCTATGCTGCTCAACGTTTTGTTGATCAGCGGCGGCGTCCATGCTCTGGCTCTCTTCGTCTTGGGAAGTATCACCATCTACAAATATATCATTCCGGACGAAGCACAGTTTGAGGAGCCGCCCGCAGTCGTGGAAGAGGTGCCACCACCTGACGTTAAGGTTGAGATTAAGCCGCAGGCTGCACCTCAGCAGCAGGCCGCTCAAAGCCTGCGTATGAAACAGGTCGGCAACATCGCAGTCAGCGCGGTGGATGTAAACCTCCCCAGCATGGAGCAATCCTTCACCGTGAGTGCAGGTCTCGGCGGCTTCGGTGGCGGCAGTCTTCTTGGCGGCACCAGCGGCAGCATCGGCATCGGCGTTTCCGATGTGAGCGTCTTCGGTTTAAAAACCCGAGCCGAACGCATCCTCTTCGTCATCGACGCGAATCGGCAGATGGTGACCGATGCAAAAGGAGGGCTTAACAGCTACAAGGTAATTAAAGACGAGATCACCGATATGGTCGGCAATCTCTCAGCCGGGACTCTTTTCAATATCATGATCGTCGATCGACGTAATTTTAAGCTATTCCGCCCACAACTGGTCCCCTCGGGGCAGGACATCCACCAAGCACTGATCAAATGGATCACACCGATTAATCAAGTTGCCAGCAACCCGGGATTGGAAGGGGCTGCCGGAGCGGCCCGCGCCAATATTTCCGCTCTCAGCGAGGAGCCGATGCACAAAAATATCAGTTGGTCCGCGTTTAGAGGTAACGAGACGGCTTTCGTCACTCAGGTTGCAATGGAACAACAGGTGGATGCCATCTTCATGATTACGGGCTATCATCGTGGCTTCGAGCTAATCCGCCGTCTGCCGACGGAGCGCGAAAAAGCTGATTGGGCTCGAACCATCGCTAAGAAGCCTTACCAAGATCAACTGGCCAAACACCAACTGGAAATTACAGAAATGCAGCGTCGAGTCGCTGCTAAGCTAGGCGCGATCAACAAGGAACGTGCCAGCAAAGGCCAACCACCTCGTGTTCTGTATCAGAGGCATGGCGTCTACTCGAATGCGCGTGAGCTCGGACTGGAGTGGAAAACGCCACACCCCGGCTCGGAACCATTCTACAATGTAGAAGCTCGGCAAGTCGAAAGATACTTTAGAAAACTCATCGATGTTCTTTACACAGACAAGGGTGCCCAAGAACCTTCCATCAACGTAGTGCTCTTCCTTGCCGGCAATGAAGAAATGCGCGCTGAATGGGAGAAAAGTCTCAAGGATTATGTCCGATTCTTTAACGGTAAATATCGCATCATCCGGGGTCTTGACGAAATTAAGAGCGCGAGTAGTGCGAAAAGCACGAACAACTAAGCCTGCGTATTTGGATCAAAAATCCGGAAACTAACAGGTCGTCCAATTACTGCGGATTGCTCGGATAAAGCAGTCTTTACCTGCATCACAGAGGCCTCGTCAGTGATGTGTGTCGTAACCATGATCTTGGCAGTGCCATCTTCCAGCTCTTTTTGATTCACGGTTGCGAAGCTGATGTGTCCCTTCGCCATGATCTCCGATATCTTGGCTAAAACGCCCTCTTCATCCCTCACGTGGATGCGGAAATAATAGCGCCCTTTCAACGACGCTTTGTCGGCCAGTTCGAGCCCGTCCGCGAGTTTTTGATAGGTGGCCTCGTCCTCTTCCGAAATGACGGGTGCCGGCGCACCTTGCAGCATAAAGACCGCATCAGCGATATCGCTAATGACCGAACTGGAGGTCGCGTCCTGTCCGGCGCCACGGCCGATCAAAACAGTCGTACCGACGACATCGCCGGTCACGCTAACACCATTGTAGACCTCGTCGACCCCAGCGATGACCTCCTTCTTCGAGATAAGCGCTGGATGCAGGCGCACTGAAAGTTTGTTCGCCTCGAAATCACGCGCGATCACCGCGAGAAGTTTGATCTTATAGCCTAATTGCGCGGCGATCTCGATATCCTCGCCTGTGATCTCGCGGATGCCCTCGCAGATGATCTCGTCGAGCCTCACCCACTTGCCGTGTGCGAGATACGCCAAGATGACCGCCTTATGCGCCGCATCGATACCGTCCAGATCAAGTGCCTCGTCGGCCTCGACATAGCCGAGCTTCCGGGCATCACCGAGCGTCGCTTCGAAGCTGAGGCCTTCGCGCTCCATTCGGGTCAGAATGTAATTGGACGTGCCGTTCAGAATGCCGAAAATTAGCTTGAACCGATTAGCGACCAAGGCCTCACGGATCGTTTTAATGATCGGAATACCACCCGCCACAGAGGCTTCGTAGAAGTAATGCCCCCCCTTCTGACGCGCGATCTCGAAGAGTTCTTCGCCGTGTTCGCAGATCAAGGCTTTGTTCGCGGTGACAACGATTTTGCCCTGCTCCAAGGCGCGGCGGGTCAACTCCAGTGCCTCGCCCTTACCGCCCATTAATTCACAGACGATATCAATATCGGGATTATCGACCACACGGCGCGCGTCGTCTGAAATCGACTTTGGCGGAATGACCACTTCTCGCTCCCGGCCTAGATTCTTGACCACGACTTCTGTAATATCCAATTGAGCCCCTAGGCGATACTCCAGCGCGATGCGGTTTTTCTCAATATTCTTCCAAACTCCTTGGCCAACGACGCCGAAGCCGAGCAGGCCGATACGAATAGTGCGTTTTTCAGACATGTTTCTCAAATTTTTATAGATCAAATGTTCTCTCCGCCCGCCACCGTGCGTCGAAACATATCTCAGATACCCAATATGAGCCCCGATAATACTCAAGGCCATAATCTGATCTCCAGTCAATGCAGGTGCTATTTTAAACACGGGGTCAGGCGGCCACCTAAAGGAAACCGCATACCTAGGTCCGCTCCTTTAGGTGCGGGACGGGTTCCGGCAACTGTTGCGGTTTGTGCCCCCGCGTGGATTTAATGGCACCCTTTCTGGCTCTAGAGCTTGAAAACAATAAAACGCTTCGTTCCACCCGCCCAGATGTAGAGGCGATTCTGCCCCTCGACGAGGTGAGCCGCAATGTCGTCGACGCTTGCAACGCTCTCACCGTTGACTTCGAGGATGACCATGAGCTTTTCGAGTTTGTCGATAAAAGGAGAATCTTCTGCCACATCCATAACAAGCACTCCATCGATCTCTTCAGGTATCGAAAAACTGTCCTGAACTTCGGCGTCGAGCGGGCGCAAGACGACCCCTTCCAGGGGCCCTGACTGGGCAGTGGATGAGGCGATCCTTCCGTTCAGGCTCCCCAGAGTAACGGGCAACTCTTTCGTCTCACCCTGGCGGATCAAAGTCACCACGACTTCGGTTCCCGGCAGTATCTGAGAAACGACCAAGCGTAGTTCAGCGGCCGAATCAATTGGCATAGCATCAATCCGAGTAATGATATCTCCGTGCAGGATCCCCCCCCGTGAAGCAGGCGAGTCTTCCTGGACTTGGTTAACTAATGCGCCCCGCGTGTTGTCCAGTCCGAAGGCTTCAGCCATGTCCCGAGTTAAATCCGAAGGAAAAAGCCCCAGCATACCGCGGGGCACTTCCCCTCTCTCAATCAAGTTAGTGGCGACGTTCAGCACCAGGTTTACCGGGATCGCGAATCCGATACCGATACTGCCCCCGCTACCGGAAACAATCGCGGTATTGATCCCCACCAGACGACCCCAGGCGTCAATCAAAGCGCCGCCACTGTTACCGAGATTGATGGCTGCATCGGTTTGAATAAAGTCTTCGTAAGAGCCGGGTCCGAGGATCCGCCCACCTTGGCTGCGCCCTGTAGCGGATACGATCCCTTGCGTCGCCGTGAGCCCCACATCCAGTGGATTACCGATAGCAAAAACCACATCGCCTACACGAAGTAGTTCGCTGTCCGCCAGGGTAACAGCAGGCAAGGCCTCCTCCGTATCGATTTTGAGCACGGCTACATCCGTCTTCGAATCAGAGCCTATGAGAGTCGCGACATACTCCGAACCCTCGTTCAAGCGAACGAGAATTTCGTCAACCGCACGCCCACGCATGCCTTGCACCACGTGATGATTCGTCACGATATAGCCATCTTCTGAAATAATCACTCCCGAGCCGACACCCAGCTGCTCGCGGCGCTCCCGATTGAGCCCAGGTTCTGGCTCGGTCGGAGGCACTGGGAGACCAAAATGGCGAAAAATATCCGGCAGCTGTTGGGAGCGCTGCATCGTCACGATGCGGGAAGTATAGACCGTGACGACCGAAGGCGTGGCCTCGCCGAGCACGTCGGCATAGGAAACGATCGGCTTACCAGTCGATGCGGTGATCGGGCGGCCATCGATTTCCGGCTGTAAAGGCGGAGCCTGTTCAGCCCGGCCTATTGAGATAACTAGTAGAGAAAACAGAGTGACGTAGGCGGCGTATTTCATGATCGGATACATAGCTTGGTTGGTCTTGCAGATGACAGAAATGCTCTAGGATGGTTCCTCAAAATTACTTTTTACCCGGTTAAAAAGGATGACAGACCCAATCCTCGGCACCCTCAATCCCCAAGGTCGTACGCAGGCGCCACGCGACCACTAGGGCTGCGATCAGGGCGAGGCTGCGCTGTATCCGCTGCAAAGAGGCTGGAGTGACCATGAGTTGCACCCGCATAAACTGGCTCTGCGCGAGCCATAGAAGCGGTAGCGTGCCGAGACCGAAGCCGATCGCGAATTCAGCGCCTTTCAAGGCCGAGCCCGAAAAGAGCGCCAAGCCGAAAATCATGTAGAGTGGCCCACAAGGTAATAGCGGGCTGGCCAAGCCGATGACTGCTGCGGCCACAGGTTTCTGAAGGCGGCCGAAGCGGGTAGTGACGCGCCTGTAGAGACGCCCCAACCAAAGCGGCTTTGGGAAATTGCGATCCAGACGAAAGGCAACGACGAGAAAGAAAACAACAAGTATCCAAGGCAGATAATTCAACCAGGAGCTTTCTACCGAACGAATCACGACCGAACCGAAAGTACCGGCGAGCGCACCGACCAGCGCGTAGGACAGCAGTTTCGCCAAATGATAGCAGGTCAATACAAGCTGTGGGCTGGCATCTTCCGCCCGCTTGGGCGCAAAGGCACAAGAGAGCGGCCCACACATGGCCACGCAGTGCACACTCGTAATAAGCCCTGCGATGAGCGCGGTATAAGCATTGTAGACTGTCTGATAGTCGAACATTCGATCTAGCGCGCAAACGATTCCTCGTATTCTACAGACGCGACAGGGGTATTCAAATTACTCACCATAGGACACCCGGTATCAGAACTCAAAGTGATTGCTAAGGAAGCTGCCATTAACAGAGTTGCCATTGGATTAAACAACTCAAAATACACTCATATAGCAAGACACATCAGGAACATTAGGGCATAAGGGGGCATTGACTTAATGGCCTGTGCCCTTTGCATACATTTGGTATGGGTAATTCTTTTGGCACACTTTTTCGTATTTCCACTTGGGGTGAAAGCCACGGTGGGGGCATCGGCGTCGTCATCGACGGTTGCCCACCCCGCTTGCCGCTGAAGGTTGAAGAGATACAATTCGAGCTCGATCGCCGCCGTCCCGGGCAAAGCGACATCACCACACCCCGCAAGGAGAGCGACAGCGCCAGCATCGTCTCGGGTGTCTACGAGGGTCAGACCCTCGGTACGCCCATCGCCATCTACGTGCCTAATGCCGACCAGCGTCCCTCAGCCTACTCGGAGATGAAGGATAAGTTCCGCCCTTCGCACGCGGACTTCACCTACCAAACGAAGTTCGGCATCCGCAACCACGAAGGCGGTGGCCGCTCCTCCGCGCGGGAGACCATCGGTCGCGTCGCCGCTGGAGCGATCGCGAAAAAAATCCTTAAGCTGGCCGGCGATGTCGACATCGCAGCCTATATCACCCGCGTGCACGATATCGAAATGCCTGCGCTCGACCACTTCCCCAGTATGGAGGAGGTCGAGGCCAGCCCCGTGCGTTGCCCCCATCCGGCAACCGCCAAAAAGATGGTAGAACGCATCAAAGCTATGCGTAAGGAGGGCGACTCCGTGGGCGGTATCGTGGAATGCCGCATCCGCAACCTCCCCGTCGGCCTGGGTGTGCCGGTCTTCGACCGCCTGGAAGCTGATCTGGCCAAAGCCATGCTCTCGCTCCCTGCGACCAAGGGCTTCGAGATCGGCAGCGGCTTCGACTGCTCGCTCCAAAGGGGCTCCGAGCATAACGATGTCTTTGTCAACAAGGGCGGCAAAGTCGGCACCGCCACTAACCGCTCCGGCGGCGTCCAAGGGGGCATCAGTAACGGCGAAGAGCTCGTCTTCCGTGTCGCCTTTAAACCCACGGCCACGATCATCCAGAACCAGGAGACGGTAGACAAAGAGGGCAACGAGACCGAGCTCATGGGCCGCGGCCGCCATGACCCTTGCGTCGTACCACGCGCCGTGCCGATCGTCGAGTCGATGGCCGCACTCGTTCTGGTCGACCACTGGATGCGCCAGAAGGCCCAGTGCGAAAGTTTCGATTTCAACCAAAACTCGTAGCACGTCGCCGGCGGTCGGTGTATTCGGCATGCGTAATGGCACCGGATCTCGCCAGTATCCCGCTCACTATTTCATACAATACCTATCTCTGATCTACATGGAAGAAGCACGCCCTCTAGTCTATTTCGTCTTCGGCGTGCCCGGCTCCGGGCGGCGCGAAGTCATCTTCGACCTGATCGAAGGTGGCATTCCCGCGACGGAGCAAGTGCTCTACTTCCGCCCCGAGGGCGAAGCCAGCAGCGCTTTCGACGAGCCAATCAAAGCGTTGGCCAACGTCAACGTCGTCGCTTGGCAGCTGAAAGGCGGCAAAGTGACCCACGGCAAGATATCCGCCGCACCAGAGAAGATCATCTTCCTCGCGCCCGGCACGAGCGACCCTGCCGACTGCGCGGAAGCACTCAAGACCTGGACCGACCACAACCAGTGCCAGGTCGCCCGACTCTTCACCCTGGTGCACTGCAGTTTTCTTAAAGAACAGCCCGAGGCCAAGGCGTGGTTCGACGCCTGTATTCACTTTTCAGACGTCGTGCTGCTCAACCGCCGCGAGGAAGCCGGCAATAAATGGGTCAAGGACTTTGAAACCGACTACCGAAAGGCCCGCAACCCCGCTCGGTTCATCCTCGTTAAAAAAGGCCGCGTCGCCAATCCGCCCGAAGTCCTCGATCCCGAAGCTCGCCGGATCTCTCTCTACTTCGACGAACTCATCCCGATTGAAGACGACGAGTTCGAAGATGACCACAAGCCCGAGGACACCAAGCCCGATATCTATATCGAACGCTTAGAAAGCGGCCACCGCGCCAAACGAATACCCGAGATCACGAAGTATTTCTTATGACAAGTAAGCCTTCTCCGTGTCTGGTAGGTTCCCCCGAGATGTTAAATCAGAGCACTGAGGACCTTACCCACTAAAAATAGCGAAGAACCCGCGACTGCAACAGGGGTTGAAAAAGTATGCGGCTTCCTTCAGGTGGCCGCGCTCGCCTAAGCCCCCGCCATCTCGTTCTCGATCGTGGTCAGGCGGTATTGCTTTTGCCCGAGCTTTGGGATACACGCGATGAGCGCTTTGGTATAGGGGTGCCGGGGATCGCTTAGCACGCGATCGACCGTGCCCTGTTCGACAATCTCGCCGCGATACATGACAATGACCTCGTCGGCAAAGCCTTTGACGATGCCGAAATTATGGGTAATGAGTACGATGCTCATGCCAAGCTTTTCGCGGAGTTCACGGAGCAAGTCCATGATCTGCGCCTGAATCGTCACATCGAGCGCGGTGGTCGGCTCGTCCGCAATGAGCAGGTCGGGTTCGCAAGCCAGGGCCATGGCGATCATCACGCGCTGTTGCATCCCCCCGCTCATCTCATGCGGATAGGCACTGAAACGCATGGCCGCATCGCGGATGCCGACCAACTCAAGCAGCTCCACGACGCGGGCTTTAACGTCAATGATATCCGGGCGGTGCAACCGGACCGCTTCGGCAATTTGATAGCCGATGGTGAAGACGGGGTTGAGAGATGAGGCAGGCTCTTGGAAAATATAAGCGATGCCATTGCCGCGGACGTGACGAATAGCCTCGGCGTCCATCTGCAGGACGTCTTTCCCCTTGAAGAGAATCTGGCCGGTCACGCTGCAGGACGGCGGCTTGGGCAGGAGCTGCGTCAAGGCCATGCAACTCACGCTCTTGCCGCTGCCGCTCTCACCTAGGATGGCCACGGTCTGGCCTCCAGGCTGCACCGCGAAGTCGATACCGTGCACCACCTCGTTGGACTCACCACGCGATTGGAAGGCGATCCGCAGATCGGAGACTGACAGCAAGTTACTCATTGCCGTGAACTTTGAACATCGAACGCCGAACGTCCAATGTTGAATTAAAATAAGGGAGATTTAATCTAGAAACCATTCAATGTTCGACCTTGTGCGTTCAGTGTTCGACATTCAAGCGGCGTCAGCCGCGCCCTGTCTGCATTTTCGGGTCGACGATATCGCGGAGCACATCACCCAGTACGTTGTAGGCGATGACGGTAACGAAAATGGCGAAGCCGGGGCTGAGCATCCACCAGAAGTTCATGAAGAAGACGATCATATTACCCTGCGATTGCTTGAGCATGAGTCCCCATGAGGCGGAGGGCTCGGAGATGCCGAGACCGAGAAAACTAAGCGCGGCCTCGGCCAAAATGTAGCCGGGGATGGCCAGCGTCGCGGCGACGAGCAGATAACTCGCAAGATTAGGCAGGATGTGTTTGATCAATATTTTCGGGACACTCTGCCCCATGCTTTCGGCTGCGACGACGAAAGAGCGATTGCGGATAGATAGCGTCATTCCCCGAATAATCCGCGCCGTGCCCGCCCATCCGATCACGGAGAGAATCACGACGATCACGACATAAACCTGGGTGGGCGAAAAATCGGGGCTGATCAAAGCGGAGCGCAGGGCCAGCAGTAGGTAGAGGCCGGGGATCGACATGAGTAACTCGACGAGGCGCATGGCAACGAAGTCCACTGTGCCACCATAATAGCCAGCCAGCGAACCGACGATAAAACCGAGAATCATGGTGATGGAGATGCCGATGAACCCGATCGAGAGCGAGATGCGCGAGCCATAGAGCAGGCGACTGAAGATGTCCCGCCCGGTATCATCCGAGCCGAGTAAGTAGATGTGGGCGCCGGGTTGGTCGGTATCCAGTTTGAAGAGTTTATGTGCCATCGGGATCAAGCCGAAGAGTTTATAAGGTTCGCAGGGCGCCCACCAGTCAATCGGCGCAGTGGCATCGTCGCGCTGAACATAGCGAGCCGAGCCGACAAGCTCCTGTTCGTAGAGTTTGGCATGCAAAGCCCCATCCTTCCAGGTGTAACGACTCGGCGGATGGTAGGGCTTTTCGAGATTCTGCTGGGTGATGGGATACGGCGCGAAAAAGGGTGCAAACAAAGCGCCCACATAGAGGAGCGCGAGCACAGCTAGAGCGCTCGCCCCCATCGGGCGGCGTAGCACCTTGCCCATCAACTGACGAAAGAGCACGAAGAGGATGTAGCCGACCAGCAAAATACAGCCGATCGCCAGCAGCGCGACCAAAACCATGCCAAGGTATTTTAAGGCCACCGACAATACGGACAGGGCACCCGGCGCGAAGGCTTCGAGCAAGATCTCCAGGACAATGATGCCGATGAGCACCAGCCAGACGTAGTGCGACTTGCCGCTAGGCGCGCCGGAACGGCCGGAGCCGCCTTCTAGGCGGATGCGGGGATCGCACCAGCCGAGCAGTAGGTCGGCCAATAAATTACCCATCACCAGCATGACGACCCCGATCAGCACGCCGGCCATGACCACGTATTGGTCTTCGCGAATGAGCGCGTCGTAAATCAACTGCCCCAAGCCGGGATAATTCATCACGTTCTCTACCAACAACGCGCCCGAGAGCAAACTGGCGAAGGAATAGCCGAAGGAGGTAATCAGCGGGTTGATCGCGTTGCGCAGCACGTGCTTAAACATGATAACGCGCTCACGCAGGCCCTTGGCCCGAGCGGTGGTGGCGAACTCGGCCTGCATGTAGTCGATGAAGTTCGCCCGCATGATTCGCATCATACCAGCCACGCTGCCGATACCGAGCACAATGGTCGGCAAAATTAAGTGGTAGGCATAATCCAGCAGGCGCGGTCCGAGTGTGTAGAACTCGCTCTCGACCGAAGAGCGCCCGCCCTCAGGGAAGATTCCGGTGATCGCCGCGAAGTAGACCGCGAGGATGGCTAGAAAAAATTCGGGGATCGAAAGCGCGGCATAGGCCAAGAGGCCACTGATGCGATCGAAGATCGAGTCTTTGTAGATCGCCGCCAACACGCCGAGCGGGATGGCGACACACCAGGCGAATAAAATGGAACTGAGCGAGAGGATAAAGGTCGCGGGCACGCGTTGCTTCAGGAGCGTGAGCACCTCCACCTTATAGGTCCATGATTCACCGAAGTAAGGCCAACCGAAACCGAGCCCGGCCTCCGGCTCCCCCACCCAGGGACCGTACTTGACGGGCGAGATATTGGCCATCCAGTGTCCGTAGCGGACATACCAGGCAGTCGGTTCGCCCTCCGCGTCGACCAGCCCGAGTTGGCGCTCCTGCTGCTGAATGACCTCGGGGTCGATATCCTTGGCGGCGCGCGCCTGCGTCAGGAAATCACCCGGCGACAGATACATGAGCAAGGAGACGAGCAGGCTGACTCCTAAGAGCAAGGGAACGAGTGAAAACAAACGTCTGAGGATGAAGGCAAACATGGTTTATAGTTCCGGCTCGGGCGTCCAAATCTCTTCGATATTCCAAAGGCTGGTGCCGGCGGCGGGCACGTAGATGTTACGCCACTTGTTTTTTACACCGACATACCCATAGGGCGTGAAGCCGTAGAGCAAGGGCAACTGCTCGGCCATGATTGCCTGGACCTCGTGCATGTAGGCGATACGCTGATCCATATCGAGGGTGCGCTCTTGCAAACCGATCAGCTCGTCGATCCGGGCCTCCCATTCAGTGGCGGGCTCGATTTGCTCGGGGTGCCACTGGTGATACTGACCGCTGCTGAGATAGAGCGCCTTGCTTCCGGAGGGATCGTAGGCGGCACTGCTGGAACCCCAACCGAGCATCGTGATGTCGTAGTTGAAAGTATCGTCCGTGCGGCGCAAGAGCGTGGCGAAATCGGCGCGCTCCATTTTCACGAACATGCCGAGCTCTTTCATGTTTTCGACGAAGGTCACGCCGATTTTATCGTAGGACGCACTCTCGACCAGCAGGAGTGTGAATTCCACCGGGAGGCCCTCGCTGTCAATCAGGCGACCTTTGTCGTTCCAATAAAAGCCGGCTTCGCGCAGCAACTCGCGAGCGCGTTCGGGGTCGTATTCATAACGCGGTAGATTCGGGTGATGCCATTTACCCTGGGCAGGGGGGATGATCGAGGTCAGTGGCTCGCCCTTACCGAAGAGGAGCGCGTTGATCATACCCTGCCGATTGAGCCCATGGAGGACAGCTTGGCGGAAGCGCTTGTCCGTAAACCAGCGCAACTTGTGCGGCGGCACATAGGGCTCGCCCTTATCGTTCATACCCCGGTGCTGGTTGAACCAAAAAAAGTTCACGCTGGCCGAGGGACCGCGCTCAAAAATCGTAAAGTCGTAGGTCTCGGCCGCTTGCTTCACCCATTCGTAATCGTCCGCGCCGATGCCCGAAGCGTCGCTCTTACCGGTGGCAAAATGAGCCACGGCGGTGTTCGACTCGGCAACGAATTTCAGAATCAGGTAATCCAGATAAGGCAGGCGCTGGCCGTCGCGGTCAGCCTTCCAGTAGTGTGGGTTCGGCGTCAGCACGAGACGCTCACCGGGCTTGTAGGAATAGACGGTGAAAGGGCCAGTGCCCACGATGTCGGCGGGCGATTCGATCGCCGTTTGCGTCGACCATTGCTTGGTAAAACTGCCATCCTCAAAGGCTGCCTCCAGCTTGTGTTTCGGCAGAATCGGCTGACCGATGTCATAGAGAAAAGGCGCATACACGGTCGGTAAGTCAAAGCGTACTGTGTAGTCGTCCAGCTTCGTATAGCGCAGCTTCTCGCCGTTGATATGATACTGCTGATAATAACGTGAAGGATACTTAGGCCGCCGCTGCCCCGTCTCGGGGTCTTCGACCTCGGCCAAAATCGTATCGAAGGTGAAAATCACATCATCGGCCGTGAAGTCTCGGCCATCGCTCCAGCGCACGCCTTTGCGCAGATGGAAGGTGTACGACCTATTATCCTCCCCCACCTCCCAGGACTTGGCCAGCGCAGGCACGAACTGCTCCGTCCTCGGATCGAAATCGATGAGACCGGAAAGAATCCGCGTGAGAATCAGGCTCGTCGTCAGATTGTTCGGCACCTGCGGGTTGAAGGTCGTCGGTTGGGTCGTCTCGTTCAGCACGAAAATGCCCCCGTATTGACCCGGCTCGGACTCGGTAATCAAAACATCCTCGGGCAACGGAGCTTGTCCCCGCTCGATGCGGGGCGGTTGCCCACAACCGCTCAAAAAACCCAGCGCGACGGCAAGAAGCGCAAAAAAAGTTAGGCGGTTAGTGAGTGGGCGTCGCATGCGTGCCCCTACGAAACCCCGCGGGGGGCTTTGTTCAACGCTTTTTCGGTGAATTTCAACGACTTCAGATTTTTTTTGAAACTTCACATAGCTGTGAAACGATGTAGTTTAACGCACCTAAATCATGCCATACCCCGCCCCCACCCCAGAAAACTTTCCCCTCAAAGATGCCTGGCTGCCGCTCCCTATGGCTTTCTGGCAGATCGATACCGCGCAGCACCTGCTCCGCCGCATGGGGTTTTCCGCCACACCCGAGGCCGTAACCGCCGCACTGCGCAAATCGCCGAGGCACTCTGTGCAGGAAGCCTTTCAGCCGGGTGCGGTCCTGCCAAAGTCTGCTGCCTTGGCCGAATTTGAAGCCACGGTCCATGAGCGCTATCGAAGCTTGTATCAGAGCGATGCCGATTTTGAGGAAAAACGCCGAATCCGCCGGGAACTCCAAAAAGAAGACGGCGAACTTTTCCGTGAATATGCCATGGACTGGTTTTTCTACGCACGTGAACCGGAGTGCAGCGCCCGCGAAAAGTTCGTGCTCTTTCTGCAAGACATCTTCGTCGTGGAACGCTCCAAAGTGAAAGAAACCTACGCGCTCCACAACTTACAACAAACCCTCCGCGCAGGCACCACGCTGGACTACCCGGAACTGTGTAAGCAGGTCAGCAAGCAGCCCGCCATGGTGCGCTACCTCGACCTCGTTCAAAACACTGCTCGCAAGCCGAACGAGAATTTCGCCCGCGAACTCTTCGAACTTTTTACACTGGGCGAGGGCAACTACACCGAGGCCGACATCAAAGAAGCGTCCCGCGCCTTCACCGGCTACCGCATCAAAGACCGAACCGATTTTTTCTTCCAAAAGAATCTGCACGACAAAAAGCCGAAAACTGTCTTCGGGGAAGAGGGGAACTGGGATGGTGACGACGTCATCGACCTCGCCTTCAAGCAGCCCGCCGCCAAGACCTTTCTCATTCGGGAGCTGATCAAGTTTTACCTAACCGAGGAGGCCGTCCCCGAAGCCTATATCGAAGCCCTCGGCGAACAATGGGCGGATCACGGTTTCAGCTTGAGCTACCTCACCGAGACCTTTTTCCAGAGCCGCCTTTTCTTCCATCCTGCCTATCGGGGGAATCTGGTCAAAAGCCCGATCCATTTCTACCTCGGTCTCTGTCAGGATCTTCGGCTCGACGTCGCTCCATTCGACAGCCGCGTGCTCCGCAGCATGCAAGTGATGGGGCAGTCCTTCTACGATCCGCCCAATGTGCGCGGCTGGCTCTACGGCGAGCACTGGATCAATTCCACGACGATTAGTGGCCGCCGCCAAGTCGTCGACTTCCTCTTCACGCCCCTCAACGAAGAAAAGCTCAATGGCAACGAAAAACGCGATCTGGAACGGGCCCGAAAAGTAGGCCGGGGCAATTTTCTCGTCACTCAGGAACGCCTCCAGCAAGTGCTGGGCACCGCAGCCGATGATCTCGCACAACACTTCACGACCTACTTCATCACCGCGCCCTCCCGCGAGACCTACCGCGAAGCACTCAAAACTATACTCGGCGACACTCACTCCGATGGTGCCACCCAGCGCATCCGCAACGCCATGATCGCCCTCCTCCAATCCCCCGCCTATAATTTGTGCTAAACCGTAGCCACAAGCTTCCACCACCGACGAACCACTAACTGCCACCCGCCTGCCATGAATACCTTACCATTGACTCGCCGTGAATTCATTCGTCGCAGTGCCGGGGGCGGCCTCGGCTTCCTCGCCTTCAATAGTTTCGCGCCTTCCTTCCTTGCTCAAAGCGCGATGGCGCAAGCGCCCGGCCCCGAGCGCGACCGCAGCATCCTCGTCATCATTCAACTGGCGGGCGGCAATGATGGGCTCAATACCGTCGTGCCTCACACCGACGACCGCTACTACAATCTCCGCCCCAGCCTCGGCCTGCGCGAGGGCTTGCTGCGCCTCAACGACGACCTTGCCCTCCACCCCGCCTGCAAAGAACTCCACCGGCTTTACGATAACGGCAATCTTTCCATCATCCAGAACGTCGGCTACCCCAACCCGAACCGGAGCCACTTCCGCTCGACCGAGATCTGGGAGACGGCCAGCGACAGCGAGTCTTTCAAGCGCGAAGGCTGGCTCGGTAGCTATCTGGACAACGCCTGCGCGGGCAGCCCAGAGGAAGACAAGAATAATCAGGACCCCGCCGCTGTCCATGTGGGCGACATGATCCCGCAAAGCTTCCTCTCCGAGCAATCGCACTCCCTCTTCGGTATGAAACCGCGCGGCCGATTCGACCGAGGCAACGACCCCGCCGATCGCGCCTACGAAAAGTTACTCCAAGCCGATCATATCGAGGGCAACGCCACCTACCTCCAGCAGACCATGATGAATACCCTCGTCACCGAGCGCCGTGTCGAGCAAATCATCGCTAAATATAAGGCACAGGCCAACTACCCCGGCACCAGCCTCGCGCAATCGCTCAAACGTGTCGCCGCCCTCATCCATGCCAATATGGAGACCCGTGTCTACTACGTCTCACAAGGTGGCTACGACACCCACGCCAACCAACTGGTCAATCACGACCGCCTACTGGGCGAGCTTTCCGCCGCTATGGGCGCCTTCCAAAGCGACCTCGATGCCCACAAAAAGGACGACCAGGTGCTGACCATGACCTTCTCCGAATTCGGTCGCCGTCCGGCTGAAAACGGCAGCCACGGCACCGACCACGGCACTGCCGCTCCGCTCTTCGTCATGGGATCCAAAGTCAATGGAGGCCTCCTCGGCAATGCCCCTGACCTTGGCATCAGCGAGAAGGAAGACCTTAAATTCTCCACCGACTTCCGCGGCATCTATAGCAGCGTGCTCGACAAGTGGCTCGAAGCCGACTCCGCCCAAATCCTCGGCGAAAAGTTTGCGCACGTGCCCTTTGTTTAAGTAGCGCGATGCGCTCCCGGCCTGAGCCTGGTCGAAGACAGCGAGCGGCTCTCTGACCGGGAAGGCCTTACAGAATGCACATCCGCTGGAGCGTCACGCTACACGTGATTCAGTTCGTCCCGGACTTTCTCCGAGAGATACATCTTCATCAGCGACTGGTAAGGCACATCGCGTTTATTAGCGATGGTCTTCAACTGTTCGACCATACTTTCAGGCAGACGTATCGAGATCGATTTCAGGCTCGGCTTTAGTGCTGGAAAACTAGCCCTCTCGGCTTGGCTCCAGTCCAAATATTCTGTGCTGTCCGCCTGCTGCCAAAAGACTCTCTCCGATTCTTCGTTTTTAAACTTTGGTAGCTTCTTTTTACTAGGCTTTTTCATAAATTTCCCTCTCCTTTCGACTCATCGGTCTCGCCGATATTATTCTTATTTTATCGGCACGAACCGTAAAAACCAGCATGAGTTCACGCGACTGGTCAGTTCGCCCCAAGACAAACCAGCGACTCTCCAATTCGGAATGCTTTCGATCCTCATATAATAAAAGCGGCTCGTTAAAAAAAACCTGCTCCGCTTCTAAATGCGAGACACCGTGCTTTTCCCAGTTTTTGAGAAAATTGCCCTCATCCCAATCAAATCCAGTCAACCCATCAAACACACTGTATATTTCTCAAATATACAAATAATGTCAAGCCTTCTTATCGAAACGCAGCCGATGGATAAAGAACACCATCAACACGGTAAAGGCGAAATACCAGGCAAAGGACTGCAGTGATTCGACGAAGACCGAGTGCTCCGCGGCGGTGCCCACGATTTCGCCGCTCTGCTGGGCTTTGATCCAAACAATCAGACCGGAATACATAAGCGAGACAGCGCCATAGCTGAAGTTCGTGCTCAGCCCGCGAAAGCTCAGCACCGTCGCACGTTGCTCGGAGGGCGCGGCTTCGTTCAGGTAGCGGCTGACAAAGAACCCCGTCAGTTGGATCGAGGCATAGAGAAAGACCGCTGGAACGATGCCCCAGATCGGGATCGCGAAGCCGAGGCCGATCAGGCCTATTAAGACCGCGCTTGAAGTGAGTAGGAAGTTCTTCAGCGGCGTGCTTTTCTCAGCCAGAATCCGGGCGACCCGTGGCACGAAGAGCCCCATCAGCGCCATACCTGAGCCGATCAGGCCATAGCTGGCGATGGGGAGGTCGATCACATTCCAGTATTCGCTGGCCAGCGTGAGGAACTGCCGGACGACGCTGTCCAGGACCATCGCTGCGAGGATGATGCCGAAGGGCAAGGGTGTCGCCCAAATCCAACGCGCTGCTGCGCCGGTCTGCCGCCAGCTCTGACTCAACGTTTCCCCGACGCTGCGCTCTGTCCCGGAGGGGGTCTCCTTCATCCGGAGCGACATACAGAATACAACAACCGCCGACAAAAAGGTCAGTAGAATCGGCAGCTTAATCAACTGCGCCTGCTCCACTGTGAAGGAGGCCCCGAGGAATTGCAGCACCGCGTTGACCATGCGCGGGTCATAGACAGCCGCTCCGATCATCATGGCAAAGAAGAAAGCCAGCGAGGTATCGCGCTGCACGCGTTCGAGCACTTTACCCCATTGGTCTTCCAATCCGGCCGCCTTAAGTGAATCATAGGCCAAGGCCTCGTCCGCACCGCTCGCGGCCGCCTCAGCCGCACCACTCAGCACCCGATTTAGGGCGAAGAGCGCGAAGAGCCAGCCGCCGCCGATCGGCGCGACCAAGAGTAGAGCCATTTCGAAGAGCATACAGAGCCCCGCCACGACGAGCAGTCGGCGCCGCCCGATCGTGTCGGCCAGTGCGCCCGAAGGCACTTCCAATAGAACGATAGTCACCGCCCAAATGCCGTTCAAGATACCAAACTGCCCGAGCGTTAGGCCATAGTCTAGGAAAAGCAGCGCATAGACCGGGTAGTAAAACCGCGCCGAGAAAAACATCCGGAAAAGCGTAAAGCAGCGCACGTTGCGCCAGGCGGTTTGTTCGAGGTCTGTCGTCTTCGGCTGCATGTAGTGGAATAGAGTCAGAAAGTAGAAAACCGATATGGCAACCAACATTCGAGAATCAGCATTAAAGACAAGCGGCCACCTAAAACACGCAGCAATTCCATTCTTCACTCCCGCTTTCAGGTTTGCAAGGCCGACGGAAACCGGCAAAAGCTTTGGCTTCCATTTTAATTCAATCCGAAATCAATCATGCCTGAAGCCAAACCTGTCCAAAAAGTCGCCATTCTCACCGCCGGAGGCCTCGCGCCCTGCCTCTCCTCCGCTGTTGGGGGCTTGGTCGAACGCTACACCGAGCTCTATCCGGATATCGAGATCATTTGCTACCGAAGCGGCTACAAGGGCTTACTCCTAGGGGACAGCATTCCTGTGACCGAAGCGATCCGCGCCACCGCAGGCACACTCCACGCTCACGGCGGCAGCCCCATCGGCAATAGCCGCGTCAAACTGACCAATGTTAAGGACTGCGTGAAGCGGGGTCTCGTGCAGGAAGGCGAAGATCCCCTCAAAGTCGCCGCCGACCAATTGACCAAAGACAATGTCGACGTGCTCCATACGATCGGGGGCGACGACACCAACACAACCGCCGCCGACCTCGCCACCTTCCTCGCCGAGAACGATTACGACCTGACCGTCGTCGGCCTGCCCAAGACGATCGATAACGACGTCTTTCCCATCGCCCAAAGCCTGGGTGCCTGGACGGCAGCCGAAGAGGGCGCGAAGTTTTTCGAGAACGTAGTCGCCGAGCACAACGCCAATCCGCGCATGCTCATCATCCACGAAGTCATGGGACGTAACTGCGGCTGGCTCACCGCCGCCACGGCCGACGTCTATCGCAAGCGCCTTGAGCGCTTTGAATGGGCCGAAGAAATCGGCCTCTCAGAAATCCGCAAAGACGTCCACGCCATCTTCATCCCGGAAATGGATGTCGACATCCAGGCTGAGGCCAATCGGCTCAAGGCAGTTATGGACGAGCACGACAACGTCAACATCTTCATCTCCGAAGGAGCCGGTGTGGAAACCATCATCAAGGAAATGGAAGCGGCCGGCGAAGACGTGCCCCGCGACGCCTTTGGCCACGTCAAACTCGACGCCGTCAACCCCGGCAAGTGGTTTGGCAAGCAATTCGCCAAGATGCTCGATGCCGAGAAAGTGCTCGTGCAGAAGAGCGGCTACTTCGCCCGCGCCGCCCCGGCCAACGTCGAAGACATCCGCCTGATCAAGAGCTGCACCGACCTCGCCGTCGACTGCGCCGTCGTCCGGGAGAGTGGCGTGATCGGCCATGATGAGGACGACCGCAACATTCTCCGTGCCATCGAGTTCCCCCGCATCGCCGGCGGCAAGCCCTTCAACATTGACACCCCCTGGTTCGAAGAGCTCCTCGAAGCGATCGGCCAGCCCAAGGGCGCAAATATCGCCAAGGCGGGACACTAGGCGGCGAATGCTGCGCATCCGCAGAAGTTAGAATTCAGGATCTTTCTAACTTCCAACTTCTAACTTCTAACTTCTAACTTCTAACCATGAGCGAATTCAAAACCGTCCAAGAACTCAAGCAGCTCGATCCCGCCATCGCGGCACCTTTCCGCAGTATTCTTATTCTGCGTCGCAAGACGGTGAAAACCGCGAAGAACGGCAACCCTTTCCTCAGCGTCGAACTGGGCGACAGCGGCGGCAGCTTCACGGCCAATGCCTTCGGCGACTCGGCTGTCTTCGCCGCACTCGAAAGCGTAGCCGAAGGCGCCATTATCCGCCTCGCTGGCAAGACGGAATATTACCAGGATCGCTTCTCCCCGCGTCTCCAAGCCGCCGAAGAAGTCGACGCGGCCGAAGCGGAAGCCGAGGGCGTGCTCCATCAACTCGTCGAAGTCCCACCGGAATCCGAAGGGGAACTCTGGGCCCACATCGAAGAAGCCATCGCCGCGATCGAGCATGCACAGCTGCGCGAGACCGTGCAGCGCGTGATGGACGAAATGGGGGCGGAGTTCCGTACTAGTACCGCCGCGATCAGCATGCACCACGCCTACCGGCACGGCCTGCTCGAACACACCACCCACATGGTGCGTGCCGCGCGGGCCCTGCTCCCCCTCTACCCGCAGGTCGATGCCGACCTTGCCATCGCCGGCATTCTCCTCCACGACATCGGTAAGCTCGAAGAGTATCAGGGAGATTTCGCCGCCAAGGTCAGCCGCATCGGCACCCTGCAGGGCCACGTCGTACTCGGCTTCCGCACCGCCCGCAAAGCCGCGATCCAATCTAAACTCAACGCCGATCTGACCGAGCGCCTCGAACACATTATTCTCAGTCACCAAGGCGAAAAAGAATGGGGCGCCGCCGCTATGGCCGCCACCCCAGAAGCCGTCTTCGTCTCCATGATCGACAACCTCGACGCTAAAATGGGCATGGTCCAACGCGTCCTCCGCAATACCCCCGAAGGCGAAGAGTTCTCCGAATACCTCGCCGGCCTGCAAACACGCGTCCTCCTCACACCGCCGGACAAGCGTTGAACCATGACAGTGGTCGATTGGCCTGATCCGTAAGAGCGCTGCTTTAGCAAGCACTCCAAGCGCGTCGATGAGGCGAACCGCAACGAACCCTTGCTGAAGCTGCGGGCTACGTCCCCAAACCTTTTCCGATGCCACTGGCTTCGAAGCCAACCTCGCAGCTATACGCCGCTGCCTGGATGCCAGCCGTCAACGACAGGCCGTCGAGCCCAGCGGCCGGGCTTTGAAATCCATGTCGCGACTCGCTCAGTGACAAAAATTAGAATTATTCCAATTATGGCTTGAATCTGCTATGTTTCACACTCTATTGCTACTCAGTCTCATTATACTCGATAATTAGAATCATTCTACACACGACCACCTACCCTTCAACATGCGACTAGAACCACAATATAAAAAGCTGCTTAACAACGCCTTAGAAGGTAGCGGGCAGCGCGCGACGAAGCAGCGGGAGCATATTTTCGCCCTGCTGCTGGAAAAGCGCGACCACCCGACGGCGGACGAAGTCTATGCCCGCGCCCGGGCGGATATGCCGACCATCTCCTTGGCCACGGTCTATAACTGCCTGGAAACTCTCGTCGAAACGAAGCTCATCCGGCAGGTCAATTTCGAGCGCGAGCCGACCCGCTACTGCCCCAACCTCACGCAACACGCCCACTTCTACTGCCGCGAAAGCGGCGAAATCGTCGATATCGAACTGTCCGACCAACTGGTCGACGAGCTGATGAAAGTCCTCCCAAAGGGCTTTTCCGCGCAGCACATCGACATCGCCTACGACGGCAAATGTAACTGCTGTTCGTAACAAGCTGGCAGTTGAGAAAAGCTGTTCCGAGCGATGCGAGAAGACGGGGCGCGAAGCGAACCGGGACAATGCTAATTACTAAAACATTCATTTAAACCTAAACTCAAAACTTAAAACTAAAACTCATCACCCGGATCCCGAACCACGGATCACGCATCCCGGATCTCGTATCCGACAACGCGACTCACTATGAACAACACACTCGAAATCAAGAATCTCAATGTTTCCATCGATGGCCAAGCCATCCTTAAAGACTTCAACCTGACGATCCCAAAGGGTGAGGTGCACGCACTGATGGGGCCCAACGGCACGGGTAAGAGCACCCTGGCCAAAGTCATGGCCGGGCACGAAGACTACACTGTGGAGGGCGGCGAGATCCTGCTCGACGGTGAGAGCATCCTCGGCAAGGAGCCGGACGAAATTTCCCACGCAGGGCTCTTCCTCGCCTTTCAATATCCGATGGAGATCCCCGGCGTGAGCATCGCTAACTTCATCCGTGCCGCTCGCCAAGCGCGCCTGCCCGAGGGTGAGGACATCAACGCGGTCGAATATTACAAAGACCTCTACGCGAAGATGGACGCGCTCAAGATGGACCGTAAATTCACTGCGCGTTCGCTCAATGAAGGCTTCTCCGGCGGCGAAAAAAAGCGATGCGAAATCCTGCAAATGTCGATGCTGGATCCGAAGTATTGCGTGATGGACGAGACCGACTCCGGACTCGATATCGACGCGCTCCGTATCGTTTCGGATGGTGTCAATCACATGCGCAGCCCAGAGCGTGGCTTCCTCGTTATCACCCACTACCAACGCCTGCTCGACTATATCGTGCCGGACGTCGTCCACGTGATGTTTGACGGCCGTATCGTCCATAGCGGCGACAAAGAACTGGCCAAGGAACTTGAAAGCAAGGGCTACGACTGGATCAAAGATGAGTTCGCGGGTGCCCCGGCAAACGCCTAAGCGCCGACTCCGCTATCATTCATCAATCATCATTCATCAATCATTATGAGCGAAACAGATTTACAAGACGAAGCCATACGCGTCGATACCGAGAAGGGAAACTTTAAGTATCCCGAAAACTACGAATTCGATGCCGGCGTCGGTCTGACCGAGGACACGATCAAATACATTTCTGATGTTAAGAACGACGACGACTGGGTGCGCGAATTCCGACTCAAGGCGCTCGAGGTTTTCAAGAAAAAGCCGATGCCGACCAACTGGGCGGACTCGGACCTGGAGAATATCGATTTCGACAAGATCCGCTATTACCTCTCCAAAGGGCAGGTGCCCGCCCGCTCCTGGGACGATGTGCCCGACGATGTGAAGGAAACGTTCGAGCGTCTCGGCATCCCCGAGCAGGAGCGTAAGTTCCTCGCCGGCGTGGAAGCGCAGTTCGACTCCGAAGCCTCCTACTCCCGGATGAAGGAAGACCTCGAAAAGGAGGGCGTCATCTTCGTCGGTTCGACCGAGGGCCTCGCCAAATACCCGGAGATCTTCCGCCCCTACTTCGGCAAAGTGATCCCGACCGCCGACAACAAATTCTCTGCGCTGAATAGCGCCACTTTCTCGGGCGGCAGCTTCATCTACGTGCCCAAGGGCGTGAAGCTCAAGCAGCCCCTGCAAGCTTACTTCCGGATCAACGCAGAAAACTTCGGACAGTTCGAGCGCACGCTCATTATCGCCGACGAAGACTCCGAGATCACCTACATGGAAGGCTGCACTGCGCCTAAGTTCGAAACCGCTACGCTCCACAGCGCAGTGGTCGAGCTGGTCGCACTGAAGAACGCCAAGATCCAATACATCACCGTGCAAAATTGGTCGTCCAATGTCTTTAACCTCGTGACTAAGCGCGGCATGGCCGACGAAGGCGCTGAAGTGAAGTGGATCGACTGCAACATCGGCTCCCGCCTGACCATGAAGTATCCGGGCGTCGTGCTGAAGGGTAAAGGCGCCCGTGGCGAAGTGCTCTCCATCGCTCTTGCCAACGACGGCCAGCATCAGGACACCGGCGCGAAGATGATGCACCTCGCGGACAACACCACGAGCAACATCATCTCCAAGTCGATCTCAATCGGTAAAGGACGCTCCACCTACCGTGGCCAAGTCCACATGCCCAAGCATCTCAAAAATTGCAAAAACAATACTGAATGTGACGCCCTCTTGATCAACACCAACAGCCGGACGGATACCTACCCCGCGATCACCACACGCGGCCAGAATAATACCGTGCAGCATGAGGCCAGCGTCTCCAAAGTCAGCGCCGAGCAGATCTTCTACATGATGCAGCGCGGCCTCTCCGAGGGCGAAGCGATGAGCCTTGCCGTGAACGGATTCGTCAACGACCTAATGAAGGCCTTCCCCATGGAATACTCGGTGGAACTGAAGCGCCTGATCGACATGGAAATGGAAGGATCCGTTGGTTAGTCCGTTATGAAACACGGCCACTTTCCGCTGTCGCCTGCATCGCCCGCTCTGCAAGGCTATGGAGGACAAGAAACGAAGCCGCATACGTATGTCCGCTCCTTTAGGTGCGGATCAGGTAATGATCACAAGACCTGCTTAGATTATTAGAACAGCATCTCAAAAAACTTTATAATGACCACCACTTTGGAAAATCCAACTGCAACCATTTCTGCCCAAGAACCGACATGGCTGGCCAAGCGCCGCGCCGCCGGGCTGGATCAATTCAACAACCTGCCTCTGCCGACCGCTCGGGATGAAGCCTGGCGCTTCGCCAGCGTGGGCAAGCTGAGTATCGACGACTTCAACCCTGTCGAAACACCCGCCACAACGACGCTCGACGCGCTCACCGAGCGCTCTGTCCTTGTCACCGCCCGCGCAGGACGTGCCGTCTTTGTGGACGACGCACCGGCCCGGTTCGAGGGTGTGAGCGCTGAGCTCATCGCTCAAGGCGTCATCTACTTGCCGATCGCCGAGGCCATCGAGCAGCACCCCGAACTGATGGAGCAATACTTCCTCCAAGAATCGACCGAGCTCGGCTCGAAGAAGTTCTTCGGTCTGCACGCCGCCACCGTCAAGGCGGGCAGTCTGCTCTACGTGCCCAAGGGTGTCCAGATCGCCAACCCGATCGTCAACTACTACTGGACAAGCGCTGAACGCGCAGCCGTCTTCCCCCACACCCTGATCATCGCCGAAGACAACGCGAACGTCTCCGTGGTCGACCTCTTCTTTTCCGAGACCGAGGCCAACGAGGCGCTCAACGTCTCCGTCTCCAACATCCACGCCGGCGCGGGCGCTCATGTCTTCCGCAAGATCGTCCAAGACTGGAACGAAAAGACTGTTTCCTTTCAGCTCGATACCATTGTGGCCGAGCGCGATGCACAGGTGAAAAATATCGCCGTCAACATCGGCGCCCAGCGTGCCCGCTTCGAAAGCCAGACCCGCATTGAAGGCGCCGGCGCGGACGTGAAGATGTATTCCCTGACCGTGGCGGAAGAGACGCAGGAGTTCGACCAGCGCACCTTCCAGACGCACAACGCGCCCAACGCCGTGTCCGACCTGCTCTACAAAAACGCGCTGCTCGACAACAGCCGCACGATCTTCTCCGGCCTGATCAAAGTGGCCGAAGGCGCCCAACAAACCGACGCCTACCAAACCAATCGTAACCTGCTCCTCGACCCGACCGCCGAGGCCAACGCCCTGCCCGGTCTGGAGATCCTAGCCAACGACGTGCGCTGCTCCCACGGCGCCACCACAGGAAACGTCGATCAAGCCGAACTCTTCTATATGATGCAGCGTGGCATCCCCCGCCGCGTCGCCATGCAACTCATGGTCTTCGGCTTCTTCGAAGAGGTCATCGAAAAAATCGAAAACGATGAACTGGCTGACAACCTCCGCGATCTGATCCACAAAAAATTCGACGCGAAAATCGCCTAAAGCCGAAGGCTTAGGCGGTGATTGATGAATCTTCAGTCATCAATCATCAGTCATCAATCATCAGTCATCAATCATCTCCACCATGGACGACACAAGAACACTCACCCGCGAAGTCGAAGTCACCCTCATCCCGCAGG
>Ga0115560_1000139_pt1 | contig 53932 bp, 43 predicted proteins | sample COGITO_mtgs_1105_5_FD_87278 | JGI IMG/M metagenome (GOLD analysis project Ga0115560, IMG submission 87278) | Pelagic marine microbial communities from North Sea - COGITO_mtgs_110509 | ecosystem: Environmental > Aquatic > Marine > Epipelagic | place: Germany:Helgoland, sampling site Kabeltonne... | reverse complement strand
TCCGTCCACAGAAGAACAATCTGCAGTTTGATGTATATGTATGGCATGAACTCCTTCAGTGAGTCCAGTCATATTTGCAGCGAGTTTAACTTGCCCATTTTCTTGTACAAAATTTACGGTACCGGATACTGTACTTTCACTCTTTGGAGATAAAGTAATAGTCATTGTTTTTTTATCTGTGGTTTCTGTCTTTACTTTTTCAACTTCAATCTTTTCGACTTCAATAACTTCTTGGGTTTTTTTCTCGTTCTTACAAGCGACTAAAAAAGTTATGGATAGAAGAAAAGCTATAAATTTTAAATCTTTCATTATTTAGTTTTTTGGTTTGAAGTAAAGTTACACAGATTGTATCGGCTTTGCAAATACTCAAGTTTTGGTTTATCCAAAGGCTTGGTTTTTCTATAAATGACATCTACATGACAAATATCATATTTTAAATACACTTAGATTAGTAATTTTGAGTATCAATAAAATAGGTATGTGCAATTCACTTGTAAATAAATATAACGTGGCCGGACCAAGATATACAAGCTATCCTACGGTGACTTATTGGGATGTTAATTCGTTTTTGTTAGATAAATGGAAGTCATCGCTAAGACAATCTTTACAAGACACAACTGTTTTCAATGACAGTCTAATATTAATTTAAAACACACAAATCATGAAAAAAATTATCGTACCCATAGATTTTTCTGAGCATTCAGAGTATGCTTTAGAAACTGCAGCTTCAATTGCAAAAAAGCATAATAGCGAACTTATAGTATTACACATGCTGGAACTATCAAACGCTGTTTATACTGCAAGTAGAAGTTCTATTGGAGAGGAAGCTGTTTTTTATTTAAAACTTGCAGAACAAAAGATGAGTAAGTTTCTTGATCGTCCATTTTTAGAGGGTTTAGAGATCACACCAGTTATTAAGCACTTTAAAGTTTTTAAAGAAATCAATGAGATTGTAGATGAGCAACAAATAGATTTGATTGTTATGGGTTCTCATGGCGCAAGTGGTGTTAAGGAAGTAATTATTGGCTCTAATGCAGAGAAAGTGGTTAGACATTCTACAATACCTGTACTTATAGTAAAACAAAACCCTATTTTAGTGGAGTTTAATACAGCAATATTTGCTAGTGATTTTTCAAAAGAAGTAATTGAAGCTTATTTAAAAGCAAAAACTGTATTTGACAAGTTAGATGCAACAATGAATTTAATTTATATAAATACACCAGATACAAGCTTTAAAAGCTCTGTAGAGATTGATCGTTTAGTTTCTAGCTTTTTGAAAAAAGCTGATGGTAATTTAGAGAGTTTACCAGATGTACATGTTGTTTCTGATTATTCAGTAGAGCAAGGTATTTTAAATTTTTCTAAAAATATCGGTGCAGATCTAATAGGCGTTGCTACACATGGTCGTAAAGGTTTATCACATTTCTTTGAAGGTAGTATCTCTGAAGACATAGCAAACCATTCTACATTACCAGTAATGACATTTAAAATTTAATACTTGATTCTTTTCTAAGCTTAGGTTAATATTTTTTAGATTCGAGTAACAACACCAATGCCTTATAAGCATTGGTGTTTTTTCATGCGTTAAATGCTTCGACTTTTTTTGGGATTGCTCTAGGAGAATTTTGTAAATCGTAATAACATGTCAGTTCATTTACGCTAAAAATTTCGAAAATAGTCCTACAACCATTACAACAAAATGATTTTTCTTGAAATACAATCTGGTTTTTACCAAAATCGTCTCCACAGTGAAAACAGGATGTATTATCCATAAAATTTGATCATTTATACCTATGACTAAGGTGATTTATCACATCATTTTTAAATATGATATTTGTTATGTAATTGTTATATTTGAAATACACCACTAAATCAATTGCTATGAATAGATGTGAGTCATGTATAGTTAAGGAGTTTAATTCTTTAAAAGCACTAACCAGAGATGAGTTAATGAGAATTTCTTCCTGCAAAACTGGGAAGCTTTTTAAGAAAGGGGAAATCATATTTGAAGAAGGTGAAATACTTAATGGTGTTTTTTGTGTTAAAGATGGTGTATGTAAATTGAGTAAACTTAGTGAAAATGGAAAAGATCAAGTTGTAAAACTTGTTGTTAAAGGTGGCTTATTAGGTAAACGTTCAATTGTATCTGATGAGACTACTAACCTCAGTGCAGTTGCACTTAATGATATGGAAATGTGTTTTATTCCTAAATCCGAAATTATGGCAGATTTGAAAAAGAATCCTAATTTTACATTGGATGTGCTTCAAAAAATGGCAGGAGATTTAAGAGATTCTGAAGACACTTTAGTTGATATGGCTCAAAAGCCAGTAAAACAGCGTATTGCAGAGACATTATTATACATCTTAGACAATTTTGGTACAGACGAAGACGGATATCTAAGCATTGTAATTTCGAGAGAAGATTATGCTAGTATTGTTGGTACAGCTACAGAATCAGCTATACGTATTTTGTCACACTTTAAAAAAGAAGGCTTTATTAGTACTTCTGGAAAAAAGATAAAGATTGAAGAGCCTAAAGCTTTAAAATGGATTCAATAATTATGTATTATTAAATAAAAAGAGCCGATAATTTAATTATCGGCTCTTTTGTTTATAGGGACTTTTTCCTAATTACTTTCTGCTTCTATTTTCTCATTCAAAGGTTCTTGACCATCTTTTGGAGCACCCTCTTTTTTAAGATATTTATCTAAAAATTTCACAATGCGTTCGTTAGCTTCAATCTGGTTCTCTTTTTTCACAAAACCATGACCTTCATCTTCAAATAATACATACTCAACTGGCACATTATTTTTTCTTACTCCGGCTACAATTTCATCAGATTCTACTTGTAATACTCTTGGGTCTTGTGCACCTTGTAAAACAATCAATGGCTTCGTAACCTTATCTGTGTGGAAAAGAGGAGAAATACGTTTTAATCTTGTTGAATCTGCAGAGTATGGATCACCTAACTCTTTATACAAAGATTCTCTGAAAGATTCCCAATATGGTGGAATACTTTTTAAAGTACGCATCCAATTTGTAACTCCAAATAGATTAACACCTACAGCAAATTCCTCAGGAGTATAAGTCAACGCGGCCATAGTCATATAACCACCATAAGAACCACCAATGATTCCTATTTTATCGCCATCAATTTCTGTTTGACCTGCTAACCAATTTTTACCTTCAACACAATCTTGCAAATCTTTTTCGCCATGGTTTTTGTCATCCATTTGATAGAATGTTTTTCCGTAGCCACTGCTTCCTCTATTATTTACAGCCAACACAGCATAACCTTGATTTACCATATACTGAATCAAAGAGCTAAACCCTTGACGTGTTTGTCCACCAGGACCACCATGAACCCATACCATTGCAGGAACTTTATTTTCAGCTGAGGCTTGATGAGGTAAATAATAAATAGCTGGAATTATTGTACCATCAAAGGACTCAAAACGTACTACTTTTGCAGTAACTAAATCTTCTGCATCTATATCTTTATTTAATACATCACTAATTTGGTGTTGTTCTTTAGTTTCAAAATTATAAGTATATAAATCTGAAGGCGCATTAGAACCACCAACATACATTCGCATCAATTTCTGGTCATTACTAAAACCTACACTCGTAATGCTTTTACCTTCAAAATTTGGCAAGTCTATAGGTTTCATGGATTCGGAATCTAAAACTTCAATAGCATTTTTACCATCTTCGTTTACAAAAACAACCATGTATTTATTTTTTTTAGTAAAATAGGCGCTACTGATATCCCATTTCTTTTCAAGAACCTTTATGTTTTCTTTAGTCTCCATATTGTATGACATTAAAACTGAAAATTCGCCGCCATAATCTGTTGTGTAATAAAAAATAGAATTATCTTTTGAAAAATCCTGTGAAGAATTAGCACTTTGATTTTCATTGATTTGAATCTTCTCTTTTGTTTTTGAATTATAAATAAATAAATCACTATCGTTAGTGTTGACAGTTTTTGATAAAGCAAAATAATTTTCATCATCTGACATACCACTAAAATCAAGACCATCATTGTTTTGATAAATCATTTCAGAGGTGTAATCTTCTAAATTCATTTTATAAACATCAAAAAATCTTGGATCCCTTTTATTAGAACCAAAGTATAGACTATTATTGTCTTTAGACCAACCGTAAAAATCTGATTTAGCTCCTTTTTCTGGAGTAATATCTGTTACGTTTCCTTCTAAATCTCTTACGAAAAGGTGATCTATTTCATCACCATTTCCATCGGCACTTAACAATATTCTGTTGTCTTCAGGAAAAAAAGCATTTCCAAAAACAGACGTACTGTCTGATTGCGTAATTGCTGTCATTTCTCCACCTTCTGTAGATACCGTGAAAGCATTATAAATCCCAGAACGATTACTAGAAATCAGTAATTGTGAGTTGTCATAAGAAAAACTACCACCACCAATGGCTTCGTTATCCATAAATTGTTCAATACTGTATTGCTTGACTTCCTTTTTTACTATGTCAGTATTTTTAACATCTTCCTTGCAGGAAAATAGAAAAATAGCTATACAAAATCCTAAAAGCTTTATTTTCATATTGATTTTATTTTTAGTTATTATTTAATCGATTCCAAATCTTTTGGTTTCTTTAAATGGATTGGTTTGAAGCGTTTTCATATCTGCTTCATATGATTTCCATTGATCATTAAAAAATGCATTGGTTTCACCAATCAATTCTTTTACTGCATCTTTTGCATGTTTCATTAAGGTAGTCTCAGTTGAGGTTAAGCCTGTTTGACTTCCATAAATATAACCACCTGCTGTGCGTAAGCGTTGTATAGCTGTTACTTCTGGGTTTCTAGTAATTCCTTGACGATCGTCTACTTTTCCAAAATACTTATCTAATAATTTATCAATTGACTTAACTACTGAGTCCGATCCTTCGATTTGTGATTTATACGTCTCTTTATCTAGTTTTTTCAATTCTGATTGGTACTTTGAAGCAATACCTTTACTCTCTAAAAGTTGCTTCGAGGCATCTGCTAGTGTCTGCGATATCTTCTGTAATTCTTTTGATGCAGCATAAACTTCGTTTATATTTTTCAGAGAAACATTAAGTCTAGGATCTGAAGCTATGTTAACCATGGTTTCAGAAGTTTGGTCTCCGTAATGTAAAACCGCTTTATATGTGCCAGGTTTTACTGAGACACCACCTGGTTCTCTTGTGGATTTTCTGATACGTCTTGAAGGTCTATCTCCACCAGCTTCATCCATATACCAAGTCCATCTTTGCAATCCATTTTCCTTTGGAGCCTTACGTTTTAAAGTTCTGATTAAACGTGAGTCATCATAAATTTTTAAGCTCAAAGAATCCCATTTTACTTTTGTTTCTTCTTTTTCAGAGCTAACGTCTTTATCTTTTTTCTCCTTTTTTGACTGCTCTTTTTTATTAAAAATATAAGCAAAACGAGCACCACCAGCTCTATTTTCACCGTGATACATAGCGTCTGCTCCAAAACGACTTCCAGTTGGTTGTTGGTATGCCGCCTGGTATGCTGTTGGTGGGTTAAATAATTTGATATTTGATGCCATTACTGATGTATTTTGAGCCATTTCGCGTAATGGTCTAATATCATCTAAAACCCAAGCTGCTCGCCCAAAAGTTCCGATTACTAAATCATGCTCACGAGGATGAATCACTAAATCCTTGACTGATGTTGTTGGAAAACCGTTGGTCCATTTAGTCCATTTTTCGCCTGCATTTACTGAAATGTATAAACCATCATCAGTTCCTAAAAACATAAGATTTGGTTCTTCAATATCTTCAACTATAGAGAGTGTATAGCTTTGTACATCATTTTCGTCAACGATGCGTTTCCATGTTTTGCCATAATCTTTTGTTCTATATGCATAAGGCGTATAATTAAAACGTCTGTAATCATTTGCAATTAATAAAGCCTCACCTTTATTTTTATTGGATGCTTTTATTTGTGCTACCCAACTTCCTTTTGGTAAACCTTTAATGTTATCGGTAACTTCTATCCACGAATTACCACCGTTTGTTGTGAAATGTACACGACCATCATCAGTACCAACCCAAAGCATATTTTTTTCTACTGCTGAGGGCTCAATAACTAAAATTGTGGTATGGTTTTCTGCTCCTGTAGCATCCATACTTAAACCACCACTTTCAGACTGTTTTTGTTTTTCTGGGTCGTTGGTTGATAAATCTGGGGAAATAACACTCCAAGTTTCTCCTTTATCAGTTGATTTGTGAACAAACTGACTCCCAAAGTATAAGGTGCTGTTATCAAAAGGATCTATATTAATTGCAGAATTCCAGTTGAAACGTAAGAGGACGTCAGCATCGGGATGCGTAGGTCTTACGCCATAGTTATTTCCAGTTTTCCAATCGTATCGACTTACAAACCCTTGCTGACTCATAGACCATCCATAACGAGAATCATCTCTGTCTGGGACAACATCAAAACCATCTCCGAAACTAATCTCTTGCCAATAACTATTACGAATTCCTTGGGCACGCCAAACATAAGCTGGACCACGCCAAGAACCATTATCTTGCATACCGCCATACACATTGTAAGGATATTCATTATCAACTGAAATATGATAAAATTGCGCCACAGGTAAATTACCTATAAAGCGCCATGTTTTTCCGCCATCTTTGGTAATATTCATACCACCATCATTGCCATCAATCATGAAGTTTCCGTTTTCAGGATGAATCCACCATGCATGATGATCTGGATGAACACCATTGTTTGCTCCATAGGCAGGCATAAGTTGGTTAAAATTCTTTCCACCATCTTCGGAAGAATTCACATATGTAAAAACAGAATAGACTCTGTTTTCGTTTTGTGGATCCACGTATATTTCAGAGTAATAGAAAGGTCTATTACCAATATCTCTTTTATTATTAATCATTTTCCAATTAAAGCCACCGTCTTCACTTTTATATAAAGCATTCTTTTTTGCTTCAACAAGGGCATAAACAATGTTTGGTTTTCCTGGTGCTATGGCGACACCAATACGACCCAGATTTCCTTTTGGAAATCCTTCTTTGTCTGTAATTTTTTTCCATGTCTTTCCACCATCATGTGTCATATGTAAACCAGAACCTTCACCGCCAGAATTAAAAAACCAAGGTTCACGTTTGTGTTCCCACATGGCAACCAATAATTTATTTGGATTTGTTGGATCCATAACCATGTCGGCAACTCCAGTTTTATTATTAGTAAATAAGATTTTATTCCAAGTTTTACCGCCATCAGTCGTTTTAAATACACCACGTTCTGGATGTTCACCCCAAGGTGAACCAATTGCACCTACATAAACAACATCAGGATTGGTTGGGTCTACAATAATTCTGTGAATATGTCTTGTTTTTTCCAAGCCCATAGCCATCCAAGATTTACCACCATCAAGTGATTTGTAAACACCATAACCACCATTAAGTGAGTTACGAGGATTTCCTTCTCCAGTACCAACCCAAATCACACTTGGATTTGATTGTTGGATTTCTACAGCACCAATAGATGATGTCAATTCTTCATCAAAAATAGGATCCCATTTTATACCACCTGAAGTAGACTTCCAAAGACCTCCAGATGCTGTACCTACATAAATGACATCAGGATTATCATTTACAACATCAATTGCAGTGACCCGACCCGACATACCACCAGGTCCAATATTTCGTGGTTCCATGTTTTTTACCATGTCCATTGAAAATTCTTGGGCAGAAAGAAATGTCATGCAGAAAAGCATAACAAAAGAGAAAAATTGTTTCATTTTAAAATTGGTTAGTTAGAGTAAAGCTTAAAATTAAGAAAAACTATCTAGGGATTTCTAAAAGTGATGTTAATGCTTTCGTCAAGCATTGAAAAAGGAGTATTTTTATGGTGCTATGAATGAAAAAACTAATAAGTCTGGTTTTGTATTTAAAAAATACGAAGCCCCATATCAATCGCCATTTGATAAGCTTTTTGAGATATTTAAAGAGCTAATCACATATACATCTGGAGATTTTGATGAGGCTATTGATTGGTTACGACAGTTAGATAAGGAATATGAGTTAACAACTCCAGATTATACCATAGACGATTTTATTGAAGACTTAAAGAATAAAGGTTATATCCGAGAAGAGATTGACCCATCAGGTGATGGAGAAGTAGAAGGTGACGGATATAATAGATTAATTATAACTGCAAAAACGGAACGCGCTATCCGTCAACAAGCTTTGGATCACATTTTTGGTAAAATAAAAAGAAGTGGTGCCGGTAATCATAAAAGTAAAGGTGTTGGCTTAGGTGACGAACACACAGGAGATTTTAGGGCATATCAATTTGGTGATGCTTTAGATAAAGTGTCGATGACAGAGAGTTTACGCAATGCCCAAATTAATAATGGGATTGGAGATTTTAATCTTACTGAAGATGATTTGGTAGTAGAAGAAACACTTCATAAAAGTCAAATGAGTACCGTTCTAATGATAGATATTAGCCACAGTATGATTTTGTATGGCGAAGATCGTATTACACCAGCCAAAAAAGTTGCTATGGCATTATCTGAACTAATAACCACTCGGTACCCTAAAGATTCTATCGAGATTTTAGTTTTTGGTAATGATGCTTGGCCGATAAAGATTAAAGATTTACCATACCTCAAAGTTGGTCCATATCATACCAATACTGTTGCTGGTTTACAATTAGCAATGGATATGTTGCGACGAAAGCGTAATACAAACAAGCAAATTTTTATGATTACTGATGGTAAACCAAGTTGTTTGCGTTTACCTGATGGACAGTATTACAAAAATTCAAATGGTCTTGATCCATACATCACTAACAAGTGTTACGCTATGGCTCAACAAGCCAGACGTTTGCATATACCTATTACTACGTTTATGATTGCAGAAGACCCCTATTTGATGCAATTTGTTAGAGAGTTTACACAAGCCAATAGAGGTAAAGCTTTTTATACAGGATTGAAAGGATTGGGAGAAATGATTTTTGAAGATTACGAAAACAATAGAAAAAGAAGAATTAAAAGATAAATAAAAGACTAAAGAGAATAGAAAAGAGAAACAAGACAAGTAATTTCAAGTTTTTTTCTTTTATCTATAATCTCTTTTCTAAATACCATATATGAAGATAGAAAAGATTACAACATTAGGCGAATTAAAAAAAGCGGGTTATCAATCAAAATCAATCAAAGATGAATTGAGAGATAACTTGATAGAAAACATAAAAAATAAGGTCACGACTTTTGAAGGTATACATGGTTATGAAAATACGGTAATACCTGAATTAGAACGTGCCATATTATCGCGACATAATATCAATTTACTAGGATTGCGTGGTCAGGCAAAGACACGTTTGGCGCGTATGATGGTAAATTTATTGGACGAATACATTCCAGTATTAGAAGGCTCTGAAATTAATGATGATCCACTACAACCGATTTCAAGATTTGCTACGGAATTAATTGCCGATAACGGCGATAATACACCAATCACTTGGTTGCATCGCGATGAGCGATTTGCTGAAAAATTAGCCACACCAGATGTGACTGTTGCTGATATTATTGGTGATGTTGATCCTATAAAAGCTGCAAATTTAAAACTTAGTTATGCAGATGACCGTGTGATTCATTACGGTATGATTCCGAGAGCAAACCGTTGTATTTTTGTAATTAATGAGTTACCGGATTTACAAGCTAGAATCCAAGTTGCACTTTTTAATATTCTGCAAGAAGGCGATATTCAAATTAGAGGATTTAAGTTACGATTGCCATTAGATATGCAATTTGTGTTTACTGCCAATCCTGAAGATTATACCAATCGTGGAAGTATTGTTACACCTTTAAAAGATAGAATAGGAAGTCAGATTTTAACGCATTATCCAGATAATGTTGACACGGCAAGAACGATTACTGCTCAAGAAGCACGTCTAGATATACGTCAATCTGAAGCTATACATGTACCAGATTTAGCCAAAGATTTATTAGAACAAATTAGTTTTGAAGCCAGAGAAAGCGAGTATGTAGATGTAAAAAGTGGTGTTAGTGCTCGTATGAGTATTACGGCATTTCAGAATCTATTAAGTACAGCCGAGAGACGTGCTCTACTCAATGGAGATAAAAAAACATCGATTAGATTATCGGATTTTGTTGGTATTATTCCGTCGATAACCGGAAAGGTGGAACTGGTTTATGAAGGTGAACAAGAAGGCGCAGATTTTGTAGCGAATGCTTTATTAGATAATGCAATAAAAACTTTATTTCCAAGATATTTTCCAAAAGTTGAAAAATTAGAAAAGCAAGGTGAAGAAACAGTTTATGACGATTTAATCTCTTGGTTTTTTAACGGTGATGGTTTTGAGCTTTTAGACAGTTTTAATGATGCTGATTATAAAGCAAAGTTAGATGAGGTCACACCTTTAGATGGGTTGTTAGCAGACTACCAACCAGATATTGAAAAAGAAGATGTTTATTTTGAAAAAGAGTTTATCCTTTGGGGGCTGACACAATTTAAAAAATTGAGTAAATATAGATATTCCGGAGGGCTTCAATTTAAAGATCCATACGGAAGTTATATTAGCGGATTATAGTTTTACCAAGTATCCCGATTTTTGATATTAGTATCGCAGAGTCTAATGATTTCTGCAATTCTTTTTTGTTTGGTCTCTTCACGTTTTGCACTATTTAGCCATGATAGGTAGCTTTTTCTGTAGCCTTTAGAGAAGTTTTTATAGTTTTCAAAAGCTTTCTGGTTTTTATCAAATGCTCTTTGAAGGTTATTTGGTATGACGCCATTCTCAACATCGTCCATTGCTGTCCAAGTGCCTGTTTCTTTTGCAAGGTTTATCATTTTCCAACCTGACTCTTGTATTAAACAAGCTTCTTCGAGTTCAATAATATATTTTTTATTTAGCGCACTCCAAGTGCTTTTGGTATTTCTATGAGTGAAATATTGTATTCGTTTGCCACCACCTAAACTTTTTACAGTCGCATCAATCCAACCAAAACATAAAGCTACTTTTACGGCTTCTTCCCAACGCATCGTCGGTATTTTGGTTTCAAGTTTATAGAAAACTAAGTATACCGCTTTATAATTGTTTTGATTGGCAAGCAACCAATCATACCATTTTACATCACGCTCAAAATAAAGTTCAGGGAATTCCATTAAAGTTTTTGTATTTCAATATAGAAGTTTCTATCAACAACAATAGCTTCTTTTTTAATAGGTGTAGATTTCCATTTAGTTTCAGGGAAAAATAATGACGTCTCATTATCTAAGGTTATTTTCACAGGCATATCGAAGCCATCGATGACATTAGACCATTTATAGAAAAATTCATCATTTTCAAATTTATAGTCTAGTCTTGGAATTTTTTCAGATCTTAGATATTGGTCAAATATTGATGTAAGACTAGTCCATGAGTAGTTGTTAATATAATCTTCGACCTGTTTTGTTGTTACCGTTTGATGGTAAAACTCTTCGTTTAATCCTCTAAGAATTTTTCGCCATAAATCGTCATCTTCAATAATTTGCCTTATGGTATGCAATAAATTGGCACCTTTGTAGTACATATCACTAGAGCCTTCTTTATTGACATTATATGGACCAATTAAAGGTTTGTCATTTCTGATATTTGCTCTTGTACCAATGACATAATCAGCAGACGCCTCTTTACCGTAGTAATAGTCTAAGAAAAGATTTTCTGAATAGGCTGTAAAACCTTCGTGAATCCACATATCTGCAGCATCTTTATTGGTAATATTATTTGCAAACCATTCGTGACCTGCTTCATGAATAATTATAAAATCGAATTTTAAACCCCAACCAGAGCTTGATAAATCACGTCCTAAATAACCTTTTTTGTATTGATTACCATAGGTTACAGAGCTTTGATGTTCCATACCAAGATATGGTACTTCAACCAATTTAAAGCTGTCCTCATAAAACGGATAAGGACCAAACCAATGCTCAAAAGCTTTCATCATTTTTGGTGCATCTTTAAAATGTTCTTTTGCTTTTTCAAGATTATCTCTTAGCACCCAATAATTCATATCTAAATTTCCTTTTTCGCCTTTATATATTTCAGAAAAATTAGCATAATCTCCAATATTTAAATTGACGCCATAATTATTGATTGGATTGTCTACAAACCAATGCGATGTTACCTTATCATCTTTGTTTTCTAGTTTTCTGAGTCGACCGTTGGATATATTTGTTAACCCTTTTGGATTTGTAACACTAATAAGCATGCTATCGACTTCGTCGTACATATGGTCTTTGTTTGGCCACCATACACTTGCACCCAAGCCTTGACATGAGGTAGCTATAAAATGTTTGCCATTATTGTCTTTTTTCCATGAAAATCCACCATCCCAAGGAGCTCGTTTAGCCTCTTTAGGGAAACCTTTGTAGTGGACTATAACTGAGTTTATATCGCCTATGTTTTGTTTGTCATTAAGCTGAATAAAATGTGCATTTCCATCATGTTCTACATCTAGTTCTTTACCGTTTTGAATGACTTTAGTAATTTCCATAGGTGACTGTAAATCTATTTGCATGGTTTGGTATGGTTTTAAAACCTCATATTGTATGGTATTTTTTCCCGAGATAAATTTATCATTAGGATTTACATCAATATCTAGATGATAATATGTTAAATCCCACCATTCTCGTTCTGGAGTAATGCTTCCTCTTAACGTGTCTTGTCGATTGAATTTTTCTTTTTCAGATAATAAGCCTTGAGAAAATCCAAAAAATGATATTGTTAATAGCACAAAAAATATAAGCTGTTTTTTCATTTATTCTTTTATTATTACATCGCCTCGGTTTAACGTTTTAGCCTCTAAGGTATCGATAAGAATTGGAATTGATGCTAGTCCATTATCTGTAGGTTTATAAACCCCAAAATGTAAATGTGGTATCGTTGTCCAGCCTGTAAAACCTGACAAAGCAATAGGTTGGTTGGCTTTTATAGTATCACCAACTTCTACAAGATTTCCATATTGTTTTAAATGTACATATTGTGAAAACGTGTTATCTTGATGATAGACCATGATATGGTTTCCATCATTTCTGTACTTTTTAGTAGTACCTTGTTTGTATTTATCAATCATGATTTTAACCACCAAACCATCTCTAGCTGCAACTACTGTATCTCCAACTTTCATATCAAAGTTTAGTGTCTTTGCAGAGAATGAACCGTTATGTGAGAAATCACTATCATAACCCTGAATGATTGATGATTTGTATCCTTTTTGAAACGGTAATTCGTAAACGTGATTGGTGTCATAGCTTTCAAAAGGATACTGACCGTAATATCCTAAAAACTGGTACGTTTTTAGTATAGAAATAGAATCTGTATCAGTATTTGGGTAGCTCAAGATTACAGATTCTTGTTTTGCATGTAACTGTTTAAAAATCATTTTTTTGCTCCTACGATTTACAAGCTTGACGTATAGCGGACAATTCAATTTATTGTTTAAAATCACATAGATTGAGTCCTTATCTACTTTAAAATCTATAAAACTAGGTTTACTAATTTTTTTAGAACAGCCTAGTATTAATGACATAAATACGCATAAATGTAACAGGCTTTTATTCATGTATTATCTCATAATTTTACTAGGAAATACAACTACACTTTCGTGACCATCTTTACCTATAGCAGCAACTCCAAAGAAGAAATTATCAATAACAATACCGTCAAGCGTGTATTCAGTAATATCACCAACATATCTGCTATTATCCCAAGTTGGTGAGGTTGTATCTCTCCAATATATTTTATAGCCAACAGCCGTATCAACTTTATCCCAACTGAATTTTGCTGAAGGTTGTACGATTCCACCAATACCAACATTTTTTGGAGCAGGTGGTGCAGATGCAATGCTAGCCAAATTGATAGCATTTACAGCAGTTAATTTTTTACAATACGGGAAGTTTACATGCTCAAAAGTATCACCATAATTTATACCGTTTTCTGTCCTAATATCTTGGTGTTGTTGGGTGTAATTTTCATGGGCTTCCATAATACGAATACCTGCAAAGCCTAGGTCATTAAATGGTCTGTGATGTCCGCCTCGGCCAAAACGATCTAATCTGTAAATCATCATAGGATTCATTTCTGGCATATATGTTTTTACATTTTTATGAACGTAACGTGCTAATTGACGTGAAATACCATCGACTTCACCACCATAAAAACGGCGTGAACGTCTTGCACGCTCAGTTTCATTTGCTGGAACAGGCTCTGAAAAAATACGGAATGTACGATTATCAATAACACCATCGACGCCTTCTATATTTCCAATCATGTCGTTGTTAAGGATTCCGACAACATTCCAATTGTTATCTTTTGCATATTTTGCCAATCCAGCACCACCAAATAAGCCTTGTTCTTCTCCAGATAAGCCTACGTAGATAATACTACTCTCAAATTTATATTTAGATAGTACACGAGCTGCTTCTATTGTTCCTGCCATTCCGGATGCATTATCATTTGCACCAGGAGCGTCCGTTGTAAAATCCATAGTGTCACTAGCACGAGAGTCAATATCTCCACTCATTATTACAAAGCGATTAGGGTATTTTGTACCTCTTTGAATGGCCACTACGTTAACAATCCATGCATCTTTTGGTACACGTCGATTTCCTTCTTTTGTTACGAAATCTTTCTGATAAAACACCTCTAAACAATCTTTACAGTCTTTAGAGATATTATCGAATTGAGATTTTATCCATCGTCTTGCTGCACCAATACCACGAGTATCAGAAATAGTATCACTAAACGTATTTCTGGTACCGAAATCAGCTAAAGTTTTAACATCATTTCTTAAACGTTCTTCAGAAACGGTATCAATAATATCATAGATTTTTGGGTCAGTTTGAGCTTGTCCAAAAGCGAAGCTCAATACCATTACTGCAAGAAATATTTTTTTCATAGGGTTGATGGTTAATTTTATAGGCTAAAAATAGGTCTTTAGCTTATGATTGGCTTTTAAAAATATGTTAATAGATTAAATTAATCCTTAGAATCTAATAAAAGTAATGTCCCAAAAATATTAGCATCTATCCAACCACGGTCTTTATCATCACCTTGCACTGGTATTGAGCCAATAAAATTTTCGCGATGTTCACTACTGTAATTGTCACAATAAGCTAGGGCAAATCCTATGTTTTTATTAGCAGTTAAACTGACAGAACTATTCTCTTCATTCTCTTTGTAAGAATCATTAAAAAGAAGAATTTTTACTTCCCAAATAGTAGTGTTACCAATACTAACACGCTCAGATTCTATATGTGAATTGTATAACTTACCTTCTTTTTGTGGTGTAACGTCTACAACATTTCCTTCTAAATCTACATGATAGGCAAAGGCATTATGGTTGTATTGATGTTCGCCACCACTATTATCTTCGTCAATAAAAATTTCTAAGCAATCTTCGTCCCACCAGTTCTTCAATGGGTCTTTATAAACATCTCTTAATTGGTTATCCTTGATTTCCGATAACAGATAAAGGGCGTCTTCTGTCCAGGTTAACTTGTAGCGACCTTCAAAATCATCCTTAGTGTAAGCTTCACCTAACCATAATTGATTGATCGGGTACCATGCTGCATTTTCCCAAATAGCTTCATCAGCTATGCCATCTATATTTGGTTTTGTTTTTGTGTATTTTACTGTTATAAGCTGTTTTACAGGCTTTTTGATTGCCTTTTTATAGTTGAATTTTACAATTTCAGTTTTTCCGTTGTCATTGTTATCAACATAAACATTCATTTCATTGTCAGAGATGCGTTCAAAGGACATGCCTTCGAAAACAACTTTGTTTTCTGTGATTTCTTTTAAAGGAAAATCTACAGTTTCGTCTTTAGTTTCCCAGCCTTTTAGATCGTCACCAAAATGTTTGAGTTGGAGTATAAGAGAGTTTTCTATTTCTCGGATAATTTCTATTTCATAGAATTGGACTTTTTCATCGACAGTTAATTTAAACGTCGCCATCATTGAACCACCAGAAGGTTGGCTCCAAATTTCCTCCGTTTTTCCTCCAAACGCTTGACCATGCCAAGTACCAGTTATCCATGCGATATTTTCTAGTTTGGGTTCTAGTGTTTGTGCCTTACATTGAATTGAGAAAACAACTAGCGTTAAGATCACTATTAAATATCTCATAGGTTTTGATTGTTTAGTTTTCAATATTATCTTTCCACAAGATAACATAAAGTTAAATAATGAAAACAATTTACAGACTATTACTACTAGCGCTTTTGGTTTTAAGTGGATGTGTAGAGAATGATACAAAGACTATATCTGAAGCTATGATTAATCCAGAAACGTATTGGGGCGAAAGTCCATGGCCAGAAATACGAAAAGAACGTATCAATACATTATTACCAAACGCTTTAAAAAATGCCAATTTAGATGCTTGGTTAGTGATTTGTAGAGAAAATAATAATGATCCTATAGCTGACCATATTGGTGGCGAAAACGCGGGTGGTACAGCAGTATTTATATTTTATAATGATACTGATGGGTTTCACTCCAAAGTATTTTCGCCATCAGGTGAAGCCACGGCTTTGGATGATTTAGATATCCACGATGAGGTTGTGTCGGTTGAGCGTGGTACATCTGCTGTAAAAATGGCTGTTGAGTTTATAAAGACTAAAGATTTTACGGCTATTGCTGTGAATTCTTCTGATAGTAATTCGGTAGCCGATGGGTTATCATATACCCAACGCAAAAATTTGGAAGATGCCTTAGGTGAATACGCTAATCGATTGGTGCCATCTACAGACGTAGTTTATGAGTGGTTGTCTATTAAATTACCAGCAGAGGTTGATATTTTGAGAAAAGCAGCGCAACTTACCGCGGATTGGCAAATAGAAGCTTACAAGCAAATTGTACCAGGTAAGTCAACAGATGCTGATATTGCTAAGTTTTTAAAACAAAAAATGACAGAATATGGCGTTAAAGATGGTTGGGCACCAGACCAAAATCCAAATGTAAATTCTGGTGAAGACCGTGGACATTCTCATGCTACGGATAAAGTGATCATGCCTGGTGATGTGATACAGATAGATTTTGGAATTAAAGTGTACGATCGTTGGGTAAGCGATATACAACGTTTTGCTTATGTCTTAAAAGACGATGAAACTGAAGCGCCAAAAGATATTTTACATTATTGGGAAAGTGGAAAAGCAGGAAATCGTGCTGCATTAGCTGCTATGAAACCTGGCGTAAAAGGTGTTGATGTCGATCGCGCACAACGTGTACTGATGGAAACAGCAGGGTCAGATTATGTGATGTGGAGTACAGGGCATCCTGTAGGTTATGTAGCGCACGATGTTGGTCCTAATCTCGGTGGCTCACAAGCGTCTCAAGTACGACCAGCCTCTGAGAAACTAATTAAAGAAGGTATGACCTTTGCTTTTGATGGTTTCCATGCTTGGAAATTAGAAAATGGTGGTGTAAAAACGATATCGGTAGAGGAGATGGCAGTGGTTAAAAAAGAAGGTGCTGAGTATTTAATAGCTCCACAAGAAGATTTGATTTTGATTGGCTCTAAAGAGTAGAATTTAATTATCAATATTTTATTTAATTCTTCTATAATCATCAATGTATTTTTTATTACGTCTAATGCGGATAAGCTGACGACGAGTCTGAGATTTACAACATTCATTAGTTGTAACTTATTTTTAGAATTTTTAAGTACCTCTGATGAGATTTTTGCTAACTCTTCTTGATAAATAGTTGTTAATACATTTGAATTTTTATTTCCAGTTAAGGGAAGTTCAGTAGTCGTGTTTATAATAATATCCCGAGTTTAAAAAAGTTGTTCCAAAGTGTTTGTCAACTAATAAAGTATTATTGTTTTGAATTACTTTTTCTATACGTTATAACTCTTGATAATATTGAATAAGTTTATCTTTAAAGGATTTATTTTTAATAAGGTCTATATTTCCCGAGGATAGTAAATCGGTAGAGGTTGCGTTGGTTTTTTATATGTGTTTGAATATATCTAATAGTAACATCAATTGATAAAAGTTACTTTGCTAATCAATCCATTTTCAACTTCATAGACAGTGATAGCTTTGAAAGTACTACCATTAGCAGTCACCAATTCGTGGTCAATAACTTTGTTACCAGTAACAATACGGTAAAGGATTTTACAATTAAGATCTGGTGTGTTTTCAAAAAAGCCTTTATAACTTTTTTTCATGGCTTTTTGACCTTCGGAACGTAAATCATTAGGAAAGTTATAAAGCTTAATATCTTTAGTGTAGGTTGCCATAAAAGCATCTATGTCTCTTACATTGTAAGCATCTAGTTGTTTTTGTACGATTCCTTCAGGTGATATTTCTGATACCAAAGCTAGCATAGTACCAATCTCATTAGAGGTAATGCGGGTAATTTTCTGAAGGTTATCATCTTCAAAGTCTTTAAAAATTGAAAATTGACTGTCTTTTTTTGGATTAAAAGTATATATTCTATTCTCTGAAGGAATTAAAATACAACCATTAATTAACCAGCACATATCCTCTATATTTGGAAGAGTTTGTGTAATTATTTTTGTCTCGCCAGTTAATGGATTCAATGATTTTATAAGCCATTTATCATCTTCTTTGGATACGAAACTTACCAATTTAGAATTAGGTATTTTATGAAACGAACGTCCTACATTAGTAGCATATTTTCTGCTTTTTTGGGTGTTGATATCTGTTACAAATAGGTTTAACCCATTATTTTCAATCACTGCAGAAATTACTGTACTCTCATCAAACCACATATAATAGGCAACGACAAGGTCTTTTATCAATTCGGTTGATTCACCAGTTTTAATATTATAACGGTACAAACGTTGTTTGCCGTCGTTGTCTAAACGAACAGCAGATACATCTTCAGAATTTGGGATTTTTATAGGTGAGTATTCACCACCATTTGGCGTACTATTTATAAATGATACTTTGTTGTCTCTAATATTAAAAGTTGCAATATCCGTTTGATTGTTTCTTGTAGATACAAAGGCTAGAAGATTATCATTATAAAAACTAGGTTGGTTATCATAACCGTCATTGTTTGATACATTTCTATGATTTACTAGTGATAATTTACCATCAGTATTTTTAATATCAAAAAGATGAACTTCTGTATTCTGTGCTAGAGTAGTGCTAATAAAAAAAAACGCAAAAAAGTATAGGATAGATTTCATTGATTACGGATTTAGAAATCTAAATATACATAAATAAAAAAAGTCGGATTGTAATAGAACAATCCGACTTTTTACATCTAATTAAACTTAACCAATTCAATCTGTTGGCAATTATACCATCAGAATAAAATTCTATTAAAAGCAGTACTTATTTTCTGCTTTAACTTTTTCCGCGATTTCGTTACGTAAGTCAACGATATCTGGGTAGTTTGTATATTTTGTATAACGTTTAAGTCCCATAAGCATCATACGTTGCTCATCACCTTCAGCAAATGAAATTATACTTTCTTTTCCTTTATCTTCAATGATATTTACAGCGTTGTATAGATATAATTTTGACATAGCAATTTGTACACATTGTTCTTTCTCACTTGTACGTTTTACATTTTTCTCTGTTCTTAAAATTGTAGACTCTGCCATATATATTTCAATTAAAATATCAGAAGCAGCAATTAATAATTGTTGGTGTTTCTCCATTTCTGGTCCATATTTTTGAACTGCAGCACCAGCAACCATTAAAAATACTTTTTTAAGCTTTGTAATCATTGCTTTTTCTTCAGCAAATAATTCTGAATAATCTGGAGTCTCAAAAGAAGGAATACCCATCAATTCATTTTGAACAGCTGTTGCTGGACCTAATAAATCGACATGACCTTTCATTGCTTTCTTCACTAACATACCTACAGAAAGCATTCTGTTAATTTCGTTAGTTCCTTCGTAGATACGTGCAATACGTGCATCTCTCCAAGCAGCTTCCATAGGCGTTTCTTCAGAGAATCCCATACCACCAAAGATTTGAATACCTTCATCTGCACAGTTTTGTACATCTTCTGATACTGCTACTTTTAAGATTGAACATTCAATAGCATATTCTTCTACACCTTTAAGCTCTGCTTCCTGATGTGTGTTACCAGCTGCTTCACGAAAGGCGATACGGTCTTCAATATTTTTTGCAGCACGATACGTTGCAGATTCACCTGCATAAGCGTCTGTTGCCATTTTGGCTAATTTCATTTTAATGGCACCAAAATCAGCGATAGGTGTTTTAAATTGTTTTCTTTCTGTTGCATATTGTACTCCAGTTGTTACAATTCTACGTTGAGAATCTATACAAGCAGCAGCTAATTTTATACGACCAACGTTTAATGCGTTCATGGCAATTTTGAAACCTTCACCACGACCCGCTAACATATTTTCTACAGGTACAATAGTATCGTTAAAGAATACTTGACGTGTAGAACTTGCACGAATACCTAATTTGTGTTCTTCCTCTCCTAAAGTGATGCCGTTTGGATTATCTCCATCATATTCTACGATGAAACCAGTAATATTTTTGTCGTCTTCTATACGAGCAAAAACAATCATCACGCTACAGAAACCTGCGTTAGATATCCACATTTTTTGCCCGTTAATTTTATAAGACTTTCCATCTAAAGATAACTCAGCAGTTGTCTTACCAGAATTAGCATCGGACCCTGCACCAGGTTCAGTTAAACAGTAAGCACCAAACTCCTCACCAGTAGCTAATTTAGGTACGTATTTTTGTTTTTGAGCTTCCGTTCCATAAAGTGTTATTGGCATTGTGCCAATACCTGTATGCGCTCCAAATGCTGTACTAAATGACCCTGTTCCAGAAGAAATATAATCACAGGTTAAGCAAGTAGAAACAAATCCCATTCCTAATCCACCATAAGCTTCAGGAACTGCTACACCTAAAAATCCTAACTCACCAGCTTTTCGCATTACTTCTTCAGTAAGAGCATAATCTTTTGCCTCAAATCTTGGTTTGTGTGCAATGATTTCACGCTCGTTAAATTCCATCACCGCTTCTTTCATCATATTTTGTTCTTCTGAAAAATCTTCAGGAGTAAATACGTCTTCGCATTTTGTTTCTTTTACTAAGAATTGTCCACCTCTTAATAATTCTTTTTCTTGAGTTGCTTCCATAACTACTAAATAATCTTAATTTCTTTACTTTCTTAATTTAAAAATTCGAATACGCCACAAGCACCTTGACCAGTACCTACACACATGGTTACTGCACCATATTTGCCTTGCATATTTTGCTTACGCATTTCATCAAATAACTGTACTGATAATTTTGCACCTGTACATCCTAGTGGATGGCCTAATGCAATGGCACCTCCATTAACGTTTATGATATCAGGATTTAAGTCTAATTCTCTAATAACTGCAAGAGACTGAGAAGCGAAGGCTTCATTCAATTCTATTAGTGATAAATCATCTTGTTTTAAACCCGCTTGCTTTAATGCTTTTGGAATAGCCTTAACTGGGCCAATACCCATAATACGAGGTTCGACACCTGCAGCAGCATAGTTTACCATACGTGCAACTGGCTCTAGGTTTAACTCTTTTACCATTTCTTCACTCATGACCATAACAAAAGCTGCACCATCACTCATTTGTGAAGAGTTACCTGCAGTAACACTACCACCTTGTGCAAAAACAGCTCTAAGTTTTGCTAATACTTCATTACTGGTTCCTTTTCTAGGACCTTCATCTTTAGTTACTGTATATGATTTTGTTGCTTTCTTTCCATTAGCATCAATATATGTCTGTTCAATATCTATTGGTACAATTTGATCTTGAAAACGGTTTTCTGCTTGAGCACGTAATGCTTTCATGTGTGAGTTATATGCAAACTCATCTTGGTCTTTACGAGAGACATTGAATTGATTAGCAACTGCTTCAGCAGTATTACCCATTCCCCAATAATAATCTTCATGACCAGTTTTTACAATTGCGTCGTAATTCAATTCTGGTTTAAAACCTGTCATTGGAACGCTACTCATACTTTCGGCCCCACCTGCAATAATACAATCTGCCATTCCAGCTTGGATTTTTGCAGTAGCCATTCCAATTGTTTCTACTCCAGAAGAGCAAAAACGGTTTACAGTTACACCAGGAACATCAATGACTTCTAATCCCATTAAAGAGATTAATCGTGCCATATTTAATCCTTGAGAACCTTCTGGCATTGCATTACCAACAATAACATCGTCAATACGTTTTGGGTCTAAATTTGGTAGCTCTTTCATCATATGCTTGATGGTTTCGGCTGCCAACTCATCTGTTCTTTTAAAACGAAACACGCCTTTTGGTGCTTTACCAACTGCGGTTCTATATGCTTTTACTATATATGCTGTTTTCATCTTATTCTTAGTTTCTTAAAGGTTTACCTTTTGTTAGCATGTGCTGAATTCTCTCCAATGTTTTTCGTTCTGTACAAAGTGATAAAAAGGCTTCACGCTCAATATCTAATAAATATTGTTCGCTAACTTTAGTAGGTTCTGATAAATCACCACCAGCCATTACATAACCTAATTTATTAGCAATTTTACGGTCGTGTTCACTAATGTAGTTGGAAGCTTCCATAGAATCTGTTCCCACCATAAACATACTTAGTGCTTGTTTACCGAGGACTAAAACATCTTTACGCCTCACTGGTTGTGTGTATCCTGCGTCAGCCATTAGTTTAGCATGTGCTTTCGCTGTTGCTATCTGACGATCTTTATTAACTACTACAACATCTTTTCCTTGTTGCATTAGGCCTAAATCAAAAGCTTCGTATGCAGAGGTTGACACTTTAGCCATACCTATAGTTAAGAAGTATTCTTGTAGTGTATTTAATTGAACATCACCTTTCTTGAAAGTATCTGAAGCTCTTAAGGCCATTTCCTTAGAACCACCACCACCGGGAATCACACCAACACCAAATTCTACAAGTCCCATGTAAGTTTCTGCTGCAGCAACAATTTTATCTGCGTGTAATGAAATCTCGCAACCACCACCAAGTGCCATGCCATGAGGAGCAGAAATTGTTGGTATTGAAGAATAACGCATGCGCATCATTGTATCTTGGAAATATTTAATAGCAGCGTTAAGTTCATCATATTCTTGCTCTGCGGCCATCATGAATATCATACCAATGTTTGCACCAACAGAGAAGTTAGGTCCTTGATTTCCAACTATCAATCCAGCAAAATCTTTTTCAGCCATATCTATGGCTTTGTTTAATCCTGCTAAAACATCACCACCAATAGTATTCATTTTGGATTGAAACTCTACATTTAATATGCCGTCACCTAGATGTTGAACAGAAACTCCAGAGTTACTAAATACTTCAGTTGTTTTTCTGATATTATCTAAAATGATAAATGCATCTTGCCCTGGAACTTTTTCTTGTTCTTTTTTAGGAATATCATAAAAGTATGTTGCACCATTTTTAACAGAGTAGAAGCTATCGCTACCTGACTCAATCATATCTGCTACCCAATCTGCAGGTTTTAAACCTTCTGCAGCCATCATTTCAATACCTTTTTCTACACCAATAGCATCCCATATTTGGAAAGGTCCATGTTCCCAACCAAATCCTGCTTTCATAGCATCATCAATCTTATAAAGCTCACCAGTAATTTCAGGAATACGATTTGAAACGTATGCAAATAATGCAGCAAAACTTCTTCTGTAGAATTCACCTGCTTTATCTTTTCCTTTTACTAATACTTTGAAGCGGTCTACGACTTTATCAATAGATTTAGTCAATTCTAAAGTGGCAAATTTTGCTTTTTTAGCTGAACGATATTCTAAGGTATTTAAGTCTATACTTAATATCTCTTTTTTGCCTTCAGCTGAAACAGTTTTTTTGTAAAATCCTTGGCCAGTTTTACTTCCCAGCCATTTATTCTCCATCATCGTACTGATAAAATCTGGTAGTTTAAATAGTTCTAAACGTTCGTCATTTTTACAGTTTTCGTAAATACCATTAGCGACATGAACTAATGTGTCCAAACCTACAACATCTACTGTTCTGAAGGTTGCAGATTTAGGACGACCAATAACAGGTCCAGATAATTTATCTACTTCTTCTATAGTTAAATCTAAATCCTTAACGGCATGAAATAAACTCTGAATACTGAAAATACCAATACGGTTTCCTATAAATGCTGGAGTATCTTTAGCAATTACGGATGTTTTTCCTAAGAATTGCTCGCCATATCCATTTAAGAACTCTAAAACTGAAGCATCAGTTTTTGGACCAGGAATGATTTCGAACAATTTTAAGTAGCGTGCTGGATTAAAAAAGTGCGTACCACAAAAATGCTTTTGGAAATCTTCACTTCGGCCTTCGTTCATAAATTTAATAGGAATACCAGAGGTATTTGATGTGATTAATGTGCCTGGAGTTCTATATTTTTCAAGCTTTTCAAAAACTTGTTGTTTAATGTCTAATCTTTCAACAACAACTTCCATAATCCAATCGACATCTGCAACTTTAGCTATGTCATCTTCTAAATTACCAGTGGTAATTCGTTTTGCAAAAGATTGTTTGTAAATAGGAGACGGCTTTGATTTTAAAGATGCCGTTAAAGCATCGTTTACCAATCTGTTTTTGACTGTTTTGTCACTAAGCGATAGGCCTTTGGCTTTTTCTTTATCGTTAAGCTCTCTTGGAACAATGTCTAATAATAGGACATCAACACCAATATTTGCAAAATGGCAAGCAATGCCACTACCCATTATACCAGAGCCGATAATTGCTATTTTATTAATTCTACGTTTACTCATTATTTAATAATTGTTTCTTTTTGGTTGTATATTTTTTTGTTTGAAATCATGCGATTGATAATCTCTGCAACTTTATAGAATCCTGTAAGTTCCTCATCAGAAGCATTTTCTTTGATAGCATCATTGAAAGTCAAAACACGATCACGAGAGTAGTTTCGTTTTTCTTTACCAAATTCAGTTAAGTGGATTAAAACACCACGACCATCTTCTGGATTTGGTTTTCGAACGATTAACCCTTTTTCTTCCATAGTTTTTAGAGTACGAGAGAGACTAGTGGCTTCCATTCCCATTTTTGGACCTAAAGAAGTAGAAGGTGTACCTTCTTCGGGATCTATACTTAAAAGAGCGAAGCCTGTAGCCATCGTAACACCAAATTGCGCTGCTTCTTCATTATACATTTTGTTGACAGCCAACCATGTGGTTCTCAATACGTAATCAATGGTTTTATCTTTCAAATTCAGTCGTTTTAATAGTGGAAGTCAAATATATAAAAAAAATACTATGCACGCATAGTAAATTATTATAAATTATGCACGCATAGTAAATATGATTAAAAAAACACTTAAATCTTAAGTGTTTTTTTAATGTTCAAGTTAACCTACTTTATTTTTCCATTTATTAAGCCAACAAAAGCACCGACAACGGCTGCTAATACAATTGAAATTCCTAAGTCTGTAAAAAACATTTCGTAATTGACAGATGCTTGTTCATATAGTCTGAAGAAATTAGTTATTAATCCCATGAATAAACCAATTATAGCACCAGCAGTAAGTCCGTCAGTAAAGGTTGAAATTTGAGCCCATTTATTAAAGATGTATGAGATAAAGAAGCCAAAAGCAATACATCCACATGTAATGTATATTATTGCATTTGAGTCTTCATTAGGTTGCGGAAACATATTTATGAATATTATACCATATAATAACCAGCCTAGTAGCCAATCTACAATTCCGCCTACTAATCCAGCAACTAAGAAAGATTTTGTGTTCACAATGATTTTATTTTAGTTAGTGTTCTTAAGATAATAACTATAAATAAAACAATTTTTGATATTGTTTACATTAAGGACGATATATTTTTTCGTAAAGGTCATTGTACATATTCTTGATAACACTTCGCTTCATTTTCATGGTTGGTGTTAGTTCTCCACCATCTATCGACCATACTGTTGACGTTAATTCAAAACGTTTGACTTGTTCCCATTTACCAAAATTGGTATTGTACTTACTAACCTCTTTTTGGATGCGTTTTACAACAATTTCTGATTTGGCAATCTCTTCATTAGTAGTTCCAATATCATGTCCTTTATGTTCAATCCAATCTCTTATAAAATCAAAGTTAGGTTGAATAATAGCACCAGGCATTTTTTCACCTTCTCCGACAACCATAATTTGTTCAATAAAAAGCGATTGCTTCATATCGTTTTCTAGTAGTGGCGGAATAACATATTTACCACCAGAAGTTTTAAACATTTCTTTTTTACGACCAGTAATTTTTAAGAAGCCATCTGATGTTATTTCTCCTTTATCTCCAGTATGGAAATAATCTCCAGTCATAACACTATCTGTTTTTTCTTGGTCTTTGTAATAGCCCATCATTATGTTAGGACCTTTAATAAGTAACTCACCATCATCGGCAATCTTTACTTCAACATCTGGTATAGGTTTACCTACCGTACCAATTTGGTACATATTATCTTTGTATAAACCAACCGAAACTACTGGTGATGTCTCAGTTAATCCATAACCTTCCATAACTTTCATACCAGCTGCACCAAATACTCTCGCTAATCTAGTCTGTAATGCTGCGCTACCAGAAACCATTGTTCTCAATTCTCCACCAAGTGCATCTCGCCATTTACTAAAAATAAGTTTATTTGCGATTTTTAATTTAAATTCGTACCAAGCACCATTAGCGCCATATGGTTCCCATTTTTCACCTAAACTGACAGCCCAGAAGAATAAGGCTTTTTTGATACCTGTTAAATCTTCACCTTTGAGCATTATTTTATCAAATAATTTTTCTAGAAGTCTAGGGACAACACTCATGAGGTTGGGTTTAACCTCTTTGGCATTTTCTCCAATTTTATCTAATGCTTCAGCAAAATAAATCGATGTACCAGCATACTGATATACGTAGATAAGAACACGTTCAAAAATGTGACAAATAGGTAAAAAACTTAACACGCGAGTTTCTCCATAATCTGGTAGTGGTACTCTTGGAGAACTTGCCAAAACATTACTAGTGATATTCCAGTGACTAAGCATCACGCCTTTTGGTTTTCCTGTTGTTCCTGAAGTATATATTATTGTTGCTAGATCTTCTGGTTTTACTTCGTCTTTACGAGATTCAACTTCTGCTTGGTTGCTTGCATCTTCACCTAATTCAAATAATTCTGAATAATGTTTACAACCTTCAATATGGTCAAAAGAATAAACTTCTTTTAACTTAGTATTGGCCTTGACTTTATTTAATTTTTCTAAAACTTCAGCATCAGATACAAAACAATAAGTGGATTCACTATGATTTAAAACATATTCATAATCTTCTGCACAAATGGTTGGGTAAATAGGTACATTGGTCACACCAATTTGAAGTGTGGCAATATCCATTATATTCCATTCGGTTCGATTTGTAGAGGCGATAAGAGCAATTTTCTCATCTTTTTTGACCCCCATTTTAAGAAGTGCTCGACTAATCGCATTGGCTTTGTCTAAATATTCTTTTGTGGATATAGCTGTCCATTTCCCATCATATTTAGTAACCAGAGCCTTATCAGACGGCTTATTTTCTAGTTGATAGTATGCGAAGTCAAAAAGTCTCTTAATTTCTGTCATTGTCAAATATCAATTTTAGCGAAGTAATATTGCTAAAATATGAAAATTAACAGTATTAATTTAGGATGTTGAAAATGGAACTTTTGTTTTAACAAATATTTATTGATTATCAATCCATAATCGAGCATTAACAAAAGCTTCTAACCAAGGAGAAACTTTATCATTTCTGCCGGCCGGATAGTTTGCCCAATTCCAAGGAAATGTTGAGCGTTCAATATGCGGCATGGTTACCAAATGGCGACCTGTTTTATCACACATCATAGCCGTATTAAAATCTGAACCGTTTGGATTATGAGGATAAGCGTTGTAACTGTATTTAGCAACAATTTCATACCTATCTTCGATATATGGAAGACTGAATCTCCCTTCACCATGACTAATCCAAACACCTAAAGTTGTACCTGCTAAAGTTGATAACATTACAGAATTGTTCTCTTGGACTTTTACAGAAGTAAAAGCACTTTCGTGTTTCCCAGAATCGTTATAGGTCATTTTTCCATGCTTATCATGGTCTGGATTGATAAGGTCGAGTTCCATCCATAGTTGACACCCATTACAAATACCAACTGAAAGCGTGTCTTCTCTTTTAAAGAAATTTTTGAGCGCTTTATTTGCCTTCTCATTGTATTTAAAAGCGCCTGCCCAACCTTTAGCAGAACCTAATACATCGGAGTTTGAAAAACCACCAACGGCTCCAATAAACTGAATATCTTCAAGAGTTTCACGACCAGATATTAAATCGGTCATGTGCACATCCTTAACGTCAAAACCAGCCAGATACATGGCATTTGCCATTTCGCGTTCGGAGTTACTCCCTTTTTCACGTATAATGGCTGCTTTTGGTTTGTTAGTTTTATATCTAAAATCTTTTAAAACTCCTGTAAAGTGTTTTGGGAATTTATAATCTAGAGGTTGGTATTTATAATTTTTATATCGTGTGTCAGCCAAACCGTTAGCAGTTTGTTTTTGGTCAAGTAAGTGTGAGGTTTTGTACCACATATCTCTTAATCTAGAAACAGTCATAGTAAAAACGTCATTCCTATTTACAATGCTCAGTACATCACTTTCTGTGACTTTTCCGATATTAAAAAACTCAATATTTGCATCTTTCAACACAGTTTCAATAGAATGATCTATAGATTGAAATACAATTCCTGCATTTTCAGCAAATAATACTTTTATCGAGTCTTTTTCTGAAAGTTGTGTAATATCTAATTCGGCTCCCAGATTATTTTCAGCAAAACAGAACTCTAATAATGTTGTGATTAAACCACCAGAAGCAACATCATGACCAGCCACAATTTGTTTTGACTTTATAAGTTTTTGAATGGTATTAAAAACTGTTTTGACATAAGTAGCATCCTTTATATTTGGTGTTTCATTACCGATTTTATTTTGGATTTGCGCAAAACTACTGCCGCCTAGTTTAAATTTATCTTGGGAAATATTAATGTAGTAGATGTTTCCTTTTCCTTTTTGAAGAACAGGCTCTATAACATTAGTAATATCATTACAATTTGCAGCAGCAGAAATGATAACCGTACCTGGAGAAATAACTTCACCGTCTGGATACTTCTGCTTCATTGATAGTGAATCCTTTCCTGTTGGGACATTAATACCTAAATCAATAGAAAATTTTGAAATAGCCTTGACAGCTTCATATAATCTAGCATCTTCTCCTTCATTTTTACATGGCCACATCCAATTTGCTGAAAGCGATATACTTTTTAATTCATCCTTAAGTGGTGCCCAAATGATATTTGTTAATGCTTCAGTAATACTATTTCGACTTCCTGCTACAGGGTTAATTAATCCAGAAATAGGTGAGTGGCCAATAGAGGTCGCAATACCTTCTTTGCCATTGTAATCTAATGCCATAACACCAACATTATTTAATGGTAATTGTAATGCACCAACACATTGTTGTTTGGCGACTTTACCACCAACACAGCGATCTACTTTGTTGGTTAGCCAATCTTTACAAGCTACAGCTTCGAGCTGAAGCACTTGGTCTAGATAGTCGTAAATTTTATCAGTACTATACGAAACCCCACCGTAGTTACGTTCAATAGTTTTATCTGTCATTATCGTTTTTGGTGAGCTTCCAAACATATCTTCGAGCGCTAAATCCATTGGTTTGTTTCCATTGGATTTGGACTCAAATGTAAATCTATCATCACCAGTAACCTCTCCAACATCATATATTGGAGAACGTTCTCTATCGGCTATTTTATGTAATGTATCTAAGTGTTTATCTGCAATAACTAATCCCATACGTTCTTGAGATTCATTGCCTATAATTTCTTTATTTGATAATGTTGGGTCACCAATAGGGAGTTTATCCAAGTCGATTTTACCACCAGTATCTTCAACTAATTCAGATAAGCAATTCAAATGTCCACCTGCACCGTGGTCGTGAATTGAAACAATAAAATTATCATCACTTTCTACCATACCACGAACAGCATTTGCTGCACGTTTTTGCATTTCAGGATTAGAACGCTGTACAGCGTTTAATTCAATTCCAGAAGCAAATTCACCAGTATCAGCAGACGATACAGCAGCACCACCCATTCCGATACGATAATTTTCACCACCGAGTATAACGATTTTATCTCCTTCTTTAGGTGTGTCTTTTAATGCTTGTTCAGCTTTTCCGTAGCCAATACCACCAGCTTGCATTATGACTTTATCATAACCTAATTTGCGGTTATCTTGTTCATGTTCAAAAGTCAAAACAGAACCACATATTAATGGCTGACCAAATTTGTTTCCAAAATCAGAAGCACCGTTTGAGGCTTTTATTAGAATATCAATTGGTGTTTGGTATAACCAATCACGAGCTTCAAATTTTTGTTCCCAAGGGCGATTTTCTTCAAGACGAGAATACGATGTCATGTAAACCGCGGTACCAGCAAGTGGTAATGAGCCTTTGCCTCCAGCAAGTCTATCTCTAATTTCACCACCAGAGCCCGTAGCAGCACCATTAAAAGGTTCTACAGTTGTTGGGAAGTTGTGTGTTTCGGCCTTTAGTGAAATTACAGATTCGTAATCTTCAGTAGTATAATAATCTGGAACATCAGCACGTTTTGGTGCAAATTGTTCTACTTTTGGGCCTTTAATAAAAGCTACATTATCTTTGTATGCAGAAACAATATTGTTGGGATTTTGTTTAGATGTTTCTTTAATCATTTTGAAAAGCGAAGTAGGCTTTTCTTCACCATCTATAATAAATGTACCATTAAAGATTTTATGACGACAATGTTCAGAATTTACTTGGGAAAAACCAAAGACTTCTGAATCGGTTAACGGACGTCCAATTTTTGAAGAAACATTTTCAAGATAGTGCACCTCTTCTTCACTTAGGGATAAACCTTCTTGTTGGTTATAAGCTGCAATATCCTCAATATTTTTTATCGCCTCGGGTTGAATGTCAATTGTAAATATATCTTGACTTAAATCACTATATTTTTCAGAGATCATTGGGTCAAAATCTTTGAAATCCAATGTGCTACTCTGAAATTCTTCTATTCTTATGATTCCCGTGACGCCCATATTTTGTGTTATCTCAACAGCATTTGTACTCCAAGGTGAAATCATAGCTGCACGTGGCCCAACAAAAAAAGCATCGATTGATGCTTGTTCTATTTTTGGTTGGTCGCCAAATAACCATACTAATTTTGAAATGGTTTCAGTTGATAATTCTTTTGTGGCTTGAACAGCAAATATTTTACTGTTTTGGTTTCCGAAGAAATGAATCATTATGTAGATTTATGATGTGTTATAAAGCAACAAATTTACTTTATTTATGTCTATTTACAGCATAATATTTTTATGAATAATTAGAGTTATTCACGAGTTATCAAATAAAGAAATTGCCTGTTTTATTACTGATTACTATTGTCGTATTAGTTTTTTTGTTACTGTACCAGAATCTGTTTTAAGTTTTAAAAGATATATTCCTTTTTTAAGGCCAGAAATATTTAGTTTTCTTTGATTGGAAGTTAGATTTTGTTGATTAACTCTCTTGCCAAGTATATCGTAAACTTCAGCAATTATATCTTTATTTGATATTATGTTTACCTCATTTCCGTTTGCCGGATTTGGAAATATTTTGATTTCCTGTTGTTGAAAGTTTTCAGTAGTTAATAAATTTCCCCAACGGTCTTCAGCGTCTGGTCCGCCCCAAATAACTGTTGCTAGGGCAGGGTTGTCAATAAAAGGATTTCTATTACCATAAACAGTTTCTAATCTAGTATTTCTGTTGTCTTCTACATCAGATACTAAATCATCTGCATTCCACTGTAAAAGAATTTGTAGCATATCTGTAGTTCCTTGCTTTGGACCACTAGCATTTAGCTCTGGTAAACATCTATCTCCATAGCGCGTGTACATGTACATCATTATTCTGGCAACATCGCCTCTCCATTCATTCCCAGGATAGTAATCACCATTACCTAATACACTAGAATTACCAGTACCATCACCAAATTTTCTACTGCCTCTTATACCATTTCTAGTAACATCTGTAGCTCTTAAGTTTTGTGGGTCAGCTGCTATTCCTGTATCACCATTACTAACGGATCCCATTCCTGGATTGGCATTTGATCTTGCAAACACATGCTCTCTATTGTATTCGCAAGCAGAACCTCCAAAATTATTTTTATTTCTAATACGTCTATCTGTTTGTCCAGATGTGCAGTTTACGTTGTCTATGTATCCATAAGTTAATAATACATTATTGTTGTTAGGATCTGTTGGATTTTCTAACTCCATGATTTTAAAATCATCTCTTACATCACCGTAAGTGTAGGTAGAACTGGCATTATCAATTAACTGTGCGAGGGTGTTTTTTAGATTATCACCTGTGAGACCATCAAAATTTACTGAATCATAATATGGCTGTTGCGAGTAACCAAGTGAAGAAATTAATAAAAAGAGTAGGTAAATGTGTTTCATAGTTAAATGTTTTTTTCTAGCAAGGCCATGTAAAAACCGTCAAAACCAGATTTATGGGCTAATATTTTTTTATCTTTTATGAGTTTAAAATTCTTTCCGTTTTGCGAAGTTAAGAATTTTTGAACTTGTTTTTCATTTTCAGACGGTAATATGGAACATGTTGCATAAACCATCTTACCGCCATCTTTTACCATTTTAGAGTATTGCTCTAAAACCTCTTCTTGAGTTTTTTTGATATTATCAATAAACTCAGGCTGTAATTTCCATTTTGCATCTGGGTTACGTCTCAAAACACCTAAACCAGAACATGGTGCGTCGATTAACAATCTATCTGCCTTACCATGCAATTTCTTAATAGGTTTTGTGTTTTCAATTGCCTTTAACTCAATGTTATGGACACCATTTCTTCGCGCTCTAATTTTAAGTTTTTTCAATTTACTCTCGTAAATATCCATAGCAATAATTTGTCCTTTGTTTTCCATTAGCGAAGCTAAATGCAAAGTTTTACCACCAGCACCAGCACAAACATCTACAACTTTCATGCCTGGTTTTACATCCAGAAAATCAGCAACCAATTGTGATGAAGCATCTTGAACTTCGAACCAACCGTTTTTAAAAGCTTCAGTTTTAAATACATTGGCGCGTTCAACCAATTTTAAAGCCGAAGGATGATTTGGTAAAAACTCGGTTTCAATATCTTCGGATGCTAATTTTGCTTGTAAATCTTTCTTATTAGTTTTTAAAGTATTGACTCTAAGAATAACATCGGCTTGTTGGTTTTGCATCGCTATTTCAGCAGTCCATATTTTTTCACCTAATTCTTCAAGGCCTAAATTATCCATCCAATCAGGAACAGATTCTCTGAGTTTTCTTGTTTTAGAAAGCTCATCAAAACGTCCTTTTATTTTTCGAGTTGGTGTGTCTGTAAAATATTTCCAATCAGGTAATGTAATACCTCTAAGGGTAGCCCAAACGGCAAAAATGCGCCATAAATTGTCTCTATGAAAAGGTTCTTTGACATCAGCAATCTCTGCATATAATCTTTTATATCTTACTATTTGATAAACTGTTTCTGCAACAAAACCACGGTCACGGCTTCCCCAACGCTTGTCACGCTTCAAAAGTTTTTGAACCACTTTGTCGGCATATTCACCTTCATTAAAAATAAGGTGTAAGCCATCAATTACTGCAAAGCATAAGTTTCTGTGTAGTCGCATAGTATAAAAAATTCAGCGTGCAAAGTTAGTATTATTTAATGGTTTTGCTAATTAATTACTTCGTAATTAAAGCATTAATAATATTAAGCTTTTCTATTTTTACAGAAAATTTAAATCAATGAGATACATAAACCTGTTAGTGTTATTTATTTGTTTCACATCTTGTGATGAAGATTATAAAAGACCAGTGATTATTTCGGAAGTTAGTGTTCAATCAATTTTTACAGATTCTACATTGAGTGTAAGAGCAATTGACTGCAACGACGAATACTTGTTTTATGGAAGTGCAGACCATTTTGGTAAAAGAGCTTTACGGAAAGAATTAAAAATAGATATTACTGATTTTAAAGTTAGAAATGGTAAAAATCATTTTAAATATATTCATAAAGGTGATAGTTTACCACTTCACTTTAGAGCTATTGAAGAAGTTGATGGCGATTTATTTGCGATAAGCATTGGTAATCCTGCACGTTTATATAAACTAAGTAGAAAAGGTAATGGCGCTGATTTAGTATACGAAGAAAGACACGAAAAAGTATTTTATGACGCTATTAAATTCTGGAACGATAAAGAAGGAATAGCTATTGGTGACCCTACAGATGATTGTATGAGCATCATAATTACCAGAGATAGTGGAAATACTTGGACTAAACTTTCTTGCGATATGTTGCCAAAATCTATAGAAGGCGAGGCTGCTTTTGCAGCAAGTGATACTAATATAGCTGTCGTAGGTGATGAAACATGGGTAGCTACTGGCGGTGTGGTAAGTCGTATTTTATATTCTTCTGATAAAGGTAAATCATGGGAAGTTTACAAAACCCCAATTGTGCAAGGAAAATCTACAACCGGAATGTATTCTTTGGATTTCTACGATTCTAAAAATGGTTTTGCGATTGGTGGAGATTATACAGATGCTGATGGAAATATTGGTAGCAAAATAAAAACGTTCGATGGTGGAAAAACTTGGCAACGAGTTGCCGATGGAAAAGCACCGGGATATCGCAGTTGTGTGCAGTATATTCCTAATAGTAACGCTAAAGAATTAGTAGCTGTTGGTTTTAAAGGTATTGATTACAGTAATAATGCTGGTGAGTCATGGACACATCTAAGTGATGAAGGTTTTTATACTTTAAGGTTTTTAAATGATTCTGTAGCTTATGCCGCCGGTAACGGACGTTTAAGTAAATTGATATTTAAATAAAAAAGAAGCCGGAAGGCTTCTTTTTTATCTAATCTTTGTTACGTTTTTCTCTAAATTTCTTAAGGCGTTCTAATAGTTTTCTATTAAACGCTTCTTCAACCGCTTTTAGTTTTATGATTTTTTTTGCTGGAATAGCTGATTTTAAATCATTAACTAGTTTAACTTTAGCTTCGTATGTTTTGTTTTCGGCAATAATAAGATTATCTAAAAGCTTATTAGCCTCAGTGTCAGATACATTTGTATTTCCACGCAATTTTTGTCGCATTGGTCTCAAGTACGTTTTCTTTATATCCTCAGTTGAAGCCTCAAAAGTATTGAAGATAGGCCAGAACTTTTCTGCTTCATCGGCAGATAAATCTAATTGTTGAGTGATAAAAGCAATCTTCTCTGCTTTTATTTTTTCTCTCATCTTTCCTCTTTCTGGTTGCCCAAAACTTACCATAGTAAAGATTAAGAGTATGAGTGTAGTTATTTTTTTCATAACGTTATTATTATTCTATAATGGCTTCAATATCCGCGTTTTCGAGTAAATAATCTTCTAGATTTTTTTCAGTATTATTTATTTCAGTTATTGTAAAATCATCTTCTAATATATTAGCATCAGACAGCAGTTCTGCTAATTCATAACTATCTAAACTGCTTTCGGCAAAGTAATTCTCTACCATTTCTACAGAAAATTCATCCGTAGCCGAACCGTTAAAAACAGCAAGCATTAATAGGAGTGAAGCAGCTATACCTGATATATAATATGCTTTTTTTCTAGAAAATAGACGAACAACTTTGGTCTCATTTTCAGAAGTTACTTTATTGAGGATTTCAGTTTCAATAGATGTAAAGTAATCTTTTGGTATTGTAAAGCCTGAAGATGAAATCCCTTCAATCGACTTTTCTTCATCCAAACGTAGCATTAGCTTTTTGTCAAATGATTCAAAATAATTACTAGGGGTTTTAAATCCTGTAGAATTGATATTATGAGTTTTATCTTTTTTCACTTTCTGCTGAAGTTGTTTCAGTATCTATTCATTTGACTCCCAAATTAGTAAAAGGTTTAATCTGATGTCAAAAACGTTTCAATTTTTTTTGCTGCAATGTGATATGATGCTTTTAATGCACCTTCACTAGTTTCCAATACTTCTGCAATGTCTTTATATTTCATGTCATCAAAATAGCGCATGTTAAACACCAATTGCTGTTTTTGAGGCAGTGTAGCTATAGCTTTTTGAAGTTTTATTTGAATTTTATCTCCTTCAAAATATACATCAGCCTTTAAATTGTTTATAGCATTATTTTGTGCTTCTTCGTTTGAAATTTTTAATCGTTTTGCGTTTTTATTGATATGCGTTATAGACTCATTTGTGGCTATGCGATACATCCAAGAATATAGTTTACTATCTCCTTTAAATTTATCTATACTTCTAAATACTTTTATAAATGTATTCTGAAGCACATCATCAGAATCGTCATGATTTATTACAATTTTTCTAATATGCCAGTAGAGCCGTTCTTTGTGTAGAGACAATAATTCTCTGAAAGCGGTTTCCTTAGTGGCACTATCTTGTAGGCGTGATATTAAATCTAATTCGTCAGTCAACAAATGCAATGTTTGAAGCTTTGACTAAGGTAATTATAAATAGTTTAATTGGTTTGAGGAAAAAAGTAAATTGATTTTATTTACTGGAAGCGCTATGCTCCGCTCTTAATGTGTGAGTTACTCAAAACTCTGCATTTCTACAAGCCTTTTATAAACACCATTTTTTGATAGAAGCTCAGTATGTGTTCCTTGTTCTGCAATTTCACCTTTAGACATCACCACTATCTGGTCTGCATTTTGTATAGTAGATAGTCGGTGGGCAATAACAATAGATGTTCTGTTTTTCATCATATTTTCTAACGCTACTTGAACCAAGCGTTCGCTTTCTGTATCCAAAGCTGAGGTTGCCTCATCTAAAATCATAATTGGTGGATTTTTTAAAACCGCACGTGCTATACTTAGACGTTGCTTTTGTCCACCGGATAATTTACCTCCTGAATCACCTATATTGGTTTGGATACCGCTAGGTAAATCTTTAACGAATTCCCAGGCATTAGCTATTTTTAGCGCATCAATAACTTCATCATCAGTAGCATCTTCTTTTCCAATGAGGATATTATTTTTAACGGTATCATTAAATAATATGGAGTCTTGGGTTACTAATCCCATTAACCCACGAAGTGATGATTTTTTTAAATTACGAATGTTGCTACCATCAATAGAAATATCACCTTGGTTAACATCGTAAAAACGTGTTACCAAATTGGCAATGGTACTTTTTCCGCTTCCTGATTGTCCAACCAAGGCAACGCTTTTTCCTTTTGGGACTTTTAGGGTGAAGTTTTTAAGTACTAAATCGTCTTCGTATTTAAAAGATATATTGTTTATAACAATTTCAGAAGTAAAATCATCTTTAGCTATAGCATTAGCTTTATCTTTAATTGGTGATTCTGTGTTTAAAATTTCTAGAACACGTTCAGCGGCAGCATTCCCTTTTTTAACACTGTAACTTGCTTTACTAATTGCTTTTGCTGGCGTTAATATATTGTAAGCAAGTCCCATGAAAACAATAAATTGTTTGCCGTCTAAAGTGCCATCAACTAAAACCATACGACCACCAAACCAAAGTAATACACCTATAACTCCAATACCTAAAAATTCGCTAGTTGGTTTTGCTAGGTTCGTTCTGTTTAATAAAGAATTTGAGAATTTAAAAAAGCGATTTGTTGAGTTTTGAAATTTGGATGCAAAATTATTTTCAGAATTATAACTTTTAATGACTTTTAGACCACTTAAAGTTTCTTCTAAAATTGATAGGAATGTGCCTTGTTCTTTCTGAACTTTATCAGATTTACGTTTTAGACTTTTACCTATCAACGATATGATAAATCCAGAAATAGGAATAAATATAAATACGAAAACGGTAAGCTTCACACTAATGGTAAGCATGAAAAGAATGGTAAATATTATCGTTAAAGGTTCTCTAAATATCAATTCTAAAATAGAAAGAAAAGAATGCTGAATTTCTAGTACATCAGTTCCAAAACGCGCTAAAATATCACCTTTTCGCTTTTCGGAATAAAAAGAAACCGGAAGTTCTAAAGTTTTATCATACAGATCGTTGCGTAAATCTTTTAGTACGCCATTACGTAGAAATGTAATAAAATACATCGCTAAATAATTGAAAAGATTCTTTAAAAAGAAAACACTTAATATAAGTACAATGACAAAAATTAATGCCTTAGAAGCATCAGATCCAGCGATATCGGTAATGTAATAGTTGAGACTATTGCTAAAATAATTCCCAAATTCAGTAAAGCCTTCATATATTGGTTTTGAAGTCGGTTTTTCTGCTTCAGGGTTAAACAAAACCTCTAATAATGGCATTAATACCATAAAGGATAGACCTGAAAATAAAGCATAAAAAATATTACATATGACGTTTAAGAAAGCATATGTTTTGTAAGGAAGCGCAAAGCGAATGATTTGTTTAAAATAATTCATTTAGATATTCATGTCTTTTATAATGTCATCAATTTTGGATTCCAACAATTGCTCCGTTTTATCAAAATCGGACACATTGTCTAATTCTGCATTCACGCTGATGTAAAATTTTATTTTTGGTTCAGTTCCGCTAGGACGCAATGCTATTTTACTTCCATTTTCTGTATAGTAAATTAAAACGTTTGATTTAGGAATATCTAGCTCACTATCTTCATGTGTTTGAAGGTTTTTAGCAACTGATAATTGATAATCTTCGATTAGGACTACTTTTTCACCATTTACTTCTTTTAATACTTTTTCTCTAGCATTAACCATCATTTGTTTTATTTCATCGGCACCTTCAATCCCTTTTTTTGTTAATGAGACCAAACGCTCTTTATAAAATCCATGTTTTATATACAGCGAAATAAGTTCATTATAAAACGAACCACCATTTGATTTAGCTTGTGCTGCAATTTCACAAGCTAATAATGTAGATGTTACAGCATCTTTATCTCTTACAAAATCACCAACCATAAAACCAAAGCTTTCTTCACCACCACCAACAAAATCAAGCTCCGGAAAGTCCTTAATCATTTTAGCAATCCATTTAAAACCAGTTAAACCAATTTTACATTCAGTATTGTATGCATCAGCCAAAACACTCATCATTGGTGTAGACACTATTGTAGAACCAATAAACTCTCTTCCTTTAAGCTTATTTTCATTTTGCCATTGTTTTAAAAGAAATTCTGTCATTACTATCATGGTTTGATTACCATTTAGTAATGTTAGTTCCCCTTCTAAATTTCTAACAGCAATACCAACGCGATCACTATCTGGATCAGTACCAATAACGATATCTCCATTAACTTTTTCTGCTAATTCCATAGCCATTTTAAGAGCAGCAGGCTCTTCAGGATTAGGAGATGCTACTGTTGGAAAATTACCATTAGGCTCTGCTTGTTCTTTGACTATATGAACATTTTTATAACCTGCTCGTTTAAGTGTTTCAGGTATAGAAACAATTGATGTGCCATGTAATGATGTAAAGACTATATTTAAATTATCTCTAGCTTCATCCGATGTATTAAAACTTCCGTTTTTTACAGATGAGTTAATGAATACATTGTCAACGTCTTCACCAATAAATTGTATTAAATCTGAGTTTGATTCAAACTTAATTTCAGAATAGTTTAAGCTATTTATTTCTGCTATGATTTCAGCGTCCTGAGGTGGTACTAATTGTCCGCCATCTTGCCAATAAACTTTATATCCATTGTATTCTGGTGGGTTATGTGATGCAGTCAGTACAATACCGCAATGACAACCTAAATGTTTTAAAGCAAAAGATAACTCTGGTGTAGGACGTAAGTCTTCAAATAAGTAAACTTGTATTCCATTAGCCGAAAACACATCTGCAACTACTTTTCCGAAGACATTACTATTGTGTCTGCAGTCATAAGCAATTGCAACTTTTACTTGTTCGTCAGGAAACGATTGCTTTAAATAATTGCTAAGACCTTGTGTGTTTTTTCCGAGTGTATATTTGTTGATGCGATTGTTGCCAACACCCATGACACCTCGCATACCACCAGTTCCGAATTCTAAATTTTTATAAAAACTTTCTTTAAGTTCTTTAGGGTTACCGGCAATCATTTGGTTAACCATTTCTTGAGTTTCTTCATCAAAAGTTGGTGTTAACCATTCGTTTATTTTTTTCAGAATTTCTGTTTCAATATGCAACATAGATTGAGATATTATGTGTACAAAAGTACATAATTAGACTAATGAGCTGTAAGAATGTCGATGGAATTTAATCGAGATTTAAATTCTCTTTAATTTGATAGCGTTTAGTATCTTTTTTGGAACGTAGTATAAGTTCTCCTAAAAAACCAGCAATAAAGGATTGTGTACCAATAATCATTGTAGCTAGTGCGATGTAAAATGTAGGTCTTTGTGTAATTAATCTTCCTGAAGGGTTAAGGAAAATTTTGTCAATACCCATATAAAATGCAAATGAAAAACCGATGATAAACATAATGACACCTAATGCACCAAATAAATGCATTGGTCGTTTACCAAAACGCGATAAAAACCAAATTGTAATCAAATCTAAAAAACCGTTTATAAAACGATTTACACCAAATTTAGTTGTTCCATATTTACGAGCTTGGTGTTTAACAACCTTTTCGCCAATAGCAGCAAAACCCGCATTTTTTGCTAGCACGGGTATGTAACGGTGCATTTCACCATTGACATCAATATTTTTTACGACGATATTTTTGTAGGCCTTTAATCCACAATTAAAGTCATTAAGTTTCACACCAGAAGTGCGTCGAGCTGCCCAATTAAATAATTTTGAAGGCAAATTTTTTGCAATTACGGAATCGTAACGTTTTTTCTTCCATCCAGAGACTAAATCAAAGTTATCCTTTGAAATCATTTGATGCAATTCAGGAATTTCTTCAGGATTATCTTGTAAATCGGCATCCATAGTGATTACTACATCGCCTTTTGCTTTTGAAAAACCAGCATGTAATGCTTGTGATTTCCCAAAGTTTTTTAGAAAGCTTATGCCTTTTACATTAGTATCTTTTTCGGAAAGTGAAGAAATAACCTGCCATGAATTATCTGTACTGCCATCGTCGATAAACAGAATTTCATAAGAAAACGAATTGGATTGCATCACAGATACAATCCAATCGTGTAATTCTGTTAGTGACTCGGCTTCATTTAGAAGCGGAATGACTATAGATATATTCATGTGTTTTAGATCTAATGTTAGACCTCAAATGTAAATAAAATAATTAAGCTTCGTTAACGGTCGTTTTTTAAAATAGCTGATATAATCAAAGAAACAAGAAAGCCGAAAAACAGACTTCCAAGTAGCATCATTGTGCAAATGAAAAATTCTGAAGTCGTTACGTCAATAATTTTTAATGCTGTATCTAACTCATCTCCTTTTAAATTTGGATTTTGAGTCATCATTGCGTCAATAGCTTCTTCTTTTTTTCCTTCTAGAAACTCAGGCATAACATAACCGTAATGTATAGCTGCATAAATAGCAGAAATTATTCCGCCTACTAAAGCCATTCCCATTCCCGTTTTTAATCCATCTTTAATACTTAATACATTTGAATTTAGTTTTTTGTATTCTGAAATTCCATAAAAGAATATTATAATGGTAATCACAGTACTTAAAACACTCGCAATCCAATGACTTTCAATATTTAAAACATATAGTATAATTAAGCTTGCAATTGTCAATACTCCCAAATAAATACCGTAATTAATGGCTATTGGTTTAATTGCTGGTTTTTCATTTTCCATAAATATCAGTTTTTGTATTAATCAGTTAGTAAGTATATAAATATACGTAAACGTTACAATAATTTTAAAAATAAAAAATATTAAAAATATTGTAGAATTATAAAAAATGATTAAATTTGCACCTCGAAAAAAATCGAATTATTTTAAATTTTTAGTGATGAGAAAAGGTATACATCCAGATAATTATAGAGTAGTAGCGTTTAAAGACATGTCTAACGACGAAGTGTTTTTAACTAAATCTACTGCAGATACAGCGGAAAAAATTGAGGTAGATGGTGTTGAATATCCATTAGTAAAACTAGAAATTTCTAGAACATCACATCCTTATTACACAGGTAAATCTAAATTGGTAGATACTGCTGGTCGTATTGATAAATTTAAAAACAAATATGCTAAATTCAAGAAATAAGCATATTCCAACAATAAAAATAAAAAGCCTTTCTGAAAACGAAAGGCTTTTTTTATATGTATAATTCAATTAAATTTGATTACTAACGTTTGAGATACAATATTCAATAATGTTGCATACCAATTATTAAACTTTAAGCTCTTTATGAATTACATTCTTTTTGACGGACCAAATAGAGACAATTTGTTGCCATTTACATATACAAGACCAGTAGCTGATATTAGAGTTGGTATTATGACCATTAGAGAAAAATGGGAATCTTATATAGACTACACTACAACAACTATCACTGAGGATTATTTGTCAGAAAAATTTCCGATGGTGGAGATGGAGGTCAATACTATGATTAACGCTTCCTATTTGCCAAACAATGAAGTTGTAGCACTTATAAAAACATTAGAAATAAATCAAGCCATATTTAAAGATGATGACGTTGTTGCATTTTGTGTAGAAGAAGGCGCAGAGCATAATGATTTTTCAAGTTTTTATGCTATTGAGTTCGAAAGTGATATCATAAAAATAGAACATACTTGGGATATTTTTTCTAAAAATGCAGAAGCTATATCAGATGACTTTAATTTTATAACCAAGAACCGAAAATCTCAACCAATTCCATTAAATGTAAATACGATAAATCCAGAACACATATTTATTGAAAAAGGAGCTAAAGTTAATTTTGCAACTTTGAATGCTAGCTCCGGACCAATTTATATAGGTCGGGATGCAGAAATTATGGAAGGAAGTTTGGTACGTGGTCCTTTTGCTTTATGTCATAATAGTGTGCTAAAGTTAGGTGCCAAAATATATGGGCCAACCACAATTGGCCCGCATAGTAAGGTAGGAGGAGAAGTCAATAATTCGGTAGTTTTTGGTTATTCCAATAAGGGTCATGATGGATTTTTAGGAAATTCTGTTTTAGGTGAGTGGTGTAATTTAGGAGCTGACACAAATAATTCAAACTTAAAAAATAACTATGCTGAGGTAAGACTTTGGGATTATAATTCTGAGGGTTTTGCCAAAACTGGATTACAGTTTTGTGGTTTAATGATGGGAGATCATAGTAAATGCGGAATCAATACAATGTTTAATACAGGTACAGTTATAGGTGTTAGTTCTAATATTTTCGGTAGTGGTTTTCCAAGGAATTTTGTACCAAGTTTTTCTTGGGGTGGCAACAAAGGTTTTGTGACTTATAAAACAACTAAAGCTTTTGAGGTTTCTGAAGTAGTTATGAAGCGAAGAAACATAGGTTTTACTGAACAGGATAAATCTATTTTAGAGCATGTTTTTCAAATTACTCAAAAGTTTAGAAGAGATTAAAAGTTTATAATTTCATAAGTTATTGATGCTCTTTTTTACTTTTTTTAAGTTCAGTAAGTTTATAGCGTTAATGCCCAGTCCTTCAATATTTTTTCTTGTAAATCTGACCACTTCATCGTAAAACAGCGGAATAATTGGTGCAGATTGCATTACTAAACTATCCATCTTTGTGTATAATTCACTGCGCTTTTCTGAATTAGTTTCTAAATAGGCCTTTTCGTATAATCTGTCAAAAGTCTCATTCTTAAAATGTGTATAATTAGGTCCATTTGGTGCAAAATTTTTGCTGTAATAAAGCGATAGATAGTTTTCTGCGTCTGGGTAATCGGCAATCCAACTGGCTCTAAAAAAATCGAGCTGACCGTTTGCTTTCAAATCTTTTAAACTCGAAGCCGGAATAACATCTACAACAATTTCTAGTCCAATTTTTTGGAGCTCTCGTTGAATATATTCACAGAAGTTAAGATAATTACTGGTCGTTGTTAAAGTGACTTTTGGTTGGCTAACATTAGTTTCTTTTTTAAATTGATTTAGTAGCTCTTTAGCTTTTTTTGGATTATAATAATAGCCGATAGTATCATCAAATCCAGGAAGCCCTTTTGGAATAAACCCACCATTTGCTGCTATACCAATACCGTTTCGTAAATAGGTTATCATTTTTTTTCTCTCGAAACCTAAATTAATCACTTGTCTAATTTTTTGTGATTGTACTTCATTAACCTGACTTTCCATAAAAAAACCAAGATATTCAGTGTTTAGGTATGGTCCACGAATCATATTGACATCTTCGGTATAATTTGATTTTAACTCACCTTCTGTGGTTAAGATTTCATCTTTATATGAGGCATCCAATCCTGAAACAAAATCAATATTACCTTGTGCAAATTGCAAAAATTCACTTTGTTTATCAGGTAAAAAAGTTACAGCTATAGCTTCCAGATATGGTAACTGTTTTCCTTTTGAGTCTTTTTCGAAATAATGCTGATTTTTTCTCAAAACTAATTTCACATTCTCTTCCCAACGTTTAAATCGAAAAGGTCCAGTACCTATTGGATTTGACCTGAACTCTGTCCCATAATATTCAACAACTTCTTTTGGAACTACGGAGCAATATTTCATTGTTAATAAGCCCAAAAAAGCAGGAAATGATTGTTTTAATTTAATAATGAAAGTTGAATCGTTTGCCGCATAAAACTTATCTACTTTATTTAAAACCCAACTTCCTGGAGAAGCTAATTTTTCATCTTTAAGTCTATTTAAGCTAAATTCAAAGTCAGATGCTTTTATAGTCCGTGTTGAGTCTTTTTCAAAAAGATGATGTTTGTGAAATAAAATGTCATCTCGTAAATTGAAAGTATATGTTTTTGCGCTATCTGATATTTGCCAAGTTTTGGCAATTGCTGGTTGTACTTCTAGCTTGTCATTCATCTGAACGAGTCCATTGAAAATCTGATTTGTTCCCCAAATATCTGCCAAATCCTTTGAAAATGCTGGGTCAAGAGAGCTAATGTTTCTATGCTCGTTGTATCTAAAAACTAGATTTTCAGAATTATTAGAAACTGACTTAGTACATGATTGTATATAAATCATAACAATCACAAAAATTAGTTTGCTGATTTTTAAAGACCTAAAGCTGAGTATTTGTTTTAGCATTTTGAGTATTAATTGTAAATTTGTGCCCTCGAAAAAAAGCTTTTATATCTATTATCGAGTAAAAATACAAGAATGAACGGTAGAAAAAAAGTCGCATTTTACACATTAGGTTGTAAGCTTAATTTTTCTGAAACCTCTACGATTGCCAGAAAATTTAATGATGAAGGATTTGACCGTGTAGATTTTAAAGAAAATGCTGATATCTATGTTATCAATACCTGTTCTGTCACAGAGAATGCGGATAAGCGATTTAAAACAGTAGTTAAACAAGCTCAAAAGGTAAATCCGGAGGCTTTTGTAGCTGCTGTTGGTTGTTACGCACAATTAAAACCCGAAGAATTAGCTGCCGTAGACGGAGTTGATTTGGTATTGGGTGCTACTGAAAAATTTAAGATTACTGACTATATTAATGACTTGTCAAAGAATGATTTTGGTGAAGTTCATTCCTGTGAAATTGAAGATGCTGATTTTTATGTCGGTAGTTATTCAATAGGTGATAGAACTCGTGCTTTTTTGAAAGTACAAGATGGTTGTGATTACAAGTGCACCTATTGCACAATACCTCTAGCTAGAGGTATTTCTAGAAGTGATACAATGAAAAATGTATTACAAAATGCTAAAGAAATTTCAGAAAAGGGGATTAAGGAAATTGTTTTAACAGGTGTGAATATTGGTGATTATGGTAAAGGTGAATTTGGTAACAAAAAACATGAGCATACATTCTTAGATTTAGTATCAGAATTAGATAAAGTAGAAGGTATTGAGCGCCTGCGTATTTCTTCAATAGAACCAAATTTATTAAAGAATGAAACGATTGAGTTAGTTTCAAAATCAAGAGCATTTGTACCTCATTTTCATATTCCACTTCAAAGCGGAAGCAATATTTTACTAAAAAAAATGAAGCGTCGTTATATGAGTGAATTATATACTGACCGTGTTTCTAAAATAAAAGAAGTCATGCCACATGCATGTGTTGGTGTTGATGTTATTGTTGGTTTTCCTGGAGAAACAGATGAGATTTTTTTAGAGACTTACAACTATCTTAATGAATTAGATATCTCTTATTTGCACGTTTTTACATATTCTGAGAGAGATAACACAGAAGCAGCCAATTTTGCAGATGTAGTTCCAAAAAACTTAAGAGCAAAACGTAGTAAAATGTTACGTGGACTTTCAGTGAAAAAGCGTCGTGCCTACTATGAAAACCAGTTAGATTCTACACGTACAGTATTGTTTGAAGGTGAAAATAAAGAGGGTTATATTCATGGTTTTACTGAAAATTATGTAAAAGTAAAATCACCTTGGAACCCCGAATTGGTAAACACAATTCATAAGGTTATTCTTACTAGAATTGATGACGATGGTTTAGTTCGTTTCGATTTTATAAACTAATTTCGCTAGTGATTAATTAATTTTGATGGTATTTTAAATATGTATAACAATTATAAAACCTTTCTTGCCTCTATAGCTTTTCTAATAATTGTTTCTTGTCAAGATACCAACCCTTTGTTTGGTAAATGGAAACTATCCTCTTGGGATATTGGTGTAGAAATGAACTTAAATGAAGACACAATTAAGAGTTTTAATTTATTAGATGAAGTAGATTGTAATAATAAAGAGGTTTTGACTATCAAATCTGATGGCACGATAAACTCTGTTAATACATTTAGTCCTTTAATAAAGATATCTAAGACTAATAAAAAATATAATCTTAACGCAAGCTGTAACGAGGGTAGTATAGGTTTTGCATCCAGTTATAAAATAGTAGATGATATAATTGTTATTGAGCCAAATGATCAAATATACTATTTCAATGGAATACAGTTAACAAGAGTTTTTAAAAAAGCAATAAAGGTATACGATAGTAGTTTTACAAAGATTATAGAAACTAAAGATTTAACGTTAAACTACATAAAGTAATTTTTAAAAAATAAAGCATAAAAAAACCGAAACATTTGCTTCGGTTTTTTTGTTTGATAGTAATAATATCTTATATTCTAATCCCAACAGGAAGCATACGTTTGTATTTTCTATTTCCTCTTACAAACTTTGCAATTTCTGGACTTGTTGGTACGACACTTATATTGCGTTCTTTGATATTGCTAAATACCATATCAACAAATTCTAGTTCAAACTCTCTTGTTCTAATAGTGTCAGGAATAATCAATTTTGTTAAGAAAATTTTACGTTCTTGTAAAGAATACTCTATAATTGCCATTTCATTTTCAACTTTCAATTCAAATTGGCGTAAAAATTGATTGTCAACTAATTCTGCGGTCTCTGTCATAATCTTTTGTGTTTTAAAATTAGCGGTCGGCTAGAGTAGATTCTATATTTTTCAATAGATTTGTACAAATGTACAAAAAAATCTAGTAAATCTCTATGTTTATTGTGTTAATCATCAGTGTAGTAGGGCTTTTAGGTGAATTTTAAAATACATTTTTAGCACACATTTTATATTAATTTCAAAATGAAGGATTCCATTATTCATGTTTATTTAATGCCAGGCATGGCGGCTAATCCATTGATTTTTGAACATATCAAACTTCCTGAAGACGAATTTCAAATTCATTGGTTAGAATGGAAGATTCCTGTTAAGAATGAATCTTTAGAATCATATGCGAAAAGAATGATAGAAGATATAAGTCATGATAGCATCGTACTTTTGGGAGTTTCTTTTGGAGGGATTTTGGTGCAGGAAATGAGTAAGTACATGACTTTAAAGAAGCTATTTGTAGTGTCTAGTGTAAAATCACATCACGAATTACCAAAGCATCTTAAACTTTTAAAATATACTAAGGCATATAAAATACTACCAACACAATTGGTAAGTAATGTGGATTTATTAGCTAAGTTTGCTTTTGGAGAAACTATTAAGAAACGTGTAAAACTCTATAAAAAATATTTATCAGTTAACGATAAAACCTATCTCGATTGGGCGATAAAACAAGTTGTTTGTTGGGATCAAGATGAAGCAAACTCTAATGCAATTTATATTCATGGTGATAACGATTTTGTATTCCCACATTCTAGTGATGGTAATTGTATTGTGATTAAAGGTGGAACTCATATTATGATTATAAATAAATATAAATGGTTTAACGAAAATTTACCAAAACTAATACATGATAAACCTTGACAGCATCAGGTTTATTTAATACATTTAAATTAAAAGATTTTTCTATGAAAACAATTAAAAATATTTTCTCGGTAATTTGCTTAATGGCACTTTCTAGTTTTTTTATTTTTGCCATGCAAAAAGGTCCTTCTGAGGATACCACTGATTTAGATAAAGTAAAAAGTACAACAGAAGCTACAAACGGTTACAATGTATACGCTTTAGACGTACCAACAGATTTAAATTTCGCAGGTGAACAATTACCATTAGATAACCCTGATATTTATGAGCGAATGGATCGTGAACTTTTGGTGAATACGTATTGGCAGTCTAATGGATTGTTAATGTTTAAACGTGCTCAAAAATACTTTCCAATTATAGAACCTATTCTAAAAGAAAATGGAATTCCAGAAGATTTTAAATATTTAGCAGTGATTGAAAGCGGATTAACAAACGCTGTATCACCAGCAGGAGCGAGAGGCTTTTGGCAAATAATGAAAACGACTGGTCGCGAGAACGGTCTAGAGATTAATAGTAATGTTGATGAACGTTATCATCTAGAGAAAGCGACTAAAGTCGCCTGTAAATACTTAAAAGAAGCAAAATCTAAGTTTGGTAATTGGACTCTAGCAGCAGCATCTTATAATGCAGGTAAAGCAGGAATTGGAAGACGTCTAGAAGAACAAAATGTCAGTGATTATTATGATTTACTTTTAGGGGAAGAGACCGGACGCTATATGTTTAGAATTGTCGCCTTAAAAGAAATATTAAATAATGCTGAAAAATATGGTTTCAATTTTAAAGAGAAACATCTGTACGAGTTTGTACCAACAACAAAAGTAAAAGTCGATACTGCAGTTACTGACTTTACAAGATTTGCTGAAAAATTTGGAATCAATTACAAAATTCTAAAAATACATAATCCTTGGTTACGTGAACCACATCTTAATAACAAGTCTCGAAAGCTTTACCAAATTGCGATTCCTAAAGAAGGATACTATAAATAAAATAAAAAAGCTTAATTCTAAGAATTAAGCTTTTTTATTTAACGTCTACTTCGTCTATTTTGTCTTGAAGAAGTAGGTTGTCCGTATTGTTGCTTTGGAATTGATGCTTTTTTCATCTGTTGCTTCATCATTTTTATTTGGTCAGCTAACATATCTCTTTTATCGAGCTTTTGAGCTTCAGCCAAAAGTTTTTGAGCTTCTTGCTTTCTACGTTTACTAAATGCAATACCTGCCAAATTTAATTTCGCCATAGCTAAATCATGATCCATTGATAAACCTAAACTTATAGCCTTCTTAAAATATTTTTCAGCATCATTCATATTGGTTTGTGAGACCATTACTCCATTTAAGTAATTTAAATAGCCTTGTTGCTTTTTTACCAAGGCACCTTCAGGATTTTTGATTTTATCTAACCACTTTTTTGCACCAGGAAAATCTTGTTTTCTAAGTTTTAAAAAGGCTAGAAGAATCATCTCATTTTTAAAGTATAAGAAGATAAATATCAATGATAATAGTATGTACATAATACCATTGCCTATTTCTCCTTCTGTAAATTGATATACAGCAAATGCAATGATAGCAGCTGCAATGACTAGTTTTATATTTTTATTGAACATAAATATTGATGTATTTTTCGGATGCCAAAGGTAAGAAAAACAATTAAAAATAATTTTTATTTGAGACTTGCTTAAGTAAAAAGTTGTTGTATATTTGCACGCAGTTTTGGGATATCACCAAATTATAACAAATTTATTAGATTTTAAATATATAGGACATGCCGAAAAGAACTTTTCAACCGTCAAAAAGAAAGAGAAGAAACAAACATGGTTTCAGAGAAAGAATGGCTTCTGCTAATGGTAGAAAAGTCTTAGCACGTCGTAGAGCTAAAGGAAGAAAGAAATTATCTGTTTCTTCAGATTTAAGACATAAAAAATAATGATTAACAATTGTTAATATTTTAGAGGCGTTACTTAGGTGTAACGCCTTTTTTTGTACCCAAACGATATTTATTTTTGTAAAACAATTTAATACAACATCATGCCAAAAAATAAAAACATCAAGTCTATTTTACTCATCGGTTCTGGTCCCATAGTTATTGGTCAAGCCTGCGAATTTGATTACTCAGGTTCTCAAGCCTTACGGTCTTTACGAGAGGACGGAATAGAAACCATTCTTGTAAATTCTAACCCTGCAACAATTATGACAGATCCATCGATGGCAGACCATGTGTATTTGTTACCATTGACGACTAAGTCTATAATTCAAATTCTAAAAGATCACCCACAGATTGACACTGTTTTACCTACAATGGGTGGGCAAACTGCACTTAACCTTTGTATTGAGGCAGACGAAAAAGGAATTTGGGATGATTTTGGCGTAAATATTATTGGTGTAGATATTGAAGCTATAAATATAACTGAGGACAGAGAGAAGTTTCGTGAATTAATGTTAGAGATAGGTGTAGGTATGGCACCACAAGCAACAGCTACATCATTTTTAAGAGGAAAAGAAATAGCACAAGAGTTTGGCTTTCCATTGTGTATACGAGCATCTTTTACACTTGGTGGTGCTGGTGCAGCAATTGTTTATGATGAAAAAGAATTTGATGAAAATCTAACCCGTGGCTTAGAAATTTCACCAATTCATGAGGTGATGATCGATAAGGCCTTGTTGGGTTGGAAAGAGTATGAATTAGAGTTGTTAAGAGATAAGAATGATAACGTCGTAATAATATGTACTATAGAGAATATGGACCCAATGGGCATCCATACTGGAGACTCAATTACTGTTGCTCCAGCAATGACTTTATCTGACAAAACACAACAAAAAATGCGTGATATGGCTATACATATGATGCGAAGTATCGGTGATTTTGCTGGTGGATGTAATGTTCAGTTTGCTGTTAGTCCAGATGACCAAGAAGATATTATAGCTATTGAAATTAATCCACGTGTATCCCGTTCATCTGCTTTAGCAAGTAAGGCAACGGGTTATCCAATCGCTAAGATTGCTGCAAAGTTAGCTATAGGTTACACTTTAGATGAGCTAGACAATCAAATTACAAAATCAACTTCGGCGTTATTCGAACCAACTTTGGACTATGTAGTTGTTAAAATTCCACGTTGGAATTTTGATAAATTCGAAGGTTCTGATAGAATATTAGGACTTCAGATGAAAGCTGTTGGAGAGGTCATGGCTATTGGACGTTCTTTTTCTGAAGCCTTACATAAAGCTACTCAATCTTTAGAGATAAAAAGAAATGGATTAGGGGCAGACGGGAAAGGTTATAAAGATTATGATACGGTAATTGAAAAATTGACATATGCAAGTTGGGATCGTGTATTTGTAATATATGATGCTATTGCAATGGGAATTCCATTGAGTAGAATTCATGATATCACAAAAATTGATATGTGGTTTTTAAAGCAATATGAAGAGTTATTCCAGATTGAAAAAGAGATTTCTACTTATAAAATTGAAACTATTGACAGAGATTTACTTTTGGAGGCAAAACAAAAAGGATATGGTGACCGTCAAATAGCACATATGTTGGGCTGTTTAGAGAGTCAAGTTTACAATAAAAGAAAAGAGTTAAAAATTAATAGAGTTTATAAACTTGTTGATACTTGTGCTGCAGAATTTAAAGCGATGACACCATATTACTACTCAACGTTTGAAAGTGAAATGGAATTGGCTGATGGAACTGTAACCGTTGGCAATGAAAGTGTAGTAACAGATAAAAAGAAAATCATAGTTTTAGGTTCTGGACCTAATAGAATTGGTCAAGGTATTGAGTTTGATTATTGTTGTGTGCATGGTGTTTTAGCTGCAGCAGAATGTGGCTATGAAACTATAATGATTAACTGTAACCCTGAAACAGTTTCAACAGATTTTGATATTGCAGATAAGTTATATTTTGAGCCTGTTTTTTGGGAACATATCTACGATATTATTCAACATGAAAAACCAGAAGGTGTCATTGTACAACTTGGTGGGCAAACTGCTTTGAAATTAGCCGAAAAGCTAGAAAAATGGGGAGTTAAAATAATGGGAACCAGTTTTAAAGCCTTAGACTTAGCTGAAGATAGAGGAAGTTTTTCAACTATTTTAAAAGAAAATAGCATTCCTTACCCAGAATTTGATGTGGCAGAAACTGCTGACGAAGCCTTAGCTATTGCAGAAGTTTTAGACTTTCCAATTCTAGTCAGACCGTCTTACGTACTTGGCGGACAAGGCATGAAGATTGTAATTAATAAAGATGAGCTTGAGGCTCATGTTATAGATTTGCTAAAATCTATTCCGGGTAACAAGTTACTATTAGACCATTATCTAGATGGTGCTATAGAAGCAGAAGCAGATGCTATTTGTGATGCAGATGGTAACGTTTATATCATTGGTATAATGGAGCATATCGAACCATGTGGAATTCACTCAGGCGATAGTAATGCATTGTTACCAGCATTTAACTTGGGAGATTTAGTAAAACAGCAAATTATAGATCATACACATACCATTGCTAGAGCATTAAATACAGTTGGTTTAATTAATATCCAGTTTGCTATAAAAGATGATACGGTATATATCATTGAAGCTAATCCAAGAGCTTCTCGTACAGTTCCATTCATTGCAAAAGCATACAAAGAACCTTATGTAAACTATGCGACTAAAGTCATGTTGGGTGAAAGGAAGGTTACAGATTTTGATTTTAATCCACAATTAGAAGGATACGCTATCAAACAGCCAGTATTTTCTTTTAATAAGTTTCCTAATGTAAACAAGAAACTTGGTCCAGAAATGAAAAGTACTGGTGAAAGTATATTATTTATTGATAGTTTAAAGGATGATGAGTTCTATGACTTGTACTCAAGACGTAAGATGTACTTAAGTAAATAAGTTTTGATTCCGACAAAATGTATAATTAACCGATAAAATGCTCATCTTTAAGATATTTTTTATAAATTAGTGTATAATTAATTGATTTTGAATAAGAAAGGATATTTATTTTTACTGTTTTTTTCTATTACTACTTTGTTAATAGCTCAACAAAATATTTTTGATGCATGTAGGCAAGGTGATTTAGATGTAATAGAAAGATTATATAATATAAATCCAAATATTGTAAACGCCGAAGAAGATAATGGTTACTCTGCTCTAGTACTTTCATGCTATTATGGTCATGAGGATATTGTCAATTTTTTAGTCGATAAAGTCAAGAGTTTAAACAATAAAACGTCATATGGCTCACCATTAATGGCTGCAGCCGTAAAAGGTTATGATAATATTGTAGAGATATTATTAAATCATGATGCAAATCCTGATATAACTGACAATCAAGGTGTAACCGCAGCACATTATGCTGTACTTTTTAAGAATTATAAAATTGTTGAAAAATTAGTAAATGCTAAAGCTGATTTCAATATCAAGAATAATGTTAATAAATCAGCAATGGATTATGCTATTAGTCATAATGACGAAAAATTAAATGAAATATTAAAGCTCCAAAAATCTTAATATGATGAAAAAAATTACTCTTTTAATCTTTTTA
>Ga0115560_1000135_pt1 | contig 54322 bp, 51 predicted proteins | sample COGITO_mtgs_1105_5_FD_87278 | JGI IMG/M metagenome (GOLD analysis project Ga0115560, IMG submission 87278) | Pelagic marine microbial communities from North Sea - COGITO_mtgs_110509 | ecosystem: Environmental > Aquatic > Marine > Epipelagic | place: Germany:Helgoland, sampling site Kabeltonne... | reverse complement strand
TACGCCATAGACAAACATAGGGGTTTCGTCTTGTGGAGGAGCTGATAGTATTATAATAGCACTATCATCTAAATCGGTATTGTCCTTATGTTTTATTAATTCGTCGTGTGTTTTAAATTTCCCTGTAGTGTCAATAACAATATCTATTTCGTTATCCCATTCTATATCAGTTGGTTCATACTGATTATGAATTTTAGCAGATGAAGGTATATTAAATTGGCCATGGACGGAATCGTATTTTAATATATTATGAAAATCCGCTTTAGTCATGGAAGGATGGTTTATATTTGCCAATCTCATTTGGGGATTTTCAACTACTAATCTTGCTAAAAGTTTACCGATACGTCCAAAGCCGTTGATTCCGATATTAATCATATATATATAGATACAGGAAATTATTTAAAGTTTTTTAAATATATTCGATACATCGTTCTATGTCATTAATAAGTCGTATATTTTTTTCAGAAGAAGGATTCTTATTGAATTGATTGGAGCATTTTGAACAAATCCTTATATGGATATTACCCATTCCGTATTTTTTAAATAAAAAAAGCTGCCCGGTTGGGGTCACGCAATTTATACAATTCTGAAACCATCCTTTTAATGGAAATCTTCCCCGATTATAGTAAAGTATAATTTTATTCTCAAATTCAGCCACATATAGTTGGTTATGAATATATTTAACATTTCGATAAACGGGCTGATTATTTATATTGGGTAGGACTGCTTTATTTATAGCGATAGTCTCGGTTATATTTAATGGTAATAGCTTGTGCGAGTGTTCCTCAGGGGTTACCGATTCAGATACGTCGTGTGAAGAAATATCTATATCGTCTTCACTCTGTTCTTTGATACTACTACCATCATTATTAGCTGTTTGTTTTTTTTTAAATAATTTTAATATTTTCTTCCACCAACACATTTAAATATTATGTGTTATTAAAACTTTAGATAATTTACCACGAAGAAAGTATCTTACATCAATAAATATTAGTTATAAATATTTATTAATAATTAAAATAGGGGTATAGTCACCTCATCCCTCACCCAATACCAGCTCTACCGAATCCACCCCCACATCATCTGTCTCGGCACTTCTGGCGTCAACCTCGTCAGCCTTAATTAAATCATATGTTATATCTTTTAAATAAAAGAACGCCATAAATTCCCCAACCGTAAGTTCTAAAACACTTATACTTGGAATGAGTTTCAACCGTTCGACCAATCCTTGTAGAAATCCTATTTGCATATTAAAAAACGCCCTTTTATCTTGTGTCAATTGCGTTATTACTGAATCGACGGATCGGATGCCTGCTCCAAGACCACTTTCTCTCAGTCCATTTTTTTGCTGGATATAATCAAACGACTCTACTGCGTCGGTGTATTCGGTAGCGACAGCCAGTATTTTAGTAATATGGACTGTAGTAATATCTTGCTTAATAACGTCGTTATAATCCGCAATTTTTAATTTTAATTTAATTTTTTCCATAATTATAGCTTTTTCTACTATGGTCCGAGCATATGTCAGAGCATCTATTAATTTGACTACCATATGTCCTTCGTCGTATAAAGCATTATATTCTGTAAAATTAAGTGAACGGTAATTGACTAATATATGCACTTTATTTTCGTCGAAAATTCTTTTTAATAACTCCTCTCTAATATCATAATCTTTTCTATAAATATAAAATTTTAAAAATTTTTGTAATACGTCTTCCGTTCCGATGTCCAATTCACCAGTATATACATCTAGTGCCCCTGAATCTATATTGAGGTATACTTCTTTTAATTTTGCACCACTCATATGTAGGGTGACGCCTATTGTTTTTTCTAATTCCTTTTTTATGGATTCGCCTATATTATCAATAACACCAACATTACCGCCATAGCGTAATTCTTTATTAATGTATAAATTGAAAAAATTGGTCACTTTAAATACTAGCCGCTTATATAACTCTTTTATTTCACATATTTCAACCGAAGCAGATGAAGTTCCCACCACCGCCCCTTCTTCACATCCAGTTCCCACCGCTTCGCCAAATATCTCCGCAATACTAAGTATTTCTAATAAAAAATCTAAAAATCTTTTATTTTCAGTTACACATTTGGTCAACTTTGATAATAATTCCTCTATCTCTCTGTCCCCACTATAAATATAATTATCGGTATCACTCCCCAAGATAGCATAATTAGTAATTTCAACCCAATTTCCCAATACCTCACTGCCCTCCTGCACTCGTTTGTCCAACTCCGACCATGTGTAGTCTTTAACCTCGCCTATTTTATGCCACCAATCACCTAAACTTAATGGAGCATTCCCGGGAGCATCTGAAACTGCCTTATATAAAATTTGTTGCGATTTTTCTTCACCAGAACTCTCTCCTGTATCAACTATTTTAACAGAAGGGGTCAATTCGGCGGGTTTATAGTAATATTCAATTTTCAACTCTATATGAGTTAAATTGGATTTAAATAGTTGTAAAATTTCTTCGACCAATTCAATCTTCTCTTCACTCAGTCCCATATCGCGGATTTTTTCCAAAATTTTTGAACACTTACTCTTAATAAAAGTGCTATATTTTTTACTTGGTGTAGCTTCTTCAATTAATACTACATCTTCTTTCCATACAGATTCGATTTCCCCACGCATGTCTTCTGAAATTATTAATAAAACATCACTAAAGACTCTTTCGTTAAATAAATGAAATGATTCAACTATTTCATGTAAAAGTAAAATAGCATTAATCTTCGTCCAACGGTCCAGGCCTAAATCAATAATTATTTCTTTCAAATAATCTACTAAATATTTTTCACTTCCTATTAAATGGTCTCCTATATTAATGAAATCATCTATAGTGGATTTTGTAGAACCACCAGTATAAGATCCACGCATCTGAGCCGCGCGGGGTTTTCGATAAGTGCGTATTTTTTCCTCTACATTATGTACATTAGTTGCCTTGGTTTTATTTAATATTATCTCCCCTGGACTAAGATCGGAACTTTGGTTAAACTCTTCTATTTTACTATCACCATCGTCTTCTACAATTTCGTCTAATAAGCTTATTATAAGTTTTTGCTTTCTTTCACTTCTTTTTCTGAATCTTTCTTCTCTGGGAGTTTCATGAGGACTAACCCCTTCTTGTTCCTCTATGGTTTCTTCTTTATATGCTTCTTCTGTAGCCTTTTCAGCCACCTTTTCAGCCGCCTTTTCAGCCGCCTTTTCAGCCGCCTTTTTGGATGCAACTCTTTTAGCGTACCGTTCAGCTCTTAATTCCTTAGAGCTTTTAATATATAAAGCAGGCATAGATTTTTGAGTAGGGTTTGGTGTCGTTACTGCTTCTTCGTCGACGACTTCTGCTGCAGGGGGGGCGACAGGAAGTGGTGGTTCTTCCAACACAGACGATATCTCCTCTGATGACTCCTCTAACTTATCATCTCTATCTACCTCAGTTAATACTTCTATATCTATTGGTAAATCATCATTTATTTTAAGCATAAACGCTTTTAGAGAACCATTAGATATTTCGGCTGTAGGTTTCCCAATTAACCACTTATGGAAATTATCATCAACAATCGTCGATTTATCTAGTGATTTGTCCAATATCTCTTTCCTTTTTGCCATTAATTTAGATATATACCCCGTATCCTTATTTTCATTACAAGTATAAACTACCAGACTTGTATAATCCTCTTTAACTCCCCCAATTCCTTTTATTTTAGATAACACTTTTTGTGATATACTTAGTTTATCTCTATTTATTTCTACCATTTTACCACCTGTAATTGTATTTAATTGACATAATATACAGCCCAATCCTGCTAATTTATCATTAACAACATGACAATTCTTTGACTGTGATGTCTCATATAAGTATTTACCCCATTTAATTTGAGAATAATCTCCTGATTTTTTCATATCTAAAATAAACGTAATAACACTTTTAGCTAATTCGTCTATACATTTTTTTTTATCACCTGCTCCTTGTCTACTAATACTTTCTATTTCCACCAACGCGTCTGTTATATATTTACTTACTAACTTGCCAAAAATAAATCCAGCATTTCTCAATTTGACATTACCACAAATTACACAATTACGAGTGTTATGAGTCGAATAATGCCCACATTCACATATATTTTCTTCCAATTTGTTTTTACCAAGAGTCATTTTTCTAAATAATTTATTATATCTAGAAGTACCTTTTCGGATTTGTTCATAAAATGTTTTCTGCACGGATGCCCCCCGTTTCTTATTATCTAAATATTCTTTCGCTGAATACATTAAACTTAACCATACATCAACACCCGGGGTTTTATTTAAACTACCTATATAATCTCCACCACAGTTATTATAAGTATATACCCTATCCCCATCACCATTTAGTATACTATGTTCTATACTTATAAAGGGTAACATTTGTTTGTGAGTTCTGGAGCCATCTTGCATTTCATATTCGTCGAATAATTCGTCGTGCTGTAAATACCTGTGATGTACTTTATTATCGCAATCCCACTTAGACATATTATGCCAATCAACGCGCTCTTTATTATACCAGATATGTATATTATCGTAGTCTTCTACCGTTAAATAAAATATCAATCTAGAACTCTTTCTAAAAGAATCAAACATTATTCTCCCAGGAGGTATATTTTCATCAATCGGTGGTGTAGACGCGGGATCCCATTTATTTGTTATAGGGACTATCTGTGTCATATGATTGTTCATATATTCAGATAATGCGTATAGTTGGGCATCTTTCCCATGTTTGTCGTCTTTTGTTTTTCTACCAGCTAAACTTCCAGCTAAAACACAATCCATGGTAAAGTGTGTAATATTAGATTTATCTAAAATATTCAGAGCAGTTTGGTACGTTTCTTTAGTTAGAGAATTGAAGCGGCGTCTCCATTTTGTGGCGTCGTTTGTTTCTCCCTTCTGCTTTTTTGTTTTGGTCTCAAAATTAATCTCCATTATTTTATTAACTAAATTATGTATAAATAAAATACAATGGTGTTTCTTAGTACATCCATAATCTATAAAATAATTGTATTGCGAATAATAGTTTCTCAGAGTTTCCGCCGATATACCATTTATAGCTAAATATGAACTTGTATATGGGTTATTATGAAAAAAGTTAAAGGAAGAAGCTTCTTTTTGTGAATGCTTTGGGTTTAAAAATTTTCTTATAAGAAACTCTGAATCCTCGGCGTCGACCAGGGTTTTATCGGTTATCTGTTTAAATACATCAAACCCCTCTATAGGAATTTTAATGTTATCACAGAATACTTGTTTGAAATGACCTTTAAAACAGTCTATTTCAGTCCAACCGTTTGTGTTATCGGTTTCAGTTTTTAGAAAAAAATTCTTAATGAAATTTTTTACTATATTTGAAATAGATATTAATAAATTTTTATTTCTATAACCTTTTTGGAAATCATGACCGGCTTCAACAAACCGCGAAACAATTCTATAAGAATTTAAAACATATAAAAGATGCTCGTCGGTAGTTGGTTTATCGGTAGATTTGTGCGCACCTCCTCTTGATTGCACCAACTCCCCTGGCGAGGAGTTAGAGAAGGTATTCATTCGTCTGGGCTCGGGTGTTGTTGGTGTTACCGTGGGTTGAATAGAATCAACCTCTTCTGCGTAATTTTTAAAATAAGTTATTATTTTTGTTCTTTTATCTGATGCTGGAAGAGACATATATCCCGGATTCTTTACTAATTCAGCTAATATTTCTTTCATAATGTTTTCATCCGTCAATACCGCTTTAATAAAACCTTTATATTTTTGCTGTTGTTCAGGAGTGATCCCTTCGCGTGTTTTTAATACGTCCCTAATCAATTCTATATCTGTTGACTTGGTTTCTGTTTGTTTTGGTCTTTTAAGGTTATTATTATGCCGCGTTTTATTATCTTGTGTAATCGACGTACCCTGTAAAGGAGTGGCGATTACTGGGACTTCTTTAGTTTCTAAACTTTCTAAAAATTTATCATAAACGTTAGATATACCACTTCTATAGGCATATTCCAATGCCGATACTCTCACTAAAGTATCTTTTTTTCCTAAATTATCTGAAACAGCCTCTAATTCACTAATTAAATCTGATGGATCCGTAGATTTATATACTTTTTGCAAAACGTCAATATAATTTTTATCATAATTATTGTTAATGGCGTCATTAATTTCATTTAAAAGATTATCTTTAAAAGCAGACATGTCTGCTTTTATATTTACTGGCTGTGCTACTGAGCCAGCCACTTGTTGCTCATAAGTATATCTGGTATAATTTAATAAAATTTCGGTCCCCTGTCTACTTTTAACTTTGTAACTTTTTTTTGTTTGTGGGCAAATTATATATTTATACATTTTTAATATAAGTATATATTTTTTATAAAAAATATTTTCCATATTCTTTCATTCCGCCACTAAATTCTCTTATATTGACAAATCCCTTTTTTAATAATTCATGAGACGCCTTTTCACTTAAGTTACAAGATTTATTTCCACAATAAAAAACTATAGGGACCTCATATAAGTTTATTTGGTTTTTTTTTATTAATTTAGCTAAATTTTTATAATTTTTATATATTACATCTTTGAACCATTGTAGTAATTCATCCTGAGACATTTTTTTTATAGTCTTATGATGTAAATTATAAGAGTTTGGTATATGAGATTTAGCATAATATTCGGCGGGTAGAGCATTAATTAGCACAATTTCGTCATTATTCAATAACTTTAATGTTTGTGCCATTCCTAAATCGCATACTATTATTTTAGTATATACGGGATTTGTCCATTTTGTATTTATATTATTTGAAAACGAAAAGTGTATATGTTTATAAAAAGTCTCCTTTTTAGTTTTTCCTTTTTCTACTGTGCTATAAGCTTGTGGGCATTTAAAATAGAATACAGCCTTACCATATTTATCTACTTTTGTTACCCCATAATTACTAAAATTCGAATATGCGGTTTTGGCGTCTTTTATTTTAATATCACTACTCGCTCCCGCCCCCCAATATAATACATACTTGTTGCCTCTACTTTCTGACAGATTAACGGTTAGTTTAGTATCAGTTTTTTTTTGTTTGTATGATTTTACAGGGATTTTCGATATAAACTCGGTTACATAATCTATATTTTTCAACCATTTGGGTTTTTTACTATTATCCGTTTTAATTATTTTATTTACATTTACACCAACACAAGAAGCACAAATATTCTTCATTTATATAATATACATGACATATTTTATATTTTAGCAATAAAATTAACATAACAGACGCATATTATTATATGGTAAATTCTTCATTTGGTCATTAATAATTGTCATTATTTTTCTATCTTCGTCGTTAACTAACGCCTCTTGAATTTTTTGCTGTAATTTAATAATTTTTTCTTCCTTTTCTTCTTTAGAAATAGGCTGTTTCATTATCATTTTAACCGCGTTGTTGTAGTTATCCTTCACTTTATCAAAAATACTATACATTTTTTCCTCACACGCGTATTTATTTTTGATTTTATTTTGGACATCGTCGCGCTTTAGTACTTCATTCATCCTATCGTTATATTTTTTTAGCGCTTTTTCGTAAGCATTTTTTTCATGAATAGTTTCTGAAGCTATTATATCATTTATTTCGCTCTCTATATGCCTAGATTGCTTTTTTAAATTATCTAAATTTTGTTTTATTAATCCTAGTCCTCTTCCTTTTGATAATCTAGTTTCATTCGACATTTTTATTTATAAGAGATCTTATTATTTATATTTAAACTTAAATATAGATTTTAAGTATAAATGTTAAAAAAATTTATACATAATATTAAAAATAATGATCATGAGTGTTCGGATATAGACCTCGATTTGACAAATACATTAAGTGTAGATGACACCACGTCTGTTACCGAAAAACAGGATGAAATAGTAATGAATGAACTTTCCCACCAAAATGATGATTCCGAATCCATCGTAATCGAGAAACCGATAAGTTCGGGCTCTCGCATAAGTGAATATTTATACAGCGAAACCAGAAATAACATTAAAAAAACCCTTAATCAGACAATAGAATTTGATATTGCCGATACAATAAGATGGAGGTTTATATGGCGCAAGGGAGGTGATATAACAGAGGCGATGGCTTTAATAACCTCGCTTATTTCTACGGTGTTGTCTTTTTCAGCAGGCGTATTCGATTATACTTATTTAGCATTTGCAGCTGGGTGTTTGGGTTCAATTTCTTTAGCTCTACTCCGCGCCACATCATACGCCATGAAAGAAAGCAAAGAAAGAGAAGAACAATTAAATATTTTATTAGATAAAGCACGTATAAGACAAATTCCTTCCTTAATTCAAGAAGAACCATAATAAATTTTATAATATTTCATCAATCATTTTTTTAGCATTTGTTAATTCGAGTATGTTTTTTTGTAGCGATTTTCTTTCATTTTCTATTTCGTCGTATTCAGTAAGTAATTCATTAATATCATGATTTTTAATACTTGAATATAATTTTATAGATAAATTTTTTTCAGAAAAACTAACAAGGTAAAGCATTATCTTTTTTGGAATAGTATCCTGTAATATATAAATTATTGATTTGTAATAATTATTGGCCAAAAGTCTCATAATATCAATATTACAAGTATTATTCTTATCTAATATATTTAAAAAAGATGCTTCGTCTGTCCATATATAATTTTCTTGACACTCAATCTCCGCTCTAATATTTTTATATAATTTATCTATTCCCGTTAATAAAACGTCGTTCAATAAAACAGTTGAAATTAATTTTGAAAAATTAGGAAATCGGTCAACCCCTATATCTTTAATAAGAAGTTCTAACAATTCAGTTAGTTCAGCCAATATATCTTGGGAACATTTATGACTAGGTTCTAATATAAAATTAAATGGTTTAACCCGAGAGTCTTTTAGCATTTGTTCTAATACTTCTATAGGTGGAGACGGAAAAGACATATGGTTTCCTTCACAATTATCTATCGCATTTTTAATATATTGGTCGCTAGTATATTCTTTTGAGAAAGGGTCTAGGAGAGATAGTTTTTCTCTTAATTTTTTAAAGTGATTTTTTATATTTCGAGCAGTATTAATATTTTTACCCCTGTCCTCCAATACAGATATATATTTACGGGACAGCTTAGCTATTGTTTTATGTATAAATGCCGATTTTAAACTATCTTCTTCCGGAATTGGTGCCCCCAACTTATCTAATTTGATTTGAGATTCTAAAAGTTCTTTATTAATTTTTTCCAAAATCCCTGGAATATTTTTTTTTAATGCTTTTACTAAAATTGAACTTAAATTATTACAAAGTGATGGTATTCCCAGATTATTTTTATATTTCGAATTAGAGTAGATTCTATGCGAATGTATATATTCTGCTTCCAATTTTAACCCATCTAAGGCATTACATTCCATCATTTGTATTTTATCTCTGTTTTTAACCCCATAATAACCCAATTTTAACTGGAGGTCGCGGGAAATTTTATTTTCTAAATAATTTGTTATATCAGTTCCTTCATTCATTAAATCTAATTTAGTTAAAATACCGACAGTTCTTAACCCTTCGGGGTCGTGGTCTTTAACTAAATCTAGAGCCAAATCAGCTTCTAAATCGGTTCTAGCTGGCATCACCGCCATAATAATAGAACTCTCGTCTTTAATATAACTTGATAATAACCGCCTTATTCTATCTTTAATATCCTTTGGTTGTCCTTTATCGGTGCAAGCAACCATAGTTAATCCGGGAAGATCGACCATACTTAAATTTGGTATATTGGGTGAATAAATTCTCAAATAAATTGGCGTGGGGGTTATATTCATTCCTTCACCAGCATATTCATTAGTAATAGATTTTATTAAAGAGCTTATTTCTCGCTTTTCGTCATTAGTTGGAGATGGTATACTTAAACTAATTTTTTTAATTTCAACCCAGGAACCGTTCATATATTCACCAAAAACAGCGTACACGTCTTTAATAGATTGTATCAATTCCAGTTGAAGTGGACCCCTCGTTACCATATTAGAACCAGTCGGTAAAATATCTAACCCTAATATAGAATTTAAAATACTAGATTTCCCACTTGATTGACTACCAACCACTATTAATTTAGGAATATTCATATCGGCGCGATTAATAAATATTGAGTTTAATACGTTTCCTATTTTGAGTATATCTTTGTCTTTTCCTAAAATATTATAATTATCATGTGTGTTAAAATAGTTATATACGTTATTGACCAGATTTTTAGCCATATATAATATATTTATAATTAAAATTCTTTAATTTGATTTAATTAAACATAAAAATATTAATAATTATTATAAATAATGTCTAAAAAAATTATTGGGATAGCATGTCTCGCGAATAATAAAGCCATCGGGAGTTCGGGGAATTTAATATTTTCTAATAAAAATGATATGAAATTTTTTAGAAATACTACTATTAAAACAAGTAAACCAGGAAATATGAATGCGGTTATTATGGGTAGAAAAACGTATAATAGTATCCCTAAATCTTTAAAACATAGGGTAAATTGTGTTGTATCTAACTCTCTTGATACTAAAAACACCTTATTGGAAGGAGGAACCGAGCGAGGTCGTTCGGGTGAGTTATTAATAATAAATACATCTGTAGAGAATATTTTGGAACAACTTAAAAAATATACATTTATAGAAAATATTTATGTAATCGGAGGAGAATCAATTTATAAATATTTTAATGATAATAATCTTTTTGACGAATTAATATTAACTATTGTAAAAGTCCCTAAAATTAATTATGGAGATACATTTTTCCCATATATAAATTTTAACGACTATAATATATCAAAAGTTATCGATGATACCACGAAAGGAATCGAATTTTTAACAGATAATCATTGTAATATAATAACTAAGACATTTTATCTCGCTAAAAAACTACCAGTTAAAATTAATGAACTTACCGATATTTTATCTATTAATAATCAGGAATATCAATATCTAAATCTTTTAGATAAAATTCTTAAAAATGGCGAGATGCGAACTACACGAAATTCAAAAACGATTTCTTTATTTGGGGTAAAAATGAATTTTGATATTAGCAAATCATTTCCATTGTTAACTACAAAAAAAATGTATTGGAAAGGTATTCTTAAAGAATTACTGTGGTTTATAAATGCTAATACTAATTCGAAGGACCTTGAAAAGGATAAAGTCCGAATTTGGAAAGGTAATTCTACAAGAGAATACTTAGATAGTATAGGATTAGAACATTACGAAGAAGGAGAATGTGGTCCTATATATGGATTTCAATGGAGACATTTTAACGCCGAATATAAAGGATGTAAAGCAGATTATTCGGGTAAAGGGGTAGACCAGCTACAAAATATAATAGATTTAATTAAAAATAAACCTACTTCTCGAAGAATGTTTATGACTGCTTGGAACCCGGGTCAATTAGATGAAATGGCTTTACCGCCTTGCCACATTTCCTATCAATTTTATGTTAGAAATGATAAAATTACTGGAGAAAAATATTTAGATTGCATGATGTATCAGCGTTCGGGGGACGTATTTCTAGGAGTCCCATTTAATATAGCATCCACCGCAACACTAACATATATTCTGGCTAATATAACTGACATAAATCCTGGTAAAATTAATATTGTAATTGGAGATGCACATATTTATGAAAATCATATCGAACAAGTTAGAACTCAGTTAAGTAGGCACCCACTTCAATTTCCTAAATTAGAAATTTCGAAAAAATTAGATATTAATAGTCTAGATTATGCTAGTTTTAATATTAGCAATTATAATTACCACCCGTCTATTAAAGCCAGTATGATTCCTTAAAAAATTTGATATTTATAATATATTTATTTTATTATATTAATAATATGAAGTTTTATTCTTCTACCGGCGTTATAAGATTAACTACCAGAGGTGTTAAAAAAAAAATTCATAATATTAAAACATTTTACAACGAATATGAAAGTTTACAAAAGCTTGAAAATGTAGACGGTGTTATAAATTTATTAGACGCGGATACCAATAAAGGAATATTATATTTAGAACATCATCCCCAGGATTTACATAACTATATTATTACTAATAACAAAATAATTGGTTTGGCGAAAACTAGACCAGCCTATATTAACGAAACTATGAAAATTTTTAATAAATTGTTAATTCCTCTTAACGAATGTCATCAAAATAATATCGTTCACGGTGATATTAAACCTGAAAATATACTTATTTCGAGGGAACAAGAACCTATTTTAATTGATTTTGGACAATCCGTCGATATGAGTATTCCTGATAGTAAATACGTTACTATGGGAACAGCAGGATTTATGCCACCCGAATTAAATAAAAATATTTATGGACCTTTTACTGATATTTATAGTTTAGGGATAACCCTCTATATAAGTCTCTTGTGTAAAAAACCATTTATTTTGGAGTGTGGTAATATAGACTTTGACTTTAATGATAACCAAGAAGACTTACCTTATAAAATAACTAATATGATTGTAGATATGACCGACCCTTATTATGAAAATAGACCTACGGTCGGAATGTTATTGGAGGATTATTCGTTGGACGAATACGATTTAAAATAAATATAATAAAGAGTATTTTTTTACACCTTTGAACATTTAAAACGCCGATTTTACCAGCCTTTTAATATAAAAATACCGATTAAAGTAAATTTAAAAATAAGTAAATTTAAATATATATATATTATATAATGACTAGTTGCGATATTATAGTATCTTATTATAACAACAAAAATTTCTTAGAATTATTAGATTTATTTGGAAACAAATTTTTGTATAAATATAAAGTTATAGTTTATAATAAATCTGGTTATGAAATAATGCTAAAAAATAATTCAATACAAAAGCATTTAAATAATATAGGCAGAGAAGGCGAAACTTATTTAAATCATATAATAAATAATTATAATAACTTATCTGAATACACGATTTTTATCCAAGATGATACTAATAATCATATAGGTGATTATAATAAATTTATTAATTTTTGCAATAATATTATTAATAAAAAACAACAATTTGCATTATATCCATCATCTTGGAGGGTAGGTGGTAGTGTTATTAGAAGAACAATTACTAATGGTACATGTAATTTACATACATTACCGTCAAAAGATTCTATAAAAATATGCTGCGAAAAACATGGCATTAATTTACCCAAACAGTATACTACTGAAACATGTGCTTTCTTTATTTGTCATAAAAATTCAATTTTAAATTATGAAAAAAATTTTTATATTAAATTGCGTGAATGGTTGCTTAGTGAAAATAGTAATGGTTTCGTTTTAGAACATATTTGGAAATTAATATTTACAGATAAGTCGGCGTTTTAAATGTTCAAAGGTGTAAAAAGTACAGGGCACCACGGGCTCCACCTTTCTGATTTGGATTAGTCCCCCCACCTATCATATTCGCAAAGATGCGTTCCACTGATTGGATATTATGTTGATAAATATATTTTTGTACCAATTGTTTGCCATCTGTACTCTTTGTCTTAAATATACTATTTGATAAAGGAGCTTGTATTTTATGATACATTATATAATATAATAACAAAAAAATATCTAACTATATTATATAAATGAAAGGAATATTATTAAAAAAAAATTTAATAATGTTTATTATTATGGTTATTGTAGGAATTTTATTTAATCCCATGAACGTACTAGCATATGATTTTTCACATCTATATCTATCATTAACTCTTTTTTACGGAGGCTTACTTATGGCGTCTAATATGATGTGGTCCCATGAGATAGTCCATTATTTATCCATGGGTCACTTTAATTTTAATATATTTATTATAGGAATAATTTTATCGGTGGGGACTACGGTTTTATTATTAAGAAATCAGTTTAGGGTTAGCGACAAAGAATGGTTAAAAAGGATGATAAGTCATCATTCTACTGCTCTTACTACTACTAATATTATTTTGAAAAAAACTAAGAATAAAAAATTACAAAAATTAGCAAAAGAGATAATAGAAACCCAAGAAAAAGAAATTAATTTAATGAAATCTATGCTATAAGGTATTTGATTTTATAGTTTATACTTTATTTTTACACCGTCCGATGTATAGTATTTATCTATAACAGACTTATAACTTTTCCAAGCATTCCGATGTTTTAGTAATGTTAATTGTTTTTTGGCAAGAATCATCCTTGACCAACTTTGAATCTTAATTGTTGCAGTAGTATAATCACCATAAGTACATCTTCCTTTAAGTTTATAAATTATATTTTTATAAATTTTAGATGCATCTTGAACCTTTTGGTAATCTTCTTCGAGGTGCGCCATTCGGTTACTAATAATAGAATATTTTTTTTCAAAAAATCGAGCTCTTGTTTTGTAGAAACCAGCATCGTTTTTTAAAGAATCGATTTCGTTGGTAAGATCATCTAACCTGGTTGTAAATTTAAAAGATGGTTCAACTTCTCCTTGAATTAAATCGGTTCGACAAATTGGACATTTTGTGCGATTGGACCCTTTTTCTGAACCAGTATTTTTTGCCATACAGTTGAGCAAGCACCCTGTGCAAAATTTATGACCACATTCAGTAGTAGTGACAGCATAGCCAAGTGAACAATAGCATATTGGGCAAGTATCGTCCATTTTACGGGCGAATGAATAAGACTAATAATATGCTATATTATGGATATTCTTATCAAATTTTTAATTGAATAAATAATACCATGGAAAGTAAATAGTTAAATTAAATTTTAATTTAGCGATTTAATAATCTATTGAGTATATTCTTCTTTTATTGGTAAGGCTTTTCTTGACCCCCAAGCTATAAGATATACAGGTCCTTTTGGATTAGAAGCTTGTTTGTATTTTATCCAGGCGTCAAGATGGTCTGGATTAGAGGCAGATGCAAATGGTTTTCCTTTTTCGGTTTTTGCAAATCTAAAAGGTATCGGTTCATAATTAATTTCATCAAATCCAGAATTAGATAACCCATCCTTAACACGTGTTTTTAATTCTTCTACTAAATCAGTTTTATTGTAATAATAGTTTTGACCACTACTACGAACATAACTTTCTAAATCTTTATATAACTTTTTATGAGTGTTAATGCTGCTTTTTTTACCAGATTTAAATTCAACAGATACGCCGGATATTTTATTGTTATAGAGAAGATGACCCCAATTCCAAACATCATATCCCTTATTTCTTTTCCATCGCGCGGCGTTGTAGTTCTTTTGCCACGGTGGTATTATATCTTCGTCCATGGACGTGTAATACGAACGATTGTAAGCTTTAGTTAATACATCTGTCGTGTCGTCGCGCCAACCTTCGTACCAAGGCAGCGTTTCATTTCTTTTTGCTAATTTTTTTTCAGATATCGCACATCCATGTCCATAATATACACTTACGAGACCCCATTCACATAATTCTTGGTCGTCGCACTTAGGGTCTTTGGTTTTTTTAAAAGAATTGCATATGCTTGGGTTCATATAGGGTAGTTTCGCAAAGCCTGGGCGACTGCCCAGAATAACCTCACTATCCATTATTTCTCTTAAATTACTCATTATTATTTTATGATAACTAGAACTTGCTAAAAATTTATCTAAAATCTCACCTGTTATAGGTCGTTTCATTTTATTTCTAAACCACCCAACGCGCAACATAGCTACTTTGTCGTGTAAAACTCTTCTCCCCACATCATCACGTCCAATCATAACTGGTTGTTTCTTAGGGGATTTTCTTATTATGGCTTTCTTTTTTACTTTAATAATTTTCTTAGAAGAATTTGCTTTTAATTTATCCCTACAACCTTTAGTTTTAACCCAGTTGCATTCTACTTGATCACCGCATTTAGGGTCTTTTTTTTTACCATATTTTTTACAATTCTTTTTAGGTTTTTTTACAGTAATAGTTCTAGAGGAATTTTCTAAACACCCTTTAGTTTTAACCCAGTTGCATTCTGCTTGATCGTCACATTTAGGGTCTTTTTTTTTACCATATTTTTTACATTTGTTTTTAACACCACCAATCTGGCTAACATATTTTTTTATGATAAATTGTCCTTTTTTGGAATAAATACTATAATACTTATTATCTAATGGGTTATAAATTTTAGTATACATATAATATAATTATATATATATTTTTTATATTAAATCAATAATTTAAAATTTAAACGGTGGGTGGTGTAACAACGGCAGCGACTGACGTGGAATTAAAGAATTGTAATGCTAAAAGACCCCCAAGTAATTGAGCAATGATGTAGAAAGGAGTATCAATTGCTGGCAATGCTTTCTTGAAAAACATCATAACTGAAACGGCAGGATTAAAATGCCCTCCACTAATAGCACCCCCGAAATAAATAACTGCTAATAATGCTACAGCTATAGGAATTGGTTTCCCTTGTGTTAAAATAACAGATAAAAATATAAATGTTCCAACAAACTCAACTAAATACTTCATAACGCTCATAATCTATATATATATTTACAATATTATAATATAATACGACGAGTCAATAATTAAAGTTTATGTAATTGGGGTATAGGGCCCATTATATTTACAACATAGGATAACGGATACCCGGTTGTTGGAGGAGATACCTTAATTATTTTTAAAGTTGTCATCGAATTTATATCGTTATGAGGTAGATTATCAATTGGGTTGTCATTTAAATATAATTTTTCTAATTTTGTTAAGTTTTTTATCCCATCTGGTATAGAACTTAAGTGTTGGTTACTTAAATCTAATATCTTTAATCCTGTAAAATTATATATTTCCCTGGGTAAATCGTCACACGGGAAAATAGGAACGGTCCCATCTACTTCTTCAAAACTCAGATATTTTACAGTTTGCTTTCCTGTGTTTTCTAGACGAAGCAATTCCCCGACAACAAATGCACTTAATATTTGTGTATTTGTTAAATGTATTTTCAAGTGACCACCGCTATCAAATGTATATTTCACTATTTTACCAGTCTTAGTATCTATAATGGTACCTATACTATATGTTAATGCGGACGCCTTGCTACCACTACCACCGTTCATATTAACTAAATAATTATTTAAAATTTGTTTACCCAATTTTCCTTTAACAGATACTTTTCTGCCAGTTTCAGGATTAATAATTTTGGAATACATATTTTATAATATACATATATAATTTAATAACAAAAGTTAAATATAAAATTTTTAACTATTAGATGCCCATCAGAACTACCTTCTGGGTGAAATTGAACACCGAATATAGGTTTATCTTTGTGTTCAATAGCTATTACTATATTACCAGTAATAAACGCATTAAAATTAGGGGGAGCTTGTGAAATCTCGTCGTTATGTGAAAAGAAAAATGTGCTAGTATCTTTTAAATCTTCGAACAACGACATATTAGATAATTTTACATTAACCTTTTTAAATCCCAAATTAGGTGATTGTAATTTGCCGATGCTGCCACCATATACATCAGTTAACACTTGAAATCCAAAACAAATGCCTAAAATCGGTATATCAGGAAACAAGTGTAAAGCAGTTATATTTTTAATAATATCGTTATAATAAATATTATCTGTAATACATAGAGGGCCTCCTGTGAGGATTACTCCTTTAATTGTAGTATTAATACATGGGTTCTTTAATTTTTTATAGTCTTTTTTTTTATTTATAATAATATATTTAATATCCCAAGAGTTTAAAAGATTTAATAATTTCGGCGTCATAGTTGCTTTATACAAATCTTTAGAATTATTAACTACAAGTATCATTATAATGATTTTATATTAAAAATTTTTACGGGAAATTAATTAAATTGAATTAGAATACATATAATAACTTATATTTATCCTATAATGAGTTAAAGTGTTCCTGTGAACCGATTCATATTATAAAGTATATTATTTTTGTTGATTTAAAATAGTCATCGTGCTGGCCAGAAGCTCGTAACGCTTATCTAAAATACCACAATGTAATTTAAGTTGATTAATTTCATGTTTTAAATTTAAGGAGCGCCAACCATTAAAATATTTTTTTTCATGTTTGGCCAATTTCTTATTAATAATTTTTAAATCACATTTAATACTTAGCATTATTCCATGAATTGACTCTAAGCAAGTTTCTATTGTTTTTGTATTATCAATTTGATTTAATGATTCACACACACTTTCTATAGTTTTTAATTTATTTTTAATATCAAGTTCTTTAATTATAGCATCTGTATGTTTTGAATAGAAATAAATACTACTTAATGAGCTATATATACCAGACGAAGATTCGGTTATTGCTTTTGAAAGTATATGTTTTCCTATAGTCGCAGTTATTATTTGACCAGCAATATAAACAGCCATATTATATATTATTATTTTTATATTTAATACTAATTTTAAATATAAAAATATTATTAATATAATAATGGAATTAGCAAAATTATATAACGGAGGGCATAAAATTATAAACGACCTCCAAAATAAAAAAAATGGGACGGATTTCTTAAATAAAGAAAATATTAAAATAATTGGAATAATAACGGTACTATTGATATTGTATAGCTTTAAAAAATATATTTTTATTGGCGTAGTAATGTTTTTGATTTATATGTTTTTGAATAGTTATTATGATTCAACAGGTATTGTATCAAAAGTATCAAATACAATAAATCGTTTCAGGGGGATGGGTGGTGGTAATATAACACAAACTTTATTTAATTTTATACCGGGTAGGGGGTCATTGGCTGACAACGGAGGCGATGAAGATGGGGGCGATGGAGATGATAACGGGGACGACCTTAATGAAAGAAGAACTGCTAGAAGGGAAGCAAGAATAGCAGCGAGACAAGAAGCTCGAAAAGAAGAGAGAAAAGAAATAAGAAGATTAGAGAAAAAGGGATTGAGACAGGAGGCGAGGAAACTTGAAAGGCAATACCAAAGAGAAATAGAGAAACAAGAACGCCAAGAAGATAGGCAATTTGAAAGACAAGAGGCTCGACAAGAAGCCCGGAGAGAAGTTAGAATATTAGAGAGAAAAGGATTGAGACAGGAAGCGAGGAAACTTGAAAGACAATTTGAAAGGCAAGAATCGCGTCGACTAGATAGATTATGGGGGGCGGAACCTATGTTTGGAAACCGTAATTTCTGGGCAGATTTAGTATATCAAGTAGGTGGTTCTCAAGAACAGTATGATTTAATTTTGGAATTAATAGACCCTGAAGAGGCAGAACAAATGTTTAATGAAATCCAAGAAGAAATTGAAAAAACAAGAAGACAAGCCGCAAGACAAGCCGCAAGACAAGCCGAAAGACAAGCCGAAAGACAAGCCGCAAGACAAACAGATCTGCAACCCGTCGAACCCCCAGAGTCGACTGAAAATTTCACAAATCCAAACAATTTCACAAATCTACCCATATATAGAAATTCTATAGATACTAACCCCTTTGCCCCCTATAATGTTTATCCATAGCAAGAACTTATAAAAATAATTAATATTAAAAATAATTTGATATAAAATATTTGATTATATTCTGTATTAAAAAAATGTCTAAAACCAAAGAAATTATTAAAAAACTAACGACGCTTGAATCCAAATTGGATTCGGTTTTAGAAAAATTAGAAAAATTAGAGAGGCGAGTATCTACCCAAAGTCCTGTTAAAACTAAAAATACTAAAAAAAAGGACCCTGTAAATGTAGTTAAGGTAAATAAGATCAAGATTGCCGAATCGAGTGATAGTATTCTTATTACGGGGGACACATATGATATTAAAAATGATTTTAAGGTTTATCGGTCTAAATGGGTAGGAGAAGTAAAAGGGTGGCGTCTAATGCTGTCTAATATACCGGACTACGAACAATTTAAAGAAGAACTTCGTAATAAATGCAATAAATTGGTAATTGCAGAAGCCGAAGATACTATTGAAACGGGCGCAACTGTTAATGATGTGGGGGATTATTTAGATAATAACTGTATGATTGAATCTTCTGAAGACGACGACTAAATCCATAAAAAATATAAGAAGTGTATATAATGTTACGTTTATTTAAAAAAAAACCCGATAGAGTATTGAGAAATCCATTATTTTTTTATGAATTATCATGTAGATATTGTTATGACCATCAAAATTGTTCCGAAAAATTGTATATACCTTGTGAGTGCAAGGGTTCTATGAGATGGTCTCATAAAATGTGCCTTGTAGAATGTATTAAATATCAGTATGGTAATAAATTGAAATGTCCTATTTGTAAAATTAAATATATAATTCCAATTTAATCCATAAGATGCGTTAAATTATAGTAATAGATTTTTATTATAATTTAATGACAGCAAGTGCTAATGAAATTTTATCAGGTTTATGGTTAGGAAATATAATAGACTCTCAGACGGAAGAATTTATTAATAATATGGATATAGTAATTAATTGCTCTAAAGATATACCGTTTTATACTAAAACTACAAAAAATATCCGAATTCCTATCCATGATAATTTAGAACAAAGTGAAATAAGAAATTTATTAAAATTTCTACCTAAAATTACAACCTTTATTCATACCTCTCTGCTAAATAATAAGAATATACTAATACATTGTCATGCTGGGAAACAACGGTCCGCGTCAGTAATAGTAGCTTATTTAATGAAATATTTAAAAATTACATTAGAAAAGGCTATTATATTAGTTAAATCAAAAAGAAATATAATATTTACCCCATGTATTAATTTTAAATCAGCGTTAATTAATTTTGAAAAAAGTATAAAAAAATAATTATATAAATATTATTAAATTTTTATAGTTAGTGTTTAATACCGTCGGAGAGGGGGAGGAGGTGGCATAGTCGGTGGTGTGGAGATGTAGGGGATTATTGTTGGAGGTGGAAGTTCGATTTGAGTGCTATCACCAGTAGTAGCGCGCTGGAGAGAATTACTAACTGCTCTGAGACATTGACTTGCGCTACCGGCGCTGCAATTCATCTGAACAGAAGTCTCCTTGGAGAAACCCATTTGTGCACCAGTCTCAACCGCGTTAATATTGGCCCCCAAAAAGATGCTGGTAAACGAGGAATCTTTCTTAAGCTTTGTCATCATCTCGCGCAAAACGTCAGCACTGCCGGCCTCGCTTGCGTTGTCCATTCCGTCGGTAAGAAGAACAAAACTAGTAGCGATAACAGGATCAAGGCGCTTCAGAAGTGTAGGAAGAGTGCTAATGTAATGTGCCTTCTGTGTAGTCAGCATATCGAGAGAGTGAACTGCTGAATCATACAGTTTTGTGCAACCCCTGGGACGAAGGGCTCCATTAAAATCCTGAAGGCTCGGTAAATCCTCTATCTTCACTCCGTCCAAACGGAAGTATTCGATAAAAACCTCCATCATCTCGTCAAAAGTGACCAAAGTAAAGAATGTAGGAATGTTGCTGTCATTCGCGGTAGTCCAAAGCATTTTCAATTGTTCGTAAAATTGACCACCAACACCAGACTGACCATATGACATCATGGAACCTGAGCGGTCAGCGCATCCGACAACAATACTCGCGACGGGAGGGACAGTAAAAGAGACAGACATCTGATTGATAGAAATGAGAGGAATAAGTAAACAGATTACCGAATTAATAATAACAAGTATTAATTATAGTTAAATCAAATTTTTATTTTATAAGCAATCAACTATAGTAAAAACAAAAAATACTGGTCTAATTTTGTTGGCGGTTTTACTTCCTATATTTACATTTTTTTTTAACTAATTTCATGTAATTTTTTGTAATTTTATGCAGCTCCTTATTTATTAGATTAGAGCAAGATTTAATTCTATTTATATAATGAAATTGCGCTTTGGCAATCTCTTTTTTATCTACGGGAGATATTTTTAACTCTGTTTCTGGTATTGAAAATATATAGTAAATGGTGTTATTAATACACCTTATACAATTTTTTGAATTACGGTAAATATTTAATCTTACTCCAGTTTCCTCATATAGTTCTCTCATAGCACATTCATGAGGTAATTCGTTTTTTTCTATATGCCCTTTAGGGATTCCCCACTTAAACTTATTTGCTGATTCAATCGATTTATTTTTTACTATTAGAATTTTTTTTAAATTTGTATTAAATATTATTACACCTGCCTTTGGTGGGTAGAAATATTCTATATTATTTACTGTAATTATGAGATTTTTAAGACCCCTCCCGTCATTAATTTTTTCCCACCTCCTATGAACTTTATTATGCCTATTTGAACGAGGTGCTATATATTTTACTGAACTAACTGTCATTATTATCAAGTGATATGGTTCAATTATTATTTTATTAAATCAAATTTATTTTAATATATTTATTTATCTATGGCTATATTCGTTATTTTATAGATATAAAAATAATTATATAATGTAATGTCGTTGGAAACATTATTTAATAACATGAAAATGCTAAAAGAATGGGATATAATTTCTAATGAAGAAAATCTAGCAATTCTTTTTAACAAATTAGAAAAAGAATCACAGTTGGATGAATTTATTGTAGAATTATTTAAAAAATACTCTATATCGAATAAAATAAGAAATAACCTTTCTACTATAATACTATTAAGTAAATTCCCAAATGAATTACTATCGACAAACTTGTCGGATAAAGAGAACGAATTATGGGGCCGTGCGAAAGAAATTTTTACTATTATAAAAGAACCTATTATAAAAGATTTTAATATACTTGCTAAAAAAATATGCACCTTCAATATTTTATACAAGAATTACAAGCCAGAGGACTTAAGTTTACAGAAAGACCTATTGTGTGAATTATTTTATAGTTATAAAAAATTTTATTCTGAAATAGATGACATGGATTTGGAAAAAGATATAGAAAATACATATAAAAAAAATATTAATGGATTTTTAAATAAAATTTTGTATAATTTAAAAAGACTTAATAAAAATTGGAAAAGAGATTTAAAATATTATACATTCAAAAATATAGAATACGATGCCCTGAGCCATAAACATATGCTGAAGTATTTAAAATTAGTATTTTGGGATAATATTAAATTAGAAGTATCCATAAAAAAAAATTTCAAAATATTAAATTTGTTAATAAATGATTATTTAGCTATAATAAAAAATAATATCAGTATCGACGATAAAAATTTATTACATAATTACACAAATATAAATAATATACATGATTCTCTGACGTTATGCCAGAGTTTAATGCTTATTAATAAAAAAATTGATACGCGGTATGAATACGATGATGACATAAATGAAAATAATTTAATTAATACGTTAATTATAATTTTTGAAAGAGTAGAATATATATGTGGTATTTTAAGCTAAAAGATGTTTAATATTTAGAATTAAAAATTCCAACGCAAAAATATCATAGGGGATTGAAGTCATAAATTGGTCGGCGGTCGACGATATAGCAATCAATTTATATTTTTTTTCATCTGGTAATTTGTTAATATAATAAGAGCGTATTAAAGAAAATAACATCGTAGGTGTAAAATTTAACAGCAAATATCTATATATTATAGTTCTTATTTTAAGCATTGACTTTAAATTAGGTCTTTCTATTTCAACTAGTATAGGTTGAATAATAGATTCTTCTTCGATTATAAAATTTTCTATCTTGCCTAGTTTAATATAATTATATAACAGTAAATAGACTTTATAAATACATTTATCCGATTTATCTAAAATAGCATCCACTATATTTTTATCAGTTAATTTATTAAATTTTTGTAGCATGGATGTTATATAAATTTTTATAATTTCGGGTTTTGGTCGCGGGACACGTATATATACAAATCTAGAAAGAAGAGCCTCGTCTATTTTATTAATATTTTCACAGCATAATATAAATCTCCCGACTTTATGATATTGCTCTATTATCCTTCTTAATGCCAATTGCGCTGTTTTACTTACTTTATCAAAATGATGAATAACTATTATTTTATATTTTAATTCAGTCACGTTGTTAAAAGTAAGTATATATTTTAAAAACTCAGTTATAATATTTTTATCGTAGTTACCGTATTCATAAAGATTTATTTCGAAATGATATTTAGATTCTATAAAATTAATTTCTAGTTTATTATTGTTAATTTTCAAGCTATAAGAACGTAAATTTCTTACAATGGAGTTATTCGAAATATGGTCTAATAATCCTGCAATAAGGGTTCTTTTACCAGAATTATTTAATCCAAAAAATATTAAATTTTCTATAAAATTTAAATTATATACTTTCAATCTCTGTGCTATTTTTTTATTATATATAAAATTATCTAAGCTTTTTGGAACCAATTCCATTAATTAATATTAAATTAAAAGCTTTAACTTGCGATATATTAAAATATTTTTTTTATAAAATAAAGTAATGAATAGTCATTTAAGTGATATAGATAGCGTCATTAATTTTTTAATCAAATATAAATCGTTATTAAAAAATTATGAAAAAGAGGAAATTAAAATTACCAATTCTAATAAACTCAGTATATTACTAAATTATTCATCCACCCAAATGAATGGGTATATCGAAAGTCTATATAGTATATTAGATTTACATAAAAATATTAATTTAGATAACGAAACGACATTAATATTAGAAGAACAGAAACAAATTAACGAAAATATTAATGAAATATTGCCCTTAATTCTATTTTATTTTGCAAATAAGACTTCTAGCCCTTGTGTCCACGAACACCACGTTCCCCTCTAAGTCCGCGGGGCCCTGTTTTGTTTCTTAATTGAAAATAAAAGTGAAACGTCATAATAAATTGAAAGAATACGAAAAGGAATAAGAAGCCAAATGCATAAGTTAATTGTTGATTATCCATATGTTAATATATTAAGATTAAATTTTTATTTTAATGTCTTTTAAAATAATATGGATAAGTTTGTTAGAAAAAGTGATATTTCTAAATTCGGATTAGCTTCAATCGAGTTTGAAAATAAACCAAATAATTATAAAAATTTTAATACCGAATTAGCTTCGTTTAAAAAGAAACTTATATTAAAATTAAATCGGTTCGATCCTGTTAAAATATCCGATAATAAAACAGATGAACTCATTAAATTACTATGGTTATCTCATGTATTTAATAATATTACTATGGAAAAACGAATTGACATATATTTACAGTGTGGTATACAACAATAAAATTAATATATAAAAATATTCTATTTTTATATTATAATGAGCGAATTAAATTGGGACAAGGCCGTCTGGAAAGTTATTGATTCATATTTCAAAAATACAAACAATTATTTAACAAAGAATCAGATAGATTCCTATAATACATTTTTAGAAAAAAATATACCAAAAACAATTAAACAATTTAACCCTATAAGTGTTCAATTTGGTAACAGTATTAAAATAGAACAACTAACCACCGCGCAGTTAGATAAATATTTAAAACAATATAATTTAGCCACAAATGGATTAGCTATTGAAAAAAGAATTAGATTACAAGAAGAATATGATAAAGATTTAGAAAAATTCAAACACGAAATAAATATATACGTTGGAGCGACACCTGTTTTTAATTCTGATAAAACAAAGATAGTTGACGTAGTCGATGACGCGCAAGGTATATACATTGGAAAACCCGTTATACAGGAAAAGAAAAAAACACCAGAAGGAACGACGGTTTTGAAAAAAGTGTTATATCCAAATGAAGCAAGATTAAAAAATCTTACATACACGGCTGAATTATCAGCTGATTTAATAGTTGTTAAACAAGTTAATAATTATAAAACACATTATCCACATGAAAGTATTAATACTGAACTTAGTGTTGGAGAAGAAGAATTAGAAAAAGAATTAATCGAAGAGAGTGGTGAGGTTTCTGATGAAATAGAAATTTTAAGTAATAAAGAAAGAAGAAATCAATTAATTAAGTTTTACCAACAAAAAAATAGAGTCATTAATATGTATCCCAAAGTCACTATTGGTAATATACCCATTATGCTTCAGTCAAATATATGCTCTTTAGTGAGTTTAAAAAACCGCTCTTTGACAGAAGTGGGTGAATGCAAGCACGATCAGGGTGGATATTTTATTATAGACGGTAAAGAAAAAGTTATTGTCGCACAGGAAAGAGATATTAATAATAAGATTTATGCTAATTTTAAAAAGAACGACCCTGATTATAAAATTATAGCGAATATACGTTCCGCCGCCGAAAACAAATTTATACCCCCAAGGATAACACGGGTATGTATTTTAAAAGAAAAATTTAATAAACAAAGTAAGGGTTTAACTATTGACAATACAATTCGTGTAAAAATTCCTATGATTGAAAAAGAAGTGCCATTATTTATACTTTTTAGAGCTTTAGGGTTTTACAGCGATAGAGAAATTGTAAATACAATTTGTAATGAGAATAGCGGGATTAACAGTAATAATTACTCCAAATACTATGCTAAAATGTGCGAGATATTAACAGCGAGTGTGAACGAAAGTAGTCATTTAATCAATAACCAAAAAGATGCTTTAGATTACTTGTTTCCACTCATGTCTAAAAATTTTATGAAAAACGCGCCTAAAAGCTATAATATGAAACATAAGTGTTTAATGGAGATTTTAAAAAATCATTTATTGCCTCATTGTGGACAAGGATTATTGGAAAAAGGGTATTTTTTAGCTTATATGGTACAAAAAGCAATTCATGTTTTATTAAAAATAGAACCTGAGACCGACCGAGATAGTTATATGTATAAAAGAATCGATATATCTGGTTATTTACTTTCGCAAATATTTAGGGATTTATATTTCAGAATAAAAAATAAACTCTTAGAAGTTTTAAGAGTGGGATATACTAAAAAATTTAGTTCAATAAATATAGAAAATATAGACGATGAGCTTTTTTATAAATTTATAGATAATAATAAATTCAATAACTCGATTCTGCCATCACATTTAATAGACAAATCAATCGTTAATGATGGTATGCTATATGCTTTTAAAAACTGCTGGGGACTAAAAGACGCGCCTTGTAAGGTTGGAGTAGTTCAAGATATAACAAGAATAAGTTATATAGGTTTCATATCTCATTTAAGAAGAATTAATACACCATTATCAAAAAGCGCAAAAGTCCGAGCCCCTCATTCTCTACACGGTTCATCGTGGGGTATTATGTGTCCTTCCGAAACGCCTGATGGGGGAAATATTGGTATTCGAAAAAATTTATCAATAACTGCCTTAATTACGTCAGGAACAAGTTCATTCTTATTAGATAGATTGATTGATATGTTAGGGGTAGTCGATATCAAAAGCAAGATTAATGGAAATAAAGCGGTTTTTGCTAATACCCGTGTTTTTTTAAATGAAAGAATTAAAGGCTATATTGAAAAACCATTATACTTTTTTACCCTTTTAAAACTTTTAAAACGCAACGGGTATATAAATATATATACTTCTATCTACTGGGATAAACAGAATAACATTATTAGCATTTCGACTGATTCGGGACGTGGAATAAGACCAGTATTTATTGTAGAAAAAAATAATAAAATTAGACTTACGCAGTCGCTAATTAATAAATTAGATAAATCTGATAAAATAACTTGGAAGAATTTATTAATAGGTTTAAATAAAACTGAAAATATTAAGGACACCGATGAAAAATGCTATGTGACGAATGAACTATTAGACTATACACCCGAAAAACCAAGCAAATCAAAGGCGTCGGCGGCAAAAGAAAAAATACCAGCTAATTTAATTGAATTTTTAAGAGAAAATGGTGGTATAATAGAGTATATTGATACAAATGAAGCAAATACATCTCTAATCGCCTTAAATCCAGCGGATTTAAATAGTTCAAATAGATACGACTATTGCGAAATAAGCCCAACGCTTATATTAAGTATTTTAGCTGCTCAAATCCCCGGATTATCTATGAACCAGGCACCAAGAAATCAATTTTCGACGTCTCAGGGAAAACAGGCGTTAGGATTGTATGCGTCGAATTATAGAAATAGGATGGATGTTAAGGGGCAGATTTTACATTATCCACAGAAACCTTTAGTAAAAAGTAAGTTTAGTAAGTATTTATTTACCGACGAATTACCACATGGGATTAACGCAATTGTGGCTATTGGTTGCTTTTCTGGATATAACCAAGAAGATAGTATAATTTTGAATAAGGATGCTATTAATAGAGGGTTGTTTAAATCAAGTAAATTCAGAACCTATGTACAGCGAGATACAATTGATAATGGTAAAATAATTGAAAGAATATGTAATCCCGCTAATTTACCAAATGTTAAAAACATGCATTCTGGTAATTATAGTAAATTAGGTGATAATGGCATTATTAGAGTGGAAGAAAATTTAAAAGTTACAGAGAATGATATCCTGGTAGGGAAATGTGTTATAAGTAACGAAAAAGACAGCGAGGGGAATAATATTCTTTATGACAGCAGCGATTATGTAAGGCGTGGCGAAGATGGATATGTTGATAAAGTATTCATGAATGAGGGGAATGAAGGCCAACGCTACTGTAAAATTCGTATTCGAAAAGATAAGTATCCTGAATTAGGAGATAAATTCGCTTCGAGGCATGGACAAAAAGGAACAATTGGTATGGTATTGCCCCAAAAAGACCTTCCTAGAACGGCGAATGGGATAGTCCCAGATATAATAGTAAATACCCATGCCTTCCCGAGTCGAATGACTATCGCACAATTCTTTGAACTTCTATTGGGTAAAGTATGTGCTATAAATGGTTGCGAAAGTGAAATAGCCCCCTTCACGTCCATGCTTAATAAAGAAGATGGGAGTAATATTATAGAGAATGTTAGTAATATGTTGGAAAATCTTAACTATGAAAAAACAGCTAACGAGGTAATGTACTCTGGTATAACGGGCCAAATGCTAAAGGTAAATTTTTTTATGGGCCCCACATTTTACCAAAGATTAACCCACCAAGTGTCTGATAAAAAACAATCCAGAAGTAAAGGTTCTAAGACAGCTTTAGCCAGACAGCCAGTTGGAGGAAGGGCCGCTGGCGGTGGTGGGAGAATTGGAGAAATGGAAAGAGATGCGCTGCTTTCACATGGCGCCGCATCCTTTTTAAAAGAGAGTTTTATGGAACGGTCGGATAGTTATCAATTTTGGATCTCGTGTAAAACTGGTTTGATATCGGCGGTCAACCCTCATAAAAATATTTATAAGGATTTAGCTGTTGATTCGGCGAAACAGTCTATTAGTTTATTAGGAAGATTAGAGAATTCACAGGATATTGTAGAGAAGAAACAAACAGAGACTACAAAAAGTGATTTTATTTGCGTAAAAGCCCCATATGCCTTTAAATTATTAATACAAGAAATAGAAGCCACAGGTATTGCTGCTCGTTTAATCAGCGAGAGAGTTCTACAGAAATGGAAATCAATAGCAGTAAGAAATAATGGAATAGTTATATTATCGGAATCAGACAAAGAGTTTATATCAAAAGTTACGAAGGACAAGGATATCGAGCCTAAAATTAATGCATTAAGTAAGTTTCATAACGATATTAAGAAAAATTTACTACTTTATGTTTCTTCTAAAAATAAATCAAAACTCGCCCAATATTTAGATTTAAATAAAGCACCAGAAGACGTAAAATTTATAGTCAGGAGAGAAAATAGAATTAGGTCAAGAACGCTCATAGATTTTTCATCTGGTGTAGGGGGGGATTTATATAAATGGCAAGTAGCCAATTATAACAAAATATTGGGGATTGATATTTCTAAAGAAAATATAGAAAGAACTTTGGATGATGAAGAGGGATCATATTACGCCAATAAAGAAGGGGCTATCCAGAGATTAAAGAATTTAAGAAAGGGTATTAGGTGTGATACACAAATTAGAGAATGGGCCAAGGATAGTAGTATAGAATTTATTGTTGGTGATTCTACTAAATTATTAAATTTAGAAAATACACCAATAGGCGCTGATATTTACCCAGAAGAATACGAAAAAAAAATGAGGAAATATGAAATTGCTACTGAAAAATATAAAAATAAATTAAAAACCTTTTTGAAAAAAGATATCGAATATACCGAAGATGACACCGATGCAGGAGGTCTTCATTATAATCTCGGGGATTTAAAATTCAGCACCGCCGTAATGTTTTTTTCCATACACTATTTATTTGATAGGAAAGAGCGCCTTAATAATTTTTTTATTAATTGTTCAAAAACTCTATCTAAGGGTAGTTATCTAGTACTAACAACTTTTGATGGCGAAAAGGTATTGGAAAAACTGAAGGAGCATGGGGGGTCATATACCCACCAAGACGAGTGGAAAATAACTTTGGATTCGGAAATAGAATTTTTAACAAGTAGTTTTGACAACGGCTTTGGTAAGAAAATAAATGTTTATGTGGATTCTATAGGAACTGAAAATATGGAATATTTAGTCAATCCTACATTATTAATTACATTTGCTAAAAAAATGGGTTTTACTCTTGATAATATAGAGGAAGGGGCTAAGTTTAGGCATCCAACTGATGTATTCGAGAATACCCTTTACCACTCAAGGTATAAGGAAATGATTAATAGAAATTCTGGACAAAAGAAGTTTAGCGATTTGAATAGATATTTTATTTTTAAGAAAACAGAAGAATTGGAATCTATATATAAAACGGAGGGTGTAAGCGAATACCCAGAATCAAGCATTAAATCCGTCTTCTCTGACATCCATTATTTTAAAAAATATAACAAAAAAAATGATAAAAATAAATTTATTGAAAAGGGATATTTAGAAAAATTAACATTCGATTCAGAAACACCAATACATGCACTCAATTATAATTTTAATCTATATAACTCGGATTATAGAAATATATTTGCTAAATTTAATATTTGTGCAAACATGAAACAAATTAATAATTATATAGAAATCCCCCGATTTTATGTAGGCAAATCTTCGTGGTTAAATTTAGTAGGTCCATTAAAAAACCCAAGCGTAATTTACGAACAAAACAATTGTGAAAATGTATCTATGGCTACCAGAGATAAATTAAATGAAATAGCAAATTTGACTATTTATCAAGAAATAAATAATTCTTCTTTTGAAAATACTTTAGAATATATATATTCGTGTGTGAAAGTAGGTATATATGTTAAAATAATAAATGAAACATTATATAGCTTTACGCCTATTTTAAATTTAAATGAAGAAAATTTTACTACCGAATTTTTGATGAATTTTATTGGGAGAGAGGGAGAGGAAGCAGAAAATATTAATATCGAGGTTGAACATTATCTGGAGAAGATATCAAAACTAAAGAGGATTAATCCTAGTTTAAATAATTCGATTTTTGTGAAATCATTAAATGGGAATATATACAATATTTTTGTAGGGAGTGAAATAATCTCTTATTTAATACCTCATTATTTTATTTATAAAGATTTAATAGAAAAACTCTTAAATGGGTCTCGTAGTAATAATGTACATACAATAAAAATAAACGATAACGAATTTGTAATAAATATTCTAGAAACGCCTGTGGTTAAGATGATACGGCACGAGGGTGACGACGTATTGGTTCATCCCTTTTTTGGACAAAGACATTTGTCTAATAAATCTAATGATAATTACGTAATTAGAGATTTAAGATTAAGTTCTGATTGTAAATTATTACCGATTTTAAGCCAATATGAATTTACAGGAAATAATAGTGACCTGATTTTTGGAGATATCTTAATACCAGATATACATTCATATGTAATTGCAAATAATATACAAAATAACGATGTGTCGTTTATTGGTAACTACCGTATGAAAAAAGATTCTACTAAAAAAATACTGATGTTCTCGAACTATGAAGGAAATGATTTAGATAAAAATAATTTACGAAAAACTATTAATGAAAATAAAGACTTTTTAATAAAGCAATTTTTAACTGGTAAACAACCAAGATTAGATATATATGATATTATAACCAAGGGATTTAATGAACATACCTTTTATTTAAAAAATAAAAATTTAGCAACAGTAGCTAATTTCGATGCCTCGTATGAGCTAAGTTATAATAAATATAGTAAAGACGGTAATAATTTTCCGATTTTTTCCGATTTAGAACACGATATGATTCTTTATGCGGATGGATTTGGTAGCGATTACCTACTAACATATAGTTTGGCATATAGAAAACCCATAATTATATTACGTGATACTAATACCCCAAATAGATTATGGTATGAATCCATGTTTATTCCTTATAATTTTACTGATGGGTATAATAATACAGAAGCCAATATTTTTATAATAGATATTAATGTCGTCAAATCTAAAGCAGAAAAGAAGTTGTCAGGGGGCAAAAAGACTGAACAAGAAAAAACCAATAAATATTTGGAGGAATTGGCAGAAGAAATTAAAAAATGCGAAGATATAATTATAGGTGAAATAGAAAGACACGACGAACAAGAAGGAAGTGTTAAAAGTTTTAAAAATAGGGAAATTTCAGAAGGAAAAGAGGAATATTCGTTGTTGGCAGGGATAATGTATAATTCTTCCCAATTGAGCAATAAGTTATTTGGCAATATTATACATGCTAATAATTCCGAGGAAGAGTTGGATAATGCGATTGTAATAAATCAACATTTCGCGACAGCATTAAATAGAATGAGCTTTAATTTTACAAATGAACTACCTGTTTTAAAATCAAAAGAAACAATAGGAAATACTATAAGTGACCGTGTTTTAATTAAAGAAAAAAAATTACAAAAACTTAAAAAAACTATTTTAAATAACGACTTGATAACTTTTACAGAAAGTAATAAAATAACTATTGATAAAAAACACTATAGATATATATCCTTTTCAGCTGACAAAGAATTATTTGATTTTGTGAGGAACTCTTTAGAAAAAGAAACACACGGACAAAGTCCTGATGCTACCGCGGCAGATACACCGACAGCTTCACCACCATTCCGACCCAACACACCTTCGCCACCATTCCGACCCAACACACCTACACCTTCACCACCATTCCGACCCAACACACCTACACCTTCGCCACCATTCCGACCCAACACACCTACACCTTCGCCACCATTCCGACCCAATACACCTACACCTTCGCCACCGTTCTGACCTAATTATTCTTTAGAAAATGCCTCAAAAACAAATGATTCTTCAGAAAAAAATTCACCAAATGTTTTTACGGCCTTCTGGCACCACACCTGAATTATAATAATAATAACAATTTATTAAATTTGATTAAAAATAATTAAAAAATAATTTTAATAATATTTAATGACAGACAATTTAATTTTTAGAAAAGCATTTAGAACCTGTATAGAATTGGTAAGGGATAGAGGGTTTAAAATAGACGAAAATTATAATAAATTAAATGATAATGAAATTGATAAACTGTTATATGATAATAATTTAGATATTATAGCTAAAAAACCCACAAGCGATATAATTTATGTAAAATTTATTAATATTTTCAGGGCTAAAGTATCTTTTATTCAAGAAATTGTAGATAAAATTTACGAAAATAACCCCAATACTTCAATTATAATTGTACTCAAAAGTAAGCCTTCCGCTGTGCTACGAAAATTAGAAACAAAGGGTGACAATAATATACAAATATTCCATATAAAACATTTACAAATAAATCCTACAAATCATTCTTTAGTCCCAATCCATATTAAACTTACAGAAAACCAAGTAAAAGAGTTATTAAATAAATATAAAATTATTACTAAATCACAATTCCCTCTGCTTTTACAAACGGATCCTATAGCCAGATATTATAATTTTAAAAGAGGGGACGTTATAAAAATTACTAGTAAACATAAGAATATTTATGAAAATATTTATCATGTTACAGAAAAAAAACTTGGAGAAAAAGAACTTATTTTAGAAAAAACTTTAATAGAAAATGACTCAATTAAAAGAAAAAAAAGTCTATTGGGTAGAAGGTCTGAATTAAAGAAATACTTTAATGAAAATATTTCAACTAATATTTTAAGATATCGTTATGTTAAATAAAAAAAATATAATTATATAATATATTAAAATGAATAATACATTAGAACACTTTAATGGGTCGAGTGATTTTGAAATCAAAAGAAACGCTAATATAGCACGACTTAAAACGAGATACAATCAGAAATTAAACGAGTATTACAACAAGTACCAGGTCTATTTAATTAATTATTTCTCACCAAGTAAGTCAGGCGTAACACAGAATCTTACAAAAGATAATTACACCTTCACTCAAGCAACAGGAAAGAATACTTTTTTAAAAGCTGATAAGGACCACTTAACGGGCACCGCGCTGGGGATGGTCTCCTTGGGTATACCTATAAATAGCGATACTTATGTCGTTAATTTAGAGAAGAATAAAGAGGCGTGTAAACAAAGCGATCAGTGTATGGGATTTGATAGTCTCGGGAATTATTTTCAACCAGGGACTTTAACAACAAACCCTGAGGGTATAGCAACGGCTGGGTTGGGGGATAATTATAGAACTTGGAAAAAGAACACTACTGAAACTGTAGCAGGAGGGGACATACCCACGATGGGTGAATTAGAACGTCTTAAATCCGAATTAGATACCATACTTGCTAATCTTAGAACAAATATAGATTCTACCGACAGCAAATTAATAGCCGAAGCAGATGAATTAGAGAAAAAACGCGATGAAATTTTAGAAAGAAATAAACAAATTGTCATGCAGGGGAAAAGTTTAGATTTAATGAATTTAAAATTAGTATCAAGAGAGCGACAAAACGAGTTTTCAATTGAAAGAAATAGATACAGAAGAATTATGATAGTCGTGTTGGTTGTTTGTAATTTAATATTAATGGGGTATTTTGGTTTTTTATTAACTAAGAAATAAGTATAATTTTACTATTAATATAATATAATATATTATATTAGTAATGGTTTGGGAAACAATAAATAACGAAAAACTGATATTGGAACAAGAAAAACGCCGACTTAATACAGAAAATATACAACTTAAAAATGATAAATATAAATTAGAAAGTCAGAATCATAAATTAAAAATTGCGGCTGATAAATTACTTGGAAATACTCTAGATTTCTCTAATAAAACGAGAAACGCTAAAGAAAAGCATTATAACTTATCTACTGGATTAATTGAAGCGCAAGAAACTAACAAATTATTAAGTAATATTTTAGAAAAAAACCAAATTAAAGAATTTAAACACAATAAGGCACATAAAAGAATTTTAAAAAGTGATTTAAATTTAGCATCAAAGAGAATTCAAATAAAAGAAAATAACCATAGAAAAAAACTATATTATATTTTTCTACTAAAACATATTTTTTCTTATTCCTTATTATCTTTATTACTAACTATGTTTATGAGAAACGGTGTAATTTCAAAAACAACAGCTATATATTGTGTTATTATATTAACCGTAATTTTATTTATAGTTCTTATATTAAACTATTACCATAACCGACTAAGAAATGTAAATTATTTTTATAAACGTGATTTTCTCCCACCAAAAAAAGATGTCGCCGCGCCGGTGGACAATAAATGTAATTAATTTATCCAACCCGTGATTTTTTTTTTATATGATTATATTAATTATATAATGGACTTTAGTTTTTTAAAAGATGCTTTTGAATTAAGACCTGTAAAAAAGTGTAGTAAAGATTGTAGAAAAAAATGTAGTTTACAAGAAAATTTTACTACGAGTAACGATATACAGCAATATGATGCCGCCAAACTAGCCCAAGGCCATGAAATAACAATAAACCAATCTATGGGGTCGACACCGACGGACACCGTGCTTCAGAGGAAATTTGGTTCGGTGCGCAGTCAGTTGGCGAGCGACCAACAGGAGATGAAGGCCCAAGTAGCTAGTTATAGTGATGACAAGGATGCGATTACAACTAAATTAAGTAATAATATAAGGATGAAAAGGGATGGTACCGCTGCGTTCATACAAGAGGCTGCGTCGCTGGCTGCCCGGGAAGAACGGGAGATAGAAAGAGCCACCCGTATAGCGGGAGAACTGGATGCCTTAAGCCGTGGGGGAGGTGGACAAGATTTAAAAGACTTGCAAAATTATCTCGCACAGACAAAGAGTAAATTGACTGACTCCAACGCTGAACTCAAAGCCGCAGTTCAAAATCTCGCATCCATCGCGACTGGCGATGCTGCCAAGGAAGGGAAAATGAACATCGAGTGGCAGACGGATCAATCAAGTGCTACAGCAGCAAGAAAACTGGCAGACGAACAAGAAATCGCGGTCCGAAACAAGTTTAACCAAAAATATATAGACGTCCAGATTTTAAACAACGAATTGGCCGGTATAAATTCGCAATTTAATACTATAGAGGCAGCAATTACCGCAAAACAAACTTCTTTAAGAAATGGGGATGAGGGTGGGTATTTTGATTTCACCTCATTACTCCAAACTTTAGATAATAAGCACTCTATAGAAAAACAATTTTTAAAAACTGGAAATAATACGCTACAAACTACGGACGACCGTGTAGGAAAATTATACAATAAGCATACTAGGCTTTTGAATAATTCGGATTTAATTAAATTACCGTCAAAGATGTTAAAAGCTAACCAATCCCGAGAATTACAAAAAAATGCTCATTCTATGCAAAAACTTAAAACCGATTTATCTAGCTCGAGTAAAAATATTCAAATTAAAGAAAATTACAACCAAAAAAAGATGTATTATATATTTTTATTAAAGCACGTTTTTATATCACTTATAGTCGTTTTAATTGTGGCGGTTTTATCGAGAACTGGATATATTTCTAATAAATTATCGAACATTTTAATAGGGTTGATTTTCACAGTATTAGCGGGTTTAATAGGTATTAACTCCTTTGTTAATCGCGACAGAAATGATATTTATTTCAAAAAGAGAGATTTCCCAATACCCGAGGCCGTAATGCCCCCGGTCGAAAACCCGAAATGTGCTATTTAGATGTAATTAAATAAATTATAATTAATATTTTTATGTTCTAATATATTAATTATACGATGTCTTATATTATTGTGAACATAGGCAATAACAACACAGGGGGGCTTAAGGCCAGTTCCAACAATGTAGATCCTGCAATATGGAAATGTCCCTCTGTTATAAATAAAACAAATTGGGAGGGTTGTAATCCAAGGTGTAATTGGCAATATCCAGATAGATTTAAAATTACTCAACAAGGAAATAAAGTATATGCCAGGAGATTAGATTCATATAATAACGGATGGGGTATGAATTTAAGGTTTAAATGTCTCAGAAACGCTAATTGTTCGACTGATCAAGAACATCAACAAACGGAACAGGACATACACCGCGCGGCCCCGAAATATAATGCCGCTCTAAATAAATACAATATAGCCAACAATAATTTACAGAATTTACTTGGGACTTTACAGCAACAACTAAATCAGTTAAAAATCCAGCTTGGGTCACAGGAAGTGGATAAGTCTAATACTAACGCCGCTAATTTAGTGGCATTAAGAAGAAAAATCAAAAACACCGAAGACGAGTTAAAAAGGTTACAGACGAGATATGACACATTACAGACAAATTACGACAATACGTTGGACGAAATTACAAGATTAGCCGCTGATTTAGACCGAGTAAGAAGTGATAGCAAAGAAGTTGTTCGAGTGCTTAAAAAACAAATAGAAGACAAAAAAAACGAGATCTATATGATTGTTTTAGAAATTACCGAACAGGCCGAAATTTTAAAAAACAAACAATTTAAATTAAAAATTGAATTAGATAAATTACAAAGAAGCGCAACCGAGTTATTAGACCTTGATAAAGATTTCGGAGAACAGGAGGGAAAAATAGATACATCCCTGGATAATAAAGCCTCGGTTATGAATGACCTGGAAGAGATTAGGCTGAGAGAAGTAGCATCAGATGAAAGGTTCAACGAGCTAGAACGTAATTTTAGTAAAATAGAAGCAGAAATAAAATCCTATACAAGCACCGGTGCTTTTGATTTTAATGGATTAGTTAAATTTTAAAAAAAAAAAAAAAAAATCATGGAAGATATAATATATTATAAAGACTATAAATACAAGTTAAATACTAAATTGTTAGATGAAAAACTTAATGCGAGAGAACCATATATAATGTTTAAAAAAAATCAGAATAAAGAAATTACTAAAAATAAAGCAATAACAGACAAGATAAAAACTGATTTGTCGTCTTTGGGACGAGATATCCAAATTAAAGATAATGTATTTAGAAAAAGAAACTATTATGTATTTTTACTTAAGATGACTATGATTGCAATTTTAATATTTGTAATTATTAAACTTTTAGGAATGTTTAATTATTTATCACCTTCTACCGTAACAATTTTATATATATTGCTCACTATATCGGTAATTATTTTGCTTATAATAAATTATGTTATCAATTCTAGAAGAAATGCAAATTATTTTAATAAAATGGATTGGCGTGTAAATGAAGAAATTATATCTAATAAAAAAGATCCAAAATGCGAGCAAAAATGAATTAGTCTTTAAAATTATTTTATTAATGTATATTAATACGATGGCTAATATTACTTTAAATACACCAATTGACGATAATGAATTTTTAAAAACCTTACACTTACTGAACAACAACCGAGGTCGGGTGGCGGGGAAGTTTGGTGGTCTACTGTTCGACGCCAGGGATTTGTTGGATAATGACCGCACAGCACAGAAAGATAAAATTAACACCGACTTCACCGCCTATAAAAGCACACTCACCACAGATCTCGCAGAGGCGACAAACTCCTGGGAGGATGAAGGTGGTAAGCTTGCTGCTATGGATAATAATATCAGCTCTATTAGTCAACAAATTGCAGCAGACCAACGGTCTATAAATGAATTACGTGCCAGGGCCAGAGTCAAACAAAAAGTAGAACAAGATAAAATTGATAAAATCGCGACTGGTCAGGACACTCACGATAAAGATATGGTGCAAAAAGACAGTGAGCTTGAGGCGATTCAATCTAAAATAGCAGAATTGAAGGCTAATACCTCCGCCCTACAAGTAGATTATGCGAGGCAGGTTACTTTAAAGCAAGAGGCAGAGGAGGAAGCAAATAAAATACAAAATGATATTGATTTAATTAACCCAACTTTGGTCGCAAAACAACAACAAAAAATTATGGCAGCTAGCTTATTAAATAACTTGTCAGATGTTAACGAGGCGTTGGAGAAGTCGATCGCCGAGGCACGAGCCGACGCCGACAAAACAAACATGCCTCTGCATTTGCTTGTGTTAAAAAGGTTATTACAAAGAAAAAAAAAGTTATTATCCAGTGGTGGTGACGGTTACGGTCTTTTTGCCGTTGAAGAAGATGCATATAACTTAAATACTCGACTTATAAATACCAGGCAAGTACGGCATCTTCCGGGTGATATTTTACTTAAAAATCAAAAAAACGAATTAGAAAAAAACGAATTAAATATTAACCAGGCCAACCAAGATCTTACGACGGCGTCTAGAAATGTCCAAAGTTCTGATAATAAGGTTAGAAAAAAACAATTTATACTGTATTTATTAACACATACCTTTGCATTTACGTTAATGTTAATTTTAGTCGCCATGTTAATTAAGAATAATATATTATCTACATCCATAGGATATAAAATTATTGGATTTTTAGCGACTGCTATGGTGATAGTATTAGGGGCAAATTATTATTTTAACAGTAATCGTAACGCGATTTATTTCGAGAAGAGAGATTTCCCTGTCAGTAAAGAAGAAACAGCAACAGCTCCAGAAAAATGCGATGCTCCTGCGGCTACAGTATGATAGATAATAAACAAAGTAATATAATTTACAAATTCCTTATTAAAATTGGTATTTAATATTTATTTACAAATATAATATTATATTATATTAGTTAATACATGACTGAAAAATTTGGAAAAGGCGGGCAATTTGGAATGACAACGATACGGGAGAAGGGTATAAACGTATATTATCATGGGTGGGATCTTAGGTCAAACAATACGTACCGAGGGTTTGTATTTATTAAATATCCCAGATGGCAATCTTACCCACATCCACGCTGGGATACTCATTTGGAACCACAAGATTTTTGTAAAAATCACGAATACATACGACATTCGGGCGCACGACCGGTGTATAGGTGCAAGGGCCATTGTCACGACATTACTAAAAGAAAAAATTATCTAAATTATCTAAATTCGACCAGAGTTAACCTTGATAACGCCGCCGCAACCGTAACTCGTGCGGCTGGTACTGCTACCTCGCAGAATTCTGCCGCCAGAACTAAATTACAAGCAGAGCATGATAAGAAAATATCTGATATGACAGCGGAATACGATTCGGAAGTAAGGGCTATTACAGAGAAGCAAAATGAATTAGACGAAAGTAAAGTTGCTTTACAGGCAGAGTACAATAAATTAGAACAGGAATATAAATTGAAAAGAATGGAAGTTACACAACTTAATAGCGACATAAGAATAGCTAAATATCAAGCAGCTGAAGCTCAAGCAGCATTAAAACAAGAACTGGCTCTTTTACAGAGTGATTATTTAAATAGGAAAGATATATTAGATAAGAAAAAGGAAGACATTGAAGCAGAACAAGTGAAAATAGATAATAAAAAACTAGAAATTAAAGAATTAGAAATTAAAATAGGTAATAGATGGGAAGAATATAATCAAAGAACCGAGGATTTAGAAAAATTAGAAGATGAAATAGAAGAATTAGAAAATAGCAAGCCCATCAGATTGGCAAATTTACAAAATGCCAAATCAGTAGAAGACAGATTAAACGCAACTTTAGCTGAATTAGAAAAAGAATTATTGGAATTAAAAAAAGACCCGGAAAAAAAATATAATCCCCTGATTCTTAAAAGATTGATGAGACGAAAAAAGAAAGTATTAAAACAGCTTTTTAGAGTCGAGGAAGATGCCTATAACACCCATTCTAGAATTGTAAATGTTAGAAGTGAACGTAATCACACTACCGACATGTTATTAGACAACCAAAATAGAGAAATTGATAAAAATACAAAAAATATAGGAAATGCCAAGGATGAACTGGGTAATACAAATAGAAGAATTCATATAGAACAAAATAATACCCGTAAAAGAGACTACTATATATATTTATTAAAACATACTTTTATATTTATTTTAGCATGTATGCTTGTCATCATGTCGACGCGTATGAAATTAATACCAAAGTCGATGGGAATAACTATTATTGTGATTTTAATGATTATTTTAGGAATAATTATATTGGCGAATGTATATTACAATAGAAGACGAAATAGATTATTCTTCAACAAGATAGATTTCCCGGTGGCCAAAGAAATTGTGTCTGCAAAAGAATGTCCTAAAAAAACTTAATTTAGACTGTAATTATTATATTTATTTATAATAAATGGGTATTTTTGATGATATTAGAAATATGATGGGTCAATTAAGCCGTGAAAGAAATAAAGTGGTAAACCAAGTAAATAGATATAATATCCTTGACCAAAATTATAAAAATCTTAATGAAAAACATAATACTCTTAATAAAAAATATAATAATATGTACGGTAAATTAATAGATACTAAGAGAGAAAGCAGGAGGAACGCTTCTAAAAGATTTAACTATATGAAAGGGGACTATCAGAACAGAATTAATTTAATCAATCGTCAACAAGAATTATCAAACGATAAAAATAATACACTACTTAAAAATAAAAAAATGTATGAAAAAAATAACCTAGATTTCGAAGCAAATAAGGACAAAGTATCCACATACTCTAGAAAATTGCTATACGATAAAAAGGATTTAAAATTTTATGACCTGGCAATCCATATATTGAAATTTTTTTTACTAGTAGTATCTATTTCTGTAATATATTTACTATTAAAAAAAAAAACTCATTATCGGTTATGATATATTAAAATATGTAAAGCATTATACAGGTTATACAAAGGAGGGTTGAACCCTAAAAAAATAAATATGAATAATATTTTATATTTACTTTTCGTCTAATACGTCCACATATGAAGGAAGGGTTAATTCCTCTATACTTTTATCAAAGGGGTTAACCTGTTTAACTATTGAATTCTCATAATTTAGAGTAAGTCCCTTATAGCCATTAGTTTTCCCTTTACTAATAGCAATATATGCCGCAAATTTATCATTAAAATGGTCTCTTATTTTATTTCTATTCTCTGGTTTATCACCAGTAACTGCTTTACACCATTCTTTATATACGTTGTAAATTTCATTTATATTTACTTCTTGCTCGGAACCTTCTTCAAACATGATACAGTCGTTAATAAAGTCTTTAAATACATCTCTACTTTCCCTGTAGGACGCCGTATATTCTAAAATTTCACATGGGACTTTCAGTCCATTTCGCTTATATTTTTTATGGTAATTGATAAGTATAGACATAAACGGTTCGGCCCAATTCTCGAAATTCTCAGCAAGTTCTTCGTTAATTTTAAATTCTAATCCTTTTTCTGGACTGATATCATATGTAAATTTACTACTAAATTCTGTGTTTCTTACCCGGCGCCATGTACCAGCGTCTTTTTCGGGTAATTTAGGCCGGTCATTACAGCAAAGGACCATTTTAAATTTAGGCTTAAATTCAAAGGGCTCGCCGTAAAGTGCCCGCGCCTGAATTTTATCACCACCCGTGAGTTCCTTCATTAACCCAACATTAATAGTTGTTTCTGTATCTGGCTCCTGCATCGACGCCAGTCGGGCGCCTTTAGTTCGAGCGAGCTCAGGACTTGCCGCATTAGATGCCGCTCGATTAGAGGTGAGTAATTGAATGGGGAGTTTAACAGCGTAATCGCCAAAAATAGTTTCCATAAGTTCCATGTGCTTTGATTTGCCATTACCACCACCACCAGAATATATATCAAAAGATTCATCTTTGGTGGAGCCAGATAAAAACGAAGAACTTCTTATTAATACATATTCCCTGACTGTTTTTATTACGAAAATTTGTTTGTAAAATTCATATATTTCAAATACTTCGTCCGAATCAGGGTCATATGGAATATAATTTATATTAGTAGATTTAGAGATATAATCTTCTGGCCTGCCTTCTCGGAATTCATCCTTCTTTAAATCGTATACTCCATTATTAAATCCTATAAGATTGTTCGCCTCGTCTAATTTATCTAAAAACTTTTTTTCTTTGTCGTAGAATAATTCTGCACTTTCAGTCATCAGATTACTTTTAAAACTAGTTTCCTTGAGACGAAACATTACCTTTGATATATTTTGCGCTTTTTTATCCCAATCACTGTGCGAGGGGTCGTCCTCTTCCTCTACTCGTTGGGAACATTTAATTTTAATTCGGTTAAATTGTTTATACAAAATTGTAGAAATTTTTCTTTTTAACATAATACCCTTATCATCACGCTGCCATCGATGAAATTTTTCGTTGTAATAATACCATGTGTGATCTCTAATAGAAACACACACGTGAAAATTGTGAAACATAAGATGTAAAATTTTAGCTATATCATACGATGAGCCTTTTCCATTACTACAAGCCGAATAACACTTGCTTTCTACATCAGTATCTAAAATTTGAAAGTACATTTGTTCGTTGTCTTCTTTTGCCCATAGTTTTAAACTACCAACCCCATATCCCTCATCTGCCATTTCGTCCCATTTTTCTCTACACTCTACGTCGCATGTATCGGCATATTCGGGGACCTTTTTACTCCAATTAATCCATTCACGGAGAAGAAGGTCATCTTTATTATGAATATTATGTAGGCACCACCCCACTTCTATCCAAGTAGGAAAACTTTGCGCCCTCTTGCGGCTAAGGCATTTGATATATTTACTAATACTTTTGAGCTCGGTTTTACTCACCTTTGTTTTAAATCCCGTTTTTTTATTACGTTTCCGCTTCTTTTTCGGAACATTATTTGTAGGATTCCACACCTCTTCCTCGATCGCTGTTTTCAACATAGAATATTCAGTTTTATTTCTAACCGACAAAAGCTGAATCAGTTCTTTTGAATCAGGGATTTCTTCAACTGTCTCCACCCTATCTTTATATACCCTTATAGCCCTTGAAACTAAATATGCGGGCTTCCCTGGTTTCGTAGAACCATACATCTGCCAATTGTTTCTATCTATAACCGCGCGGTCAAATATATCGGCATATGAATTATCAAAATCGTGTCTATCTAATACGTCTGAACAGTTTTTATACACAGCATCGCGAAATTTCAATTGTAAGTAGTCGTTTGTAACAATATGAGGTGCCATAATATGAAAACCATCTTTAATACGCGAAAGGTTTGTTTTAATTTTCTTATTACCTTTTTTATCTACATCGTAAATAGCATTTGGTTTTTCCAAAATATAAAATACCCTCTCGTCGTCATCTAATTCCTCTAAATATTCTTCTATCGCATTCATGTAAAGCATACAAATTTTATCGATATCTTCATCGGTATAAATCCTTACACAAGTCTTATTATAATACCTTAAATCTATATCAATTTTAATAGGTGTCAGGTCGCAATCTTTAATTCCCTCAGTTAAATAAATAGGTATTTTGTTTTCGAAAACGGTGGTATGGTATAATTTATAAAACTCATCCAAATTGGATAGCTTAATGTCATATTTACCCATGGGGGCACCTATACTAGTATGCGTAAATCCTACAGTCCCCCGGTTTTTATCTAAAAACTTTTGCAGAACATTATATTTAGATGAATGGACTTGGGTTGGCATCTGTATTAATATTAATACAAGATTTTTTTAAATTTATATTAATCAAAGTTATAATAATACTCAATATAATATTCACCTATAATTCTCCTCGAAAACCTTTAGCTGTTTAAAGAAGTCGACGTTAATGTTCACTAGATGTCTTTTTTGTTTCAAAAATAACAAAGCATCACGTCTTGTGTATTTTCTATATTTTATTAAAAATGCTATTATTACTGTAGCTGAACGACTGGAACCCATAAAGCAATGGACAAAAATATTTTTATTAGGATTATCTGCTAAATATTTGTGCATGTGAGTAATGGTTTTGTCAAGATGTGTGTAAATATCTTGCTTTAATTTATCTTCGACACTAACCCTGATATATGCTACATCATCGGAAAAATAATTCGGGATATCCTTTGAACAATTAACTATCAATCCTATATTATTTTTTTCTAATTGGTAATAATTTCTGGCATTACACGCATTCCCTAATACGATATTTTCTAGTATAAAATTAGGCTTATACGTTAAATCATACATACACCCCAACCCCTTGCTATTAGAACCAAATACTCTCTCTGTTTTTACATAATCTTCTAGTTCATTATTGCTCATATAGGCATTACCTTTATTGACCAAAACTTCGGCCATACAATAAGCGCTGTAAATATAATCCATTCTATTATAATATAATAGAATTTATTTAAATCAATAAATATTAATATTTAATTTAGGTAAAAGAGAAAATTTATAATTGTTAATCTTATATTTTTCTTTAAGAGATACGTATAAACTAGTTCCGTATTTACGACCTATCCATACACATATCCATCTCAATCCTGACTTGGAATAACTACGTTCTCGGGGTATTTTATTCCAAAAAACATGCCATACAATTATATATGAAAGTATTGCCATTAATCCTTCTACTAATTGGGTATCAGTAATATATGATTCTACCATAGTTATATTAATAACAGATTAAAATTTGATAGCTTATTGTTTATATTTTAAAATATTAGTTTTCTTTACATATCTAGAATGTCTACCAAATGCCAATCGATGATTACCAAAGCCCGGTCAATTAAAATCCCAATTTTTATGCAACCCTTTCTGATTGGTGTTTGTGTTTTTCTTGGAGCTGGATTCATGAATTACATTATTATGATTATGAATTACCATACTTGTTCTCGTAGTATTTTTTGGGCAATTACCTTTGGGGCTTCGCCGGCGTGCCGAACGCTTACGAAACTAAGTCTACTTTTCACCGACGTTCAGACAAATATTCTACTAGGAGCAGTCGCTGTGTGTGTTTCCGCATTTGAGAAATGGGGTAGGAAAAAAATGAGTGATTAAAATAATATTAGTATAATGATTTTTTTTATTATTATATAATATAAATGTTTAAATATATATATGACCCTACATCTAGAAAAAGACATTCTGTTTCGTCTAAGAGAGGCAGAGCCATATTAAAGAAATATTTAAGAAAAATTAATAAACTTGTTGGGGGCGCAGCACCCGTCGCACCCTTTCCTGGGTGTGCTAATATATTTAATCCTGATGATTTAATTGGTAATGTTAGACTATTTGGTTCCCCTGATGCCCCAGAATTAAGACACGCGGTCGCGCAGTTTTTAGACGGAGAACAGATGGAGGCTTGGTTGGGGAGAATGGCACGTATGAGAGAAGAAGTAACTACCAGTAAAGCGACTCTCGCAGGAAGCAGGAAGATCGCATGGGAGGCCTTCCGTGAGCCCACAGCACTTGAAATAATAGGCCGGCAGACAATTCAAGATATGGAAGGGCATACCGAAAAATGGGAACAAATGATTTACCAAATAGCCGATCGCGCTAAACTCTTATTAAGTAAAAATCCTTTATTAAAGATACATACGAATTTTGGTCAAGTGGATGGGATATGGTCTGGAGAAACACCATCTGCAATTGATTTAGAAATAATACCTGTTATGGAAGAAGATGGAACGCACTCACATCCCCCAAGAGATATGACTAAATGCTTGGAAGATACCGGTTATAGTCCAGAACAAATTGAAAATATGGAGGAAGTAGCGGCGCCAAAAACTCCAGATGGGACAATAGAATGCTATGGGGTAGTAAATAAAAAGTCAGAATTTTTAGGTGGAACTTCTCGACGAGCCCTAAGACGAGGAGGCGATAATAAAGATGTAATTGTAATTAAAGTAGGATTGCCTGGACATTTTACAATAGCTCTTTATTATCCAGCCTCTAACCTAGTTGAGTTTTTTGATTCCGGTGGAGCCGATGCAACATCTCCTGAAACATTATCGATATTAAGACCTAGAGAAGACGGAGCAAGGGTTGAGACGGTAGGTACAGAGACTGGGAGACAAACTCTGTGTTTAACTGAAAATTTACTACACCGATGCGTATGTGAATCCTTCGCAAAACTTTTTCCTGGGTGTAAAGTTGTACCTGTAAATACTAAAGATTTACAACTTTCGGGTAAAGATGCTCATTGTCAAACGTGGGTATGGTTGTTTATTTATTTAAAGTTTGTGTGGTTTCCATGCCAACCAGAAAATAGGGGACAGACATATGTCCCGACCGAAGATGTAATCAATTATTTTTTAAAAGTTAAAGAAAGGGGGGGGGAAGAGGCTTTATATCAATTAATCGATAACTTTTGGAATTATATTATTTATTATAGACCATCGTAAAAATCTTAATCGAAAATTTGATATTAAAATTATTTATTATATTAATATTAAATTAAAATGCAAAACTCTATTAAACCAGGATTAAAGGAAGCTGGGATTGATGAGGCTGGGCGTGGATGTTTAATGGGGCGAGTTTATACTGGTGCTGTTATTTTACCCAAAGATTTCCCAGACGAATTATATTTAGAAATTAAAGATTCTAAAAAACTATCGAAAAAAAATAGAGATAAAATGCGAAGATATATAGAAACTCACGCAATTGCGTGGGCTGTGGATTATGCCACAGTAGAAGAAGTCGATAAATTTAATATTCTGAAAGCTACTTTAATGTCTATGCATCGGGCTGTTGCTAAATTATCCGTAACTCCCGAGCATTTGGCTGTAGATGGTAACCGATTTATGGTGTACATGGACGATGATGATGAAATTATCCCCCATACACTTGTTACAAGCGGTGATAATAAATATAGGAATATCGCTGCTGCTTCTATTCTTGCAAAAACTCATAGAGACGAGTATGTTACTAGAATTATCGAAGAAACGCCCGACTTTAAAAAATATGGATGGGAGACAAATATGGGGTATGGTACTAAAAAGCATATGGAGGGTATAAATAAATATGGTATTACAGAATACCACCGAAAATCTTTCAAACCCTGCCAAATATAAAAATAAAATAATTGTATATAATAATTATGTTTAATACCCTACGAGAGAGAGTTGGTAATATTAATCCAAGAGAACATATATCTAAATTTGCGTCTTCACCCAGAGTTTCTAGATTACAAATTCAATTTAATGAAAAAAAATACCAGGTAAGTAAATTTATACAAGCAAATAAAACACCCTTAATAATATCCGCAGTAATTATAGCGATTGTGATTTTTTATTTTGTAGTTTTTTTTAGAAGAATCCCACGTTTTTTAAATAGAATGGACCGAGAATATTCACATAGATGCCAAATAAGCTCAATTCAATATAATAAAAAAATTATGGAGGGTAATTATAGACTTTGTGACTTTTATATCGCGTCTTCTTATAAATCCTACTTACCTTGTACAAATTATTACGATTATGCTTGTATGGATGCTATTAAAAAGACTTTATATTTTGGAGCAAGACATATCGACCTAGATATTATGCCTAAAGGTTTTAGCAATTGCGATGATTTGGTTATATGTAACGGGCGGGGGAGAGGTAATTGGCAATACACTACATCGATTCCATTAGAGGAAACCTTAAAAATGATTTCGAAATACGCCTTTAGCACAAAAGTGCCCAACGGTTCGGATCCATTATTCATAACATTAAATATGAAAACTTGGAACAATAAACAGGCTTATGAGAAATGCGCCGTATTAATTAAACAATATTTTATAAAAAAACTACTCCCTTTAGAATTTGGATTTCAAGGGAGGCATAGTAGAGTTAATATTAGCACATCCCCTATTAAAAAATTATTAGATAAAGTTATTTTCATATGTAACGACGATGTCACCGATACAGGTCTCGACGAATTAGTTAATATAAGTAGTAAAAATTACGGTAATATGCGACAAGTAACTTATAAAGAAGTAGAAGATTGTAAAGATATAACTGAATTTAGAAACTTCAATAAAAGGTTTATGACACAAGTAGTACCGTCATTCGAAGATAGAATGAAAAGTAATTTTAATTATTTATTACCATATTATTTAGGTTGTCAATTTATATGTATGAATTATACGGAACCAGATAAATGGATGAAATTATATGTAGAGACATTCAAAGAATTTAGTTTTGTATTAAAACCACATAAATTACGAAATAAATAAATTATATATTAAAGTTTTTTTTACATATTTATAGTAATGAATAATTCAACAATAAGTAAATTTAGAGTAGGGGTAGAATTAATGGAGTTTTTTCTAATATCTATGGGGTATGAGGGCTCTTTATATGTGACCGATTATATATTTAAAACTTTTTCAAAAAAATACAACTCACTTTCCTATAATAGTAAACAATATGTTATTACAAATTTAAATAAATCCGTTGTTATGGCGATTGTGTTTTTTAGTTTTTTGAATACTACAGTTAAACATCCGGAATTTTTAACAGATTATACGGCCATAGTTAATGTTAAACAACAAAGATATTGGAGGTTACTAACTATGTTGTATGCCAGTACTGATTTAATATCATTAATTAGAAGCCCTAAAATGCCTTTTAGTACCCAACTGCATCATTATGGTGTTTTATTAGCACTTGGGATTATATTATTGTCTAAATTTAACGGGCCTAGTTTAGCAAAAGCACTTGCTATATATGGGTCATTTAGTGCTGGTGCGGGTGTTGTAAATATTTACTTAGGGGTTAGAAAGTTAATTGAGCCTAAATCAAAGGGTTTATGGGTTTTAAAAAAAATCAGTTTAATAACTTATATATTAGCTTGTTCTGGTAATTGGACTTGGCAATTAAATTATTTACTCATATACTTAAAAGCTCCATATAAATTAATAACTATATTTAAATTTTTAATAAATACAGGATTATTATATTCGTGGATCCAGGATGATTTTAAGCTCATACGTCATCTATTAACAAATTAAATTTGATTTAAATAAAATTATTAATTTAATAACCAAAATGAAGATTAAATTAGTAATTAATTATAAAATACCATTAAATAAAAATATTATACTTAAAACAAAATCGACAAAAAATTATAAAAAAAAATCCTTCAAAAAAAAACGCTGTTCACCAAAAAAAAATATTTTAAATGGAAATCTCTTATTAGAATACGACTTGGAAACTACACCAACATGTAATATTAACTACTCGCTTATAAATAGCCTCCCCAAATTTTAAATTAAGGTAAATTTGATATAAAAATATATTTTTTTATACTAAATTAAAAATGTCCGAACAAGATACAGAACCGTTACAGTTTTATAAAGAACTAGGGAGTATTGTCTATAAATGTTTAGGAGTAGTGTATACCTGTATTTTAACCAATATTCAATTCGGCTTACATAATTGTTTTAAAATATGTGGAAGACATCGGGTTATCCGAGATAAAGATACCCAAGAAGCTTATTTAGAAAGATATTACGTATTTTTAAGAGAACGGGGAGAAAAATTCCCATGTAACGTCTTTGTTCATAAGTTTTTAAAATCTGACCCAGACGATTTACACGACCATCCCTGGCCATATTTTACATGGATTTTAAAAGGTGGATATTGGGAACATACACCTAAAGGACGCTTTTGGAGAAAACCGTGCTCTTGCCGAGTAGGAGGGGCAAAAGATTTGCATAGAATTGAGCTAGACCCTGAAAAAGAAGATTGTTGGACGCTTTTTATACCAGGTAAAAAAGAAAGAGAATGGGGGTTTGTTACAGAAGATGGGTGGATTCATCACGATAGTTATATTAATAAGAAGGAAGATTAAATAATAATAGTTCTTAACTTTACAGACTCTATATAATAATTATAGGCAATACTGCTCATTATAAAAATCTTTTGCGAGTTTATTCATCTTAATTTTCCAATCACAAAAACGACAATTATGCATATACCACTCTCTTGCATTTCTTGATAATTGTTCTTTATTTTCCCATGCATAGTTTATTTTTTTAATTAAATATTCTACGTCATTTAATTTTTGCCAATCCAATTTAACAAAGCAATCTTCTGGAATATCTTTATAAAATAATCCAACATTAGATGAAATAACAACTAATCCACATAATAATGCATCTAAAGCAGAATAAGAATTTCCCTCACATAATGATAATTGCAGGAACATATCACTTGTACAATATATAGTTTGTTTTTCTTTATTAAAGCTATCTATATCACCATTTTTAATTTTAACATTTAATTGTTTAAAGCTTATATTTTGTAATTTATTAGATAAAATTGATATTGATTTTTTCCCTTTATTTATACAAGGCCAATTTCCTAATATAATTGGTTTATTATTAAATCTCTTTTTATACATATCTTCATTTAATTCAGTTGAATGTAGTATTTTTATATTTTTAAATAATGGATATATTTTGGGGAAATATTTAGTAAATTCATAAGTACAGAATTCTGATATACTAATAATATATGTATTATTAGGTTTTCGATATTTTAACATTTTAATTTGACCATTACAACATAAATTTTTCCAATATTTATTCCATGTAGGTTCTCTTTCTGCATGCGTTAAAGCACTGCCATGATGGACCAAAATTAAAGGATATTTATTAGGTATATCCATGGAAAGATGATTATCTGTTATAACAATAGGCTTATCGCATTTTTCTAAAAAATGTAACATTTTATTTTTTTGTTGAGGGCCTTGAAAAAATATACGATTAGGAAATGCTAATTTAATTTGATAATCATATCTTTCAACTCCCCCATAAAGTCCTTGATCATATGAACCGCAGCAGTAGTGTATAATTTGGTTTTGTAATAAAGCTGTATCAGTTTTATTTAAATTCTTACATCCTCTGAAATTATCTTTGAAAAAATTATAGATTTTTAAACAATTGGCGCGTCTTTCAATAATTTCTTTTTCTGATATTTTTGATAAAATGCTATTTATTTTAAAAATATCACTTTCTTTTACTTTTACTATACTTGTCTCCCATAATTCATGTTCAGGTAATTCAAGTGTATCGGCGAGCAAGACCGGAATAGAACCACATGCTAAAGCTTCCCAAAATCTAATTGAATTAGGACCTGAACCACTGGGGCAAAGAGTAAATTTACTATTAACTAATAAATTATTATATTTACTTTTACGTTCTTCATCTCCCTGTTTCTTATTTATTTCTGTATTATAATTTTGTTTTTGACTATAAACTATATGGTTAAAATACCATTCTCCTGTGTTAATTATAACATTATGTTTATTTTTTGGTAATTTAAATATATTTTTTCTAATATCTGTTAAATAACAATTTTCTTGATAGGCACCCATAAATGAATAAAGTATATTTCTTTGTTTATTTACTAAGTCTAAATCTTTTAAAAATACATTCCTTTTTTGATCTTCGACATTTACGGCATACAGCGGACATGGTTTAATTTGTATTCCGTCTAAATTATCTTCATTATTAATTTTATGAGGGGTATATAATATTTTAATACCTAGTGTTTTAAATAGTGGTATTAATCTCCTAAAACTTATATGCTGACAACAGGTATATTTTTTATTTCCCAGATTTAAATTTTTAGTTATAATTTTGTAAACAGTATTAAAATTATAGCGTTTATCTAAAATCGTAGCCCAGGGAAAGCCTAAAAATGCAGGATCATATTTATTCTGTTCAAAAAAAGTTTTTTCAGTAATTACTGGATATTGCCAAAACAATTTAAAGTCATTAATAATTTTTTCTTCGGGTGTAGTCATTAATTAATTAAATAATAGTAATATTTAAATAATTTATCCACTATAACATAAAGCCCTGTCCTCTTTAATCAAATAATCATTTTCACACATAATTTGAGTATTAAGACTAATATTCTTATATATTCCTAGTAATTGCCCGTAATCTAATATATCCAATTTAGCAAATACGCTTTTTATATTATTAAAAAATAATTGTAAAATAACAGCGGTGTAAACATTAATTATTAATATTAAATATATACCCAATAACAAAAATATAGCATTAGTATACGTAACGCATTTTTTACATTTTTTGAATAGTAAGGAATTATTACGATAAGGCGTCTCGGTGCCACCAATATTATCAAATTGAACAAATTCGTGGTCACTTGAAAAACTATTCATTTTAAATAGTATTAAATTATTTATTTTTAAATGATTTTAATATTCATATAAAGTCTAAAATTAATTAATATTAATAATGAAATTTGTAGCAGAATATATTTGGATTGATGGGGATGGAAGCATCCGCTCTAAATCAAAAACTTTAAATGCAGCTTGTTCTGAACAAGAAGCTCGAGACGGAACAACCATGAAGAGAATAATGGACGTCCAAACGTATCAAAAATGGAATTATGACGGGAGTTCAACTGGTGATGCGGTGGGGTCAAATTCCGAAATTATTATACAACCGGTCGCCGTTTATATGGATCCGTTTCGTAAGCTACCAAATGTGTTAGTTTTATGCGAATGTTATTTACCTGATGGAGAGAAAATGTCAGGAAATACAAGGAAACATGCCGTTTCAGTTTTTAATAAATATTCTGGCGAGGAGCCATGGTATGGATTAGAACAGGAGTTTTTTATTATGAAAGGGAGAAAGGACGGGGATGCTAGGTCCGTGGAATCAATTACTCCATGTGGAACTATTAATGGAAATATGGACATAGAAAACCCACAAGGGCAATATTACTGTTCTATAGGACACCAAAATTCCTTTGGGCGGAAAATTGCAGAACAAGCATATCACCTTGCCCTAGAAGCAAATATTAAATGTTCTGGAATGAATGCCGAAGTTGCACCAGGACAATGGGAAATCCAAATAGGCCCATGTGAAGGTATAGAAGCTGGCGATCAACTTATTATCCTAAGATATATTCTTCAACGAGTAGGAGAAATTCACGAGGTTCAAATTTCCCTTCATCCCAAGCCCATACAAGGTGATTGGAATGGTTCTGGATGTCATACCAATTTTAGTACTAAAAAAATGAGAGAAGCAGGTGGTTATGAACATATTATAAATGCTATTGAAAAATTAAAAGATAAGCATACGGAACATATGCTAGTTTATGGAAAATTTAATAATTTAAGATGTTCAGGAGAACATGAAACTGCCAGCTTTGACCAATTTTCATATGGTGTAGCAGATAGAGGAAGTTCAATCAGAATTCCAAGAGAAACCAAGAATAATAATTGCGGCTATTTCGAGGATAGAAGACCTGCGAGTAATATGGATCCATATTTAGTCACCGCTAAAATATTAGAAACAGTTTGCCAATAAACAATAAAT
>Ga0115560_1000102_pt1 | contig 59959 bp, 50 predicted proteins | sample COGITO_mtgs_1105_5_FD_87278 | JGI IMG/M metagenome (GOLD analysis project Ga0115560, IMG submission 87278) | Pelagic marine microbial communities from North Sea - COGITO_mtgs_110509 | ecosystem: Environmental > Aquatic > Marine > Epipelagic | place: Germany:Helgoland, sampling site Kabeltonne... | reverse complement strand
TGCTAGAAAAAGGTGAGATTATTGAGCGAGGTAATCATGCTCAGTTAATGCAAGCCGAAGGGCAATATGCCAAGATGATTCAAAGGGATTTTTCAGAGTGACGCATCGGGATGCGGGTAAAAAAATATTTCTTGTCGGTGATAGAGGGCAGTTAGGCTCTCAGGTGCTTGCGCAAAGTGGCGGCGCAAACATTATCCTTGCATCCGACTATCAGCTGGACCTTACAAGTCCTAGCGCCCTTAAAAACATTCTCGACGAAATACAGCCCGAAGTTTTGATCAACTGTGCAGCCTACACAGCGGTTGATAAAGCAGAGTCTCAGCAAGAGCTGGCCTTTGCCTTGAACGCTGCTGGCCCCCAGCTGTTAGCGAAATGGTGTGCAGCAAATAATAGCCATTTGGTTCATATTTCGACTGATTATGTCTTTTCTGGGCTAAAGCCATTGTATGAGGTCTACGGCGAGGCAGATGTGACCGAACCAGTTTCGATATATGGGCAATCTAAATTGTTGGGCGAGCAGCAAATAAAAAATCAAGATAATGAGCGTTATTCTATTTTGCGAACTGCTTGGCTGTATGGTTTTTATGGACAAAACTTTCTGAAAACCATGCTCCGCTTAGTTTTGAGTGATCCCCAGCGAGAGTACAAAGTGGTTAATGATCAATATGGCTCACCTACCTCGGCCGATGCCTTGGCTCGGCAAATACAGGCAGTGGTAGATAGCGAGGTTTACGGTACATTTCATGCTACATCACACGGCTATTGTTCTTGGTACGAGTTCGCCTGCGAGTTTCTTGGCCAATTAGGCGTAGAGTATAATTTTATTCCCTGCACTACGGCAGAATATCCTAGCGCAGCACCACGGCCGATCAACTCGATTTTAGGGAATGAGCGTTTGTTCGAAATCGATCTCGATTTTTTTGTCCATTGGCGCGATGATTTGACGCTATTTGTCGACGCCCATGGCAGTCGATTACTCGAGCAAGCCAATGCCGCAGTAAAAGGCACGCTATAATCCGTGTGCTATAAACGATAAATCTAAGCAGTTCGTTTTATCACTGCGAGCCATTATACTAAGCTCGCTTGAAGTAACACATAAGGCTTTTATTGGATGCAAAAAGTAATTGTTACCGGTGGTGCGGGTTTTATTGGTTCGGCCGTTATCCGGCACTTAATTGCTAATACAAGTGCTCGTGTATTAAACGTTGATAAGCTGACCTATGCTGGAAACCTGAGCACCCTCGATGAGGTGACGCAGAGTGAGCGCTATGGCTTTTTGCAGGCCGATATTGGCGATGCCCCTGTCATGGAGCAAGCTTTCAACAGCTTCCAGCCTGATGCGGTAATGAACCTAGCAGCCGAGTCGCATGTTGATCGTTCGATTGATGCGCCGGCTGACTTTATTGAAACGAATATTGTGGGCACCTATACACTGTTGCAGGTCGCGCGTCAGTATTGGCAAGCGCTGGCTCTTGAGCAGCAAAAAACTTTCCGGTTTCATCATATCTCCACCGATGAGGTATACGGTAGCCTTGGTGAGACTGGCTTATTTACCGAAGCAACGGCATATGATCCTCGCTCGCCATATTCCAGCTCAAAAGCGGCTAGCGATCATTTGGTTAAAGCCTGGTTTCATACTTATGGCTTGCCGGTCGTAGTCACCAATTGCTCAAATAACTATGGCCCTTACCACTTCCCTGAAAAATTAATTCCGCTGGTAATACTCAATGCGCTCGATGAAAAGCCACTGCCTATTTATGGTAGTGGCGATAATGTGCGAGATTGGCTGTATGTTGATGATCATGCAGAAGCTTTAGTGCTTGCCGTTGAAAAAGGCGTTATTGGTCAGACCTATAATGTAGGCGGCAATAACGAATACACAAATTTACAGGTGGTTGAGGCCATTTGTACAGTGCTTGATGAGCTGCGTCCGCGAGCTAACGGCGATAGCTATAAGCAACTGATTAAATTCGTTGAAGATCGTGCGGGCCACGATAAACGTTATGCGATTGATGCGACTAAAATAACGCAGCATCTGGGTTGGCGGCCGCGAGAAAATTTTTCCTCGGGCATTCGAAAAACTGTACAGTGGTATTTAAACAATTCTCAATGGTGGAAGCCTATTCGAGCGTTGAAATATCAAGGCCAGCGATTGGGTAGTAATGGCAAACGATAAGTCAATATTTTCAAGGGTAGCATCGCGATGAAAGGCATTATATTGGCAGGAGGTAGCGGTACACGCTTGTATCCGCTGACAAGAACGGTAAGCAAACAAATTCTGCCTATTTACGATAAGCCAATGGTCTACTATCCGCTATCTGTGCTGATGTTGGCGGGTATCAAAGATATTCTTATTATTAGCACCCCGCGAGATTTACCTTCTTTTAAAGCGCTGCTTGAGGACGGCAGTGAGCTTGGTGTCAATATTGAGTATGCCGAGCAGCCATCCCCTGATGGCTTGGCGCAGGCGTTTATTATCGGTGAGGATTTTATTGGCGACGACAGCGTCTGCTTAGTGCTCGGAGATAATATTTTTTACGGCATGCATTTTTCCGAAATATTACGCCGCGCAGCCAATCGCTCGCGGGGGGGCACTGTGTTTGCATACCCAGTCACTGACCCTGAGCGCTACGGTGTTGTGGATTTTGATGAGAGTGGGCTGGCGCTTTCTATTGAAGAAAAGCCAGCGCACCCAAAGTCGCGCTTTGCTATCCCGGGTTTGTATTTTTATGATAATGCCGTGGTGGGCATTGCTCAAAAGGTGAAGCCTTCAGCTAGAGGCGAGTTGGAGATAACGGCAGTTAATCAACATTACTTAGAGCGGCAGGAACTCAATGTAGAAGTGTTAGACCGCGGCTTTGCATGGCTGGATACTGGCACGCACGATGCATTATATGAAGCCTCGGCTTTTGTTGAAACCATGCAGAAGCGCACCGGTTTAAAAATAGCCTGTATTGAAGAGATTGCTTGGCGCATGGGTTATATCGATGATGCGCAGCTACGTAAACTGGGTGACACCATGAGCAAAAATAGCTATGGAACCTACTTACTTAATTTGGTTGATGGAGCTTGGTAACTCATTTTTACTAAAATCGAGCGCGTGAGTGAAAATAAGGCTACAGCCACTTTTATATTATTTTTTTCAAATTAATAGAGAGGCCTTCCATTGCAAGTAGAAGCACTAGCTATACCTGATGTTAAGTTAATAAAACCTAAGCGCTTTGATGATGCGCGAGGCTATTTTGAACAAACCTATCATCAGGTAGATTATGCCAAACAGGGCATTCAAGCTGAATTTGTTCAAGATAACTTTTCGAAATCGAGTCGCGGCGTCTTGCGAGGTTTACACTATCAGCTCAAAAATCCTCAAGCCAAGCTGGTAAGTGTATTTTCTGGTGCTGTATACGATGTCGCCGTTGACCTGAGGCGGTCGTCGCCCTTTTTTGGTCGCTGGGTAGCAGCCGAGTTGTCGGCAGAAAATGGCCACCAACTATTTGTTCCTCGTGGCTTTGCGCATGGTTTTTTAGTATTGAGCGAAACAGTAGGGTTATATTATAAGTGTGACGCACTTTATGCTCCAGGCGATGAATACACGATACGCTGGGACGATGCAAAGCTTGGAATTAATTGGCCGTTGCATGACGCACCGTTGGTGTCAGATAAAGACGCGCAGGCAGATTTTTTAGACGCAATAGACTCAAAATTATTGTTTGCTTAGCTGTAGTTTTTTGGCGTTTTTGAGTTTTTTTATTGATCTTAGTGACGCATCTAGGATTTATCCAGCCGAATTAAGCAACACTTATATTTTGAAAAACTTTGCATTATGTATTTGCAGCCAAAACCTTTTAGTCGCTTCATGATCGGCCTTAGGTTTTAAATAATAATCCCTTCTTTTGGTGACCATTAAATGATATTTTCGCGTACTACAGCTACAAGCGGCTAAACTGATCTAGCCTATCAATAAAACGTGTTCTGACTGCGGTATCTAATCCAATCATGCTGATCTTTGAATTTAGTCTCAAAAAAATACAACGTATTTTTTTACTCATTTCCATAAGCTTGTGTATCGCGCCTCAGGCAATGAGTGCGGCTGGCGAATCGATTGCTCAAAGCTTATTTTTCAACCTCAATGGGGTTGTTCATCACGCCGAGTTGAAAAGTAATAGTCGCTTGCTAGAAAAGTTAGTGCAGCCAGTGGATGCGGGCAGTGTTTTATTTTATAAGGGCCGTTTTCCTGGTTACCCCAACAGCCAAATACGCTTGACTAAAGTTAACGATAAGTGGGAAGGGGTTGCAGTATTTCAAGACATTATTTACCGGGTAACAGGTCAGTCTGCTGCATTTGAAAACCAACCCAATCAGTTGTCTACCGTAGTGCTCAGTACTGAGCGAGCAGAGGAGGAGAGTCATCTTTGTGGCACGTCAGATTCTAATAGTTCTTCAGCCACAATGCCGCCACTATTGTCAAATGAAATAGCAACTACTGGCGAGCGAGTCGGCAGTGTCATCTCGCTACCTGCCACCATTAATAACTTATGCGTCAACCCGATCGATGGTATCTGCTTACTACCTGAAATCGAGTTTGCCTACGATCTAAGTTATCAAAGTCTTGCATTGGAGGGGGGGACCCCGATGCAACGAGCACTCAGTGAAATCAACGAGCTGGAAATGTTTTTAGAGCGTAGCTTCAATTATGGTTTAAGCCGGATATCACTCACCATGTTGAGCAGCGAGCAAGATGCGCTAGTTGGTTTGGTTGATGGCGCTAATGAATTATTGGAACGTCTAAAGACGCTACGCAATAGTGGAGAATTAAGTTTTTTACGAAATCCTGCCTCTATTTTCCATTTTGTAACAGGGCGTAATTTTTCTCCCACGCCCGATGGCGATTATATTGTTGGCTTGGCCTATGTTGGGACAGTTTGCAGCGAAAATGGCCAGAATAGTGGGCTGACTGACGCCGGCGGTACCGGGGCTGTTAGTTTAGTTATGGCTCATGAAATAGGGCATAATCTTGGAGCAAAACATGATGATCCGGCAACTAACGGTTGTGAGGATTACCGGTATGTTATGCAAAGTAGTGTCGGTGGTAACAGTGGTAGTGTCACTCAATATTCGGCTTGTTCGGTAAGCGATATTGAGGCGGAAGTGGCTGCTAATTTATCGAATCGTTGTTTTGATTTTCCGGTGGATGTAAAAATTTCTGAGGCTGTGGGTAACCCCGAGCAGCCGCCTATTGCCACGCCTTTTAATACTACAGTGAATGTTGTTCGTGACGACGGCTATTTGCCTGTCGATTATTTGCGTGTTGAGGGAGAGGTTCCCGATCCTGCGCAAGGTTATTTCTCGTCAGCGAGCGTAGAAAATGGAAATTGCTGGGTAAATGATGAGGTTTTTAGCTGCGAAATCGCCAACCCAAATATAAGTACTGCTATTCAAATCGGTACTACTGTGTATGAGAACAGCAGCGAGTTCACTATGACCATTGCTGCAAACAGTGAGACTGATGGTGCGATAGAAATGCTTCCTGCAAACAACAGCCTCAGCATTAGGTACGCATCGTTTTCAGCTGCACTCGCTAACCCAGGAGGGGGTGATCCGATGCCTAATCCAGGTGGCGGTGATCCGCAGCCCATCAAGTCCTCTTCGGGCGGCGGTGGTGGCGCAGGAATCTTTGGGCTGGGGTCATTGATAACGTTTTTGATATGGCGCAATTTGCGGATTTTTATACGCCGCTCGTCCGTGGTGTCTAGCTAGCTGGTTCTTCAGCTTTTATAAAACCACTCATAAATAATCCCATCTCAAAAAGCAGCCAGGTTGGAATGGCCAAAAGCGATTGAGAGATCATATCCGGCGGCGTTAGTAGCATGCCAAATATAAAACACATTACTACAATATAAGGCCGTTTTTGCGCGAGAGACTCGCGAGTGGTCATGCCCGCCTTAATCACTAGAACGGTTGCAACAGGGATTTCAAACGCAATGCCAAAGGCAAAAAATAATTTTAATATAAAGCTTAAATAACTATTGATGTCAGGTGTTACGGCAATACCCTCGGGGGCTATGCTTGTAAAAAATCCAAATACCAAAGGAAAAACCACATAGTAGGCAAACGCAATGCCTAAATAAAACAGTGCGATGCTTGTAGCAAATAATGGCACAGCTAGGCGTTTTTCATTGTTGTATAAGGCCGGTGCTATAAACGACCACAGTTGATACAAAATATAAGGAGCTGCAGCAAAAGCCGATAAAATCAGCGTCAGTTTAAATGGCGCAAAAAATGGCGAAGTAACCTCGGTGGCAATCATTGTGGAGCCTTCGGGTAATAGGCTTTGGATGGGGAGAGCGAAAAAAGTGTAGAGATCATTGGCGAAAAAAACCATGACCATGAAAATTAGAAGTACGACCAACAGGCTTTTTAAAAGCCGGCTACGCAATTCTAGTAGATGCTCAACGAGTGTTTGTTCGTTGTCGGCGGGATTGTTTTCAGTCACTTTCTTTGGCTACCATAAATCTATTTTGTGATGGCGCTACCTATTGATGCGGTTGGAGCGCTGCATTAATGGCATGGGCGCATTGCTTAATAGAAAGCCTAGCTGCTTTTGTTTAGAGTTTCAGGCGCATCTTTTGGCGCTTTTTCCGATGGCTGTTCATTGTGTTTTTCTTTATCGAGGGTGGCCGACATATCTTGATCAAATTGGCTGAGCATGTCGCGTGTTTCATCTAGCTCATGCATGACGTTATCGTTATGAATTTGCGCTCGAATATCATCGGCGCCAATTTCTCGCTCTACCGCTGATTTCATTTCATTAAAGCTGCGGCGAAAACGGTTGAGCCAAAGAGCTAGCGTTCGTATTGCTGTGGGTAGGCGTTCGGGGCCCAGCACGACCAGAGCGATTACGCTGAGTAAGAAGATTTCCTGCATGCCTATGTTCATGGCAGTATCGTTAACAATAGTTGGCTGTTAATGATCGTTCTTTTCTTTTTCTGCGCTCTTAGTTGCCGTTGGCGTTTCATCTGATTCGCTCTCGATTTCTTTTTTTTGCATATTGTCTGCGTTTTCTGGCGAGTCTTCGTCCATGGACTTTTTAAAGCCTTTAATGGCTCCGCCTAAATCGGAGCCGATGTTTTTCAATCGCTTAGTGCCGAAAATCATCACCACAATTAAGAGGATGATGAGTAGTTGCCACATGCTTATTCCGCCAAGCCCCATAATTTTTCTCCCAGAAATCGGTTGGTTTTAGTTCATCGGTCTGTAAATGCGCTCGATAATTGCAGCGATTTCATTTGCGCGCGGCTTTCTCATCGAGCCCAGAAGTGCCGAAGCGCCGTTCAAGCTCGTCAAAAATATCTTGGTGGTCGATATCAAGTTTACCTAACATGACCATCAAATGAAAAATTAAGTCGGCTAGTTCGCTGACTACAGCCTGCTTATTTTCGTCGCTTTCATGCGCCTCGTAATCACGCGCGGCAAGAATCGTCTCAATATTTTCTTCGCCTACTTTTTCTAAGATTTTGTTAAGCCCACTGGCGTAAAGCTTAGCCGCATAAGAGCTATCAGGGTCAGCCTGCTTCCGCTCTGCTAATAGATTGGATAGATTGTCGAGAATATCGGTCATTGTTAGATTCTATTGCTAAGGCATTTGGACAGTGAATGAAACAAGCGAAGAACTTAGGTGCGTGTTGACTTTGACCTATAGATTATCATTTCTTAGCATATATATCATTGGGGTCTAATAATGGAGCATCGGTAATCTGCCAATGACATGTTCCGCCTTCTGTATGTTGAGTGTAGCGTCGAAACATACAGTTCGCGCGCCCCGTATGGCATGCAATGCCGCCAACTTGCTCTACTTTTAATAAAACCGTGTCGCCGTCACAGTCGAGGCGAATTTCATGTACTTTTTGGATATGCCCAGACGATTCACCCTTATGCCATAGGCGCTGTCTAGAGCGAGACCAGTACACGGCCTCATTGGCCTCGATAGTCGCTTGCAGTGCGTCGCTATTCATCCAGGCCATCATGAGAACGGTGCCAGAGACAAAATCTTGAGCAATGGCAGGTACTAGCCCTTGCTCATTCCAACTGACGGCTTGCAATATCTGCGTGTAATCAGGCATAGAAACGTTTCACTCAACTCATTGGACAGGTTAGTGTATGGAGCGGTCTAGCTAGATAAGAACGCGCCTAAGGCCATAACGGCAACCACTAATAAAATTATATTGTACCGTTTTTGTTGATGTAGCGACCGCTCAAGCCGAGTTAAGCGCTGTTGCCTTTCATTATCTGCAGAGTTCCCTTGGCCTATTTGATGGAGCTTTCTCATTAGGCTGTCTTGCAGTGAGGGCAGTGTTTCTAGGAGGGTGGGTAAGCGCTCTTGCATACCTTCAAAAACCCGAGTCGGTGAATAGCGCTCTGCAGTCCAGCGATCGAGAAAGGGCTTGGCCGTTTGCCACAAATCGAGCTCTGGGTAAAGTTGTTGGCCTAAGCCTTCGATATTCACTAGGGTTTTTTGTAGTAACACTTGCTCCGGTTGTACTTCCATACCAAAGCGGCGTGCCGCTTGAAACAAATAAATTAATAAGGTGCCGAATGATAGTTCGGCTAAGGGCTTCGAAAAAATGGGTTCACAAACACCGCGGATTAAACTCTCAAAAGCGGCCGGTTTTACGTCGGCGTTTAGCCAGCCCGATTCTTGATAGAGTTGGGTTACTAGCCTGTAGTCACGATCGAGTGCGCCCAGTAAAATCCGCGCAACGTAGTACCGGTCTAGGTCAGACAGTGACCCCATAATCGCGCAATCGAGTGCGATATATTTGGGTTGCTCGGGGTCGCTCACATCAACCAAAATATTACCAGGGTGCATGTCAGCATGAAAAAAGTTATGTTCAAATACTTGAGTAAAAAATATCTCTACGCCGCGTTCGGCTAATACTTGAAAGTTAGTGTTATGTGATTTGAGCTGCTCAATCTCTGATACAGGAATCCCGTACATGCGCTCCATGACGAGTATGGTTTCGGTGATGTGGTCCCAATAGACTTTGGGTACGCATAACAAGTTAGTGAGATCGGCATCAGACTCAAAATTGTGCTTGAGTTGAGAGGCGTTGGCGGCTTCTTGCTTGAGATCTAACTCGCCGAGTATGACGGTTTGATAGTCGTTAATAATATCAACTAAATGCAGGCGCCTAGCTTCACTGCTATAGCGTTCGAGGGTGCGCGCGAGAAAAAACAACAGTGTGATATCGCGTTCAATGATGGGGAGGATGTCGGGCCGGATGACTTTGATGACGACATCACTGCCATCAATGACTAATTGCGCTGTATGTACCTGAGCTACCGAAGCTGAGGCCAGCGGCTCGATGTCAAAGTGGCTAAAAATTGCATCAATGGGTTGGCCTAGTTGCTCTTCAATTATTTTTTGAGCGAGGGTGCCATCGAAAGGTTTTACCTGATCTTGTAGTAGAGCGAGTTCATCAGCAATATCTTCAGGTAACATATCGCGACGAGTTGACAGCAGTTGGCCAAACTTTATATAGATTGGGCCAAGGTCTTGCAATGCTAAACGCAGGCGCGTGGCGGCAGGCAAGGCCTGCAGATCTTTATTGCGCAAACCGATGCCGCATAGCCATAAGCCTAGTCGCGCAGGTTTGCTGAGTAAGTGTGAGGGCAACAAATCAGTTAGCCGATACCGCGCAACAGTGCGTAAGATCGTCAGCAGACGTAATAATCCAGCCATTACGGTTGATCCTTGTGCGTATGCGATGAAGATGCGGTTTTTGCGAGTGACGCGCTATTGGCTTGAACCCGCTCAATGCGCATTTCGAGTTGACGTAGTCGTTTATAAAACGCGTCTGTCTCTGATTTTTTTGGCACCAATTGCGCTTCGTCGAAAATAAAACTATGCAGCTGTTGTTGTAACTGGGTAGAAAACTCTTTGCCCAGCTGCATCGATTTTTTGGCAACTCTATTGGCTAGGTGCGCCGGCACATCACCCACAAATTCGGCTAGCCTTGCTTCCCAATCAATATCTAACTGCCCGCCTATGTCGCCTAGCTCCATGAGTATACGGCTGTCACCTGTGATGATCATCGAACTATTAATTAGTGCTGCGGCTTTATCTTCCACCGCGGCAAGCTCTATCCAACTTTGTAAGTCGCCCGCGAGACCTACATCTGCAGCGCCCTCATAGGTATGTAGTACGCTACATTGCTGTCCTATACATACGTAGGACACTATGCTCGGTGCGGTGCATTCAAGGCGAATAATTCTGCCTTCAAAAGGGATAAGCTTTTGAGGAATTGTTGCGTCAATTTTTAGTGCGGCGTTGAGTGCTCGCTCAAGCCCTGCGTACGCAGCTAGGGTTAGTGTTGGGTCGCGCATATTTTTCGCTTTATTGAGTAAGTGCGCTTGCCTTTATAGCGCAGCTGATTGATATTTGTGTCGTTTTTCTAATTAACTTTAATAAGAGCTTTTAGCCCTTCGTTGCGCAATGCAGTGCCACAATGCCACCCGTAATATTGTGGTATTCGCAAGTTGCAAAGCCTGCATCGGTAATCATATTTTTGAGTGTCTGTTGGTCGGGATGCATGCGAATTGATTCGGCTAAATATCGATAACTTTCGCCGTCGTTAGCGACTAATTTTCCAATTGCGGGTAGTAGTTTGAACGAATAAAGGTCGTAGGCACTACTGAGCAATGGGTTGCTAGGTTTGGAAAACTCGAGCACAAGCAACTTGCCGCCAGGCTTAAGCACACGAAACATTGCGCGCAAAGCCAAGTCCTTATCGGTGACATTGCGCAGTCCAAAGCCGATGGTGATGCAGTCAAAATAATCATCTGCAAAAGGTAAATACTGAGCATCGGTTATGGCATAAGCAGTATTGCCTGTGCAGCCTAAATCGGTGAGGCGATCACGGCCCAGCGCCAACATAGACTCGTTGATATCGGCCAACACGACTTCGCCATTATTACCTACAAGGCGGCTAAATTTGGCCGCTAAGTCACCGGTGCCACCGGCTAAGTCAAGCACGCGCTGCCCTGGCCGCACTGCCGACATTTCTATGGTGTAGCGCTTCCACAAACGGTGAATGCCCAGTGACATTAGGTCGTTCATGACATCGTAGCTATTAGCTACTGAGTGAAATACGTCAGCGACGCGTGCAGATTTTTCAGCCACGGGTACTTGCTGGTAGCCAAAATGCGTATTTTCCTCGCTGGATGAGTCGCTGGCGGGTTTGTTCTGTGTCTCAGGCATGGTGGGCTTTTAAATAATGGTTGGCGATGGGGTTAAGGCGGCTGTATTGAGAGCGGCCTATAGTTGCTCAGCACTCTTTCACCGGTAGGCTACAAACTAGGAGCGCTCGCGATTATTGTACTTGTCGGGGAGGGTGGGTAACAGCAGATTTTAATCGAATATTGCGGCCTGATTGCTCGGTGGCGCGTTATTTTGCGCTGTGGGACCCGTTGGTACTCGTGATGGCCTGCTTAACTATGGACTAGTCTATACGAATAACCTGAGTAAGCGGATCGCGCGTTTTTCCCGCCGCGTGTATGCGGTTGAGGTAGTCTTGCCAAAAGACGGTGTGTTTTTCACCCAGCTCCTCTAAGTATTCCCATGAGTAAATGCCGCTACTGTGGCCATCATCAAAGTTGATTTGCAAGGCATAGTTGCCAACCATGCTGATAGATTCGATCGCGGTATTTTTTTTGCCAGCTTGAAGTACAGCTTGTGACGGGTGGTGGCCACGCACCTCAGCTGAGGGTGAGTAGACGCGCAGATATTCGGCATCAAGCCAAACCTGTTTGCCGTTAGCGTAGCGCAGTTCGAGTTGGCGCGACGTCTTATGCAGTTCAATCGCAGTGGGTATCATATTACTAGGTGGCTCATAGGCTAAATTTCGCGCGACCTAAGCCGCGCCTTGTCGTTGAGCGGCTTTTGGGTGTTTAATGCCTAGTTCCGCTGTCGTCGTGCCAACAATAAACGAGAGCATTGTCAGAGGATAAATCGACTCAAGTCTTCGTTGGCGGCAAGTTCGTTGAGATACTTGTCGACGTAGTCTTCATCTACCTCAATGGCTTGTCCGCTTTTGTCGCAAGCTTCAAACGAAGCCGTTTCTAGCAGTCGCTCAAGTAAAGTGTGTAGCCGGCGCGCACCGATATTTTCGGTGCGTTCATTCACCTGCCAGGCTAGTTCAGCCAGCTTTTTAATACCGTTGTTGGTAAACGACAGGCCAAGCCCTTCGGTTGCTAGCAATGCCTGGTATTGTTCGGTCAGCGAAGCGTTGGGTTCGGTGAGGATGCGCTCAAAATCGTCTGGCGACAGGGCTTGTAACTCAACACGAATAGGTAGGCGCCCCTGCAGCTCAGGGATCAAATCTGAGGGCTTGGCTAAGTGAAATGCGCCTGAGGCAATAAATAAAATATGATCAGTTTTAATCATGCCGTGTTTGGTGCTTACGGTACTGCCTTCAATTAAGGGTAGTAAATCGCGTTGCACGCCCTCACGTGATACATCACCGCCGCCGCCGGTTTGTTGACGTTTGGCCACTTTGTCAATTTCATCAATAAAAACAATACCCGTTTCTTCTACGTCGCGTAAGGCGTTGGTTTTTAATTCGTCCTCATTAACCAGTTTGGCGGCTTCTTCGTCACACAATAATCGCTGGGCTTCTTTTACCGATAGTTTTGTGCGCTTTTTCTTGTTTTTAGACAGGTTTGAAAACATACCCTGCAACTGGCTCGTCATTTCTTCCATGCCTGGCGGCGCCATAATTTCAACCCCAACCGGCTGGGCGTTGACTTCAATTTCTATCTCGCGATCATCGAGATCCCCCTCACGTAATTTCTTGCGAAATAATTGCCGCGTGGAAGTTTGCTTTTCATCAGGTTCGGCATCGCGCGCTGGTGGCAGCAGGGCATCAAGAACCCGCTCTTCGGTTGCTTCCATCGCGCGAACTTCCACTTTTTTCATGGCGATTTCGCGAGTGTTTTTTATTGCGACGTCAACTAGATCGCGTATTATTGATTCGACGTCGCGACCCACATAGCCCACTTCAGTAAACTTGGTGGCTTCAACTTTTATAAAGGGGGCTCCGGCCAGTTTAGCTAGGCGCCGAGCGATTTCAGTTTTTCCGACCCCGGTAGGGCCAATCATTAAAATGTTTTTTGGCGTGATTTCAGTGCGTAATTCTTCATCGAGCTGCATCCGACGCCAGCGATTACGCAGTGCGATGGCAACGGCGCGCTTAGCATCGCCTTGCCCAATAATATGTTTATCAAGCTCGTGAACAATTTCTCTTGGTGTCATGGACATAGGTAGGTCAAATTTTTAGTAGTGAGTGGATGATTTTTTCTAAGCATTTTTAGTGCAATGGCCCCGGCTACTTGCAGGAGTTAGCCCAACACTTCAATTGTATGATTGTGGTTGGTGAAAACACAGATATCGCCAGCAATAGACAAGCCCTTTTTAACTATCTCAGTGGCGCTCAAGTCGGTGTTGTCCAGCAATGCTCGCGCAGCGCTCTGGGCATAAGGGCCGCCCGAACCGATTGCAATGAGGCTATCCTCAGGCTCAATAACATCGCCATTGCCGGTAATGACCAATGAGTTATTTTCATCGGCAACTGCCAACAAGGCTTCGAGTCTACGCAATGCTCGATCAGTACGCCATTCTTTGGCTAGCTCCACCGCTGCGCGAGTTAAATTTCCTTGGTATTTTTCAAGTTGTGCTTCAAAGCGTTCGAATAGTGCGAAAGCATCGGCAGTGCCGCCAGCAAAGCCGGCTATTACTTTGTCATTATAAAGGCGGCGCACTTTACGTGCATTGCCTTTCATAACGGTGTTGCCCATCGACACCTGCCCGTCTCCACCAATCGCTACTTGGCCATTACGGCGTACAGATAGAATGGTTGTACCTCTATATTGCTTCATAAATTACTCCGAACGCGCTACCGTTGTTGGGTGTTTTGTTTAAAGCGACTGTTTGCATCTACAATTTTTGCTGTTTCGCTACTGCATGCCGCGCGACACGCGCAGCAAATGTTATTTTCAGTTTAAAGTTTTTCGTTAACTGCTCGATCATGGTGGCTAACTAGGATTTTTCTTCAGATCAGTGGGTGCGACGCATTACCATCGCTTCAATGTCGTTGCTGATGATGACGCTGCGAGCGCTAGACATTTGGCTGCGTGATGTAAAAGGGCCGAGCAATACACGATGCCATTTTTTCCCGTCGGCATTAGTTACTGCACCAACGCTAGGATTTAGTCCCAGTAGGGTGAGTTCGACAAGTCGCTGTTCAGCTTGTGCTGCTGTCTTAAATGAGCCGGCCTGAATAATGTAGCTCAAATTATTTTTGTTCGCACTTTTTTGATTGCCGGTATTGTCGTTCTCTGAGTAGTTGGGCGGGACTTCCACCTCAAAATCTTTGAGCATGGCATAAAAGCTGAATTCCGGTTCATGACTGGGTTTGGATCGCTCGGATGGAGTCGGAGTATTAGCGCTATGCTCAGGTATTTTGGTGGGCATTTCAAGTTGTGCTAGCGAGTAAATAGCGCCGATAAATAAAACGGCAACAATGCATGTAGCTAATACTCGGTATTTACCGATCGATTTATCTATCGTCCCCTTTGCCTTCTTTTGGCGCTGACTAGCTCCTTTTTTGACTCGAGGCTTGGTTGTTGCCGCACGGCTGGTTTTTTTGCGAGTGTTGGTTCGCCGTGCGCCGCCACTTATGATGGGATGGGCGAGGCTAAAAAGATCAAGTGTGAATTTATATAGGCTCATTTTGTTACATTTTTTGCGGCGCACTTACACCGAGTAGCTGCAAGCCATTGGCGAGTACTTGCCGTGTTGCCTCGGCAAGACACAGGCGCGCATTGCGTAAAGTGTGATCGGCAACGAGGAGCTGCAGATTTTTATTTTGATTGCCGCTGGCATACCAGCTGTGGAGTGCAGCAGCTAATTCGCGCAGATAGTTTGCAATGACGTGCGGCGCTAGTTCTGAAGCAGCGCTAGCCAATTTTTCAGGAAAGCTAGCAAGTAATCGCGCCAGTTCAATTTCGTGCTCTGCATTTAATAAGTCAAGGTGCGCGAGTCCTTGTTTTTTATCCCACGGCTCATATTTTTGCATGGCGTTGGCAATAGCGCTGCAAATTCGGGCATGCGCATATTGAATGTAATACACAGGATTTTCGTTAGATTTTTGCAGTGCTAAATCAATGTCGAACGTCAGTTGAGAGTCTGCCCGGCGAGCCACTAAAAAGAAGCGCGTGGCGTCGGTGCCGGTTTGATCAATAAGGTCCCGCAATGTGACATAGCTACCTGCGCGCTTAGAGATTTTAACCTCTTCACCATTTTTCATCACGGTGACCATCTGGTGCAATACGTAGTCGGGCCAATTTTTAGGGATGCCAATATCGAGACCTTGCAAGCCGGCCCGAACACGCGTGATCGTACTGTGGTGATCGGCGCCTTGTTCATTAACTACCTTTTTAAATCCCCGCTGCCACTTGTCACGATGGTAGGCCACGTCGGGTACGAAATAGGTGTAGCTGCCGTCTGATTTGCGCATGACACGATCTTTGTCGTCACCAAAGTCGGTGGTTTTTAGCCACAACGCATCGTCTTTTTCATAGGTGAAGCCATTGTCAGTGAGTTGTTCAACGACCTGCTCGACTTTGCCCTCCGCATAGAGTGCGGACTCTAATGAAAACACATCGAAGCTAACATCAAAAGCTCGCAGGTCACTGTCTTGTTCTTGGCGTAAGTATGCAACGGCAAAATGTCTAATGGCTTCGTCATTGGTGGGATCGGCTGCGCCTTTTACATTGCCAATAGATTCGCCGTTCATATAAGCTTGTGCCAACTCGACAATATAACCGCCGCGGTAGCCATCGGTTGGCCAGCGCTCATCGTCTGGCCCGATACCTTGGCAGCGCAAGCCAACCGAAGTGGCTAAATTGTTAATTTGCTGCCCGGCGTCGTTGTAATAAAACTCGCGTGTGACTGCCCAGCCTGTGGCCTCAAATAGACGACAGATGCTATCGCCAACGGCTGCGCCTCGACCATGGCCTACATGCAGTGGGCCGGTAGGATTGGCTGAGACGAATTCAACTTGAACCGCCTGCGCGTTGCCTTTTGAATCTTGCCCAGCGCTATTGTGACCATAGGTGCTGGCTTGGCTCAGCACTGTTTCAACAATTTCCATTTGAGTGGCTTGTGCAAGGAAAAAATTGATGAAGCCTGGGCCGGCAATCTCGATGTGTTTTATACAAGTGTTGTGCGGCAGCGCGGCGATAATGTTTTCGGCGAGCTCGCGTGGCTTTACGCCAACTTGTTTGGCGAGCGCCAAGGCGATATTACTGGCGTAATCACCATGTGTGGCGTCGCGCGTTCTATCGAGTTTGATTTCTGGAATCGTTAGCTCGGCAAATTCGCCGCTGTCGACAAGTGTTTGCAGCGCTGCTTTCACAAGCTGTTGGATGGCTTCTTTCATGTGATGGAATATTCAGGCTATCAGTGGTTTGTACTATCTTCATCGGCGCGCCCCGAAACGGGCGGCTCCGGACTGTTGTGCTAATAATGCCAAAGTGCGCGGCTAACATGTATGCGAAGTTTTAGGCTTACTTTTCAGCGGTTGCATTATCGCTGTTGTGTTGCAGCCATGACAAGCGACCTCTTTGGGCCATAGTACAAATTAATACGATCTTAGTTGGGCAAAGTGGCCGGGAGACGGCAGCCATAATTATGTGAGCGCCGCCGGATCGGTTTGCGGGCAAGAAGCCTAGCAAGATAATGCATTATGACCGTCAGCAGTTTAAACAGATTCCTGCGGGTCGACATCAATACTCCAGCGCAGGCCCGAAGGCGTTTTGCCCGTAGCAATAGACATTAGCGTGGCTTCTAATAAGCTGTGCAGCGGCTTGCGATGTGTCGATTTGAAGAGTAATTGTGCGCGATGGCGTCCAGCGCGCCGCTCCATCAGTGCTGGCATGGGGCCAATGGCCTGCACATGGGTGCCGGCTATCTGTGCGCTGAGTGAGCGTTGAATGCCATGTAAAAAGCTCGTTGCATGTTCTGGGGTGCGGCTATCGGCCCGTAAAAGCGCCATATACGTGTAGGGAGGCAGGCCCAGTGCATGGCGTTCTTGTAGCATGTCTTCGCTCGCACGTTTAAAGCCATGCTCGGCCCATGTTCGCACCAATGGATGGTCGGGTAAGTGCGTTTGAATGAATACTTTACCCGGCTGTGTGCTGCGACCGGCGCGACCAGCTACTTGCTCCATCAACTGGAGGGTTTTTTCCGCACCGCGGAAGTCAGGGTTATAAAGGCCTTGGTCTACATCAAGCATGACGACGGTATCTAACGCCGTAAAATGATGGCCTTTGGCGAGCATCTGCGTCCCCACCATAATCAACGGACGCTGCTCGTTGATGCGCTGAATACTGTTATCCAGCGAGCTTTTACTGCGAGTTGTGTCCCGGTCGATACGTAAAATTTCGGTGCTCGGAAAAAGCCTAGCTAGGGTTTCGGTACTGCGCTCGGTGCCTTGTCCGATATTCAACAGCTGAGCGGATTGGCAGCGCGGGCAATGGCTCGGTATAACTGTGCTGAAATCGCAATGATGGCAGCGCAAACGCCGCGCGCGCTGGTGCAAAGTTAAGCGCGCATCGCAGTGGTTGCAGTTGGCGTACCAGCCGCAATCATGGCAAATGAGCAATGGAGCAAAGCCGCGACGATTGATAAATACCATCGCTTGCCGCCCAGCCTGCAGTGTATCGGCAATAGCTTGGATGGCGGTGTCACTCAAACCTTCATGCAGTGGCAACTTACGGATATCAATGAAGGTCACGCTGGGCATTACGGCGCCGCCGGCGCGCTGCGTTAGCACGCAATACTGATACTTCTTTTGTTGCGCGTTGTGTAATGTTTCAAGTGACGGTGTAGCCGAGCCGAGTATGACGGGAGCTTGCTCAAAATGACCGCGCATAACGGCAACATCGCGCGCCGAGTAGTGCAGGCCATCTTGCTGTTTGTAGGAGTTGTCATGCTCTTCATCAACAATAAACAGACCTGGGCGAGGGCAGGGCGTGAACACAGCCGACCGAGTGCCAATAATAATGCCCACTTCCCCATCGCGCGAGGCTTGCCACGCTGCGAGCCGCTCTTTGTCGCTGAGGCCCGAGTGAAAAACAGCGATCTTACAATCGAATCGCTCAACGAACCGGCCAATGGTTTGCGGCGTTAGGCCGATTTCGGGAACTAGCACTACCGCTTGCTTACCCTGCGCTAGGGTGTCGCTAATGGCTTGGAGGTAGACTTCGGTTTTACCACTGCCGGTAACGCCTTCGATAAGTGAGACCGCGCCTTGACCTTGCGATGCCCTGATTTGCGCGAGTACCGTGGCTTGCTCCTCGTTTAATGTCAGAGGGTCGCGGAGCTTATTGCCTTGCAAGACGCTGGGGCAGTCGTGCGGCAGGTATTCTTTTTGGGTTTGATACAGCAGCTCCTTTTTAAATAATTGTAAAGCGGCTTGCTGCGCATGACCGCTCTGAAGTAACTCGCGATCGCTCGTCCAGCGCTCAGGCTCGCTGCGAAGCATATTGAGTAAGGCTTGTTGCTTGGGTGCGCGAGCTAAGGCGGTGGCCGGCAGGCCTTGGCCATGCGTGCTGATTTGCCAGCAGCGCTCAGTATAGGCGCCGCCAATCACAGGTTTTCTTAGCGCATTGGGCAGCATATTAAACAGCACGTCGCCCAGCGGGTGGTGGTAATAATCAGCCAGCCAATGAGCCAGCTTCAACTGTGGGGGCTCTAATGCGGCGCGGCTGCCCAGTGGTTTGATCACGCATTTTAACTGCGCGATAGCCAGTGCTGATTGAGATTGGTGCCCTGCAACAATGCCGACGACCTCTCGTTTTCCAAAAGGCACTAGTACACGGCTGCCAAGAGGGTGGCATTGGATTGAGCCACCAGCGACAGGCAGGTAGTCGAATAGCCGATATAAAGGCGATGCGATGGCTACCTGAACGACAGCGGGGTTGCTGGTGGATGGATGACTCATCAATGCTACAGGGCTACTTAACAGTGTGCGCGGTGTTGACCATAATAGCTTTTGGGCGCGACAATTTTATAGGGATTCGGTGGCTTACAATCACCACATTGGCTGTGCATAGTACACGTCGATTGATTGTGATGCCCAATTAGAGGTCCCAGCTTGGCGGTCTGTACTCAATTGGGTCGATCTTTCGTTGTTATGGTCTTGCTTGATAGCTGTTATCTGGTAGAATCGCCGCCCCATTTGCGTCGGTCGCTTGCAAAGCTGATTGGCGCCTGTGGCACCTTAGTCATATTTATTGGTGTTATTTGGGCTCAGAAATGAGCTGTGTAGCGGCTTGAAGCGCTCGATGGGTTTAATTTTATTTAAATTTAGTTGCATGATTAGCGAGTTGAAAGAACGATGAAAGCAGACATTCACCCTAAATATGATGCCGTCACTGCTACTTGTAGTTGTGGTGCTGTGCACGTAACGCGCTCAACGCTGTGTAAAGATATCCATTTGGATGTTTGTGCGCATTGCCATCCGTTTTACACGGGTAAGCAAAAGACTCTTGATGCTGGTGGTCGAGTTGATAAGTTCAACAAGCGTTTTGGTAACCGCTCTACCAAAAAATAACGCTTTGAGCGCGTTAACGCCCTGTTACCGCGCCTATGGTGAGCCTATAGCTCACGCAGCCTCCTGCGGTTGTGCTTAGCAAGTGGCGTCGAGCTAGCTGTCAAGGGGCGTGATGCCCCGAATGAGCCTGGCTCGCCGCTTTCATTGGATTGTGCCGGACACCTTAAAATAGTTCTTCGTGCAGCTCGGTTTGCCCAGATGTCTTTAGTGACTCTGAGCTAGTTGATATCTCAGGCGCGTATTCCTCCCGAAACTTCTCAAATAGTGTCTGCGTCGTGGTTGTTGTCGGGGCCATGCCGGTCATTCGATCAATTTTTATGGCTTTTAGGCCGGTTGGCTGTTTGCGTGTTGCCACTGGAACATCCTTCAGGGCGCGTTCCATAAAGGTCATCCATATAGGCAGTGCTGCGGAGCCGCCAAACTCACGCCTGCCCAGCAATTGATTGCCATCAAAACCTAACCATGCGGTGGCCACCAATTCCGGGTGATAGCCAGAAAACCAGGCGTCTGTTGGGCCGTTGGTCGTTCCGGTTTTACCTGCAATATCGCTGCGCTTCAGTGCTTGGGCTCGGGTGCCGGTTCCACGTCGAATCACGTCTTGTAAAATGCCATCCAAAATAAACGCGACGCGCTCATCCATGACTCGCTTGGCGTAGCGCGCCGGTTGAATGGGATAATGGTTATTTGGCTGCGGCTCAGCGCTTTTTGCAGGCCCAGATGCAGCCTCGGGAGTGAGTTTTTCTGCGCCTGCTGCGTCGCCGATTAGCTGCTCAAGCGATTCGGCTTCCTGGTCTATTACCGGCTCGCTTGAATGCGCCACTGCTTCGTTAGCTGACGTGTTACCAAGCGTATTTTGGGTGTCATTGTCGGCCGCCTGCAGTTCGCTGAGGCAGTCATCGCAGGCTAATGCAGGGTTGGCCCGAAACAGCACGTCGTCGTTGCGATTGCGAATTTCTTGCACGATATAGGGTTCAACATAGTAACCCCCGTTGGCGATAGTGGCATAGAGCCTGGCGACTTCAAGCGGTGTCATGCTGTAGCTGCCTAGTGCGAGTGATAGGTCGCGCGGTAGCGCCCCTGCACTAAATTCGAACCGCTTTAGGTAGCTAATGGCGCGATCAATGCCCATTTCGCGCAGTAACCTAACCGAAACAAGGTTGCGAGATAGGTATAGCGCGCGGCGTAATGTTGTTGGCCCGTAGAATTTACCACTGGCGTTTTCAGGGCGCCAAGCAGTTTCTAGCTTGTCGTCGCTAAAAACAATGGGCGCATCATTAATGACGCTTGCGGCGGTATAGCCCGTGTCGAAAGCGGCGGCATAGATAAAGGGTTTAAAATTAGAGCCGGGCTGGCGATAGGCTTGGGTGGCTCGATTAAATTTACTCTGCTGAAAATCATAGCCGCCAAGGATCGAGGTAATAGCACCATCGTAGGGGCGCAATGCCACTAAGCTGGCGGATGCGGTAGGCAGTTGCGTGATGAATACTTCCTCCGGCTCATCGGTCGCACTTAAATTAACGCCGCGGGGTGTGCGAATGCGAATAATGTCACCGGTTGTAAGTAGCTGGCTTAGGTCGGTGATCGCTGCGGCGCGTCGGTTTTCATCAACATATTCTCTGATTGGGTTGGTCGTCGGACGCCACTTCATTTCGGCCACATTACCATCGTTAGATAGAAGTTGGAGGGTCTGTTCGTCACCGTCAAGGGTGCTTATCACGGGCCCAATGGCGTGAATAATGACCGGCTTCATACCTCTTATTTCGGATAGCTGTTGCAGTTCATTAATGGCCTGCTTGTCTGGAACGCTGCCGAGGCGCTTTTCAGGGCCGCGATAGCCATGCCTTTGGGTGTATTCATTAAGGCCGCGAACTACAGCTTGTTCGGCGTCTCTTTGTTGGGCGCTGTCGATTGAAGTGATAATTTTAAGGCCTTCAGAATAGGCGGCTAGACCAAATTTTTCTATTGCGACAGCGCGAGCCATTTCCGCAGCATAGCCGGCATCAAGCTCTAATTTCGGGCCATAGTAGCTCGCGCTGACAGGCTCCTGAGTTGCCTCTAGCCAGGTGGCCTCATCGATTGATTTGAGTTTGAGCATCCGACCAAGAATCCAGTTGCGTCTTATTAATGCGCGCGAGGGGTTGTTGACGGGATTGTAGAGCGAGGGCGCTTTGGGCAAGCCGGCTATCATGGCAAGTTGCGCCAAGCTTAACTCTTCGATGCTTTTGCCGTAGTAAATAGCTGCTGCTGCTTGAACGCCATAGGCGCGCTTACCTAGATAGATTTTATTGACATAAAGCTCAAGGATTTCATCCTTGCTAAGCAAACGCTCTATTTTTAATGCGAGAAAAATCTCATTAAATTTCCGAATAAAGGTTTGCTCACTGCTTAAAAAGAAGTTTCGTGCTACCTGCATGGTGATTGTACTGCCGCCGGTTCTGATTTTACCACTTCGTAATAGCTCTGCAGCAGCGCGTAGTAAGCCGGCTATGTCTACACCGCGATGCTGTAGGAAGCGATCATCCTCGGCGGCGAGAATGGCATGCACGAAATCCTTGGGTACGCTCTCCATTTTGACAGGCGTTCGGAATTTTTCGCCAAATACACCAATTAGTTCTCCGTTTTGTGAATAGATTCGCAATGGTATTTGGAGGTTTGCCTCACGCAGCACATTAACTGAAGGTAGCTTTGGATTAAGGTAGAGATAGACTGCGCTGCCCAGTAATATAGCTCCTGAGCCACTCATTAAAATGAGGGCAAGCAGATATTTGATAGCGGTAAGGTTTCGAAGCATTTTTGATCAATTCATCGTTTATTTGGGCGAATGTCGCACAAGCATAGCGAAAAGGTGAATTTGAAAATAGGTAATTTTCTATAAGCCTACGATTATCGGCTAAGCTTACGCCTATAATCTTAATTCGTTAGGTTATTCAGTCTGATAGCTCGTACAAAGTTTGTGCGACGTAAGGTGTTTTCAAGCAGTTTTGACTAGTAGTTAGATTGGCGGGTCATCCAGTGGCTGACGTTTATACCTCAAAAAGAGTTATGGCGCTGCTCTAATCTGAAAGTGGCATCACAAAGTGGTCGATAGGCAATATCCATTGCGCCATGATAGATTCATAATGTTAGATAACCAAATAGGAACACTACTGACGTGCTAGGGTTTGCCAGAAAGCAGCAGAACCGGATGTTGGGTATCGACATCAGTTCAACCACAGTTAAATTGCTCGAGCTTAGTAAGCAGGGCGATCGTTTGAGGGTCGAATCTTACGCGGTGAGTCCATTACCTCCTAATGCGATTATTGAAAAAAATATCAATGATCCGGAAAGTGTCGCGGAATGCTTACGCCAGGTCGTTGCGACGTCAATGACGAAGGTAAAGAGCTGTGCGGTGGCAGTTGCCGGATCGGCAGTTATTACCAAAATGATCATCATGCAAGCGGGTTTGAGCGAAGAGCAGCTCGAAGCGCAAATTCTGTTAGAAGCCGACCAATACATTCCCTATCCCCTCGATGAAGTGGCCATCGATTTCGAAGTGCAAGGCATCTGCGAAGATGATGAGACTTCTATTGATGTGTTGCTTGCCGCGTGTCGCAAAGAAAATGTGGACTTGCGCGTTGATGCTTTAGAGTTTGCTGAGCTAACGCCTGCAGTTGTCGATGTAGAAGCCTACGCAGTGGAGTCGGCTTTTGACCTATTTGCCCGCAATGCAGGGCTCGATCGCAATGCAACGGTTGCCGTTGTCGATATTGGCTCAACCATGACTACCTTGAGCGTGTTGAGCGAGGGCCAAACCATATACACGCGTGAGCAACTTTTTGGCGGAAAGCAGTTGACTGAGGAAATCCAGCGTCGCTATGGCATGACCGAAGAAGAAGCCGGTTTCGCAAAAAAAGCCGGTGGATTGCCAGATGATTATGCCTTAGAGGTGCTTAGTCCGTTTCAGGAGGCTGTGATCCAGCAAGTTACACGCTCATTGCAGTTCTTTTTTTCTTCCAGTCAATTTGATGAAGTTGATCATGTGGTGTTGGCTGGTGGTGTGGCTGCGATGGATGGTTTAGCAGCGTTGGTGGAGGATAAGCTGGGTAAGTCAACGTCTGTAGCCAACCCGTTTTTGAATATGGAGGTTGCATCCAAAGTTGATGCTGCGGCGCTAACTAACGATGCACCGGCAATGATGATTGCCTGTGGCTTGGCGCTGAGGAGTTTTGATTAATGGCAAAGATTAATTTACTCCCATGGCGTGATGCCAAGCGCGAGCGTTCCAAGAGAGAGTTTTTTTGGAATGTAGGTATTTCAGTATTGTGTGCCGGTCTTGGTGTGGTTGTGGTTTTTTTGATGCTCGATACATCATTGAATAATCAAGCGAGCCGTAATAGTTATTTACAAACACATATTGATCGGCTGAATACTGAAGTCAAAGAGATTGCACATTTGAAGGCGGCGCGCGAGCAGTTGATCGATCGGATGACAATTATTCAAGGCTTGCAGGGTAATCGCCCGGTTATTGTTCGAATTTTTGATCAGTTTGTTGAGACACTTCCTGACGGTGTTTACTACACCCGCTTAAAGCGCTCCAATGAGAGTGTGGAGATTGATGGTACCGCCGAGTCTAACAATCGGGTCTCCAGTCTTATGCGACGCTTAGATGCGTCTGATTGGTTTTTTAACCCTAATTTAACCTCGGTAGTTGCCAATCCTGCATTTGGCGATCAGGCAAACAACTTCGGCTTGACGGTATCCTTAGTGACGCCGGGCAAGGTCAGTGAGGACGAAGAATAATGGCAATTGCCGAGAAGCTTCAGGGTTGGCGCGATGCCGCCTCCGAGATTGAGCTCGATCAAATAGATTGGGAGGAGCCGGGCACTTGGCCTGCTCTAGTCAAAAGTGGCTTGATGATTTTAGCTGTTCTCTTAACGGCTTTGCTTGGCTATATTTTTGTTGTGAAGGCTCAGTTAGATGGCCTCAACTCTGCTGAAGGTGAAGAGCTCGCTTTGCGCGCAGAATTTCAGGCCAAGGCCTTTGAAGCGGCTAACCTCGCTGCGCTCAGAGATCAAATGGCGGAAATGAACCAAATGTTTGGCGCTTTGGTGAGTCAGTTGCCTAGTGACACCGAGGTGCCTGGTTTGCTTGAAGATATCACTGCTATTGGCTCTTCCAACGGGCTGGAATTTAATAGCATTGAGCTGCAAGAAGAAATCTTGCAAGAGTTTTACATAGAGCTACCTATCGATATTCTTGTGACTGGTACCTATCATGACCTGGGTTCTTTTGTCAGTGGAATATCAGGGTTGCCACGGATCGTGACCTTGCATGATTTTGAGATGTTACCCGTTGAAAGTCGGCCTGGTGTTATGCAAATGAGTATTATGGCAAAGACTTATCGTTATAAGGAAGAGGGCTGATCGTGCGGGTAATCAATAATAAGCTGGCGGCGCTTCTGATAAGTCTAGTACTCATTGCTGGCTGCTCTTCTAGCGATACGTCAGATATTGACAAGTTTATGGCGGATAATCGAGACAAGCCTAGTGGTGTAATCGAGCTAATACCTATATTTAAACCCTACAAAGCTTTTCGTTACAACGCCGCCACCAAGCGCTCGCCTTTTGAGGTGCCGGTTAATGTTCGCGAAATAGCATATCTCTCGCTATCTAGCGATGTGAATCCGGACCCAAAGCGCGTTAAAGAGCAGCTTGAGTCCTTTAATATAGAAGGGATCTCAATGGTTGGAACCATTGAGCGCGCGGGCACTTTGTGGGCTTTGGTCGATGACGGCAGTGGTGCGGTGCATCAAGTCTTGGCTGGCAATTTTCTCGGTAAAAACCATGGCCGGATAGTTAGCATTTATCCCGATTCTATTTCTATTATCGAAATCATTGGAAACGGCAAAGATTCTTGGATTGAGCGTCCCAGAACTTTGAATCTTAAGGATGATAGCTGATGTTATTTAATTTATTTATTACTAAGGCACTAGCAATGAGCAATTCTTCAGGCTTCCGTCAAATAGATGCGGCCAAGGGTGTAACACAAACGCCTTCAGTTTTCGCATATTTCATTATTGGTGTTCTGCTGCTAGCCACAAGCAGCGTCTTTGCGGTTGAGCTCCAAAAAGTTGATTTTCAGTCGGAGTCGAATGGCAAGCTGCAGATTAATCTACAGTTTGATGGGGTGCCGCCTGAGCCAAGTACTTATAATATTGAGCGGCCAGCACGCATTGCACTCGATTTGCCGGGTGTGGTGAGTGGTTTAGAAAAGAAAAAATATGCACTGACTTTTGGCAATGCCAGAAGTATCGTTGTGTTAGAAGCGGCTAACAGAACACGCGTGGTGGTTAATCTTGTTGAGCTGTCCCCTTATAAAACGTTTATTGAGGGCAACACTTTGCGCATTGAAATTGGTGGCAGTGACGTTGCTGCACCATTCCTGGCGCCTGAAAATTCAATTGGACAAGCCGATGTGGCGCGTCCTGAAGGGCAAGTAGCCATATCTCATATTGACTTTCAGCGAGGTGACGCTGGCGAGGGGAATGTGGTCATTGAGCTTTCCGATGATAACGTCGATGTTGATGTGCGTTTGGAATCGACTAGCATTATTGTAGATTTTGCGAATGCAGAAGTTGCTGAGAGTATGCTGCGCGAGTACGACGTTACCGACTTTGCAACGCCAGTGCGTGATTTTTCAGTGCGACAGAAAGATGGCGGCACGACGTTTGAAATTACGCCCAAGGGCGAGTATGACTACCTTGCCTATCAAGCCGATAATATTTATGTATTGAGCGTGAGGCCATTAACTGAATTAGAGGTCGAAGAGAAGAAGCGCGCCTTTGCTTTTACTGGGGAAAAGTTATCGCTCAATTTTCAGGATATTAAAGTACGTTCTGTGTTGCAGTTGATTGCAGATTTTACAGAGCTTAATTTAGTTACTAGTGACTCGGTGAACGGTAGTATCACTTTGCGCCTTGAAGACGTGCCATGGGATCAGGCGTTAGAGCTGATCTTGAAAACCAAGGGTTTAGATAAGCGTCAGATCGGCAATGTATTGATGGTCGCGCCTGCTGCCGAAATTGCTGAGCGTGAGCGCCAGCAAATTGAAACGCAAAAGCAATTGCTCGAGCTTGCTCCTTTGCAAACTGAATTTATCCGCATTCGCTATGCTAATGCTCGAGAGTTATTTAAACTTTTTGATGTTGATGAAAGCGAAAACTTTGAAGGTGAAAGCGGTGCTGGCTCAACAGGAAGTATACTGTCGCCGCGCGGACGCGTGGTGGTTGATGAGCGCACTAATGCGCTGTTAATTACCGATACAGCTGAAAAGATTGAGGAGTTTAGACGCCTCATTACCAATATTGACGTGCCTTTGCGACAAGTTTTGGTTGAGGCGCGTATCGTCATTGCCAATGATAATTTTGACGAGCAAATTGGTATACAGTGGGGCGGTGGAACAGCCGATCAGGGTAGTGGTGATCGTTGGGGCGTGACAGGCGGGTTAAATTCGCTGTTGAACGAAAGCGGTGCAGATGACGATGAGCGCACCAGCGTATTTGATTTTGTTAACGGTGCAGGTTCACTGCAGTTCCCTGATTCTAATGTCGTTGATCTGGGCATTACTGATTCTCTAGGTACGCCGCAAAGCTTGTCGATCGGCTTTCTAAGTGACAATGCTTTTTTAGCAGCTGAATTGAGCGCTATCGCAGCAGAGGGCCGCGGCGAGATCGTGTCGCAGCCCAAGCTAATTACAGGAGATAAGCAAGAGGCCGAAATTAAAACCGGTGAGGAGATCCCTTATGTTGAGTCCTCAGCAAGCGGTCGATCTACGGTTAAGTTTCGTGAAGCGGTGTTGAGCTTGAAAGTTACGCCGAGTATTACTCCTGATAATCGCTTAATTCTTGATTTGATTATTAAGCAAGATAGCCGTAGTGACGATTTTGTTTTCGGTGAAAATAATTCTCAGGTTCCGATTATTTTGAAAAATGAAATTCGCACGCAGGCCCTAGTCGATAATGGCAAAACTATTGTACTGGGTGGAGTTTTTCGCGAATCGGAGCTTGAGCAGGAAACTAAAGTGCCGTTGTTGGGCGACATTCCTTTCGTTGGCCGTCTTTTTAAACGCACCCAGGTAGGTAGGTCCAAGAATGAGCTGCTTATTTTTATTACTCCTCGCATCCTCACGGATCGTGTACTTGACTGATTTTCCTGCCTTCTGTGGCAGGTGTGGTCAGATCATGCTTAACAATAACTAGGCGTGTTCTGAACCATGAGACCAGACTTTATTTTCTTAGTAGGCCCTATGGGCGCCGGTAAATCCACCATCGGTCGTCATTTGGCTGGCCTGCTCGGTCAGCCGTTTATTGATACTGACGAAGAGATTGTGCAGCGCACTGGTGCCGATATTCCCTGGATATTCGATGTTGAAGGTGAGGACGGTTTCCGTCAGCGTGAAGCAAAGGTGCTTCAAGATATTTGTGCGGGAGCGCCGGCGGTCGTTGCAACTGGCGGAGGTATAATCGGACTTGACCAGAATAGGGCATTGTTAGCTAAGCATGGAACCGTGGTTTACCTACATGCTACGCTTTCACAGCAGTTGGCTAGAACAGGCAAGGACAAAAATAGACCCTTACTAAACAATGGTGATCCTGCGAGCATACTTAAGGCGCTTATTAAACAGCGTGAACCACTTTATAGAGAGGTTGCTGATAAAGTCTATCCGACTGACAATCGTAACCCGAGAGTGGCGGCCCAAGAGATAATCGCATCTCTAGATAAGGGCGCCGGTTAGCACAGGGCCTGTAACTCGAGCGTTTAATTTTCACGTTAATTTGATGACACTTGAAAATAATGCCCGCCTAGCCGATATTGCGAGATCTAATCAGATTGCGCTCTACATTAATAAAAATAATGATAAATAGTCCCCCGATCTCCAATGGGAAACCATTCGTTGGACTGTAAGCAGTTATCATTGTGGTACAGTATTTGGCTGTGTGATGTTGCTTGTGGAGCAGTTCCGACATGAATATAAATACTCACGAAGATAGGCTTAGTTTGTCGGTTGATCTAGGTGATCGCAGCTATCCGATAATTATCGGCGCGGGCCTTTTAGATGATAGCCAGCTGGTCCAGAGCTATTTAGGTTGCGAGCAGAAATTTGTGGTGACAAACGAGACGGTTGCTCCGCTTTATTTACAGCAGCTGCAGCAGTCAATTGGTGATGCCAGTAGGCTTGCCCATATTTTACCTGATGGCGAGCAATTCAAAAACCTGGCATCAATGGAGCAGATCTATAGTGAGTTGCTAGCGAAAAAATGCAGCAGGGATGTGACGTTAGTGGCTCTTGGTGGTGGGGTAGTCGGCGATATGACCGGCTTTGCTGCAGCCACCTACCAGCGCGGCGTAAGTTTTATTCAGGTGCCAACGACCCTTCTGGCGCAGGTGGACTCGTCAGTGGGTGGAAAAACCGGGGTTAATCATCCCGGAGGTAAAAACATGATTGGTGCTTTTTATCAGCCTCGTGCGGTTTTGATTGATACAGATACATTGGCGACCCTGCCAGAGCGTGAATTTCGTGCCGGTCTTGCGGAGGTCATCAAGTACGGACTGATTTGCGATCAGGAGTTTTTGGCCTGGCTGGCTGCCAATATGTCAAGGCTTGTGCAGCGTGATGCGGCTGCGTTGCAGTTTGCTATTCATCGCTCCTGTGGCTGTAAGGCTGGCGTGGTTGCCGCTGATGAAACCGAGTCGGGTATTCGCGCTATTTTAAATTTTGGCCATACCTTCGCGCACGCTGTCGAAACAGCGACACATTATCAGCAGTGGTTGCATGGAGAGGCTGTTGGTTTTGGCATGCTGGTAGCGTTGGATTTCTCCCATAGATCGGGTTTTTTGAGTGCTCAAGATTTTCAGATGGGTGCTGAGGTAATCCATGCTGCCGGATTACCTAGTAAGGCTCCGGCTAGTATTGAGGGTGCGCAGCAAATTTTAGATTTTATGGCGGTTGATAAAAAGGTGAAGCAAGGGAAATTGCGGCTAGTGTTGTTGCGCGAACTTGGCGGCGCCTTTGTTACGGCAGATTTTGATGCGGACTTACTCGAAAAAACTATTCAAGATTACCTGTAATGACATCATTAGGCGCATGGACTTTTAAATTGACAGGGGGCGTGGCCATTGCGGCTTTTGCTCGGTGGATGCGTTAATAATTATGCCGACCCCAGCTACTTTAGATCCACAGCGCGAGCAGCGCCTGTATGCTTTGCTGAGTTATTACCAGCTAGAGCGAGATCCATTCTCTGATCAAGGCATGAGCGGCTTGTTTTTTGCCGGTGGTGATCGAAAAAATACGGTTGAGGCATTGCTGCATTTTTCGCGTTATGGAAGTGCACCGATGTTTTTGTCTGCTCCGTCTGGATTTGGCAAAACAACATTGCTTCATGAATTTGCTCAAAGAGTTGAGCAGGATATCAACGTAGCTGTAGTGGGCATTGAAATGCTGCTGACTTCGGCACACCTTAGTGAAAAGATTGTGCAAGGTTTTGGTCTGAAATCTTCAGCGGACCGTAACAACCTAGAAATACTGAAAGAGTGGCTGTTTGAGCAGCGTGGGCGTAATCGTCAAGCTGTTCTCTGTGTCGATGACGCTCAGCACTTGGGTAATGACTTCATATTACAGCTGCTCACTCTAGCCGGCGACACATCACTGGCCTTCAAGCTGATTTTTTCTGGTGAGCCTAGCTCACGAGTGGCGCTGGAAGACGCGGTCGAGCAGCACGGTATGCTGTTTAATACGCTAGAGCTTATCGAGTTCAATCAGTCACAAGTTAAAGACTACGTGCAATACCGGATGGGTGCGGTTGGCTATCGCGGAGAGTGCCCTTTGACCAGTATGCAGCTGCAAGCTGCGGCTTTGCGAAGTCGGGGTAGTATTGCGCAATTACATGACATGGTGCGCGACTTCCTCATAGCAGGTATCGACGGTGATCTAGCCCGCCAGAGAAAGGGGTTTCCAGTTTCTAATCTGGTTATCGCATCGCTGGTGGCAGCTGTGACCATCTATTTTGGTTGGCGCAGCCTGGACGTTGCTTCGCCGATGGCAAGCAGGCCCATAGCGCTTGAGAAAGCACCGTCGGTTGAGAGCGGTACTACGGAGCAAGTTGCTGAAGGCAGTGATGCAGCGGTCGCAAGCGGCCAAGTCCGTCAAGCAATTGTCAAAGCGCCATTGTTATCTGGCATGGATGCAGGCTCCTCCAGCGGAGCTAACGATAATTCTGTGACAGCAGTATCGGTGAGCGCCGTTGAGGCTGGCGGCACTGCAGAGAGCGTCCCTGCAAACATCGCTATAGCCAGAGAGTCGTCAGGAGCCAGCGATAGGGCGTCTGTGCGTGGCGATGGCAAAGCGATTATGTCGCCGTCTAACGTTATTGACGCTGCGATGCTCGACCCTGATGCGCAAGAAGCGCCGTTCGAAGCCTTACCTGGCAATGATAGATCGGCTTTTGATGGTGAAAGAAGTAAGAGGCTTGAGGCGGTCCGGCAGGTTAACCTTCGGCTGCAGGCCTGGTCCAATGAAGGCTACGCGCTGCAGATCTTTGGCACTCACAATGAGCAGCGCGCTAAAAAGCTTGTTGAAGAGTATTTTGGAGAGGCGGATCTTTTATTTTACGAAACGCGCCATAATGGTAAGCCGTGGTTCGTGGTCATAAACGGCCCTTACAGCGGTCGGCAGACGGCGCAAGAGAGCATTGCTACGCTGCCTGAAAGCCTGCGCCGGTTGCGGCCTTGGCCACGCAATATCGCCAGCATTAAAGGCGATATATCGCGTTATGATGAGCTGCTGAACACCCGAAGATAGAGCGCTGTGAATTTTTGGGTGGTCACAACGGTTGCCGGGGCCTAGGCGATTGAGCGTAATCTTCGCTGTGTGGGCTGGTTAGTTGAGGCCTTGCTGGCGAAATATTAACCAATTCGCATTGTGTATTTGTTCACAATTCATGTAACGTGTAGAATGCGCTTCCGCTTTTTCAGCTGCACTCCATAATTGATGGGCCTGTGTTGGATAAGTGTCTGTAAATTAACGAATTTTTCTCGTCTGGAAATCATCTATGGGAATGGGTTTGTATCGCCCCGAAGAATTTCGGGATAACTGTGGTTTTGGTCTTATCGCTCACCTTACAGGTGAGGCGAGTCAGCGCTTGTTGGCAACGGCCATCGAATCGCTGACTTGTATGACCCATCGAGGCGGCATTGCTGCCGATGGCAAAACAGGTGATGGCTGTGGCTTGCTTTTGAGTATGCCCGATGCGTTTTTTCGTGCCGAGATAAGCGCGCAGTTTTCTATTGAATTGCCTGCTCGCTATGCGGTGGGCATGTTCTTTATGGCGGTGGACGATAGCGCTCGCGAACAACAGCAGTTAAAGATCGCAAAAATTGTAGAAAGTCAGCATTTCAATATTTTGGCTTGGCGCGAAGTGCCCAGCGATCAATCGGTTCTGGGTGAGATCGCTGCCGATAATATGCCTGCGATCTACCAGTTATTTATTGCCCCTGCAGACAATCGGCCTAATTCTGATAGTGCGGAGTTGCAGCAAGAGCAAAACTTGTTTATTGCGCGGCGGATGATTGAAAAATCATTGATTGATGCTAATCAGTTTTATGTATGTAGTTTGTCTAGCAAAGTCATCGCTTACAAAGGGCTTATGATGCCGGTTGATTTGGCTGGATTTTTTCCTGATCTTGCCCATTCGAAAATGGCAGCTTCAATCTGTGTATTTCACCAGCGCTTTTCAACTAACACGCTTCCTCAGTGGCATTTAGCGCAGCCATTTCGCATGCTCGCTCACAACGGTGAAATCAATACTATTCACGGTAATAGAAACTGGGCGGAAGCGCGTCGCAGAAAGTTTCAAACCGGCTTGTTTGGTGATCGTTTGGCCGATGTATGGCCGGTAGTTAATCGCAGCGGCTCGGACTCATCTAGCCTCGATAATATGTTAGAGCTATTAATGTTGGGGGGTGTTGACCTATATCGTGCAGCGCGTATGTTAGTGCCGCCTGCATGGCAGAATATGGAGACGATGGACGCTGATTTGCGTGCATTTTATGAATATAACTCCATGCATATGGAGCCCTGGGATGGCCCTGCTGGGTTGGTAATGACAGATGGTCGCCACGCAGTATGCATGTTAGATCGAAACGGTCTTCGCCCTGCTCGCTATGTCATCACCAAAGATAATTTTATTACCGTTGCCTCTGAAGTGGGTACTTATAATTATGCATCGGCAGATGTTGTCGAAAAAGGGCGCATTGGCCCTGGTCAGATTCTGGCTATCGATACGGTGCGAGGTGAGTTGTTGCATACGGCTGATATCGATTCGCAGCTTAAGCAGAGCCAACCTTACAAGCAGTGGTTGCAAGACCAGACGGTACGCATAGAGGGTGGCTTAAGGCCCGATAAAAAGCGCAAGGCGATGCCGGCGATCAGTCGTGAAGATCTAATAACGATGATGAAACTCTTTCAGATTTCATTTGAAGAGCGCGATCAAATTCTGCGACCATTGGCTGAAACAGGCCAAGAGGCCACAGGCTCAATGGGAGACGACACGCCAATGGCGGTGTTGTCGACGAAAGTCAGATCTGTTTATGATTATTTTCGCCAACAATTTGCGCAGGTAACCAACCCACCAATAGATCCTTTGCGCGAAAGTATCGTGATGTCTCTAGAGACCTGTATTGGTGCTGAGCGGAGTGTGTTCACAGAAACCGCTGAACATGCACGCCGTATTATTTTGGCCTCACCGGTGCTTTCGCAGGCGAAATTCCTAACAATAAGCGATTTAGGTTCGCTTGATGCTTATCAATCCGTAGCCAGTGATTTTAAGACACACGTTATTGATCTCAACTATACGCCCGAGCAGGAAAGCTTGTCGGCTGCAATTACTCGTGTGTGTGACGAGGCCGAGCATGCAGTGAGCGATGGTGGTGTTATTCTGATTTTGGATGATTCTCAGGTAGGGCCAAACAAATTCCCGATGCACGCGTTGATGGCGACTGGTGCGGTGCATCATAGATTGGTTGCCACTGGTATGCGCTGTGACGCCAATATTATTGTGCAAACGGGCACCGCGAGAGACCCGCATCACTTTGCAGCACTTATCGGTTTCGGTGCCACGGCAGTCTTTCCTTACTTGGCTTACCGCACTCTAGATGATTTAGTTGAGACCGGAGAGCTATTGGGTGACCCTGAGCAGGCTTACATCAACTATCGCAAAGGCATTAACAAAGGCCTTTTGAAAATTCTTTCGAAGATGGGTATATCGACAATTGCCTCTTATCGAGGGGCGCAGTTATTTGAGGCGGTGGGCGTAGCAACCGAAGTGATAGAAAAATGTTTTCTTGGCGTGGCTTGTCGTATCACTGGCGCTGAATTCACCGATTTTGAAGATGATATGCAGCGCCTTGCCGTGGACGCTTGGAAGAAGCGTAAACCAATTGAGCAAGGTGGGCTACTTAAGTTTATTCATGGCGGCGAGTACCATGCTTTTAATCCTGACGTTGTGCAGGTATTGCAGCAAGCAGTTCAAAGCGGTGATTATGAAATATATCAACGCTATGCCGACGGCGTTAATAAACGTCCAGTGGCGACGCTGCGTGATTTATTAGCGGTTAAGACCGGCCGGGACCCTATAGCTATTGAAAGGGTTGAGTCTGTCGAAAGCATTCTCAAATGTTTTGATTCGGCAGGTATGTCATTGGGCGCGTTGTCGCCTGAGGCACATGAGTCGCTCGCCACGGCGATGAACCGAATGGGCGGGCGATCTAATTCTGGTGAGGGTGGTGAAGATCCCGCTCGCTATGGCACCGAGCGCAGCTCTAAAATAAAGCAGGTTGCATCGGGCCGCTTTGGCGTTACTCCCGCTTATTTGGTTAATGCGGAGGTTCTGCAAATTAAGGTCGCGCAGGGCGCCAAGCCTGGCGAGGGAGGCCAATTACCCGGTGGCAAGGTTAATAAGCTGATTGCGCGTTTAAGATATTCAGTGCCTGGGGTCACACTTATATCGCCGCCGCCACATCACGACATTTATTCAATTGAAGATTTAGCGCAGCTCATTTTCGATCTTAAGCAGGTTAATCCGAGCGCCTTGGTTTCGGTGAAATTGGTATCAGAACCTGGCGTTGGCACAGTGGCAGCCGGCGTTGCCAAAGCCTATGCCGATTTGATTACCATTTCGGGTTATGACGGAGGCACAGCAGCTAGTCCGTTAACTTCTATCCGTCATGCAGGCTCGCCGTGGGAGCTCGGCCTGGCTGAAACACAGCAAGCACTTTGTATTAATGGTTTGCGTGACAAGGTCCGCGTTCAGACTGACGGCGGACTGAAGACGGGACTTGACGTTATTAAAGCAGCAATTTTGGGTGCCGAAAGCTTTGGTTTTGGTACTGCGCCTATGGTGGCGTTAGGCTGTAAGTATTTGCGCATTTGTCATCTTAATAATTGCGCTACAGGTGTCGCAACACAAAATGAGCGCCTGCGTGATGAGCATTACATTGGCACAGTTGAAATGGCGATGAATTTCTTCCATTTCGTGGCACGTGAAACACGCGAATGGATGGCATTGATTGGGGTTGAGCACTTAAAGGATTTAGTCGGCCGCACCGAGTTGCTTGAAGTCTTACCGGGCACAACCGTGAAACATGGCAAGCTCGATTTTTCTGGAATGCTTTTTAACGACGCAATTCTTGAGAGTACTCCGCGTACCTGTCAGCTACCTAGCAATACACCTTTTGATAAAGGTAAGTTGGCAGAGCGAATGGTGGTTGAAACCGCAAGCGCTATTGCTAATCGCAGCGGTGGTAGTTTTGAATTTGATGTAACTAATTGTGACAGATCTATTGGTGCTAGATTGTCCGGCGAGATTGCCAGGCAATATGGCAACGCCGGTATGGTCGATACCCCCATTCAGCTTAATTTGACCGGCAACATAGGCCAAAGTTTTGGTGTATGGAACGCTGGTGGTTTGAACATGACGCTGCATGGCGATGCCAATGATTATGTTGGTAAGGGTATGGCGGGTGGTGAGTTGATTTTAATGCCGCCGCAAGATAGCCAGTTTGAAGCGCGCTTTGCGCCTATTATGGGCAACACCTGTCTGTATGGCGCCACTGGGGGCAAGTTGCTTGCTGCCGGTCGTGCGGGCGAGCGCTTTGCGGTTCGTAACTCTGGCGCGCAAGCAGTCGTTGAAGGTGCGGGTGACCATTGCTGTGAATATATGACCGGCGGTATGGTTGTTGTGCTTGGAAAAACCGGCAATAACTTTGGTGCTGGGATGACCGGCGGCTTAGCTTATGTGTTAGACGAAGAAAATCAGTTTGTTGATCGCTACAATCACGAGTTGGTAGAAATTTGCCGCATTAATACAGAGAGTGTTGAGGCATATCGTGGTCACTTGCGCAGTACCATTCAGCATTTTGTTGATGCAACTGGAAGTAAGTGGGGGCATCACATCCTTAGCAACTTCGAAGACTATGTGCGCATGTTTTGGTTAGTCAAGCCGAAGGCGGCTGACCTAGAAGGCTTGCTCGAAAGCGTGCGCTCACGCGCCGCTTAAATATGAGTTGATCTAAGTAGGGGCGCTTGAGTCTCGTTGGAATTATTGTATGACAGATCGTTTAAATAATGTTTTTCAGTTTGTGCAAGTCGGTCGCGTTGACCCGGCTAAAAAAGCCATTGAAACACGTAAAACTAACTACGTAGAAATTTACGAAGCGTTCACACCGGTTGAAGCGGCTGATCAGTCGCATCGGTGTCTTTCTTGCGGCAATCCTTATTGCGAATGGAAGTGCCCTGTGCACAACTATATTCCCAATTGGTTAAAGCTTATTGCTGAAGGTAATATTCTTGAGGCGGCTGAGTTGAGTCACCAAACCAACACGCTGCCTGAGGTTTGTGGCAGAGTATGTCCGCAAGATCGACTGTGTGAGGGTGCGTGCACATTAAATGATGGCTTTGGTGCGGTCACGATTGGCTCTGCAGAGAAATATATTAACGACACTGCAATTGCTATGGGGTGGCGGCCAGACCTGTCCGATGTTGTTGACTCGGGAAAGCGCGTAGCCATTATTGGTGCAGGACCGGCAGGGCTAGGGTGCGCAGACGTTCTTGCCAGAGCCGGAGTTAAAGCGATTGTTTATGATATTTATCCAGAAATTGGTGGCTTATTAACGTTTGGAATACCTGAATTTAAGCTAGAAAAGCACGTAATGAAAACGCGCCGAGAAATTTTCACGGGTATGGGTATTGAGTTTAAATTGAATACCGAAGTCGGTGAAACCGCTTCAGGCATGGCAGATAATTTTGTTAGCATTCAGTCGTTACATCAGGAATTCGACGCGATTTTTATGGGCATGGGGACGTACACTTCAATGAAGGGTGGCTTTCCTGGAGAAGATTTGCCTGGTGTTTATGAGGCGTTGCCTTTTTTAATATCTAATGTCAATAAAAATCAAAATTGGCAGAAAGAAGGCGATCAGCATATCAACTTGGCTGGCAAGCGAGTGGTTGTTTTGGGTGGCGGTGATACGGCGATGGATTGCAATCGCAGTTCCATTCGCCAGCAGGCACGCTCGGTTACATGCGTTTATCGCCGCGATGAAGTGAATATGCCTGGTTCAAGACGTGAGGTCGCTAACGCGCGTGAAGAAGGTGTTGAATTTTTATTTAATCGCCAGCCTATAGAAATCGTGGGTGACGATCAGGTTGAAGGTATTCGTGTTATTGAAACGAAACTGGGCGATCCTGATGCTAGTGGGCGGCGTGTCCCTGAGACTATCCCTGGAAGCGAGCAAGTCATCGAGTGTGATGCAATATTAATAGCTTTTGGTTTTCGACCGAGTCCAGCCGATTGGTTTGCAGAATACGATGTGAAGCTCAATGATTGGGGTGGGGTGGTTGTGACTGATGAATCGCCAGAAAATTCGACACCTCAGAACGCTGCTTATAAATTTCAGACGAGCAACCCTAAAATATTTGCTGGTGGTGATATGGTTCGCGGCTCAGATCTAGTGGTTACTGCAATCTGGGAAGGAAGGCAGGCTGCCGAAGGTGTATTGGACTTTTTAAAGCTGTAAATTTCGCTTGGAGCGGTGTGATCGCCGGCCTCAAATGAATTGTTAATGCAGTGCTCCTTGTGGCTAACTTTTTTATGTCCATGGAGTTTATTCAAAGCGTCTGCCTTTGGAAGTTAGTCATCAAACGATCACTTAAAAACACGCTTTCTTAGAGCACCGATTTTTTGCGCTCCGTGACCCATCGAATTAGAGATCCTTATGTTTCCTGTGTTAAAAAATGATCGCTTAATAAAGTCATTATGGCGCGAGCCGGTAGACCGAACTCCCGTCTGGATGATGCGGCAAGCAGGGCGATACTTACCTGAGTATCGAGCAACTCGAGCTAAAGCCGGTGATTTTATGACGCTCTGTCAAACGCCTGAGCTGGCATGCGAGGTCACGATGCAGCCACTAGCGCGTTATGATTTCGATGCGGCGATTCTATTTTCCGATATTCTGACCATACCGGATGCAATGGGCCTTGAGTTATATTTTGTTGAAGGCGAGGGACCTAAATTTAAACACCCGCTGACAACGGCTGCCTCAATTCATAACCTATCTTCAGACGTTATGAATGAGTTGGCTTATGTTCCAAATGCAGTGGCGCTTATTCGACATGAGTTAAACGGTAAAGTGCCTCTTATAGGTTTTTCAGGTAGCCCATGGACCTTAGCAACTTATATGGTGGAAGGGCAGTCGACGCGAGAGTTCAAAAAAATTAAAGCTCTGCTTTATGAAGACCCTGCCTTGTTACATGTGCTTTTACAGACCCTTGCCGATGCGGTGACCCATTATCTGCTGGCACAAATCAAAGCAGGTGCTCAAGTGCTGCAAATTTTTGACACATGGGGAGGGATTCTGAGCGATTCGGCTTATCGAGAGTTTTCGTTGCGCTATATGCGTTCGGTCGTTACTGGCATTAACTCAAATTTGACTGAAGCGGAAAGAGTGCCCATTATTTTATTTACTAAAGGCGGCGGCGGTTGGTTGGAAGATATACAAGATACAGGCTGCGATGCAATTGGTCTAGATTGGCCAATTGACATAGGCCGCGCGCGCGCACGAGTGACTGACGGAGTTTCTTTGCAGGGCAATATGGATCCAGCTGTCTTGCGATCAACGCCTGATGCGATAGAAGCCGAAGTCAAAAAAGTACTGGCGAGCTTTGGTAGGCACTCTGCGGCTAGTGGGCATGTCTTTAATCTTGGCCACGGCATTACTCCGGACATTGACCCAGAAAATGTTGCCGTATTCGTCGAGGCGGTAAAGAATCATTCGCCTGCCTATCACAGTTAAAGCGCTCGTATTGCTAAAGACGATGATCCATTGAAAATGAAGGCATGCTTTCCTCAGGTCTGCCAACAACTTGTGCCGGAACCCCTGCTACTGTCGTATGCTCAGGTACATCTTTCAAAACAACGCTGCCGGCGCTAATCTGTGATCCTTCTCCAATATTAATGTTACCTAAAACTTTACTGCCAGCCCCAATCAAAACCCCCGAAGCTACTTTAGGGTGACGGTCTCCAGACATTTTACCGGTACCGCCTAATGTTACTGATTGCATGATTGAAACGTTATCGCCTATTTCGCAAGTCTCACCAATTACAATGCCATTTGCATGGTCGAGCATCAGGCCTCGGCCAATTTTTGCTGCTGGATGAATATCCACAGAAAAGCATGATGACATTCTACTTTGCAAAAATAATGCGAGCTCTTGTCGGCCGTTGCCCCAAAGATAATGGCCTATGCGATGAGTTTGTAGGGCATGAAATCCTTTGTAATATAAAAAAGGCGTGCCGCATTCAGAGCACGCTGAATCTCTATCCCGAATGGCGGCTACATCGACAGCGGCGTCCAGTACCAAATCAGGCTGTGCGGCGTAGGCATCGCTAATCACATCCATTAGCGAAAGCGCTGAAGCGGTTGCCGAGCCTAACAGGTTTGAAAGGTGGTAGGCAAGCGCGTCAGCTAGGTTGACGTGGCTCAGCACGGTCGCATGCAAATGGCTGGCTAATATCGGTTCGCTCGCCGCCTCACGCTGCGCTTCACGTTGGATGCAGGTCCATATTTCAGCAACGATGGTTTCGCTCGCTGGGTCTACTTTATTACTATGCTGGGGCTTTGAATTGGTCATGTACCAGAGTTTCTCGGCTGAGTTAACCTTAATGGTCGGACGGCGCTGATCTTTACTTGTGTCGGTAAGCTTTCTATCTGCGCCTTGCTGAGGCAATAATCTACGCTTAGTGCGCGATTTTTTTTGCCCGCCTTTCAAGTTTTTAAATAATGCTTTAAGTAGAAAGCAGCTGCCATAGTGCCTGCCCGCTGCGATGATACTTAGCCTCGAAGTCTGAGATATAGTGATGATTATCATGGTTCATCTCACTAACCATACTTGTAATGCCAGCGATTCCCAGCGACACCTTGAATTCTTCGGCATATATTTTCCAATTGGATCTTACCTCAAAAACACCGCCAAGTTGAATAATATCTTTAAAGACCGGAGATCCGTGCCACCGTCGCTGGAGGTGCTGGCTTTTTGGCCAGGGATTGGGATAAAGGAAGTAATGTTTGTGCAATGCGATTCCGTCGTTGCTCGCGAGTCTTAGGAAGTCAATTAAATCCGCTCGAACAAGGCAGTAGTTGTCAATTTCGGAGGGGTCTTGCTCACCCTTATTGTTCCTGCTCTTGCTAAGCCTAGCTGCAGATTTATCGATACCAATTACAAAAGCGTCCTGATTGTTTCTCGCCAACTGGAAGGTGCTTCTTCCATTGCCGCAGCCTGAATCAAAGATAATTTTTTCACGGTTGATCTGCCGCATCGCACTGTCATAGTTATCTGTATTAAATTTCGAAATCGGCTTTCCAAAATTAGTTGCAAGATGTTTGGTGACAGTAGACTCTAGCCGCTCATGCACGCCTTCCTGTGCGCTAGCTATAATACGAGAGGGCGTCTGGTCGTAGGTGTTACTATTCATCCGGGAAGTGTCTTAAGCATTTTGAGAGTGTCGTTTTGGTGAGTAAGCTTACTGGTTGCTATAAAATAATTCTGCTAAGAAAAAGCGTTACGGAGCGGCATTTATAAATCAATGATTAAAGTGTTATTCCTTGCTGGCCGAGTTGCTATTGGAATCTATCTCGAGTTGGCTAATAGGCGCCGGTTTCGCAACCCCATAACCTTGAAAAGCGTCAACACCAAGGCTTTTTAGAGCGGCAAGGATTTCCTCGTTTTCCACATATTCGGCCACTGTTTTTAGACCCATGGCGTGGCCTATATCGTTAATTGACTTCACCATTTCAAAATCGATGGGGTCGCTCAAGATGTCGCGGATGAACAAGCCGTCAATTTTTAATATATCAATGGGTAGTTTCTTTAAGTAGGCAAACGACGACATGCCAGCGCCAAAGTCATCAAGGGCAAACCTACAACCTAAGTCGCGAATGGCTGTAATGAAGTCACTAGCTCTGAGGAAGTTCGATACAGCGGCTGTCTCTGTTATCTCAAAGCAAACTTTATTCGGTGGGATGTCAGAATTCTGGAAGCTGTGCTCAATAAAGTCAGTAAATGTGTCGTCGCAAATAGACAGCCCCGAAATGTTAATCGACATGTACTCAAGCTTTTCCATTGAGGCTGGGTGTTCTTCTAACCAGCTTAATGTCTTTTGAATTACCCACTTATCGAGCCTGGGCGTAAGGGCATAACGCTCCGCTGCATTGAGGTAGACCGTTGGCAAAGCAATTTCACCATCTTCTTTTTTGATGCGCGATAATATTTCATAGGAGTCTTTTTGGTCTGAGTCCCCGCTAGCTATTCTTTGTTGAAAAAGCATAATTCGATCAGCATCTATTGCTTCCATTAATTGGTTCGCATATAAAATTGCCGAATGCTTTTCTACAATCTCTGTGTCGTCACCGCTAAAAATCGCAGTTTTGTTTTTCCCGCGCTCTTTAGCTGTGTTGCTGGCCGCCATGGCCGCTGAAAGTAGGTTGCTGATTTCAACTGCTTCGCCGTTAACTGCAACAATACCGACACCGGCGCTAATTTCAAACGACTTATCATCGTACTTAAATTCAGTGCTAGTGAAGTTGGCTAATATTAGTCCGCAAATTCGTTCTGCTGCCTCAACTGTGCAATGGCGTAGCAGAATCCCAAATTCATAGCCTTCAATTCTGGCGATAACATCGCTGGGTGCGCGCACTTTTTGCTGCAATATGGTAGCGACTTGCCGTAAAAGTTGGTCGCCAATTTTATGACCATAGCTCTCCGCGACTATATCGAATTGTGCTAATGAGATGTGACATAGGCAGTGTTCTGTTCCATGGCTTTTTGAATCGTCTATTGCAAGACGAACCTCATGCTCAAAGGTATCACGGTTGCTCAAGCCTGTTTGTAGGTCATGGCTCGCATGAAAAGAAAGACGTTTTTCAATGGTCTCTACTTCGGTACAGTCACGGAAGACCAACACCGCACCAATGTTTTCGCCATTTTCTCCAATTATAGGCGCTGCCTGTTGCTCTATGGAATGAGCAATTTTTCCGCGATTCTTCAAGCTCGTTATGGACGCAGACCGCTGTATTTCATTTGTTATGATTGCTTTCTTTGTAAGATCAACGGTGGGAATGTATGAAGTGGAATGATACGTTCGGTAGTATTGGTTAAGCGGCTTTCCAAGTATCTCTTCTTGCGTGCACTCTAAAATTTTAAGTGCCACAGGGTTGATATAATCGACGATGCAATTTTTATCAGTTGTTATCACACCATCAGTAATTGAATTGAGTGTAATCAAAGCACGATTTTTTGCAGCAGTCAGCGCAACTTCTTTTTCTTGAAATTGCTTCTGACTAATAAAAAAGTACTCTCTACGCAGTGCAGCATTACAGCGCTGTATAAGCAGTTCAGGCTGGATGGACGCGTTAAGATAATCGATAGCGCCAGCTAGGATCATCTCTTTTGCGTTTGATGCGCTGTTGTTTGCGCCCACTATTAAAATAGATTGCTGCGGTTTTTTTGTCAGCAGTTGTGTTAGTAGTTGCTGAGATGGTGTGTCAACTAAATTCTCATCAAGTAAAATAAGATCAAAGTTTTGTTGCAAGAATATCTCTAGAGCAGCATTTTCGTTCTTCACATGGGTTAGTGTAAACTGAGATTTTAAGGCCCCCGTGATTGTCTCTGCTTGGACAGCTTCTGGCGTTATGGCGAGTATACTCGGTTTTGATGCAGCATCTTCTTGGCTTGATAATAAATTAGCTGTAATCTCGCCCAGTCGTTCCAGTTGATCTGTGTGAGCGCTGCCATCTGCGCCTAACGCTTTTGCCGTCGCATCTGTAATATTTTTGGTATAGGTCGAAAAGAGTAATAGTATTTTTGTGTGCGGGTTGGTCTCCAGCATATTTGAACGAACAAGTCGTATCAGTTGCCATGCATCAAGTTGTTTTAAATGGATGTCAGTGATGATTAAATCATATGACGCTTGACTAAGTTTACGGATGGCGCTGAGCGCATCAGCGGATTCGTCAATGCAGTTAAAGCCTTTCATTGCTAAACTCGCATGGATCTGAGCCCGAACGTTAGACGCCGAATTGATAACGATTATTTTTTTTTCGCTGACTGAGGCCATTAAATTTCTGCCGTTAAGATTGTTATTTAGATTTTTTAGGTGTATGTACTAAGTGCGGTGAAGGGTTTTCTCTTTAAAGGCCATATTTTATCTAGAGACCTGGGTGCTCTTCGTTTCAATGGAAGCATAGCTCTTTTTGTAGTAAAAAAACAACAGCTTACATCTGTTTTTGTAGTGCGCCATGCTGCTCCATGTACAGCTCAATCATCAGTTCAAGCTCGGCGAGGTCTTCGGCGTTAAAGCGATCTTCGGAATATTTAAATTCTTGACCTAGGTCGGGTAGCACGTGATGATCTCGGCGAGCCTTGCTAAACCATTTTTGAGTTTTTTGTGCTGACTGTACCGATGCGGTGGCATTCTCGGCTAGTCGCACACCTGCTTTATCAGCCATCAAGTCCCATGCACTAATGGCTCGACCTCCCATTAAATCGCTGAGCTCCTTATCAATACCGATTAATTCAGCAAGGTTTTGATTGGCTACGAGAGAAAGGCCTGCCGAAAGCACCAGGTGCTGTGCTAAATCTTGCCGCGCAAAAATGGTATAGGGCTTTGGGGCCGAAGTGAGGGCGTTGCCTGATCGAGATTGCAATATATTGATTAGCTGGTCGCCGCCATATTTTTTGGATAAAGCCAATAGCGCACCGCGATTTTCGGCAATTGGATCAAGCGTTTCATTGCTCCGTTGCTTGGCGAGTTTAAAAAGTTCGGCCATGACGTTGACTAACGGCCCGCGTGAAGGCAGCGTTTGAATTTTCTGATAGTAAATTTCAATGAGTTGTTGCTCGTTTGCTGAAAGCATTAGCGACTGATAGCTATTGAGAACCGACGCGCCCTGAGTCGGCAAAACAAATTCAACCATAAGCTGGTGATTGAATATCTCGAGATTGCGAAGGTTTTTCCAGCTCTCTCTTGCCAGTGCAGTGTCAGGTCGCTGTATGGCTTTTTGGTAAATTGCATCGGCTAGTTTTCGGCTAAGGGTGCTATTGAGGTCAATATCTCCGAGCGCCAATGTATTCGTTTGAATCCATTTTTTCGGATCGTCGTTAGGCTCTATAATTAAATGCCAGCGCAAATTGATCCATTTTTTTTCAATATGGTGGCTGAGCCACCGCGCCGCTGGTGATAGTAATGTGGGAATGCTTTTCTGATACTCTCTGTGAAACTCTTGCCAAATGGTTGATGCTGGCAGTGTTGCAAAGATTTTGGCTTCGCGGCTTTCTGCAAGCTCAACTTTCAGGAAGCTATTTGCAGGTATACCTACCTGAAGAGGGGCGAAGTGCCCGATACCCAAATTAATATCCCGCTCGCTCAAAAGTAAGGTTTTGTTTTTAGATAAATCCGATTGCCGGCTAAAATCTAGAGCCAAGCTTTTGATTCTTTTTATATCATTTAAGCTCGTTGATTCGAAAGCTGTGATTGCTGGCGTTTCAGCCAGCAGCAAGCTCAATATAAACCAGGCAAGAGCAAGTGCTGCTAGTGCTAGTGCTACTATAGTACTACTGAAATAAATAAGCGCTTGTAGAATAATTTTCATGGGCAGGCGGTTTAAGATTGATAGTGAGCGAGTTTATAGGCCAACAGCCAGGTCTTCAGTGATCGTGGCAGGGAGGAAAGAGCATGCTGCGGTCATTCCTTTGCACTTAGCACGGCGATACCTTTTATCTGTGCAAAAACGTGCTGACCTTCCTGTAAAGACAAATCCTGTAATGATTTACGGGTGATTGCAGCAAGAAGGGTTTGTTCAAAACATTGCATTGTTATTAATGTTTTATTTTTTTCATCGCACGCGATTTTCGTAATGGTTGCAGGAATGATATTAAGTATACTGGAATCGCTCGCTTTACTCAGTGCAATGCTCACGTCTTTCGCATAAATTCTCAATCGTATGGGCTGATTTTGACTTATATTGGATGATCCTGCCGAGCAATAAATGTTGGGCTGGGTGCCCACAGCGGCGCTTATGAGGCCGTGAGCATTATCAATAAAGGCTACGCGGCCTTCTAGTATGACTCCGGTACTATGATTGGCGCTGAGTGAGAATGCTGAATTGCTCAGCGCGTCTGCAACCGCCATACATTGGCTCGCATGTCCATTGGCAATAGGAATGACGTCATCGGCCAAGCGCATAAGTTCATCAATATTATGCGTGACGTACAAACAGGGTACCTGGGCAAGCTTGTGTAGTTTTTCCAATGCGGTCAGCGTGCTCTCTCGACTCTCTTCATCTAACGCGCTAACGGGTTCGTCAAATAGTATCAGTTCTGGGTTGGAAAGAAGTGCTCGGCCAATGGCCACGCGTTGCTGCTCTCCGCCAGATAGCTCCTCCGGAAATAATGAGTATAACTGCGAAACATTAAATTGCTCCCCAATCGACTCGAGCGTATTCTGGGGTGCAAACGGTCTTTTATTTTTGGCGCCTCTCTCTTTTTTTGTGTGCGCTCGTTTGATCGCATAAAGAAAATTATCTTTGACTGTCAGGTGAGGAAGTAGGGTTGAAGATTGAGTTACGTAGGCGATTTTTCGTTTATGTACTGCTACAGCTTTTCCGCTTTTTTTAAGCCATTGATTGCTATTAAAGGTGATTTGGCTTGGGCGGTTGGGTTTGCTAAAGCCCGCAATCATGTTTAATAGCGTGCTCTTTCCGCTACCGGTTGGTCCGTAAATGGCAGTGATGCGACGGGCGTCAAATTGTGCACTAACATTGAGTTTGAATTGGTCTTGCGCGCTGTGTATATCAACTGTTAGGCCGCGATGTTGGTCTGTTTTTGGCAGTTTGCTGGATGCATGGGATGCTAACCGAGTCATGATTTCTCACCGTACGCTATTAAATAGGAATATCGCTGATATATGGATTAGTTATGTTCAGTGTTCGCTGCGCCCCGATAATTGCGAAAGCCTGTGCTGTATATAACGATTAAACTCAGGAATGAGAATAATAGTAGTAGGGCAGCAATCGTATGCGCACTACTGTAATTAAGCGATTCAACATGATCAAAAAGAACAATGCTCAATACCTGTGTTTCACCAGGAATGCTCCCACCAATCATTAAGACAATGCCAAACTCACCTGCTGTGTGACAAAAAGCCAATGCTGCGGCTGCTAAAGTGGCGCGGCGACTGAGCGGCCAGACGACGCTAAAGAAGCGATCCACTGGGCTGGCGCCTAGAGACGCTGCACTAAGCAAGATTATTCTTGGGATCTTTTCATAGCTACTTTGTAACGGCTGCACGACAAAAGGTAAGGAGTAAATGATAGAGCCGACTACCAATCCTGAAAAAGAGAAGGCTAAGTTGCTGCCAAATAATGACCGCCATGTTTGCGCCGCCCAAGTGTCTGGAGCAAAGGCGACTAGTAAATAAAAGCCAATAACAGTGGGCGGTAGTATCAGTGGTAGAGCAATTAGCGCTTCAAAGAAAGGCTTAAGAGCATGGTGGCTGCGAGCCAGCCACCATGCAAGTGGAATGCCCAGCAGCATCAAAAACCCCGTGCTCACCATCGCTAATTTAAAGGTGAGCCAGACGGCTGCAATATCATTAATGGAGAGGGCTTCAAACATAAAGGAGAGAAATCATTGCTAACAACTATCGATCAATATTAGTTTTATAATGCCACATCGCTTGTCTCGTAGCCATTACGCCTGATAATGGCAGTGCCAATATCTGATTGTATAAATTGTAAGAGCTCAAGTGCGCGATGGTAGGTTTTTTTGCTGGTAGCGTGCATGGGGTGATCGGCGGGTTGAATTCTCCCAAGTTGTATTACCGATTGAGCGAGTGAGCCATGGTATTCGGCAGGAATTGAGCAATATTGATAGTCTATTGCTGATGTTTTTATTCGCAGTGCTTGTGACATGCTGAGTATGACACTATCTGCATCAGTCTTGTCAAACAGCTGTTGAGCATGCGCAATATTTCTGGCATAGACGATTTTAGTGGGTTCGGTGTCAGCCAGAGCGGGCTGCAATTTATTTAGCAATGCTTGGCTGGCTTGGCCATATGGCGCAGTGCGAGGATTCGCAATGACAAGGCGCTGGGTATTTGCAAGCAGTTGATTGAGTGCGGCGCGCTGCAGATCGGTCGGCATCTTCTCTTGGCAAGCTGCAGCTAGATCTGGAGAGAGTTTGTTTTTTGTGACCCATATGATTTTGCCTATGGCGTAGGTTTGCAAGCTAGTGGGTATGCCTAGGTTTTCTTGTAATAATAAGGTTGGTCTTAGTTGGTCGGCTGAAAAAAACAAGTCAAAAGGTGCGCCGTTGTTTATTTGGCTAAACAGCAGACCTGTTGCCCCACTCGAAATTTTTATTACCGGCTGCGACTGGGCTTGCGACGTGCGCGCAAAGGCTGTGAGTAATTCCTCAAGGGTATGTTTAAAGTTTGCGGCTACGGCTATACGCAAGACCACCGGATCTAAGCCGGTTGAGTTGATAAGCCCATTGTTACTGCCGGCATCAACCGTATTGGCAGATACTGAATATCTATCGTCGATGCTAGAGGCGTGTGCCGGCAACACGCTAGTGGTGATGAAAAAAATCAAAGTTGCTTGAAGCAGTATTGTGTAAATAATCTTGCGACCTAGTTATTGCGGCTGGATAAATGGTTGCGCACAGAAGTTGTCTGCATCGGCTCCTGCAGGCAATATTAACGTATAAAGCAGTTGGAGTCGTACAGGCGGCACCGCTTGTTTTAGTTAGCAGGGTTTAATCGGGCGCTGGAGTTCTAGCAAAGCACCAAACTTCACATGAAATAGCACCGGCATCGAGAAGGCTTTGAGCCGCTGCATTGGCTGTGCTGGTTGTGGTGACCACATCATCGAGTAAGGCGACGTGCTTGCCAGTCACCTCGCACGTTGCTGTGAACGCTCCTCGTAAGTTGCGGGCTCGTTGCCGTCGAGACAGACCTTGTTGGGAGTGGGCGTCGCGGAGTCGCTGGCAGGCGTTGAGAGCGAGTGGCAGTGATAATTGGCGACACAGCGGTTTGCCAATTTCAATGGCCTGGTTGAATCCGCGTTGACGTAACCGCCGCTGATGTAGTGGAACCGGCACGACTAGGTCAACGTGACTAATGGGAATGGACGCGCTCGATTGCCTCGAAGGATCGGCGCCATAGAATGTTTTAATGGATCGCGCCATTTCATCGGCAATAATGCGCGCCGCGGGCAGTTGCATAGAGTGTTTTAGGCTATTCACCAGTCGCGCGCTATGCGATGCGTACACATTAGCTGCTATGCAGCGCTCAAATAGAGGTCGTTGGCGAATACACCACGCGCAAAAAACGCTACTTGTAGCTTCTGCGGTTAGCGGTAAGGCGCATCGGGCACAGCTTGAAAGCACTGTAAGCCTTTGATTATAAAGTGCTAAGTGACACTCTTTACACAGTGCTTGGGTCGTCTGGCTGGGTCCATGACAAATGTGACATCGTTCAGGAAGTAGCCACTCCATGCTGTGGCGTCTAAACGCCGCTCCGTAAGCGCGAACAAGATGTTCGAATTTTCTGTTAACCATTTTCATCCTTGAAAGTTGACAGCAATCTCTAGCGCACTATTATATCTGGCGGGTGAAACCCTGTGAATCCATATCCATGAGGTTTAGTAGCCGCAATCATTTTAGAGTGAGATTTTTTGATGAGTCAGACCAATACAGCTGCTCCATCCGCAATGACTGAGCACTCGCTTTCTGCTGCTCAGCAGGCTTCCGCTTCACGCGGATTATTGCGGCATGATTGGGCCAAGGATGAGATAAAAGCACTATTTGAGCTGCCATTCAACGACCTCATATTTAAAGCGCACACTGTGCATCGACAAAACTTTGATCCTAATGCGGTGCAGGTGAGCACGCTGCTATCGATTAAAACCGGCGCTTGCCCGGAAGACTGCGCTTATTGCCCTCAAAGCACGCGGTACGATACTGGCCTTAGCGTTGAGCAGTTAATGGAGGTAGAAAAAGTTATTACTCAGGCTGAGGCGGCCAAGCAGGCGGGCTCAACTCGATTTTGTATGGGGGCTGCATGGCGCTCCCCCAAAGATCGCGACATGCCTGCGGTGTTGGCGATGGTTAAAGGTGTTAAAGAGCTAGGCTTAGAAACTTGTATGACCTTGGGCATGCTTAAACAAGATCAAGCCAAAGCTTTGGGGGAAGCAGGCCTTGATTATTACAACCATAATCTGGATACCTCTCCCGAGTATTACCGCGATATTATTACCACTCGAACTTATCAAGATAGGTTAGATACTTTGCAGCAAGTTCGCGATGCAGGTATTAATGTTTGTGCTGGGGGTATCGTTGGCATGGGTGAGTCTTCTGCCGATCGTGTCGGTTTTTTACAGCAGCTGGCGAACTTGCCCGAGCACCCGCAAAGTGTTCCCATCAATCAACTCGTTAGGGTTGAGGGTACGCCGCTGGCTAATTCCGATGACTTTGATAGCTTTGATTTTATAAGAACCTTGGCGGTTGCGCGTATCATGATGCCCGAGTCACATGTTCGACTATCGGCAGGTCGTGAAGAAATGAACCAAGAGATGCAAGCCTTAGCTTTTTTTGTTGGCGCCAATTCAATTTTTTATGGTGAGAAATTACTTACTACCCCTAACCCTCAGGCCAATGAAGATATGCGCTTGTTTGGCAAATTGGGTATTCACCCCGAAGTGCCGCGTGCCGCTGCTGATCGTCATAGCCCAAGTATTGAAAAATCTGCTGATGCAATGGAGGCTATGTCTCAAAGTGGCCAGGCAGTGCAGTCACTTTTTTACGATGCGGCAGCTATGCAAGCGCAGCAATAGTACGAGAAGCGGTTTTATATAATGCGTTCGTCGTGCCTCCCTTTCGTTTTTGGTTGCTCTTCGCAGTTAACCCTCTGTGGATAACTGGCTGGGTCAGCTTGCGCCAAAGTTGCAGCAAGCACAAACTACTGATGCTTATCGGCGCCGTCGCGAACTAAATTCAGCGCAAGGACCTTGGGTCTCGATTGACGGTCGCCGCATGCTGAATTTTTCTAGCAATGATTATTTGGCTTTAGCTAATCACCCCGAAGTAGTTGAAGCCTTTACTGATGCCGCCGGTCGCTATGGCGTTGGGTCAGGCGCTTCCCACTTGGTCGTTGGCCATCACGGTCTCCATCATCAGTTAGAGTGCGCGTTGGCGGATTATACCGGGCGTGAGCGAGCGTTAGTTTTTTCTAGTGGTTACATGGCTAATCTAGGTTTGCTGCAAACATTACTTGGCAAGGGTGATAGCCTGTTCCAGGATAAGCTAAATCATGCATCATTAATTGATGGGGGCTTGTCGTGTGGTGCCAAACAGTTGCGTTATCGCCATAGAGATATTGAGCATTTAGAGTCATTGTTGCAAAAACACGCGCAAGGTCGCGCCATGCTAGTGACCGACGGTGTATTTAGCATGGATGGTGATCTTGCTCCATTGACGCAACTCGCAACATTGGCCGAGCGTTATAATGCGGTATTGATGGTCGATGATGCGCATGGATTCGGTGTGCTTGGTGAGACCGGTGCGGGCAGCGCTCAATACGCGAATCTCAATCAGCAGCAGCTTCCCATATTGATGGGCACACTGGGTAAGGCTTTAGGTGTTGCTGGCGCATTTGTTGCGGGCAGTAATGACCTTGTTGAGACGTTGATTCAGTCGGCGCGTAACTATACATACACTACTGCGCTCCCCGCTGCATGCTCTGCGGCGACATTGGCGGCATTGCATATTAGCCGTAGTGAGCCTCAGCGGCGCGAGAATTTGAAAAGTTTGCTTAGGCAATTTCACAGTGGCTGCCAAAGCCGAGGCATCCCGCTGCCCAGTGGTGAAGCATCCCTGACGCCCATTGTACCAATCATTGTGGGCAGTAATCAGCGTGCTATGGCGTTATCAAATTATCTTGGTCAGCACGATATGTTGGCGGTAGCTATTCGTCCACCAACTGTACCGGTAGGTAGTGCGCGGTTGCGTATCAGTTTCTCGGCGGGCCATTCTGCCGCTGATGTTACCTCTTTACTTGATGTGCTTGAGAGTGGCTGTAAAGAAATAGGTGCGTTGGTTTGATACCTACACCACGTCCTGCCAAAAGCAATTTATGTGTTGCCGAACAGGCGGCACCGATGATGCGTTTAAACAATAAAACTCCCGGTAATAAAAGCAAGCCTGCTTTGCTTTTATTACATGGCTGGGCTTCAAGCAGTCAAATTTGGTCGGGGATTACTGAAAGTCTTGCCGAAAATTTTTGTATTTACATGCTTGATTTACCCGGCCATGGTTTTAATGCTGATATACAGTGTGCCACGGTCGATCAGTTTTGTGAATCCTTTCACCATGATGTCGCGCCTCTTTTGCCCGCTGAATATTTTCTTCTTGGTTGGTCTCTTGGCGGTACATTGGCAAGCTTATTGGCTTCGCAGACTAGTCGAGTTAAAGCATTAATTACGGTGGCTAGTAACCCCGTTTTTATAGCAAAAGAACAGTGGGTTGAGGGGATGTCTCCTGCTGTATTTAGCCAGTTCCAACAAGATTTTCATGTCAATGCTCAGTCTGCGTTACAGAGGTTTGTTATGTTGCAAACTCGCGGCTCTGCGACTGCCCGAGCTGACATGCGTTGGATTAAAAGTCACTCCGGCGGGTCGCTATCTGTTCCATCCAGTGTGAGCAGTGCCTTGCAGTGGTTGGCCGAACTTGATGTTTTGAGCTGTTATCGTGACCTGGATATTCCTGTCATGCATTACCTTGGTATGCATGATGCGCTGGTTCCAGCAGCGCTTGCCGGGCAGTTGGCGGATTCTTTTTCGGCACATAAAGTACGGCGTTTTTCTCATTCGGGACATGTGCCGTTTATCAGTGAGCGTTCTTTGTGGCTGAAATGCATTGTTAGTGACCTCCAATCCTTGGTTGAAAAGGAGTCTGATGAGGCGGGGTTATTGAGATCCCGCGCCATAACGGTAGATTCTCATGCGACTAATAGTGCAGAAATTATTGACAAGCGCTCGGTGGCGCGAGCTTTTTCACGAGCAGCTACTGTTTATGATTCAATAGCCCGCTTGCAAAAAAATGTGGGTGAGGGCTTGCTGAAGCTTATTAATTATGGTCAGCGCAGTTCTAGTGTGGGGAATCCCTCCATACTGGATCTTGGCTCCGGCACGGGTTACTTTTCTCGGCAAATAAAGTGTGAGCAAGATAAGAGCTCTGTTATAGAGCTCGATTTTTCGGCTGGTATGCTCGATGAAAGTCGGCGGGTTTCATGCCTGCTTAAATTAATTGAGCCTGCACTTGTGCAAGCTGATTTTGAGCGGCTGCCTTTCAAGGCAAAGTCTTTCGACTTGATTTTTGCCAATTTGTCATTGCAGTGGTGCTCAGATCTTGCAAGCGCAATCCAAGCATTGCATGCGCTTGTTCGTAATAATGGCGTGTTAGCGTTTACAACCGTGCTCGATGGATCGCTGCAGGCATTTCGCAGGGCTGGTGTTGCGCTTGATGATGGGCCCCATGTTAATAATTTTTGCAATGAAGAGCAGTTGCTTCAGTGCGTCCAGCAATCGCTATTCGGGCTAGTCGAATGGAAGGTGGTAGATCATATTGAAACCTTTGATACGGTGAAAGAAATGTTAGTCAGTGTTAAGGGTATTGGTGCAGGCAATCATAGACGTGATAGATCGCCTGGTTTGATGGGTAGGGATCGCTATAAAAAATTCTGCGAAGCTTTAGAATCAACAAGGAATGCATCAGGTCAACTTGAATTAAATTATCGAATTCTGAGTGTGGTTTTGCACAGAGAAGCTAGGGTGGATTGTTAGAATGTGTGCCGCGAAGGTATTATTTATTACAGGAACTGATACTGATGTGGGAAAAACGGTCGTCGCCTGCGGCCTGCTCAGCGCCTTGAATCAATTGGGCTTCACAACAGCCGCGCTCAAGCCAGTTGCGGCTGGAGCTGAGCGGATAGGCGGCACATTGATAAACTCTGATGCTCAGCACTTGCAGCATTGTGCAAGTGTTAGTTTGCCTTATGAGGTGGTGAATCCCTGCGTATTTCCTGATGCCGTTGCTCCGCATATTGCGGCGAAAAATCGGGGCCAAGTACTTACAGTAGCGAAACTCAAGGAGGCTTCACAGGCTGCCTTGCGGGCTAATGCTAATTATCTGGTGGTTGAAGGGGCTGGCGGCTGGCTAGTACCATTGAATGAGCAGGAAACACTTGCTGATTTTGCCGCAGCAATTACCGCTGAGGTTATTCTAGTGGTGGGCTTGAAGTTGGGCTGCATTAATCATGCACTGCTAAGTGAGCAGGCAGTTAGAGCTTCTGGACTAAAGGTGGTTGGTTGGGTGGCGAATCATATAAGCCCCGCTATGCCAGAGAGTGCTGCCAATATAGAAGCATTGCGCGTTCATCTTGCCGTACCATTATTGGGTGAAGTGCCCCATATACCCAAGGCTGATAGCACGGCCATAGCGGCTAGCCTTGACCTATCCAGCTTGATCGGTGCCTAAAAAGAGTCTCATGTGACTGTAAAATAAAGGTTTTGCGCGCGCCAAGGCTGACTTGGCTGGTGGCGAAATTTAGGGGTATTTTTGCAGAATAACTAGCCTAATTGCAGAATGTCTGCTTAAATTATAAACACAGGTGTTGTTCTAACGCGCCTTGCTTGCAGCCCAGTTAACCCGCTGGGCCGTCGATAACGATGACAGGGTTATCCATACTGCAAAAGAGCATCGCAATGGGCGGGGGCACAATCAGATTATGGCCGGAATATCATTAACTCAGGTAGGCTCGTCAGGTATCCAGAGTGGCCTGGAGCAGGCCCAGCGTGCTGCGCAGGACATTGCTCGCGTGGGCACTGCCAGCGATCCAACCTCGTCTTTAGCCTCATTGGTCGAATCGAGTGTCGATTTGCTAGAGGCTAAAAATCAAGTGCAGGCTTCTGCCAAGCTGATAAGTGCAGGCGATGAAATACTCGGCACAATCATTGACACAATTGCCTAACCACTCAGCTCCTCATCTTTCGTTGTCTCGTTTGGACATATGAACGCCATTTCTATTCCTGCTAGCCTAGGCCTTCAATCACAAGGCGTTATCCGTCAGCCCGCTGACTTGGGTATGCCGCGTGAAATAAATGCCACGGCCAATCAATCTAGTGCTGAGACGCGCGAGGTAGATTCTGCTAAGGAGCCTCGTCCCACCAACGCCGCTACTGAGCCCTACACCCCCGAAGAGCAACAAAAGATAACTGAGCTAGCTATGCGGGATCGTGAGGTTCGCGCCCATGAGGCGGCACATGCGAGTGTGGGAGGCATCTATGCAGGTGCGCCCTCCTACAGTTTTGCGAGAGGCCCCGATGGCAAAAATTATGCGGTTAGCGGTGAGGTCAGCATCGATGTGAGCCCCGTTGCTGGTAATCCGCAAGCGACCCTCGATAAGGCGCAGATCGTGCGTCGTGCGGCCTTGGCACCGGCTCAACCATCGTCACAAGACCGCGCCGTAGCGAGTGCCGCAATCGCGTTGGAGCAATCGGCAAGACAAGAATTACAAATGCAAAATAACTCGCAGGAAGCGTCGCCAGCAAATAGCGAGTCTAAATTAGCGATCTTCATCAATGTTGCACAAGCGCCTCCCTCTGAGCCCGGTAGTGTGGTGAACGAATTGGTATGATATTGTCTCAACGGGTTTGCTGTTTGTAGACTTCCATTTTTCTCTCGAGCCATTGCCAATCAGCCACATAAGCTTTATCGGCGTTAAATGCGTATACAAACCTAGTTACGTGGCCGTGCATTGCTGGCGTGTTCTTTTTAAAAGGTTTATTAGTAACCGGCATAATGCGTGTCGAAAATATTTTCAGGAATGATTTCTATGTCGAGCAATAAACTCTTAGCGCCTCAAGATGGCGTGCACGAAAATGCACAGGCAGTAAATAATAAAGAGGCTGCAGCTCAGTTATCGGAAGACGATCTCGAGCGTGTGGCTCAATATCTTGACTCGCCTATACATCGCATAGAGCGAAAGCCCTTTCGGCCATGGCTGATGATGGCTAGCCTTGTGGGCGTGGTGACTTTGTTGAGTTTTTTAAGCTTAGCTATTTCTCGTTGGGTACTGCCATAAGCCGAAAATTTTCTCAGCTAGTGGCTAGTGCTCAAAAGCAAGGCCAATGGAGGAGGGTGTAGCGTAGACCACTTTCATTGCGTAGATGTCAAAGCTCTTATCCGAACCATTACTCACTACGCCGTCAAGTTGTAGTTTTACTCGCGCACCGCTTTTGGGTAGTTCAACGTTATCTTTGGCTTGCGTGGTAATAGACACGCCGCCCTCAGAAATGTTAAACGTGCGCGCTAGTGCAATGGGTTGTCCGGGCATGCACAGCGCTGCGCGTAAACCCACGTTCACACGCGGGTAGGCTCGTTCATTACTGTCTGCTTTATGTTCGACATTATTCATAAGTATCAACCCTTTGTAATTGAGCTACGAGAGGCAGCCGATTTCTCCACGCCATTTTGTTTAAGTTATAAAAATTCAATGTCACAAAAAAGTGCTTTTCAAATGGAGTCCCAGCAAAAAGTATGCCTAACGCAATTTTTTCAGGGCGCTGTAATGTTTCTGTCTATCAATTAATCAGCTTTGTTATTTAACGTACAGAGGATGTGTACTTTCCTGAATTATCAAAAGCGTTAGGCCTTAACGAGCTCGGGAGGTCAGCTTTTTTACGGGTTAATTATTGGTGAGTCGCTAGGTAAATCATTGCTTAATAGGCATGCGGTGACGAATTTTTGACGCAACTTTATATGAAATAAGTACGCATCATTGAGGTTATTCAGTGACGAATTAATTGCTACAAATATTCACCACCTAGATTGCTGTGTTTTAAACAATTCCTTGGCTAAATCATGCAAAATGAGACAGGAAAGATCGTTATTATGGCGAAGCTTAATGCAGTGTTGTACAGGTCGAGCGCGTCCCCAGTTCTTTATCAAGCAGGATTATCTTGGAGCGACTATGAATAAAATATATTTTACAGCGGCTGTTGCGGCGGTAGCTTTAGCGCAGTCATCAATTAGTGTGGCTGAAGACAGTGGCTTTATGGTTACACCCAGCATTGGTTTTTTTGATTATGAAGACGATCGCGTCGAGGCTCCTGCAATTACCGGCGAGTTAGATGATGATCTTTTTGGATCACTCGGCCTTGGGTACCGCTTTGCTAACCCGTGGGCAGTAGAGTTGGTTTACAAGTATGGCGAGACAGAAACGAAAACCACCTCAGTTGACGTGAAGTACCAAGGCGTCCATTTAGATGGGCTTTATCATTTTGACAATGACAGTAACCTAACGCCTTATTTGGCTTTCGGTGCGGGCTATGCCGAGCTAGAAAGCGATGCGAATTCAAAAGATGTTGACGAGACCAACTTGAATGCAGGTGGGGGCGTTAAGTTCGCATTGAATGATTTGCTGTCATTGCGGGCAGACTTGCGTGCTTTTAGAGATTTCGACGAGAAAAATATCGACGTTGCTGCATCGCTGGGTTTGCAATTTTTGTTTGGTGGTGAGAAGCCAGCAGTAGCGGCAGTTGACGGCGATGCTGACGGTGACGGCATAAAAGATAGTATGGATCAATGCCCCAATACTGCCAGCGGTATTCAGGTGGACAACAATGGCTGCGCGCTTGATTCAGATGGTGATGGCGTAGCTAATCATCAAGACAGCTGCCCCGATTCAGAAGCAGGAGCTCTTGTGAAAGCTGATGGCTGCTATCAAATGTTGACGGCCACAAAAGAAATTGAATTAGAGGTTAATTTTGCTAATAACTCAGCTGAAGTTACGCCGGCTTATTACGCGGCCATTCAGAAAGCGGCTGATTTCATTAAACAATATCCTGCAAGCCAAATTATTATTGAAGGCCATAGCGATGATCGTGGTGCGGCCAGTTACAATCAGTCACTTTCAGAGCGGCGGGCTAATAGCGTTGCGCAGGTATTGATTACACAGTTCAATATCTCAGCCGATCGAATATCTTCAGTAGGGTATGGCGAAGAAAAGCCAATCGCCGACAATACAGCAGCGGCAGGACGTGCAGCGAACCGACGAGTAATGGCAGTTATTTCTGCTTCTGTTGAAATGCGGGCGAAAAAATAATAAGCAGGAATTTCAGTCAGATGGCTTTAAGTCAGAGTGCTAGACATGAAAAATTAGCGAGCCGGCAGCTTCCGGCCGCTAATTTTTCATTTAATTTATTTTTAATAACGGTGTGAAAAATGAATGTGAATGACTTTGACTTTCAAAAATACGTCGATTTAGCTATTCCTTATGGCATTAAAATTGTACTAGCATTGGTTATTTTTGTTGTCGGTTTGTCCGTAATTAAAATTTTGTCGGGTATGCTGAAGCGAACAATGACTGCGCGAAATGTCGATCCAACCATTGAAAAGTTTGTGGGAAGTATTGCTTATTACTTGATGTTTGCCTTTGTGGTTATTGCCTCATTAGGTCAGCTGGGTGTGCAAACGGCTTCGGTCATTGCCATTTTAGGTGCGGCGGGTTTGGCAGTGGGTTTAGCACTGCAGGGCACCCTATCTAATTTTGCAGCGGGCGTGATGATGATATTACTGCGGCCTATTAAAGTGGGTGATTATATTGAGGTTGCAGGTGTTGGCGGGTCGGTGGCTGAAGTAGCTATTTTTGCAACCACATTACTTACCCCCGATAATAAAACTATTGTGATTGCCAATTCCCAGGTCATGGGCGATACCATCGTAAATTACTCTACTCAGCCGCAGCGACGTATTGATCTAGTGATTGGCGTTGGTTATGGAGCAAGCCTTGAGCAAGTTAAAAAAGAGCTGCAGCTGATCGCCGATGCCGATCAGCGTATTTTGCATGACAAAGGCGTGACGATTGGCGTTGTAGAACTTGCCGACTCGTCAGTAAATCTTGTGTTTCGCACTTGGGTTAATACTGCAGACTACTGGGGTGTAAGGTTCGATTTAACTGAGCGTATTAAAAATCGCTTTGACGAAGTGGGTATTGAAATACCATTTCCGCAAATGGCTGTTCATACTCGTGCTTTAATGCCATAGGCTATTGAGGTGGCTCAAGCGATTGCAGCAGCGGCTTTCATGCTAAACCCTTACTGTTATAGTCTTATTATTGAAGTTATTTTTTATTTAAAAATTTAATGAAAATAAACGTTAACTGGAGAAAAACTGAATGTACAAAAAACTATTAATTTCAAGTTGTGTATTAGCGGCTATGCAGGTGAGTGCCGAGCCCATTAAAGGTGAAGCTGAGTTGGGTTTGGTTATGACTACCGGTAATTCAGCAACCGAAAATCTCAATACTAAACTCAAGTTAACCAAGACTTCTGGCGAATGGTTGCACGAGGCTAATGTAGGCGCTTTGAGTAGCTCTAATGAAGATCAAACTACTGGTGAAGATGAAACCACAGCAGAAAAATACTTCATCAATTACAAAGCCGATCGCACGCTCGATGAGCATAGCTATTTGTATGGTATTACAACTTACGAAGATGATCGTTTTAGTGGCTTTGAGTATCAGGCCACGGCGGGTGTAGGTTATGGTTATAAAGTGATTGCGGAAGAAGATAAAACATTGTCTGTTGAAGTGGGCCCGGGCTATCGCATCAATAGCATTGAAGGTGCCTCTAACGAAAATGAAGTGACTCTGCGCGTAGGTGAGAAGTTCAGTTGGAAATTCAGCGAAAATGCTGAGCTGAATCAATATCTCACTGTTGAAGGTGGCGAAGACAATACTATTAGTAATTTAGGCGTGGGTATTAAGTCTATGCTCAATGGAACCTTGTCATTGAGAGTGGGTGTTGATGTTAAGCATACGGAAAACCCTGTCGGTGATAAAGATGACATTGACACAGAAACTTATGCAACCATCGGTTATAACTTCTAAATAGTTAAAGGGTATTAGCAAAAACGCCGCTTAGTTGCGGCGTTTTTTTTGGCGGCATGTTAGATGCCAATAATATAAAATATAAATTGCTGCGGTTTTATATTTTTAGCCACTCGGGTACGGGTAAGCCTTTGTTCTCAAGAAAAACCGGGTTGAATAATTTACTTTGGTAGCGAGTACCATAATCACAAAGTATGGTCACAATGGTGTGCCCCGGCCCTAGTTCTTTAGCAAGTGCTACGGCTCCAGCCATATTGATACCTGCTGAACCGCCAACGCAAATGCCTTCGTGCGCTAATAAATTAAATATAAGCGGTAACGCGTCGCGATCGTCAATTTGGCAGGCAAAGTCGACTACGGCATCGGCTAGGTTGGGAGTGATGTGGCTAATACCAATGCCCTCGGCGATTGAATTGCCTTCTGATTTTAACTGCCCGTGTTGATAGTGATTGTATAGCGCCGAACCCATAGGGTCGGCTAAACCAATTTGTATATTAGGATTATATTCTTTAAGGCGCTGTGAAACGCCACCTAAGGTGCCGCCGGTGCCCACGGCGCAAATAAAACCATCTACCTTGCCATCCGTTTGCTGCCAGATCTCAGCACCTGTGGTTTCGTAATGAATTTGGCGGTTAGCGGTGTTGCCAAACTGATTGGCCCACATTGCGCCGTTGGGCAGTTTTTTATTGAGTTCAGT